>Ga0307374_10012007_pt1 | contig 12222 bp, 16 predicted proteins | sample OX3MG_FD_202532 | JGI IMG/M metagenome (GOLD analysis project Ga0307374, IMG submission 202532) | Soil microbial communities from Risofladan, Vaasa, Finland - OX-3 | ecosystem: Environmental > Terrestrial > Soil > Coastal area > Acid sulfate soil | place: Finland: Risofladan, Vaasa | collected...
AACCTTTGCGAGGCAAAGACGAGCGACATGCCATCGGCATGAATGAGATCCGTCCGCAAGAAAAGATTACGCATCTGCGGCCTGAACGCACAGAGGGACAGAACCTGACCGTTCGCCGAAGTGATAACGAGCGGGGCGAGGTTTGTTCCGCGCCGATCGAGCGCAGCTTCAATCATCAAACGCGCGGAGTCGGCGCGGTCAATAATCGCGATGGGTAGTCCGCCAATACGGGTAAGCGGCACTTTCCATTGCCGATCGCAACCAACGTCAAAGCTGGCATAAGACTTCGAGCACGGCAATTGCAGGTTCATCGTGCGAGGATTTATCGATCGCACGCGGTGAGAGCAAAGCTTAATGGAGGTTAGGCTTAAGGCAAAAATCAAGCGCCCTGATTGCAGCTGGGATCGCAAGTCGGGCTCGGGGCTTTTTTGTGGCATAGGTCAGGCTAATGGCGGGGGAGGCGATCAGCCCGCCCTTGAAAACGCTAGAAGTGACAGCCTTTGTTGGTTGATTCACAAGGGCGAGCAACCCCGTCGGCGTCAGAACTCAACGTGCACGCCGAGCCTTGGGCGGGCAATTAACGCTGGCCGCGTAAGTCACTCCCCTTATAACATAATTATGTTATGCTATCGATGTCCAATCACTGGGTACGTACTGCGTGCCATGGTGAGTTTTTAACCAGAAGTACCAGTTTGCCGTGTCAATCGTAACGCATAGAAAGTCGGCTGAAGATCCCATCGCTCGTTCGTCGGGCGCGGCGATCAATGCCGACAAGCGATCCTGGATCGATATTTGGGGTTTGGCTCTGCTTGGCTTTGGCGGCGTCTTGACGGTTCTGGTACCGCGATCGTCTTGCCGCGATGAGTTTGCGGGCGTCGAGCCACCACCGAGAGCCGCCGATGCTTCCTGCGCTATGCGCCTTTGGCGTGTTCGCGGACGCCCATAGTTGCGTAGGGCGTCTTGATCTCGTAACTATTCGATGCTTGCACGCCCGTGATGAACCGGAATGCACCATCTTTAACGTTGAGTACGACGCGTCCGGCGCTGCCGCTTGGACTATAGACAAACTCGTCGAGTTTGATGGTGGTCAGCGGGGCGACGGTGAGGTTGGTGCGATCCGCTAAGAGAAACTCACCTTTGCCGTTGACGCCGGTGCGCACGGTTTCGTTCAAGTAAATTTCACTGCCTTTATTGATCGGCTGCACGCCCGTTCGGTCGTCCCTTGCACCTGATCGACTGTCTTTACCGCGGCGCCGATCTTCGGTTCGTTCGAACCGCCGCCGGGAGGGACGGCGGCAGCGCTTGTGGGAGTCTTGCCTTTTTGCACGGCCGTCGCGACCGATTCCTGAATCTGATTGGCATACGCTTGATCGGTCTTGACCGCCATCAGCGCGACTTGTCCCAGCCCCGTGCCAATTGCCACCGACTGCTCGGAATTAGCATTAGCCAGCAACCCAACGATGGGATTAAGCGTTGCCGGATCGGATGCCGCCAGATCGCGCACCCGCGAAATCAGCCCGGTGCCGAACCACGGGTGATCGGCAATCATGCGCAGCGTTGATTTATAGGTTTCGAGTCGCCCCTCATCACCGATGCCATTGATATTGAAGCGCGCTTCAACCCCGGCGCCCATCAGCTGGAAAAGAATAATAGCTGCCGCACCGCCACCAGCAAGCGCAACAGCGAACCCACTCCGGGGCGGCAGATCACGGCGGAAGAACACCGCGAACGCCAGTACCAGAGCAAATAACGAGATGACCACCGCGCCACGCGAGCCGGTCATGAACATGGCCGCGAGCGTGATGAACAGCATGACAAAATAAACGACGACCTTTCGTGGCGGCGAGTTCAAAAGACGCGTGGCAAGCTTGCGCCAATCAATCAATCCAGGCGGAGTTTCAAGCCGAACCCGTTCCCAGAGCAGCAATGACCAGCAGACCGCGCAGGATCCGAAATAGGCCCCCGCCGTATTGCGATTGATAAAGGTGCCAGTGACAGAAGCGAGGTACGCGTCCTTGTCGCGCCAGAGCAGATGGGTGGGATCAAACAGGTGCGCGAGAATGCCATAGGCGGCGTAAGCAACTCCCGACCAGGCAATGACTTTCAAGAGCTGGCGGGCGCGATACCGATCGCCACCCACCAGAAAGCCGCAGGCGATCGCGAGCATGCAGACCAAGGGACGGCCAAGGTCGAACCATGGCTGATTGCGGGCAATCGATACAGACGGCTTAATTGGCACGCCCAACGCCGCTGCGGCTTGTCGCCAGATCGGATGGTAGGACGCCACCCACGGCCGATCGGCCAGCTGCTCATGCAGCACGAATCCATAGGCAAGGACGACGAGGCCGGCGAGGCCCACCAAGGCGAGTTGGCCTCCCTGCAGTGCGCGCACCGGGGCGAAGATAAGGCACACACCCAGCGCAATGCACCAGAAGGCGACCGCCGTCAGCTCAAATGAGCCAAACGGTAATGGCGCCAGCGCCACAACGCCGAAAAGTAGCCACGCGGCAATCATTATCTGGAATATAACGCCGGCACGCCGGCAAGCGCCAGAAAGTGTTTAATTCGGGCGCGAAACGAGATTAACGCGGGACGGGCCTGCGATCACTAGAGCGCAGCATCGATCCGCCAGGTTTCGATATTGACGCCGGCAGTGGCTGCGTTGCTCGGCACGCTGATCAACGTATTCATGAACGCGGCAAACTTGGTGATATCGACCGCCAAAGCGTTGGCGACGAAGATCACGTCCTTGTTGCGCATCTGCATTTGGGTGGCGAGGAAATAGCCCGCCGGATCAACCAAGCTGATCGAATAAACGATCGGCACATAGGGGCCCGGCATCTTCGAGCAATCGACGCCGAGCTTCTCCGCAAGCTCGCGTGGCTCGCGCCGGAACAGGAACACCGAACCAGGATCACCCTGCGCATCGGCGATGCCGCCAGCAGCGGCAATTGCCTCGGCAAGCGTCATGCGCCATGCGGACGCTGTCCCGCTCGCGCTAAACTTGAATTGACCCTGCGCGCCAGACGCACCAAAAACCAAATAAGTCTGCGGCTCCATGTAGAGATAGATGGTATCGCCTGGCCACGCCCAAATGTTATTGCCGGGTTCGTAAATCAGCGAGCCGAACGGTACGGAGGCCCGCTTGCCATGGCGCTCCAGCACTACCCATAAATCCTGGCCCTGGTCTTTGATATTGCCAGCGCGGGTGATCACGTCGATCAATCGCTCACCGGCGGGCTGCGCCGGCACGCGACCGGTGGTGTTGGTGAAGGGCGTATTGACTTCACCGGCCACCGTGATCAGCGAGGTGTTCTGCGTCACTAGCGCCACCACGGCTTGCGGTTCAATCGCGCGGTTTTTAATGCGGTTGACAATCTCCTGATCAACCTGCGCCGGCGTCTTGCCGGCGGTCGGCACCAAGCCGGCATAAGGGACCGAAATAAATCCTTTGGTGTCGACCGGCTGGTTCGGCAGCGTCACAAAATTGCCCGGCCGTACGCCCGCTTCCGCTGGGATGAACAACCCGCCGGCGGCCGCTTCGAAGATGGTAACGCTCACCACGTCGCCGATGCCGAACAAGATCTCCGGCGGCGGCCGATGGTCACCGAATGTCCCAGAGAGCGTTCGCGGACCGTATTCTTCGAGAATCTTGACGGAGGCGGAGGTCAGCTTCACCAAGCCGTAAGGCGGCCCGTTCCAGGTCTCGCCGGCTCTAATGACGTCGGAATAGGGTCCTGCGGCAGGCAATAGATACGCGCCGCAGCCGGCACATAGGAGCGCCGCCGACAACACCAAAAATCGAGAGATCCCAGCCAGTCCCCTCATGCCGAGCTTTCACCCCGAACCGAGACCCGACTATGCGCGCATATTCCACATTCGCCTAGATGCATAAGGCTTAAGTCATGTGCCTGACGGACCTGGGTGGGCTGTCGATCACATTGAAACCATTTGAAAATTTGGAAGTGCGAAGGGCCTCGCGCCAAGAAAGCTGGTGCATGTAGCAAATGCATCACACTCACGCCTCACACTGATCGAACTGGAACTCGAATCGGCGCGAAACCGTTTCCCAACCGATCCAATGGTTTCAAGGAGTGATCTTCATGCGCAAAACGACTTTGTGCTGCAAGTGGGCGACCCTATCCGCATCACTGGCGGCGGTATGGCTTGCCGGCGCCATAGCCATTCCCGGATCAGCGCTTGCACAGACAGCAAGCCCACAAGTGGAGTCGACCCAGCCGGTCATCAGCCCGGTTGCAAACAACCCGACCCAGCCTAGCGTTGCCATCGGCGACTTGGTGCAATCAACCACCGGCGGGACCGTGATGCGGGTGCGCTCCATCAACGGCGGTCAGGCGATCTGCCATTGGAAGGACGACAGTGGCCAAGCGCACCAGGAAAAAAAATCGGTCGCGCAGCTCATCGTCATCGCTGGTCCGTTGAAGAACGAAGATGAGTTTAAAGAACCGGGATCCTATCATCCCTGCCCCGCCAATGTGATTAGACGCGGTGGCGGCCATCAGTGCCTGGGGTGAATACAGTCCAGGCTTCGCCGGACCGGCGCGCGTACGCAACCAACTGTGCCTTCCGCACCGAGACGGCGGCGGCGCGCGATTTTAGTTCGATTTGCCTGAACAGTTCTTCTGTAGCGCTGCGTAGAGGTCGATGCCGCTGGCTTGCATGCCGATGTTGACCACCGTTCCTGCACTCAGCATCGTATTAAAATTGCCGTGCTGAATATTGATCGACTTAACGACCTGCCACTTGCCATCCGATAACTGCTTGAACGATTGGCACGGAGCCTTCGTCGTCACGTTTGAAGCAGCCGCAAGCGGGCTTGCGATGACCAGACTGGTCAGGGCGCCGCTTAAGCAAAACCCTGCTAAGCGCAACATCCACATCTGGTAACGGCGTTGCCGTCGCATGAATGCCGAAGGTCCCGTTTTAGGGCTGGCAGCGTGGCTCGCCCGGTCCGACGCCGTCGACAATATAACGTGGGTAAGCCCGCACCGGTCCGAGATAGAAATGCGGCTCAGTCTCATCGTAATTGCGTGGGTCAAAACCTGTCCCATAGGTCTGCCGAATATCGCGATGCCGGACCCAGACCACATGCGGGCAACCGCAGGGCCCGCAATCCGCAGCATGAACGCGATGGGGATACAGCGGAACTTCAAGCTCAGCGGCGCTGATCGGCCCATTGAAGATAACGAAAAGCGCAGCCGCGCTTCCAAGTGCTAGCAAATGTTTAGACATGACCCGTCCCTTCAAGAAGGTGGAATGTTACGCCAATCTTCTGATTACGACAACACAACATCAGTGACTAAGGACTGAAATTTGGGGTTTAAGACGGTGTGATCATGGTTGATCGGCCGCGCTCCCTCCTCCGCCTCTTTAATGGTCTTATTCGCCGGGAGGATGAGCCTTATCTGACCTTTTCAGCATTGCCATCAGGTGGACCGGGATAGGCCATATCGAGCATCTGCAGGTCTTCTCGTGTTAGCGTCAATGAAAGTGCCGCAGCATTCTCTTTGACATGGTTAGGTGAGCCGGATTCGGGAATGGCAATGACATTGCCACCGCGCGTGGCCCAGGCCAATGCAACTGCCGCAGCCGAGCATCCGTGGCCTTCGCCGATGCGGCTTAGCGTTGGGTCATTGACAACAAGCCTATTGTCACCGCCAAGCGGCGAATAGGCCATCACCGGTATGTTGTGCCCTTTGCACCACGGCAGCACGTCGCGCTCGATCCCGCGGTTGTTGAGACTATAAGGCACCTGATTGGTGGCGCAGCGATGACCGTCTGACACGCGGAAAAGCTCGTCCATTTGCGTGACGCTGAAGTTTGAGACGCCCCAGGCGCGGATCCTGCCTTTGGCGCGCAACTCTTCGAAGCCCGCGACCAAACCGGCGAATTGCAGGACCGGGACCGGCCAGTGCAGCAGATAAAGGTCGATAAAGTCGGTCTCAAGCCGCCGAGGCTCGCCTCGCAAGCCTTCGCCATACCGTGGCCGACCACCTCACGCGCCTCCACCTTGGTGACCAGAAATATCTTGTCCCGCTCTCCGGCGATCGCGCGACCAATCAACTCCTCGGACCTGCCGTCTGCATAATTCCCCGAGGTGTCGATCAGCGTCATGCCGAGCGAGACGCCGGTGCTCAACGCCTGTTCTCCGTCGGCAGCCGGATGGCGTCCCTCGCCGAGGTGCCATGAGCCTTGACCAACCGCCGGGACGATTTTGCCTCCGGGGAACCTGACAGTGTGCACGGTCGATGCCGGTACGGCATCGGTTGTTGCGGCAAGCGCAGTGGCCCCCACTCGTCGCGCTAAAGTGGTGACAGCGAATGCTAGGCCGACCCTTGCCGACAGCGCGCCCAATTCGCGCCGGCTCCACAGATGCTTATCCATTGCGCAACGCCTCCTTAACAGAACAGAATTTGGCGCCCATCTGTTGTTTAGTTGCAACGAACTTGGCGATTCGGACTCATGGCTCAAGTTCCAAAGTGCCCGCTCGCTAAAAAAGTCCGACTCGAATGACCACCACCGAAAGGCCCTGCGCTGCAACAGAAATGCCCGTGCATATCGCAGCAAGGTGATTTTGATGCGCGACATTCTCCAGCCAAGGCCTCAATGCCGCGAGTGTATCCGCAGTGATCTCCGGCGTGAACGATTGTCCAGAGCGAAACCAAAACCACGCTGCGGCAAAGGCAAACCCGGCCGCGATGAATTCAAGAAGAGTGTGGACGCTTTTCATAAGTCCTCGCTTTGAATGAATCAGCCACCAATCGTGGGCCTCATTGTAGCAACGACAGACAAAGGAATAGTGTTGCTGCTGAATCGAGCCAAAAACGCAGGGGGGCCCATGCTGGTGAACAACGGACACGGCCGAACTAGCCCCGCCTTTGCCTCCTATGCGATCTTGCACACTTATCCACAGGCTGCGTTTGCATAGGCAAATTTCCTTTGTTTTGATTGCGTTCGGTCAGGGGGTAGGCAGCCGGAGGTTGCGATGAGTCAGGTCTTGCACGGTCCATCGGGCGCTGTAGCTGCCGAAGTCTTGACGAAAGAGACCGCAATGGGACGATACAAGTCCGAACGTGATGCCGCGGCGGCATGGATCAAACAGTTACAAGACGACGCGGGCGCGACCAAAGAAGATTGGCTAGAATTTTCGCAAAGAATACGCAGCGCCGCCGAGCGGCTTTTGCAAGACAACGCTGCGGCGATTGCGAGCTGAGTTGGCGGCACGGGCGCCCTTGCTCTGAAAAGATCGTGAGACCTGCTGGCCAGCCGCGTTATTGAGCTTAATCTCGGTCGCGACTTTTTACTGTCTCGCGGCTTGCCGGGGGGCGGGCGCCGCGAGTGGCGTCGTGCAGTCGAGCGTTTCTTTGACCACCCCGTCTGGCGCCTCCAATCGCTTCCAACCACCCGGATCGTAGGCGCACATCTGCAAATCGCCGGTGACGGTATCTAGCCGCCACGCATAATAATGTGGCGTGCCGCCCACATCGATTGGCGGTCCGATCACCGGCATCAGCTGCCATCGGCCGACCGTATCGGCAAAGCTCTGGTTCGTGGCGCACAAGAGACCAATCACGATTGCCAGCAAAAATCTGATCCGCATGGTCTTTAACTCCGCGACGCACGCCTCGCATCCCAGCGCAACCTCTTTTTCCAACAATGTGATCACCGCCACGCGCAGCGTAACGACCTTTATTGTCGGCAATGTTGAGGCCGCGGTGAGCGCAACGCCGGCTCCAAACGCCGCCGGCGTTGCGCCGGTCGCTACATTTGCCGGAACCACCAATAGGGCGATCGCCGTCGCTAGTAGTGTCGTCACCGTGCTGCAAAACTTAACGACCTCAGTCGGCGGCTCGCTTGCCGCGGTGACGGGGCTCACCAACGCCGCACCAAGCGCGACGGGCGGTGCCGTGCTGGGCGCTCTCGCCACGGCAACGAAACTCACCGCGACCGCACCGGCCGTGGTTGGCAGCGCGCGCACCCTTGCCGCCGTGACCTCCGCAAACCGCACAGCTCATGGCGCCACCGCGGCTACCGGCGCTGGGACCCCGGGCCTACGGTAGTCGCTTCGGCGGAAGCTATGCATCCTACGCGCGCGCAGCGACGGTGTCGGGAGCAGTCGGGCACAGGATGCGACGCCGTTAATTCTTGCGATGCAGCGGACGTGGAAGGATTAAGCTCGTTGGCCCGGGGGCAATGGATCGTTTCCGCAGTCGATGGACAACGGCTGTCGATCCTCTGGCTTCCATTATCCAGGCGCGATGACCGCACCTGCACAGAAAGGGCGCAGTTGCCTGAGCATGGCGATTTCCGAAATGGCCTTGGGCCATTCTTTTCCACGCCTGTTCATTACTGGTCACTTCTTTCCCTGCACCTACCAATATAAATGTATGACTCCTTGGCTGACCCATTTAGTTGGCCGAAATTTCATTCGCACAGGTTTCGCGAGGCGCGGCTGCGGCGGAAGCTGACGCGGACGGCAACAGCCGAAGCGCTTGGGGTCGGCCGGAGCGTGAAGTAATTGCTTGGCGCAATCCAAAGGGGTCTTGAATCAGAAAGTCGGATCGACCCACGCGGGTCTGGCCCTATTTGGAAAACGCCATCTTTGGCTCGCAGAAATTGGTGCGGGCAGCCCGTATCGTCTATTGCGCAATACGGCATGGTCAGAGCGCAAATCCGAATTTCGGCGAACGGGCGCCGGTCCAAATCAAATGGAGGCTCGTAATTGCTACTTCAGTAGCAGATATGGACGGTTCTTATAGCGATATCTTGCTTTTACACATCCGCACAACGCTTTGACATAACACGACTTATATCCTGTGATTTGGCCCGTTAGTTTTCCAGCGATCGGCCCATAGATGTGCGCCGGTTTTGCGGTCGATCAGCTGCGCGTTGACCCGCACACGGTCGCGATCGCGCTGCACCGAGCCTTCGAGCACATAGCGGACGCCGAGCTCCTTGCCGAGCTCCTTGACCGAGACGTTCTTGCCCTTGAAGGTGAAGTCGGTATTGCGCGCGATCAGGAAGCTGTTGCGGATGCGCGAGAGGTCGGTCGTGAGGTTTTCCGTTATGCCGTCGGCGAAATAATCCTGGCTCGGATCGCCGGAAAGATTGGTGAAGGGCAGCACAACAATGGAAAGATGCGGGGCCTCTGCAGGGGCCAGTGCTGCGGCAAGGTGGCTTATCCCTAGAGGGATGGTGTGGCCGACGAGGCAAACGTAGCGGATGCGCCAGCCCTCCCCGTTGTTGCGCAGCTTTTTCGCCGTAAGTACTGCCGTTTGATCTTTTATGGGCCGATCAGGCGCCAACAATCTTGGCGTCGCGTTTCGACAACGCCTTCATGGTGTCGTCGGAGAAATTGAAATGCGCCTGAACCAGCTCGGGCGGCAAGTGGCTTAGCCATTGCGCGAATGAAATCGACGAATAGTAACTGCTGCGAAATACTTCGAGGAACACCAAGTCGGTTTTGCCGGTGTTTTCGACGTAGTGGCCCATCGCCTGCGGTATATAGCCGACGTCGCCAGCATGGAAATCCTTGGTGTGGACCTTATTGCCGGCGGCGAATACGCCCATGCGTCCGGAGCCGGCGATATAATACTGCCATTCGTCGGCGTTTGGATGCCAGTGCAGCTCCCGCATGGCGCCGGGATGCACGATGACGTGCGCCGCTGCAACGGTCGAAGCGATAAAAAATTTCTTCGAATCGGCAATGCGCACCTCGCCGTGGGGCGAGCTGAGATCAGGTTGCTGCTGCAGCAGCGCAAAGCTGAAGGATTCCGGCGTGGCGCGCCTTGCGGCCCCAGCGCGCTTTTCTGGTCCGCGCTCAGGGCTCCAGGAGGAGCGGCCTGGAAGATGTATTTCTCGTGCAGAGGAATCGGTTTGAATGCGGAGGTGGGAAGCTGGAAATTCTTGGCAAGAACATCCACCGGCGTATGCGCCATCCATTGCGTTACAAGGAAAGCGTCGAACTCCGAAAAGGCGCCGTCGTCAAACACCAGCAGAAACTCGGTGCCGTCGGGACCGAGACCCTGGATGGAATGGGGAATGCCGGAAGGAAAATTCCACAAATCGCCCGCTTTGACGTCCGCAACAAAACTGCGCCCATCCTGATCGAAGCCGGTGATCCGCGCGTTGCCGTATATAACAAAGGCCCATTCAGCGGGAAGATGCCAATGCAGTTCGCGCACCCCGCCGGGAGTTAGATACATGTCGACGGCGGCGAGGCTCTTGGCGATCGGCAATTCGTGTACCGCCCTTGATGGCCTCGGGACCTTGCGGCGGCGATATGCCAAACTTCTGGTTCCCGTTCTCGGCAGCCAACAAGCGCGTGCAAGACGGCGGCTGGGCGCGTCAAGTTACGGTAATCCGCGCAGCAACGACAATCCGGGTCCAAGAAATCCTGGACTGAGCGCCGAGTTTCCGTCCAGCGAAATGCCGCCGTCGACCGACAGCGCGGGTTGTCGGGATTGCCGAGCTGCGGCGCCGCATGAGCGGCTTGTGCAGCGAAGATTCCGCTCGCCGTGATAGCGGCAAAACCGCGCCTGGAGACAATCATGTGCGTATCCCTTTATTTGGCAATTTTCCTTGCGACCCTTCCTGCAACGCGCCAGCAGCAGCGATTATTTGGCCAGCCTCTTATGGTTCGCCGCCGATCGGGAAAATCGTCCGCTGCCAACTTGAATTCACGACCACGGCCATGCCGGTGTAGTAGGCGAAGAACGCCGAGGCGACGAGAAACCAGCCGCCGATGTTGCCGATGCGACCGAGAGTGCCGGTTCCGACCGTGTCGTACATCTGCGGAATGCCGGCAAGGACGTAGCCCGCCGCCAGGAGAAAGAGCGTCAGCACGAGTGCGCCGCGAGCGTCAGCGCCAACGCAATAAATCCAAACGATATCAGAATAAACCCTTGCAAGATGACCGGGTCGCCCGTCGTCGTGAGCTTGCCAGAGGATTGCAGAGCAAACAGAAGGGCGGTCAAGACATTGAAGGCCCCGAAGGCGCAAAACGCGGTTGCGGAGAGCACGTTGGCACCGCCGGAACGAAATCAGGCCGGCAATGAATTGAGCGATGCCGCGAAGACGAGCAGCACCGGAATCGTTCCGATAAGTGCAGTCGCCGGAAATTTCCCTGCAATGACGGTCCCGGTGACCCACGTGCCGGTGGCAAAGCCCCACAAACCGAGCGGCGCGGGGTCGGCAATTGTTGCAGCTGCGCGCTCCTCTAGGACTTCCATCTCGCCATCCGGAATACTAGATACGATCGGTCCGGATTTGGTCCATCGTTCTTGTCGCGAGCTCGTGACCTGGGCCATGGATTTCCTTTTGTTCCCGCACAAACCCACCGAAACAACGGCGCAATTGCCAGGATGGTACCTGCGGCGAACAGACGCGTTTCAACCGTGTGTCAGCGTCCCTCACGGCTCGCGGGTCGCAACTTAGGACCCCGCGTCCGTCTTTTCAATAAGCACCGGAATCCCCTTTGCCGCCGGTACAAAGCTGCCCTTGGCGTAATGCCACAACGGTATCAAAGGATTGCACTCCGGGTAATAGCCGCCGACGCTTCCTTCCGGAATGTTGTAGGTGTGCACGATGAAGCCATCGACCCGCCGAGACGCATCATCGCCGACGGCGGTCCGCACGCTCACAATATCGCCTTCGCGCAATTCGTAGCGGGCGATGTCGTTTTCGTTCATGAAAAGAACCATGCGCGTACCCTGCACGCCGCGGAACCGGTCGCGGTCCGAATAGACGCTGGTGTTGAACTGACCCTGGCTGCGGAAAGTGGTGAGCTGAAAGATGTCGTTGCGTGCCGGATCGGTCTTGATGTCGGCAACGAGGCTTTGCGGGGCAATGAAGTTGGCTTTGCCAGTTTTCGTCTTCCATTCGCGGTGACAGGCCGCGAGCGGCCGATGGAAGCCGCCCGGCTGCCACATGCGCTTGTTGTAATCCTTGAACATGTCCGGATAGGTACGCTCGATGGCGTCGCGAATGCGGCTGTAATCGGCGATCCAGTCGTCCCAATCGACCTTCGGATTGGGGGGCAACACGGCTTTAGCGAGGCCAGCGATAATCCAAGGCTCGGAGCGCAGTTCGGCGCTTGCCGGTTCGGCATAGCCGTGCGAGCCGTGGATGCACGCGGTGCTATCCTCGACACTGACGTCTTGCGATTTCCCGTTCTGCCGGTCGATCTCGATCCGGCCGAGA
>Ga0307374_10012009_pt1 | contig 12221 bp, 11 predicted proteins | sample OX3MG_FD_202532 | JGI IMG/M metagenome (GOLD analysis project Ga0307374, IMG submission 202532) | Soil microbial communities from Risofladan, Vaasa, Finland - OX-3 | ecosystem: Environmental > Terrestrial > Soil > Coastal area > Acid sulfate soil | place: Finland: Risofladan, Vaasa | collected...
GAAAGGAGACCAGAACTATGCCGCGCAGTCGAGTCGTAAATCAGCACCACGATTGAACAGTGTGCTCCGCTTCGGCATAGTCAGAGACGCGGCATGATCAGCTAAGCTCAATGGGCTCGATCCGGAACTTTATCTCCGCCGCGTGCTCGAACAGATCGCCGATCATCCCATCAATCGCATCCATGAGTTACTGCCTTGGAATGTCGCCGCACCTAAAAACGATCTCGCCTGATCTCAAGTGTCCACTTGGCCAACTTGATGGACACTTGAGTTCCCAGCCTACGCCTCACGGCCCACTCCGGACGTACCTTGTGTCTACTATATTCAATCCATTGCTGGCACGGCTTTGGCTGGTTTCTGGCCGGTTCGCGCCCAGCTTTGACGCGGCGTTTGCCAAAGTGCTGTGCGCTGATAGACTTGACAAGGTCTTCCCGACCAACGGAAATCAATTCTGAAAGGTGGTTCGACACAGCATGGCAACTCCAGAAGCCAGCGAGAAAAACTCCGCTGGAGCAGCAAAGATTGTGCCCGCCAAGGGCAAATTAGGCGTGATGGTCGTGGGCATGGGCGCGGTTGCGACCACCCTGGTGGCTGGCGTGGAGGCGGTTCGCAGAGGATTGGCGAAACCGATCGGCTCCGTGACTCAGATGGGGACGGTTCGGCTGGGAAAGCGCACCGAGGGCCGCACGCCGCTGATGAAGGATTTTGTTTCGCTGGCGGTCCTGAACGATCTTGTCTTCACTGGCTGGGACATTTTTCCGGGCAACATGTATGAAGCCGCCAGCACGGCCAAGGTGCTGGACAAGAACCTGCTGCAGTCGATTCAACCATTCTTGGAATCGATCCGTCCGATGCCCGCCGTGTTCGACCAGTACTATGTGAAGCGCCTGCAGGGAACCAATGTGAAGCAGGGAAAAAACAAGCGCGACCTGGCCGAGCAGCTTCGAGCCGACATTCGGGAATTCAAGAAGAAGACGGACCGCCAGGTGGTCATCTGGTGCGGTTCGACGGAGATCTTTCTAGAGCCTTCGGCAGTGCATGCATCTGTGGCAGCCTTTGAAAAGGGCCTGGAAGCGAGTGACGTCAACATTGCTCCTTCGCAGATTTATGCGTATGCCGCGCTGTCGGAAGGCGTTCCGTTCGTCAATGGAGCGCCGAATTTGACGGTCGATCTGCCGGTGATGCTGGAGCTATCGAAGAAGAACAATGCGCCGATCTGCGGGAAGGATTTCAAGACCGGGCAGACATTGATGAAGACGGTTTTGGCGCCAGCGTTCAAGGCGCGCATGCTGGGCGTGAGCGGCTGGTACTCGACCAACATTCTTGGCAACCGCGATGGGGAAGTGCTGGACGATCCGGAGTCGTTCAAGACCAAGGAAGAATCGAAGCTGGGGGTGCTGGACTACATATTGCAGCCGGATTTATATCCCGATTTGTATGCCAATATTTACCATAAAGTTCGCATTAACTATTATCCTCCTCGCGGTGACAATAAAGAGGGTTGGGACAATATCGATATCTTCGGGTGGCTGGGCTATCCGATGCAGATCAAGGTGGATTTTCTATGCCGCGACTCGATTCTAGCAGCGCCGATTGCGCTGGACCTGGTGCTGCTGATGGACCTGGCGAAGCGGAGCGAGGATCTGCGCGGAATCGGGATTCAGGAGTGGCTCAGCTTCTTTTTCAAGTCGCCGATGACGCCGGAGGGTTTGTACCCGGAGCACGATCTGTTTATTCAGTCGATGAAGTTGAAGAATACCTTGCGGCATATCCAGGGAGAAGAATTGATCACGCATCTAGGGCTGGAATATTACGACTGATCTGTGGATTGTTTGGAAGCGGTTGCAGGACCCGAATTCCAGGTGATTGTGAGCGCATATTATTCTTAGCAGTGACTATTACTATGAAGTAGTCCATCTCTTCGCTGTCCGTGCTCACGGTCGCACATCTGTTCGTCGATGGACACCTGTGCGACCGTACAACCTGACTGGCAGGCAAATCGGCACCGCCATGCTCAATGCCTGCCTGCCATGCCTGGTCCCTTCCACGGCATGGAGGATGGTTCTCGTGCCGCAGGTGCGATATGACATTGCGCGAACAGAAAGAACACAGCAAATTAACGCGGCTTTGGGCGTCCCGGAAAGCGACCCGGATGCAGATACTTCGCTGCATGGAGCTTGACTGAAAGAGCGCCGCGGAACGCCGCGGCAGACAATGACACTCTTGGAAGAAGCCGAGACCTTCACAATCCCGTATGGGCGCAACAATCACTGCGGCCCATGTGCTTTGGCCTACGTTCTCAAAACCGATCCGGACAGCGCAGCGGCCCTCCTTCGCAGGGAGAGTGGCAAGCGCAGTATCCGCGGAGTCTCGAACGGACTTTTAGTCGAGGCGATTTGGGCTGCCGGCGTGAAGACGCGACTGGCTTTTCCAACCGGTAGTGTGCCTCATCCGCAATTGCGGCTTCCCACCCGAGAAGATCCTGCTGCGCTTTACATCGTCAATATCACCCACCACTACATCGTCATCCATGGCAACCAGGTTTTCGACAACCGCTTTCATCTGGGGAAGTCGTTGGAGAAATGCCCCTACCTCCTACGCCGCGTGGTCAATGCGTGGAGGACCATTCAGTAAGTGATTGTCCGGAACATTTGTCTTTCCGTTTCCGACAACCCGTATTAAAATAAGGGGATTGCTATGACGACCTCGCAGCTGTATCTTGCGATCTTTGTTCCCTGCTTCTCGATTCTGATCGTGTGGCTGGGTTCAACCCTGTCCAATCGGCAGGGAATGAAGAGCCTGTCCAAATCGATCGACGATCTTGGGACATCGCTGCGTTCTGAGATGGCCACTTTGGCTTTATCCCTGCGCGCGGAGATGAAGACCGGTTTCGATGCTGTCGATCAACGGTTGACACGGTTCGAAGCAACGGTAGATCGGATCGATGGTGAGATACGCATCGATCACGAACGCCGTATCGTCAAGCTCGAAGAGAAAATACTCTCCAAAGCCAGTTAATTCCATTCCTTAACAATCCTGGTCGTCTGAGAGCTTCGCAGCGCGTGCGGAAGCGGGCATTACGCTTCATGCGTAGTGTCTTGATATCCAACTTATTTCCATAATTTCAATTGGTTATACAATGCATATTGACTACGCATCTTACGTTACGCGCGATGCGTAGTCGGAGGCGGTCCCCCATGAACAACCCTTTTGAGTAGGGCGTCTTCGTTACAGGATCGTCCTTTTGCAATCGGAAGCAAGAACTCGACGACCTCCGGCGCGCCATGGAAAACTCCGAGTGTCACTGTTCCAGGTTGCACCGTGCCGTGAATCGCTGCATATAGGCGTGAAAACCAGCGCCGGTTGGTTCCTGGGAAAGCCATGGGAATTGACTGGCAACCTCCTCCGAATTCAGAGACCTTCTCAGGTGAAGATGATCTGTGCGCCAGCGGCCTTTTCGTAGAACTGGCCGACTGAGATGATTTCGTCCATCTCGTCGCAAAAATCCTCGCGTTTCAAATGGAACATATCCACCGTTGCGCGGCAGGCGTAGATCTCGCAGCCGGCATCGTGAATCATGGTGATGAACTCGCCGATGGGAGGAATGTCGATCTTCTCGATCTCTTTCTTCATCATGGAGGTAGCGAATGCCGACATGCCGGGTAGCGCACCAAGCAGTGTAGGCATGTGCATTCCAGGATTTCCGACGGTTGCGACTTTTAGGCTGTTCATCCGTTTCTTGATAATTGCGTCCAAGCCGAAGAACGTGAAGAAGAGTGAAGCTTCAATTCCTTCCATGCGTGCGCCGTTGGCCATAATCAGACCGGGATATACTCCCTCCAGCGATCCGTGCGAAACGATGATTGAGACTTTCTGAATCGGTTCAGCCGTGTTTGTCTGTGTCATGGTGTCGCTCTCCTTAAATGCAGCCCTTCGGTTTTGGCAGCCCAGCAATTTTGGCGGCTCGTTTGGCGGGACCCTTCGGGAAAAGTTGATACAGCGTCTTTGTATCGACGCCGCTCTCCTTGGTCAGGCGGCGGATCGAGGGCGCGTCGCCTTCCTTTTCGAAGACCTTGCGCATAAAGTTGATGACCGCCCAGTGTTGCGGCGTCAGCTCGGGAATGCCTTCCTGGGCCGCAAGTTCGCGGGCCATGTCTTCGTTCCAATCGTTCCGGTTGGCGAGATGCCCGTCCGCATCCAATTGAATCGCTTTTCCTGTTAAGTTCATAGTCTCCATGTGTCACCTCTCTGCGGTTTGTGTTCCTGGTGCCCCGGCCGGGCCGGGGGAAGTAGTGCGCGATCCAACGACCTTCAGAAATTCAACGAGGATCGCAATGCCGCGGCGGGCATCGGGTGAGTTCATATCGCGCACAAGTTGGAAGAGGGATTTATCCACGTTCATCGTCGCCTGAACTCTTCCAAAGCCATGAATAATCGCTTCCAGGGCCTGCAATACCTCAGGCCGGGTAAGTTCGCGCAGGAATCCGACAAGCTGAGGCACACTTGCTTCCACCTGCTTCAAATCGACCTGGGAGTGCGACTGGACAAGCGCATCGCCGATCCGCATTCCAGCGGCGGCGGCTTCGAAGTAGCCCCTCCTTTGTAACTGCTGGCTACCCGCAATCGCCCGGCGGAACAGATCGCGAACGATGGGTTGAGCGTCCTGGACGAAGTCTGCCGCACTCTCCAACTGTTGCAGCGCATCAGTCAACAGCCTGGCATCGATCAGCACACTCTTGAACATCTGGACGATCTCGTCCGGTCGCAACGCAGCAGACCCAAGAGCTTCCACTGCGTCTCCCATCGCGTCTTTGCCCACCAGGGTAAGATCGGCGACAAGGTCCTCGGCGCTGTTACGAACCCGCTTGAGGTGGGCGATCTCCTCGACGATAAAGTCCAGCTTGCGATCGAGCTCGGCAATGCGGTCTTCCGTGACGGCGCCAGTCATGATTGCACCCGCTTTCCTGCCATTGACATCTCCGCTTCGATCGGCAATTCCATGCCGCGCAACAGCAGGTTCCAATACACCCAGCGGAACATCATCTTTCCGTAGTGGTTGATGGGGCTCTCCTCCAGCAGCTTGAAGGGACCGATGCCGGGCAGCGGAAACTCGCCTGGCAGAGGCTCGGTTTCGTAGTTGAAGTCGATCAGCAGCCCTTTGCCGAAGCCGGACTCAATAAAACAGTTGGCATGGCCATCGAAGTGGGCGCAGGCAGGACGACCCTCAATGTGTTCGAGTATGTTCTGGAAGAGAATTTCCGATTGGAAGTGGGCTACAGAGCCAGCCTTCGAACTCGGAAGATTGGATGCATCACCCAGCACGAAGACATCCTCAAGCCCGTCGGCTTTCAGGGTTTCCTTATTGGTGGGAACGAAATTCAACTCGTTGCCCAGGCCGCTGCGGGCAATGGCGGCGTCGCCCATGTTGGTGGGAATTGACACCAGCAGATCGTAGCTCACCTCGGTCCCGTCCCACGCCACCAGTTTCTTCTCCTGGCTGTCGACACGCCCAAGATCGAATTCGGGCGTGACGGTGATTCCCTTGCGCTCCAGGAACTCGCCGAGCACCTTGCTTGAGGTGGGCTTTGTGAACGCTCCAGAAAGCGGCGTGACCAGGTGCAAATCTACTTTGTCGCGCATGCCGCGCTTGGTAAAGTAGGCATCGGCCAAAAAGAGGAACTCCAGTGGCGCCACCGGGCACTTAATGGGCATCTCGGTGATGCTGAGCGCAAGCTTGCCTCCCTGCCAGCCCTTCAGGAACTGGGCCAGTTGGTTGGCGCCCTTGGGAGTATAGAAATCGAATTTGCTGCGTCCCCACTCCTCGTCAAGCAGTCCTTCGGTTTGCTCGGGATGAATATCGGCCCCAGTGGCAAGGATCAGGTAGTCGTACCGAAGCGCTTCCCCGCCGGACAATGTCACCGTCTTCTTTTCCGCATCGATGTGATCGATGCCGGAAAGAATAAACTTGATCTGGCCCGGCAGATACTGACGACGGGGCTTCACCAGCTCGCGCATTCGATACATACCGAATGGAACGAACAAAAAGCCGGGCTGGTAGTAGTGCTCCTCCGTCCCGTCCACGACGGTGATTCGCCAATCCCGCTCATCGAGTGCGGATGCTAGCTTGTTGGCCATGATGGTTCCGGCGGTCCCGCCGCCGAGAATAAGCATATGCCGCATGGTGTCTCCTCTTTTGCGCTGTTTCCTACTTATATAAAGACCGATAGGGTCGCTGGTGTTACATCTACGGCCGCGACGTGCGGGCCGATGCCTGCTTTGCGTCATGATGCAATCGCTCGGATAATGCCTCGCGAATCAGAATTGCCGCTTCCACAAAGCGCGGATCAGCGATATGGTAATAGACGCTCTGCGCGCGCTTCTCCCCGATCACCGCGCCTCGGTCGCGCATCAGGCGCAAATGCTGCGAGGCATTTGTAATGGATATGCCCGCATCGACGGCGATCTCGGTGACGGTCTTAGGGGTTTTCTGCAGCGCACAGAAGATGCGCATACGCGTGGAGTGCGCAAAGGTGGCAAAGAAGCCACCGAGCATCTCGCACGACGCATTGCTGATTCCGTGATTCATCCTAGCGCCTTCTCCTGATGGTATGTTCGTGTTTGCGTACATATGCATATACAACAAAAATATTCCGCCGGGGCTTTACCGTCTGTGATGGCTATCACGCCCAACGTGCGGTCGCCATCGAACATTTGCTGCAAACACCGACCAAGCCATTTCTGTCGCCGAAGTGGATATGGAAACTCGGACGCGCCATTCTCACAGCACGCCACCAGCTTCTTTTGGCGGCTGTTCATGGATACGGACAATACTGTAGCACAACGAGTTATTCTTCCTTCCTCCGGTTCGGAACTAGAAGCTCTTCGCCAGCCCGATGGTGACTGAGTTCTCCGACATCTTGTTGGTGACGCTGGTACCGGGAATCGCGCCCTGTCCCGAAATCCACGGGCCAGTGATCGAGTTCTGGAACGCGTGGTAGTAGGTTACGTTCACGTCCCAGCTGCCGACTTTCTGCACAACGCCGCCTGACACGTGATGCTGCACGATGGCCGGCGCGGGAGTATTGAAGAAGGAATACTTGGCGGGTACCGGATTGCCTGCGTAGTTATACCCGGCGATGAGCTTGGTGGTGGAGGAAACCTGCTGCTCCACGCCACCACCCACAGTCCAGATATTCTGCCATCCAAAGCCCTCAACGGCACCATTGTTGTTGTATCCGGACTTGTCGAAGCCTGTGGTGTTGGCGTAGTCAAACCAGCGCGCGTCCACGCCGATGTGCGTGCGCGCTGTCGGCGATATGCCGACGCCCATCGAGACGAGTTGCGGCAGATTCATCTCAAATTCCACTGCATGTTTCGCTCCGGTAAGGTCGGCGGCTTGCCATTCGAAGTCGCGAAACCAGATAGGCGTGTGGTAGGAGACGCCCGCACTGAAGACGCTGTTGAACTGGTACTGGAGGCCGGCCTGTGCGCCCAGGCCAAATGCCCAGGCATTTTTTGATGCCGACAGGTAATAGGGCACAGTGCTGCCCGCGGTAACCGGGGTTGCGAATGGCGAGGGAATCACCTTGAGCATGGAGAATGCGGGCACCACAGAGATGCCTGCGGAGAGGTGCTCGGAGACTTGCCGCGACATGCCGATGGGCATGGTGAGCAAGGCATAGTTGGAGCGGAGCTTGCCAAAACCGTAGCCGTTGGGCGCCTGCGGCGTAAGAATGGGGTTGGAGAAGTTTGTGTTCTGGTCGTAGTCCACGCCGAAGCCGCTGACCGCCAATATGCCGATGTGATACGCGTTGCGGCTGTCCGGCGGATGATAGATAAAGGCCAGTCCGGGCATGAGCGACATATCACGATGGCTGACGGTGGTTCCGCTGAGCATCACTCCAGGCATGCCCTCCCCAAAGGCGTTGGCATCGACGGTGCTGGAAAGCGACCGCCAGGGAATGAAGAGGGTTCCATGAAACTCGATGCGATGGCCCTTGAACCGGACCGTACAAGCCGGGTTCCAGGCGATGGAGCCAGTGGCGTCAAGGCAGATGCCGGTATCGGCTCCGCCCATGGCTTCATTGACGGGGCCTGCGCCATGCAGAAAATGGCCGTCAGTAGCATGAAGCGATGACGACCAGAACATGATTAAGCACGCAAACAGCAGGCTCTTTGCGTGTATCCGTCCAAACAAACCTTTCCTGATTTCCATAATCTCCTCTTCGGAGACCGTCCGCGAGCCGCGTCAATTGCTCGCGCGCAGCAACACTGGTGAGCGATCTGGAATTGGAAGATGCACGCATCATTCCAAAAGAGACGATCCATGGAATGAACGAGTTGCGGTAGGATTGGGGGGGGCGCGAAACATTGCGTTGCAACACAGTGTTTCGATTTTGAAACAAAATATAACAATCTTAAGAGTGCTCTGTGAGGTGCAATTCCCGCATCTTGCGCCAAAGTGTGGTGCGGCTCAGCCCCAACATCCTGGCAGTCCGCGAACGGTTCCAATGATGAGCCTCCAGCACAGCAACGAGGCGTTCAGCTTCAGCAGGCTGGGTCCCATGCTGGTGAGACTCTAGCAGCGCTAAATCTGTACGCTCTGCTGCAAACAGGCGAGGCGCAGGCGTCGAGAAGCGTATCTCTTCAGGAAGGTCTTCGGGCAGTATGGTCTCGATTCTCGCAACTGCTACGGCATACTCCATAACGTTCGCCAGCTCCCGAACATTCCCGGGCCAGGAATACTCCAGCAGCAGGCGCATTGCCTGCGGAGAAATGCGCCGTATGAGGCCATGCTCCGACGTAACCCGATTGAGCAAGTGCGTCGCCAGCGGATGAATGTCCTCTCTCCTTTGCCGAAGTGGCGGCACTTCGATGGGAACCACGCAAAGCCGGTAATACAGATCTTCGCGTAGCCTCCCTTGGCGAAGCGCGATGCGCAGGTCAACATTCGTCGCGGCAATGATGCGGGCCCGCGCCGTCCGGGGCACGCTCTCTCCCACGCGCTCGAATTGGCGCTCCTGGAGCACGCGCAGCAGCTTGACCTGCAACTGGGGATGCAGGTCGCCAATTTCATCGAGGAAGAGCGTTCCATGCGAAGCCAATTCAAAGCGACCAACGCGGTCGCGCACCGCTCCGGTAAATGCCCCGCGGACGTGGCCGAACAACTCAGATTCCAGGAGCTCAGCAGGCAACGCGCCGCAGTTTACGCCGATGAATGGACCGTTGCTGCGTGGCGAACTCTGGTGAATGGCGCGGGCCACCACCTCCTTGCCCGTTCCGCTTTCGCCGCTGATCAAAACAGCAGCTTCGCTGTGCTGCAGCGTCTCCACCAGGCGGAAGATGCGCTGCATAGCTGGAGAGCAGGCGATTGCGTCCGAATAGAACGTAGGCGAGTTCGAGCACATCTGCTCCTCTTCAGCCGGGCGAAGCAAAACCACATATCTCATTCGCGGATCGCATATGTTTGAGGCTTCATGAACCACCGGAGCTGCCGTTATCGACACCAACCGTGACGCGGCGTCTTTGAACTGCAATGTTGCCCTCCATCCTTCACGCCTTTGGCCCTCCAGTAACGCCTCGCGCAATGGTCCTCTCGACCCAAAGAGGTCAGCTCCCAGCAGTTCTTCTATTCCCCGGCCGACCAGCGCACGGGAGATCCCACTTCCCATCAGATCGTCCAGAAGATAAGAAGCATGCACAATCCGGAAGTCCGAATCCAGGCAGACAAACGCCCTTCCCACCGATGCCAGAACCCGCGTCACACCATACAGGGCAATCTGGGTATCCTCGCTCAGTGGCTGATCGGCAACTGGAATGCACATCGTTTCGGAACCGAGGCTCATTGTCAGCCCTCCTTAACAGGCTGTTCCAGGAACTGCTTTTTGCGCCGGAAGCGACCTAGTGCCGGACGACTTCATCGGATCGGCAGGCGTGACATCGCAGCGGCGGAGTGGTCTCCGCAATTGTCGAGCTTCCAACAGAACAAAGCCAGACAACCCCGCAAACGTTACTCCAACCCATCCGGGGAGGATCGTCGGCCAGGGTTCAGCAAACACCATTATGCATTGAGGAGCATTGTCCGGTCTGCATTAAACTGAAACAGATTCGAGCCTGTCCACGCCGCAAGGCATGGGGATTGAATGCTGCCCGAGTGGGGCAGCGCTGCCGAAAGGCCCACAGAATCGGAAGCAGGAGGTCAGAGCGCGGCTTATCGGAAGAGGGCTTGCCGCAAGGCAAGCTCCCTTGGCATCGCTGCCTCTGGCCTCTGGATTGAATTTGACAGAGTACCGTCCGCAACAAGCTTTTCATGCTGCAGCAAGGACTCATGCACCCACCTGCGGCCTGGAAATGGGCGAGACATCGAGGCAGAGCGATTCCACTTTACGGATGCCGCGAACAGAATTGCAAAGAAACACGGCATCGGCGGTTTTCAGGTCCTCAACGGTCAGGATGCTTTCTTCTGCTGTTGCACAAGTCTCCAGCAGATGGCGCCGAAAGATTCCGGGTAACACCCCACTGGTGAGTGGCGGAGTAAGCAGCTTCCCGGCTCGCTCGATGAAGAGATTGCCGATGGCTCCTTCTGTCACTTCGCCCTTCTCGTTCATGAAGAGCACCTCGTCGAATCCATCGGCACGCGCTTCGGCATACTGCCGGTCATACATCTCTCGCCGCGTGGTTTTGTGGCGAAAGAATACATCGGTGGAAGAAGTGCATTCCGGCGACAGCCGGACATGGACAGTGGGCCGCTCTACGCGAAATGCGGAACTGTCTACTGTGATATCCCCGCTCGGACCCAATAGCAGTCGAACCCGATACCGCCCGCCGACCGCGAACGCGCGTGAAATTCCGTCCAGTTGCGAGAGAACGGCCTTGCGATCAAAGACAAAATCGAAATACGAGGCCGACGATTCCAAGCGATCCAAATGCATGGAGAGAAAATAAAAATCCTTCTCCCATCGCATCGTTTCAATAAGCTGGAAGTCATGATGGGTACGGGTGAGGAAAGCTGCTTTGAGCAGGCATTCGCGATGTTCATCGTCGGGATCGGAATCGGCGACAATCCCTCCGCCGACCCCCATGCGGACACTGCCATCCTTCATGACCAAGGTGCGAATGGCCACATTGAAAACGGACGGGCCATGGGGAGAGATATACCCGATGGCCCCGGTATAGACGCCACGCGAATTCCGCTCCAGCTCCCGGATGATCTGCATGGTGCGAATCTTCGGCGCGCCGGTAACGGAGCCACTTGGAAACATACTCCGAAAGATGTCGTAGTAGCGGATTCCCGGTCGGAGTGTCCCCGATACCGTGGAGGTCATCTGTAACAGGGTTTCGTATCTCTCGACCGAGAAAAGGTCCTCCACCTGAACACTTCCCATTGTGCAGATGCGGCCTAGATCATTGCGAAGCATATCTACGATCATGACGTGCTCGCTTCGGTTCTTTTCATCGTTCTGAAGCCGGAGAGCCGCCTGCGAATCTTCGTTCGAGTCAAGCCCGCGAGGCATTGTGCCCTTCATCGGCCGAGTCACGATCTTTCTCCCATCGATCCTGAAGAAGAGCTCCGGAGAGAAGGAGAGAATGTGATGGCCAGTCACATTCATCCATGCGCCGTAGGCGACTGACTGATGTTTCAACAATGATTCAAAAACGACGGATGCCGGACTCTGTGTGTGGAGCGATACCTGGTCGGTGAAATTGACTTGATAGGTGTCGCCTGCCGCGATGTACTCTTTGATCTTCAGAATGCTGGCGCAATATGCGTCATGCGTAATCCCAAGGGCCACACGATCCGAAATAGGGCCCGTATTCTTCTGCCGACTCCTCTCCAGTGGCTGTATGGGATCGGCCCCCTGGAAACGCCCCTGCGCGTGATCGAAGATCAGAGGCCGCTCGTAGACCCCAAGCCATGCAAGCGGAAGCTCCTGCGATCTGGGTCTGGCGCCAGCAAATTGCTCGAAGTGATAACCGCACTCATAGGAGAAGAAGCCGGCGACATGGAAGCCGTTTGCAAGTGCTTCTTCCATCTGAAAAAACACCTGCGCGATCTTGTCCAGTGTATCCGTGGAGATGACGCGGACAGGATTCAGGAAGAGATAACTATGTTCGTTCAATGGGTCAAAACGCGATGTCTCCAGGAGTATCGAGCCATCGCTTTCGGCAACAATCGTATGCGCGTGTTCCGGTAACCGAATCCATCGCGCCATATCATCTCC
>Ga0307374_10012015_pt1 | contig 12218 bp, 10 predicted proteins | sample OX3MG_FD_202532 | JGI IMG/M metagenome (GOLD analysis project Ga0307374, IMG submission 202532) | Soil microbial communities from Risofladan, Vaasa, Finland - OX-3 | ecosystem: Environmental > Terrestrial > Soil > Coastal area > Acid sulfate soil | place: Finland: Risofladan, Vaasa | collected...
CCGTGATCCGCTCTCCTCGCTCGAAGCCTTGCTGCCGCGCGCTCTCTGGCAGCGCATCAGCGTTCCCTGGTCGCGGGCCCAGGATCTCGGGGTTGCCGCGCAGCTAACGGCAGGGGTGCGCTACCTGGATGTGCGCGTGTGCGCCGGCCCCCCGACGCATCCCGGACTCTATGCGTGCCACGGCCTGTATGGCGCTCCCCTCGCCGCTGCCCTCCTCGATCCGGTCAGGCAATTCCTCGCCGCGCATCCCACGGAGATCGTGGTGCTCGACTTCCATCGCTTCAGCGCTCTCGGGAGCCCGAACGGCATGCCCGTTGGCCTCCATCAAGCGTTGGCGGCCCAGATCCACGCCGCCTTCCCTGGAGTGCTCCTGTCGCCGGGCCCGCTCAAGGCCGGCATCACGCTTGCCGATGTCTGGCGAACCCCCGGCCGCGTGATTATCCTCTACAATGACGCCCAAACCGTCCGGGCGAATCCCGACTTCTGGCCTTACGCCGACACGATCATCGCCTGGCCCAACACCGCCAACCTCGGCGTCCTGCGACAGCGGGTCAAGACGAATCTCTGGTGCCGGTGCGACGCCCTGCACGCCGTACACGCCACCCCCGGCGTGTTCTTCGACCTCCAACTGCAGATGACCCCGAGCAGGGATGTCTTGCTGTCCGGCACGTTTGGCGCCGCTCGCGTGCGATCGCTCCGGGACCTTGCGGCATCCAATCTCCCCATGCTTACCTATCTCAGGGGCTTGCTGCGCGATTCGTCTCGCCACGCGCGGGCCCACCTCAACGTGGTGACCACGGACTTCAGCGACCTCCCCGCGCTGCTCCCGTTCGCGGAAGCTCTCAACATGGGGCTGCTCGCCTGAGATTTCGCTCGGTCGGAACTAAAAGCTCTGTTCCAGTTCGTCTACCAGCGAGCCGAAGTAGCGCGCCGCGTGACGCAAGGTATCGGGGTGGGCAATGTCCACCCCGGCCCGGCCCAAGATCTCGACTGGGGGCAGCGTGGCCCCAAGCCCCAGCATCTCCAGCCAGCGGTCCACGGCCGGTTGGCCCTCCGCGCGCATCATCGCCACGGCCGCGCAGGCGGAGGCCAGCCCGGCGGCGTAGGTGTACGAGTAGTGATTCATGAAGAAATGCGGCTGCTGCGCCCAATAGAGTCGCGCACCATCGTCCAGGGCGACCGCGCCGGCGAAGAACCGCTCGAAGATCTCATCCTGCACGCTCATGATCACGGCCAGGGTGAGCGGCTTGCCCGCCTCGGCCAACTGGTACAAGCGTCGCTCAAAGCGACCCTCCAGTAGGTGAGTCACCATGTTGTGGGTGAATGTGCCCAGGGATTGCAGGATGACCCAGCGGCGAAATCGCGGATCGGGCGCGGTGTCCAGGAGATGGTGGGCCAGGAGTAGTTCGTTTGCCGTGGACGGCGCCTCCAGCATCAAGCTCATCGGCTCAATGGCCACCGTACTGAGCGGCTGTTCGCGGAGGGTCCAGGTATAGTGGCCGGCGTGGCCAAGCTCGTGGGCAAGTACGAAGGCGCTCCGCAGCGCGTCGTGCCAGGTGGTGAACACGTAGGGGTGGACTCCATGCACGGGCCAGCAGAAGGCGCCGCTCCGCTTCCCGGCATTGTCCGCCCGGTCGATCCAGCGGTTGCCGAACGCGGCGGAAACGAGCGCTCCGTAGTCGTCGCCCAGGGGACGCAACGCCTCTTGGATCAGCCGCCCGCACTGATCGAACGTGGCGCCCGGATGGTAGTCCGGGTCCAGCGGCGCCTCCAGATCGTAGCGCCGCGGCTCTGAGATGCCGAGCACGCGGGCGCGTAGGCGCGTCAGGCGACGGACATGGGGCGCCATCTCATCGTGTACCACGTCCAACACGTTTTCGTAGACATCGAGCGGCACTCTCTGGCGAGCCAGAATCATCTCCGTCGCGGAGGCGTAGCCGCGCAGGCGCGCCAGGGTCACATTCTGGTTGATATGGATGGCCAGGGCAGAGGCCAGGGTCGTCCCGTGGCGATGGAGCCCCACGGTCAGCGACTCGTAGGCGGCGCGGCGTACGTCTCGGTCAGCCGCGTGCGAATGGCCGAACACGTAGCCGGCGATCGAGACCGAAAGTTCCTGCCCGGCCCCGTCGCGAATTGGCGGGCAGATCATATCCACCGCCGTCACCCCTTGCCAGATTGCCGATGACGCCTTGAGACTTTCACCCAGCGCGGCAAGCGCCGTCTCGGTTTCGGGCGAGAGGAGATGCGCGCGTCTCCGCTCCACGTCCTCCAGCAGCGCGCGAAACGGCATGATGCCTGGCTCCTGGTCAAGGTAGCGTTCGATCGTGCCCTTGGGGAGCTCCGCCAGGTCCGAAACAATGAACGATCTGGCGGCATCGACCCGCGCGGCCAACCTCTCGGCTCGCGCGGACATACCCTGATTGTCTGGTGAGATGCCGTCCGTCGCCAGGCGAAAGTACGCATACCGCCGGAGCCGATCCAGGCGCGACAACAGAGTCTCCTGCGCCCGCAGGCACACTTCCAGGACGGAGGCGCCCTCGGCCAACCTTCCTCGGAACCTCGATACCGCCTCAATATCCTGCTCGATAGCCGTCATGTCCGCCGCCCAATGCTCGGGCGAGGGATAGATGTCGTCCAGATTCCAGGTTTCCTCGACCGGCACGTGGTCTCGGGTCAATCGCTCCGCCATTTTTCTCGCGCCCTCAACTACTATCGAGAGGTGGCTTGATCACCGATGGCCGCGCCAGCGCGCAGCAACGGCAGCACCTCGGTGGTAAAGCGATCCAATCCAACCGTGGAGGGGAAGTCCAGGAAGCGCAGCATGATATGGCGCACCCCCAGGCCGATCAAGGCGAGCAACTCGCCCGCCACCTGGGCCGGGGTGCCATACAGGACGTGCGGGACGCCGGGATGCGTGCCGGTATTCTGGACCTCGCTCAGATCGAGGAAGCCATAATAGGTGTGCTCGATCGTGGCCGGATCGCGGCCAATCGCCCGGCAATGCGACGATCTCCACCGTCTCCTCAAGCTGCTCGATGCGGGTAGCGATGCTGGGGTACTCGTAGCCGTATCGTGCGCATGTCCTCGTCCCATGGCCCATGGGCGAATCCTAACTGCGCGGTGGTCGCGGCGAAGACAGACCACACAGTGTCCTGATCCTCGTCTCTAGCGCGCCTGAAGGTCAATCCATCGAGCAAGGTGCTATCCCCTTCGCTGTTCGTCCGGTATATTAGCCACGGTTGAGACGCCTGTCAACCTTAATGTACGGTTGGATGGTTGCAACGCCTCAACTTGGCGGGCACAACAGAACTACGCTAACGACGGAGAAGACACGCGCGACTCTGCGTATCAGGGTGTTCCGCCGCGACAAAGCAAGAAGGCGGTACCATGGGCAGGTTGCCTGATGACGGGCGCCCGAGGAAGAGGTTCACCCATGCCCGAACTTGCCGTCTCAACCTGGAGCCTGCACCGCGCCCTTGGCCCGACCTACCGCGATCTGGAACTTCATGATATCCCACGCGTGGCGGAATACCCGTACGGTCAGGGATCGGTCTCCCTGCTGGATCTCCCCGACGCCGTGGCGGCGCACGGCGTCGCCCTGATCGAGATCTGTCACTTCCATTTCCCGCGCACCGACCATGTGTACCTGGGCATGCTGCGTGAGCGGCTGGCTACGGCCGGGGTGGGGCTACAAACGCTGCTGATTGACGCCGGCGACATCAGCGCCGCCGATGACGAGGCCCGCGAACGCGACCTGGCATGCATCCGCGACTGGATTGATGTCGCCTCGGCGCTGGGGGCACGGCAGGCAAGGGTGATCGCCGGGTACAGTCAGCCGGACGATGCGGCGGCGGTCAAACGGAGCAGCGCGGGGCTGGCGGCCCTGGCGCGCTATGGGGAAGAGCGGTCGGTGCGGGTAATAACCGAGAATTGGTTGGCCCTGAGCATGCGCCCGGAGACCCTGCTCGCCATCCTTGCCGGCGCCGGCGCCGGCGTGGGTTTGTGCGCCGACTTCGGCAACTACAACGGGCCAGGCAAGTACGACGATCTGCGGCGCATTCTCCCCAAGGCTACCTCGATCCACGCCAAGGCGGACTTCCCCGAACCGGGGCGGATGGATGCCGCCGACTTCCGGTGCTGCTTGGATCTCTCGCGCGCGGCTGGGTTTAGCGGTCCGTACGTACTTATCTTCGATAGCGCGGGGGATGAATGGACACACCTTGAGCAGTTGATCGAGGTGGTGCGGCCGTACCTCTCCGCGTCGGATACGGCAGTAGACGAGATCTGGCGGGCGCCTCTTCGCGAAATGGGTTGACAGCTACGCCCCAATTGCCTATCATGCTTTTACCCATATATCCGATGGGGTTTATGGGCAAGCGTCGGATTCGGCGACGGAATTGATCCGCGCCGGTCCAACGCATCGAACCTTCCCAGGTGGCTGACCGGTCAACCGGAGGCCCCATGCAGGAATTTCTGTTCCTGTGTGGGGCTTTTTTGTTGCCGTTCGCCAGGCGGCAAAGGAGAACACCGACCATGGAAAGATTGCAATGAGCGCCCCAACGGCCTCGCCCGACCACCTGCGGGAGGCAGCGGAACGCCTCGAGGGCCGCGCCCCCGAGGAGATTCTTGGCTGGGCGTTGGCTACCTACGGTACGCGGGTGGCCCTGGCGTGTTCGTTTGGCGGCCCCACAGGGATGGTGCTCCTGGACCTTGCTCTGCGCCTGGAGTCTCGGCTTCCCGTCTTCTATCTCGATACGGGACTGCTGTTTCCCGAGACCTACGCGCTGGTCGAGGCGGCGTCTATCCGCTACGGCATCACCCCGATCCCGGTGAGAACCGCCCTCAGCGTTGACGAGCAGGCGGCCGCGCATGGGCCGGCCCTCTGGTCGCGTGAGCCCGACCGATGTTGTGATCTGCGAAAAGTGCGGCCACAGCGGGCATTCCTGAAAGATTATGCTGCCTGGGTCACGGGAGTGCGCCGCGACCAGGCAGCCACCCGCCGGGCCACGCCCGTTTTGAGCTGGGACGAACAGGGCGGACTCGCCAAGATTGCTCCCCTGGCCGGCTGGAGCGAGCGCGAGGTATGGACGTACATCAGCAAGCACGGAATCCCCTACAACCCTCTGCACGATCTGGGCTACCCCAGCATTGGCTGCACCCACTGCACCCGGCCAATCCAGGTCGGGGAGGATATGCGCGCCGGCCGCTGGGCCGGCTTCGGCAAGACTGAATGCGGCCTGCATCGGCCACTGGAAAGGAGCGGCGGCCAATGAGCAAGCTTCCTCACGCGCAAGGCGGGAACCTGGTCGATCTGGGGCCCGGTACCGGAAGCGCGGTTGAACGGGTCAAGCTGGACAGCAAGGGCTTGCGCGGCCGGTTGCCCGAGGAGTTGGCCGAGGATACCAGCCGCTTCTCCGACGCGCAGGTTCAGTTGATCAAATTTCACGGCATCTATCAGCAAGAGGATCGAGACGCTCGGCAGGCTCGGAAGGCGGCGGGGGTCGAGAAGCTCTACAACTTCATGGTGCGTTCCCGCATCCCCGGCGGCGCCCTTACCGCGGATCAATACCTGGTGCAAGATGATATTGCCGGCCGCTACGCCAACGGCAGTCTCCGCATCACCACCCGCCAGGGGTTACAGCTTCATGGCGTGCTCAAGGGCGATCTCCACGCGGCCATTCACCAGATCAACGAGGCTCTGCTCTCTACCCTGGCCGCCTGTGGAGATGTGAACCGGAATGTCATGGCCTGTCCGGCCCCGGTGGCGAGCCGCGCCCATGCCCAGGTGCAGGAAATCGCCCACACCATCGCCATGCACCTGGCGCCGCGCAGTACCGCCTACCACGAGATTTGGGTGGATGGCGAACAGGTGAAAACCGTGGAGGCGCCCACGGAACCGGTGGATGAGCCGATCTACGGCGCTACCTACCTGCCGCGGAAGTTCAAGATTGGGGTTGCCTTTCCGGGTGATAACTGCATCGATGTCTATACCCAGGACATCGGGATGGTGGCCGAACTGGAGGGAGAAACGCTGGCCGGCTTCACTCTCCTGGTGGGCGGCGGCATGGGGATGACCCATGGTAAAACCGAGACCTACCCTCGTCTGGCTACCCCCCTCTGCTCCATAGCGGTCGATGAGGTGTTGGAAGTGGTGGAGACCATTGTCGGCATCCAGCGTGACTTTGGTGATCGGACCAACCGCAAGCACGCCCGCATGAAGTACCTGGTGGAGGAACGAGGGATTGCCTGGTTCCGCGCCGAATTGGAGCGCCGCCTGGGCCGCTTCGTGTGCGCCCCGCGTCCCGTTGCCTGGCTGAAGTCAGACGATCATCTGGGCTGGCGCCGGCAGGCCGACGGCCGCTGGTTCCTCGGCCTCTGGATTGAGAACGGGCGGGTCAAGGATACTCCGCGGATTCGCCTGCGGGCGGGATTGCGCAAGGTGGTGGAAACCTTCAGTCCCGGCCTTCGTCTTACCGCGCAACAGAACATCCTCTTAACCGATATCGAGGAGCACGACCGGACGGCGGTTGAGGCGTTGCTGGCCGAGTTCGGCATCATCAGCGACCCGCGTGGGTTGGGCGGCGTTCATCGGCACGCCCTCTCCTGTCCCGCGCTTCCCACCTGCGGCCTAGCCCTGGCGGATTCCGAACGCGCCCTCCCCGCCCTGGTGCGCCGGCTCGAGGAAGACCTGGAAGCCATTGGATTGGCCGGCGAGCAGCTGAGCGTGCGCATGACCGGTTGTCCCAACGGCTGCGCCCGCCCTTACATGGGCGATATCGGCCTGGTGGGCCGCACCAAGGATGTCTACAACCTCTACGTGGGGGGCGACTGGGCCAACACTCGGCTCAACACCCTCTACGCCTCCTCGGTTCGTCTGGAAGCGCTTCCAGATGCTATTCGCCCCTTGCTGGAGTTGTGGCGCGACGAACGGGAGCCGGATGAAAGTTTTGGCGACTTTACCGAGCGCTGGGGCGTGGAGCAACTGCGGGTACAAGTGGAGGGCCGTTATGGCACGTGATCGCGCGCGCCACGCCTGGCGCCAAACCGTGACAACCCTGGGCCGCTGGAAGGCGGCCGAGGTTGACGAGCCCGTGCTGAGCATGGAAGACCTGCGCTGGTTGTGGCGGGTGTCGTGCCGGGCCTGGGGCCGCTTGGTGCTCCGCGTCGCGGGCGGCCCGCGACGCGCGGGCGGACAGGCCAGGGGGTAGTGGTGGGATACCGCGCGATCCTCCGACGCCGGTCGGATGGGAGCGTATGGGGCGACCGCAGTCGCGGGTACCACGGTCTATGGGAGCGAGTGCGCTCATGAAACCCCGCCATTTATGGCGGGGAGGCTCATTTGCTCTGCTAGCGCGGGCTTTAGCCCGCTCGATGTCGTGGTTATCACGGCCGCGCGGATGATGAGAGGAAGCGGCCTAAAGGCCACGGCTAGGCGGGCAATGAGGCTCCCCGGCCTGAAGGCCGGGGCTTCAAGATGGTGGAACCCGGCCGCAGCCGGTCTCGTTCCTTCCATCCGGCCACAGCCGGAGGCCATGGCAGGCTCCTCTCGGTTCTTATGGAGACATGGATGAAGATGACACGCATGCGCGCCGTCATGGCGACCATTCTGCTGCTCGCCGGCGGCCTGGCTGGCCGCTCCCTGGCCACCGGGCGGGGCGCATCCCTGGCGCGGGCGGATCAGCCTACAATCCGGGTCGGCTATTTTCCCAATATCACCCACGCTCAGGCCGTGTTGGGCTTTGGTGCCGGCGCCTTCACCCGTGCCCTGGCGGGGATCACGGTGAAGGGCGAGGTCTTTAATGCCGGACCCGATGAGCTCAACGCCATCTTTGCCGGCGCCATCGACCTCGCCTACATCGGCGCTGGTCCCGCGATCAACGGCTACGTGCGCTCGAACGGCGGCCTCCAAATCGTGGCCGGAGCGGCGACTGGCGGTTCACTCTTGGTGGCTCGGGCCGGCAGCGGTATTACCTCCGTGCGGGGGCTGGAGGGGAAGCGGGTGGCCATCCCGCAGATCGGCAACACCCAGGATATCCTGCTGCGCGCCCTGCTCCACGACGCGGGGCTGGGGGCCTCGGATCAAGGAGGCTCCGTGCGCGTGATCGCGGTGCAAAACCCGGATACGCTGTCGTTGTTTCAGAAGAGTGATCTCGACGCGGCGTTGGTCCCCGAGCCGTGGGGCTCGCGACTAATCGCCGCCGTGGGCGCCAGTGTGGTTCTCGATTCCGCGCACATCTATGGCGGGGCCACCCCCTCCACCGTGATCGTGGCCTCGGCGTCGTTCCTAAAGGCTCATCCCGATCTGGTGGTCCGTTTCCTCCGAGTACACGACCAGCTAACCATGCGCCTGTCTCCTGGGAGCAGGAACGGCGCCGTGGACGCCGCGCTCAACGCGCGAATCAAGGCGCTTACCGGCAAGGCATTGCCGGCGAACGTTCTCGCGAGCGCCCTTGCCCGCGCCACGTTCACCACCACGATCAGCCAGAACGCCCTCACCCAGTTTGCCGGATTTAGCGTGACGGCCGGCTACTTGCGCAAGGACGCCTCGATTAGCGGCCTGATCGACTCTTGGCCGCTGGAACATCTGAACGACTCGTCGATCAAGTAACGAAGGAGCCGGAACATGGCGATGCCTCAAGCATCGACGTACTCGCTGGAAGTCCCCAGTGGGCGGAGCGCCGCCGCGGCGCCGCCCACTCTGAGGGTACGGTCAGTGCGGAAGGTCTTCCAGACCGGTACACGAATCGTTACCGCCCTGGAAGACGTGAGCTTCGAGGTGGCTCCCGGTGATTTTGTCTGCCTGGTTGGCCCCTCGGGATGCGGCAAGTCCACCTTGCTCAACATGATCGCTGGTCTGGAACGCCCAACTCAGGGACAGGTGCTGTTGGGCGCGCGGGCGATTACCGGACCCGGCGCAGATCGGGTGGTGATGTTTCAGGAGTCGGCGCTGTTCCCCTGGCTGAGCGTGCAAGACAACGTAGAGTTCGGCCTCCAACTGGCGGGCATGCCCCGGCGAGAGCGGCGCGCCCGGTCGCGACAGTATCTCGATCTGGTGGGACTGAGCGGTTTTGGCCGGGCCTGGATCCACGAGTTGTCCGGCGGCATGAAGCAGCGGGTGGCCCTGGCCCGCGCCCTCGTGCTGGACCCAGGCTTGCTGCTGATGGATGAGCCATTCGCCGCTCTGGACGCGCAAACTCGCGATCGCCTGCTGCTCGAAGTGCAGCGGATCTGGCTGGAGACTGGGAAGACGATTATTTTCGTCACCCATAACGTGCGCGAGGCGGCCGTGTTAGCCAATCGAGTGCTGGTCATGGGGGCTCGACCGGGCCGCGTCCGGGCCGAGATCACGGTCAGCGCTCCTCGCCCGCGCGAACTACGTGGCGTGGAACTGCTTGGGGTCGCCAATCGCATTTCCGACGAACTGGCGGGCGAGGTGGTGCAAGCCGAGCAACAAGAACGGGAGAGCGCGGCGGCTTCGGCGGCCCATCACGCGGGAGGGCGCCGGCGTGGATAGGGATGACGCGGCGGCGGTGGCGATCAAGCGGCTGGTCTTCTTTGGCCTGCTGCTCGCGATTTGGCAAGGATTATACAGTACCGGCGCGTGGTCCCCCTTGATCTTCCCGTCCCCGGCCGATACATGGTCGGCGTTGAGCGGCGGGTTCGGCGATGGGACCATACCGGCCGCCGTGGAGGCCAGTCTCCGCCGCGTGCTGATTGGCTACGGCCTGGCGGTGGGACTGGGTTTGTGTATCGGGGCGGCGATGGCTCGCTGGCGGACCGTGCAGCAGACGCTCGGCTCCCTGGTGCTGGGAATGCAAACCCTGCCGAGTATCTGCTGGTTACCTCTGGCCCTGCTATGGTTTGGTCTGGACGAGAAGGCAGTGATCCTGGTCGTGATCTTGGGCTCGACCTTCGCGGTCACCGAGGCGTCATACAGCGGATTCAAGCAGGTACCCGCCCTCTACCGAAGAGCGGCGCTGACCATGGGGGCGACCCAACTACAGTTGCTGCGCCGGGTGCTGATCCCAGCCGCACTCCCAAGCATCATCACCGGGATGAAGCTCTCGTGGTCGTTTGCCTGGCGTTCCCTGATGGCCGGTGAGTTGCTGTATTCCGACGTGGGATTAGGCCAGTTGCTCAATCGGGGGCGCGACCTCGCCGACATGGGCGGGGTGGTGGCGATCATGGTCGTGATCGTGGCCATCGGCCTGCTGGTGAATGGCGCCGTCTTCGCGCCGGTCGAGCGGCATGTGCGCCGCCGCTGGGGGGTGGCCGTGTAAGCATGGATTGAGCCAACAAGGAATGAGCAGACTCGGAGCCGCGGGCGACACGGCGTACCTGAAGCCCCGGCATTTATGCCGGGGAGGCTCATTTGCCCGCCTAGCCGTGGCCTTTAGGCCGCTTACTTCCGCCCGTTCGCCGTGTGCGGGTGATCATAAAATATCACAGCGAAAGGAAAACAATCCATGGCACAGGGGTTCACGGTTTGGCTGACTGGTCTCTCCGGCGCGGGGAAGACAACAATCGCTCATCGGCTGGAGCAAGAGCTGCACGCCGGGGGGCTGGGCGTGGAGATCCTGGATGGGGACGTGGTGCGCACGCACCTCTCCAAGGGCCTCGGCTTCTCGCGCGAGGATCGCGACACCAATATCCTGCGCATCGCCTTCGTGGCCGGCCTCCTGAGCCGCCATGGCGTGGCGGTGATCACCGCCGCCATCTCGCCGTTCGCCGAGACGCGCCGGCAGGCGCGCGAGCAGATCGGCAGTTTCGTGGAGGTCTACGTGAGCTGTCCCCTGGAGGAACTGTCGCGCCGCGACGTGAAGGGCCTCTATGCCAAGGCGTTGCGCGGCGAGATCGCGAACTTCACCGGGGTCTCCGATCCCTATGAGGCCCCGGAGAACCCCGATGTCTTGGTCGAGACCGACCGCGAAACCGTGGAGGAAAGCGTGACCAAGATCCTGGACCATCTCCGTGAGCGTGGCTATGTACCGGTTTCGCGGTCTTCGACTGCCCTGGTTACCGGGACTCTGGCGTATGCCGGGATGGAGGAGCGTCACTAATGGCAACCCTCACGCACCCGGTTTCAAGCATTGCCGTCAGCGGCATCGCGCCCCATGGCGGCCGCCTGGTCCAACGCCTCGTCACCGGCGAGGCCGCCGCGGAACTGGAGAGCGCTGCCCGCTCCCTACCCTCCATCCGCCTGAGCAACCGGCAACTGTGCGATCTGGAATTAATCGGGAATGGCGCTTTCAGCCCCCTTGAAGGCTTCATGGGTCCGGACGACTACACGCGCGTGGTAGAGGAGATGCATCTGGCCGGCGGCCTACCCTGGACCCTTCCGGTCACCCTGGCCGTGGCCGCCTCCGACGTGCCCAACGCCGGAACATCCGTGGCGCTCCGCGATGCTCAGGGCGCGCTTCGCGGAGTGCTGAACGTAGAATCGGTCTATCAGTACGACAAGCACAAAGAGGCCCACGAGGTCTATAGGACCGAGGATGAATCGCATCCCGGGGTGGCGGCGCTCTACGCCCAGGGTGATGCCCTCCTGGGAGGGCCGATAACCGTGCTACCCGCGCCGGGCGCGAGCGGTCCCTATGACCTGCCGCCAGCTGCCACTCGCGCGGCCTTTGCCGAGCGTGGCTGGCGGACCATCGTGGGCTTCCAGACCCGGAACCCGGTCCACCGCGCCCACGAGTACATCCAGAAATGCGCGCTGGAGATCGTGGATGGGCTCCTCCTGCACCCGCTGGTGGGAGAGACCAAGTCCGACGACATTCCCGCTGATGTGCGAATGCGCTGTTACGAGGTGCTGCTGGCCAAGTATTATCCCTCCGATCGGGTCATCCTGGGTGTGCTACCGGCGGCCATGCGGTATGCCGGGCCGCGCGAGGCCATTGTCCACGCCCTGGTACGGAAGAACCACGGCTGCACGCACTTCATCGTCGGGCGCGACCATGCGGGCGTAGGGAAATATTACGGCACCTACGACGCGCAGCGGCTTTTCGAGCAGTTCGCGCCCGATGCGTTGGGAATCGTGCCGCTCAAGTTCGAGAATAGTTTTTACTGCAAGCGGTGCGCGTCCATGGCCTCGGCCAAAACCTGCCCCCACGGGCCGGAGGATCAGGTAGCGTTGAGCGGCACGGCGGTCCGCGACCTTCTACGGGCAGGAAAGTTGCCGCCGCCGGAGTTCTCCCGTCCAGAAGTCGCGGCGGTACTGG
>Ga0307374_10012016_pt1 | contig 12217 bp, 12 predicted proteins | sample OX3MG_FD_202532 | JGI IMG/M metagenome (GOLD analysis project Ga0307374, IMG submission 202532) | Soil microbial communities from Risofladan, Vaasa, Finland - OX-3 | ecosystem: Environmental > Terrestrial > Soil > Coastal area > Acid sulfate soil | place: Finland: Risofladan, Vaasa | collected...
CCCCACCCTTTCCCTGCGGCCTCGAGCAAACCGTGTGCGCTCTCGGGTGCTTCTGGTCGGCCGAGGTGACGACCCAACCGCAGCCCGCGCCGCCGGTGCTGTAGAGGCGGTGGGGGCGAGGAGGGAAGGGCGCGTTCGGTGAGTCGGCCACGACCACCGATCGCCAGCAAGGCGCCTTCGTCTCCGCACAATGGGACTTCGTAGTGGCCGGGCCGCCTCCAGCCGGTCAGGAGCTGAGGATCGGCACGCAGTCCGATCCGCATGCGCTCCCCGCCACCGCCGCGTGGCCCGGGCGATGGAGCACCGCTCTCGTGGGGGCGACGGCCACCAGTATCTCGTCGCCTTCGTGCTCCAGGGTGCTGGCCAGCCCGTCGACGATGAGGCTGTAGCCACCTGGCATTGGTGGTGGCCAGAGCAGGGTCACCTGGCGATGTCCGCTCGCCTCGGAGCGAGCCCAGCTGCTCGCGGCGTGCACGACGAGCCGGCTGTCCGGGCCGTCCCAGTCGACGGTGACGACTCCGCAGTGCGGTCGGAGCTCGGTCGTGACCGTCACGAGGTACGGCTCGTCGGTGAACCCGGCGGCCTCGGCCCGCAACCGGTCGAGGGCCTCGTGGTGCTGACTAGCCATCGAAGCGATCGTAGCGAGGGTGCCGACCGAGAACGGACTCATGATGAGAGGCGTGCCTCCAGGGTGATCTCGGTGGCGGCGAGTGCCTTCGACACCGGGCAGCCCGCCTTGGCCTTCTCGGCCTCCTTGCGGAAGCTCTCCGTGTCGACATCTCGTCCCCCTTTCCCCCTCTGTTCGCTCTTTTGATCGGTCGTTCCGTCCTACTCCTCGATGAAGATGCACTCGCCCGGGCACTCTTCGGCCGCTTCGCGCACGGCGTCCTCCAGTCCCGCCGGCACCTCGGCCATGCCCGCCGCGCCACCGGGGTCGGAGAGCACGCGCTCACCTTCCTTCACGTAGGCGAGACCGTCGCTCAGAAGGGTGAAGACCTGCGGGCAGATCTCCTCGCAGAGACCGTCGCCGGTGCAGAGGTCTTGATCGATCCATACCTTCATGCTCACCACATCCCAAGCTCGAGGCGGGCGTCCTCGGACAGGCGGCTCAGGTCCCAGGGCGGGTCCCAGACCAGCTCCACGTCGACGGCGCCCACCCCGGGCACCGCCCCCACGCGCTGGCGGGCGTCTTCCTTCAAGACGTCGCCCATCCCGCAGCCCGGCGCCGTCATGGACATCTTGATCTCGACGCGATGGCTGCCGTCTTCGAGCAGGCTCGCCTCGTAGGCGTAGATGAGGCCGAGGTCGACCACGTTGATCGGTATCTCGGGGTCGTAGACGGTCTTGAGGGCGTCGATCACCGCGTCGAGGGAGAACTGACCGGCTTCGTCGGACGCGCGGTCGTCCGGTGCCCGCTGGAGCCGACCGTGACTTGTCATGGCCAGCGCGTCGGCGTCGGTGGCCGCGATGCGGGCCAGAGCGTCTCCGTCGGTCTGAATCGTGAAGCTCCCCCCGAGGCTCTGGACGACGACGACCTCGGTCCCTCCTCGAAGCGTCACCGCCCTCCCGCTGGGGATGAGGACGGCCGGGCAGTCACGCACAAGCACCGTTCGACCGCGGGCCAGCGGGCTCATCGCCGCGCTCCCGGTACTGGACTGCCGCCAAGAACGGGGACCGGGACGGCGTCGTTCTCCAGTCCCAAGCGTCCGGCGATCAACCCCTCTGCCCGGGCGCGCAGCGGGGCAAGCGTGAGGCACTCCAACGCCTGGGCGGCGAAGCCGCGGACGAGGATCCCTCGAGCTCGGGGTTCGGGGACGCCGCGCGACCGCAGGTAGAAGAGGGCGTCGGCGTCGAGCCGGCCGACGGCCGCTCCGTGGGCGCATGCGACGTCGTCGGTGAAGATCTCGAGGCGCGGGCGGGTGTCGACCTCGGCGCGCTCGGAGAGGAGCAGGTTCTTGTTGGACTGGCTGGCGTCGGTGCCCGCCGCGCCCGGGCGGACGATCACGTGCCCGTTGAACACTCCATGGGCGCAGTCGTCGACGATGCCGACGTAGCGCTGCCGGCTCGTGCACCCCGGCGCGGCGTGCTCGACCAAGACGGGATGGTCGTGGTGCTGGGTGCCCTGCGGCAGGTAGAGAGCGCCGAGGTCGAGGGCGGCCCCTTCCCCGCCGAGGAGCACCTCCACCTCGTGGCGGGCGATCTCGGCCCCGAGCGCCACGAGGTGCGAGCGGAAGTGGCTGCCCGCCGCCTGGCGGACGTCGAGCGAGGAGAAGTGGAAGGCGTGGTCGGACTCGTCCTGGAGGCGGTAGTGCTCGACGGCCGCACCGGCGTCGAGCAAGACGTGGGTGACGGCGTTGGTGCAGTAGCGCGCGCCGGCCGCGCCGCAGTGCGTCTCGACGATCGTCGCCTGGCTCTCCTTCCCGAAGTAGAGCAGTGACCGTGGGCTGGTGAGCAGCGCACGACCGGCAGGATCGGTGAGGTAGACGAGCTCGATCGCCTCGTCGAGGACGACTCCCGCCGGAACCTCGACGAGCGCCCCGTCGGCGGCGAGGGCGATGTTGAGCGCGGCGAAGGCGTGGCGGGGTTCTCGCGCCCGTCGCAAGGTCGCTGCCCGTGCGTGGGCTGCTTCGGCGGTGAGCGCGGGACCCAGGTTCGACACCACGACACCATGTGGCAGCGCGGTGATGCGTGAGAGGTGCGGAACGAATCGGCCGTTCAGAAAGACGAGCCGGCTCCCCAAGCGCCCGATCGAGCAGCGCTCGACGGTCTCTTTGGCCCAGGCCGCTGCAGCGGGGGCCGGTTCGGATCCGCCGACCTCGAACGCTTCGGCGAGGACCGGGTCGAGCGGGAGGTAGCGCCAGTCCTCGTGCTTCTTGGTCGGGAAGCCATGGACCTCGATCCAGCGAGCGGCGTCGTGGCGGGCCCTGGCCAGCCAGAACGGTCCCGACTGGGCCGGGACCGGGCCTCCACCGGCAAGGTCCGCGAGGGGACGTGCCACGTGCTCGGCGAGCGCGGTCACCGAGCAGCTCCGACCGGCCGGGGCGAGACGGGCCGGACAGAGTCGGGCGCCGGGTCCAGGTCGTCGCCGAGGCCGGCATAGCCCTCTCGTTCGAGGGCGACGGCCAGGTCCTTGCCGCCGGTCTGGACGATGCGCCCCTGCGCCATGACGTGGACCCGGTCGGGGACGATGTAGTCGAGGACCCGCTGGTGGTGGGTGATGATCACGATTGCGCGCTCGGCACTCCGCAGCGCGTTGACCCCGCCCGCCACGATCCGCAGCGCGTCGATGTCGAGGCCCGAGTCCGTCTCGTCCAAGACGGCGAGGCGGGGCTCCAAGACGGCCATCTGGAGGACCTCGTTGCGCTTCTTCTCCCCACCGGAGAACCCCTCGTTGACCGAGCGGTGCAGGAAGCTGCGGTCCATCTCGACCAGGCGCGCCTTGTCCTCCACGAGGGCGAGGAACGCCTTCGTGTCGAGCTCGTCGAGACCCCGGGACCGGCGCAGGGCGTTGCAGGCCGTGCGGAGGAAGTACACGTTCTGGACCCCGGGGATCTCGACGGGGTGCTGGAAGGCGAGGAACACCCCGGCCGCGGCCCGCTCCTCGGGCGCCATCGCCAAGAGGTCCCGGCCGCAGAAGGTGACCAGACCCTCGGTCACGCAGTAGGGCTCGCGCCCGGCGAGCACGTGGGCGAGGGTGCTCTTCCCCGAGCCGTTCGGTCCCATGACGGCATGGACCTCGCCGGCACGTACCTCGAGGTCGACGCCGCGAAGGATCTCGGCGTCGCCAGCGGTGGCATGGAGGTTCTCGACCAACAGCATCAGCCGACCGCCCCTTCCAGGCTGACTTCGAGGAGGCGCCGGGCTTCGACCGCGAACTCCATCGGCAGCTCTCTGAACACCTCACGGCAGAACCCGTTCACGATCATGGAGACCGCTTCTTCCTCGCCGATGCCGCGCTGGCGGGCGTAGAAGAGCTGGTCCTCGGACACCTTGGACGTGGTGGCCTCGTGCTCCACCTCGGCGCTCTGGGCCTTCACCTCGACGTAGGGGAAGGTGTGGGCACCGCAGTCGGGCCCGATCAGAAGCGAGTCGCACTGGGTGTGGTTGCGGGCCCCTTCGGCCGAGCGCAGCATCTTCACGAGCCCCCGGTAGGTGCTCTGGCCGTGCCCGGTCGAGATGGCCTTGGAGACGATGGTGCTCTTGGTGTCCTTGCCGATGTGGATCATCTTGGTCCCGGTGTCGGCCTGCTGGTGGTTGGCCGACACCGCCACCGAGTAGAACTCGCCCACCGAGCCCTCGCCTTGGAGGACGACGCCGGGGTACTTCCAGGTGATGGCCGAACCGGTCTCCACCTGGGTCCAGGAGATCTTCGAGCGTGCTCCCGCGCAGCGGCCCCTCTTGGTGACGAAGTTGTAGATGCCGCCCTTCCCCTCGGCATCCCCGGGGTACCAGTTCTGCACCGTCGAGTACTTGATCCGGGCGTCCTCCATGGCGACCAGCTCCACGACGGCGGCGTGCAGCTGGTGCTCGTCGCGCATCGGTGCGGTGCAGCCCTCGAGGTAGCTCACCGACGCGCCTTTTTCGGCCACGATCAAGGTGCGCTCGAACTGGCCGGTCTCCGCCGCGTTGATGCGGAAGTAGGTGGACAGCTCCATCGGGCAGCGCACGCCCTCGGGCACGAAGCAGAACGAGCCGTCGGTGAAGACGGCCGAGTTGAGCGTGGCGAAGAAGTTGTCCTTGTAGGGGACGACCGAGCCGAGGTAGGTGCGGACGAGGTCGGGATGGCGGCGTACCGCTTCGGAGAACGAGCAGAAGATCACGCCCGCTCGGGCCAGCTGCTCCTGGAACGTGGTCGCCACCGACACCGAGTCGACCACCGCGTCGACGGCCACCCCCGAGAGGCGCTCCTGTTCGTGCAGCGAGATGCCGAGCTTGTCGAACATGGCCCGCACCTCGGGGTCGACCTCGTCCAGGCTGGAGGGGGCGGCCTTCTTCTTGGGGGCGGCGTAGTAGATGATGTCGTCGTAGTCGATCGGGTCGAACGACACGTTCTGCCAGCGGGGCTCAGTGAGCGTGCGCCAGTGGCGGTAGGCCTGCAGGCGCCAGTCGAGGAGCCAGTCCGGCTCCTCCTTCTTGGCCGATATGAGGCGGATCACCTCCTCGCTCACACCGCGCGGGGCGAGGTCGGTGTCGATGTCGGTCGAGAAGCCATAGAGGTACTCGCGCTCGGCGAGCGCGGCCGCCTCGCTCCGGGCGCTGCTCATCGGCTCGCCGTCGCGGGGCGCCCGACGCGAACTCGCCACACCTTCGGGCCGGCTTCGAGGTAGTCCCAGGTGAACTCGCCGTCGTGCTGGGCCTCGAACTGGTAGCGGAGCGGCTTGGGGTCGTGGTCGTTCACGAGGACGAAGCCGCCGCCAGCGTCCAAGGCGTCGTAGGTTGCGAAGATCGTCTCGTGACGCTGGCCGTGGGGGAGGGCGCGGACGTCGAGCTCGGCCTCGTACCCCCGTGCCGCGCCCTGGTCCGGGCGGGCGCCACCAGGCTGCGCCGCCGGGCGCCCGATCCGCACCCGCCACACCTGTGGCCCGGTCTCGACCGGGTCCCAGGTGAACTGGCCGGCGTGTTCGGCCTCGAACTGGTAGCGCAGCGGCTTGGGGTCGTGATCGTTCACGAGGACGAAGCCGCCGCCGGCGCCCAAGGCGCCGTAGGTTGCGAAGATCGTCTCGTGGCGCTGCGCAGGTGCGAGGTCTCTGACGTCGAGGATCTCGTCGGTCGCAGGCGTCTTGCGCTGCGCCCCATCGGTGAGGCGCACCGGCTGGGCGGTCACCGATCGGACCAGGCGGTGCAGGGCGGCCGTCACCCGGACCGCCAGTTCCGGCCGGGGGATCCGAATGGTCGCCCACGACTGGGCGACCAGCCGGCAGGCGCGGTCGCCTTGACCGGCGTCGGCCAGTCCGTAGGCGGCGTCGAGCAGGAGCGAGAGGAGCACGCCCTCGACGTCGGAGGCAGCGAAGCCCTCGTTGGCGCTGGTCTGCCGGGCGGCCTCGGTGAGCCGGTGCATCTGGACCAAGAGCTGGGCCAGGTCGACGGAGTCGTCCGCCTGGAGCGGCGGCAGGAGAAGTTCGTTCTCCTTTGCCACGTGGGCGGCGAACAGCGTGCCGATCTGCTCGGCCCGGACCGCCGCGCCCTGGGCGTTCCCTGCCAGGGCGACCTGCTCGACCAGCGATGCCAGCTCCCGGTGCTCGGCGGTCATCTCTTCGACCGTCGCCTTCAGCTCGGGCAGGGCCGCGGCGGCCTGGTAGACGGTGTGCTCCTCGGCCAAGGCGTGGGGAAGCACCTCGTCGGCCACGTACGCCACCAGCTCGGCGGCCGCCGGTTCGTAGGCCGTCCCGCTCTCGACCGTCCCCCGAAGGACGCGGACCCGTCTCGCGACCTCCTCTGCGAGGATCCGGTGGTGGGCCAACATGGCATCGAAGGCTTCGCTTGCAGTCGTCGTCACCTGTGCGTCTCCTCGTTCGTGTACCCGAGCCGGTGGTCCCGTGCCATTCGGTATCTCTAGTCTATGCTAGATGTAACTGAGGGCAAGCAGTCGGCGGCGACCCTGGTGTGCACGAGGAGATGACGGACATGTTGGCAACGAGCAGCACGCTGGTGGCCGTCGAGCTGCTTGCGGCTTGTATCTGGGTGGGCAGCCTGGTCTGCCTGGCGCTGGTGACGAACGCAGCCCGGCGAGTCCTCGACGGTCCCGCCCAGGTCGCCCTGTTCCGTGCCGTGGGGCGGCGTTACGCCGTCGTCGGCACGGGCGCGCTGGCGGTCGCCATCGGGGTCGGCCTGGCGATGTCGTGGCCGCCGGCTGGGTGGTCGACGACGATCGACGCCGCCGTCGCCCTCGCCGGTGCCCTGGTTCTCGCTACGGTGGCGGGCATGGTCCAGGCTCGGGCGATGACGCGGCTTCGCCGGCGCGCCGTTGCCGACCCCGAAGACGGCATCGCCGCCGCGGTGCGCCGCGGCCGGCGGTTGGCCGGCGGTTTGCGGGGGATCATGGCGGCGCTCACGCTGGCCCTCGTGGTGTTGGCCGCCCAGGCGATCACCCGCTGATGGCCTCGGACTGGGCGGTCCTCGCCGACCGGCTCGTCGGCGCCCTCGAGCTTTCCTCGCCGCCGGTGGCCATCACCTTCGCCGACGCCCCGCCTCCGGGCGTCGAGCGCTTCGATTCCCCGATGTCCGAGCCGGCACCGGACGGACGACAAGGTCGCGTCCCTGCTGGCTGCGTCTTCTGGGCCGAAGGGGCAGAGCGGGCCTTTTCCACCGTCCCCGAGGACCACGGCAACTGCACCGTGGGGAGCATCACCCACGGCCTGCTCGCCCCGGGCGACGCCGCCGGGCGCGAGGACGTGGCCGAACTGGTCAGCGCCGGCTGGGTGGGACCGAGCGCGCTCACAGAGCTCCCGAAGGTGACGGGGCGACCGGGTTCGGTGGTCTACTCCCCGCTCGCTGCAGCCGCGGTCGACCCCGATGTCGTCCTCCTCGTCGTCGACGGGCGCCAGCTGATGGTCCTGGCCGACGCTTTGCCCGAGCTCGCGGTCGAGGGCAAGCCCCAATGCGGCATCGTGGCCACGGCCAAAGAGCGCGGCCTTCCCTCCGCCAGCTTCGGGTGCGCGCTCAGCCGGCAGCGAACCGGGATGGGCCCAGACGAGATGACCTGCGCGCTGCCGGCGGCCCAGCTCGATGCCATCGTCGAGTCCGTAGAGCGCGCCGCGGCGGTTGGCGACGCGGTGGCTCGCTACGCCGCTGACGACGGCCGCCGCTTCACCGGCGGGCGGTGACGGCGTCGACGCCCCTGATGATCGATGCGGGCTCAGCTGATCGGGGCCAGCTGAGCTTGGGTGGGCTCAGCGCAGCAGAACCACGGCTCGGTGAGGCGCGCCCGCTCGCCACTCGGACCCGAAGAGGCGGCGCCGCGCTCTGGGCGCGCCGGGGCGTCCGGCACATGGGCGCGGACGAGCGCGTCGAGCCGCGGGAAGGTGTCCTCGGCATCGTCATCGACTGCGCGTTCGACCAGCGCGGCGATCTTCTCTTGGAGGCGATCCATCGTCGGGTCGGGATGGGCCCAGGTCCACCCCAGCCGCTCCGGGTCGTAGTCACCGAGGTGGGGTCTCATCGCCTCTTCGCCGAGCAGGAGCGAGCCGTCGGGGACGAGGAGCCGCACGCTGTACTGCACCGGGTCCACGTTTTGAACGAGGTCGTGGGCGACGACGAAGTCGAACATCGTCACCAGATCGGCGATCGTGGTCCAGGGCGTGAACGGCAGCCACGACGGGCGGACCTCGATGCCCGACGCCCGCAGGAGGGCGACCGTCTCGGAGAGCTGGGCCGCCGAGTGGCCCTTGTCCAAGATGGAGAGGACGGTGTCGCTCACCGACTCGAAGGCGCTCACCACGAACGCGCACCCGGCGTCTTTGAGCTCGGGGACGAGGGCGCGGTGCTGCAACAGGTGCTCTACCTTGATGGTGGCGTCGAAGGTGAGGCCGGGATGCCGCTCGTGCATCGCCTGCAGGATCCGGCGGGCGTGACGGGGGGAGTTCAGGAAGTCCGGGTCAGAGAAGCTCACGTGCCGGGCCCCTGCGGCGACGAGCCCGTCGACGTCGGCCATGACGACCTCGAGGGGCACCGGGCGGACCCGTCCCCGGTAGACGACGGGGACCGGGCAGTGCCGGCAGTGGTGCGAGCAACCCCGGCTGGCCCCCACCGAGCCGACGAGGCGCTCCTCGCCGCCGATCGCCAAGCGGGTGTAGCGGTCGAGCGCGGGAAGCGCCCGGCGGTCGGGCACCCGAGCGTCGATGCGGCCGAGCTGGACAGCTGGCCCGGGGTCGCCGTCGCTCGCCCACGCTGCGACGCCAGGCTCGTACTCGCCGGCGACGATCGCATCAGCCGGCGAGCACACAGTGCGCTCGTTCGCCACCCCGGCGTAGAGGCCGAAGAAGCAGATCGGCATTCCCGGACGCCGGGCCCGCACGACGTCGGCCACCTGGAGGGCCAGGCGCATGGCCGTGTGCATGGGGACCGAGAGGGCGACCCGATCGGCCCAGTCGACGTCGGACCCGGAGAGTGGGTCGACCGCGACGTCCGCGCACCGCACGTCGTGGCCGGCGGCCACCAACGCCGCGATCGTGGTGGCGGCCGACAGGGGCTGATGGCCGAGCTCGTAGGTGGACACCACGAGAACGTGCACCGACCGACCCTATATCGGGCGCCCGTCGCTCCGGATCGGCAGTGCGGCGGCGCGTCAAGACGCAGGGCGCACCACGACACAGAGCGCGGACTCGGCCCGGCGCAGGGCGGCCTCGACGTCGACTGGCGTCTTTCCCCGGGCGAACACGAACCCGAGGTAGCGGTCCCCTTCGGGGAGCGGTACCACCGGCCGGCCGACGGGGATGGTGATCTCCACGCCCAAGATCCCGTCGACGGCGAGCGCGTCGGCCTGGCCGGACACGTGCTCCAGCACGCCGGCTTTCCGGATGGGCAGCATCATCACCCCCGAGGCGGCCGCCTCCCGGCGCAGGCTGCCGACCCCTACCCCCACGGCGTGGCGCACGATGAGCTCTTCGAGGCTGATGCCCGCACCGAAGCGCAGCGCCCGGGCGCAGAGCCCGCCGATCGAGCGGGCCGCCACCTCGATCACGACCGGCTGGCCGTCGGTGCCGACGCGCAGCTCGGCGTGGACGGGTCCTTCGCTGAGCCCCAGGGCCGTGACGGCCGCCTGCGCAGTCGTGCCGAGCGCCTCCAGGGTCGCGGGCGGTTGGCGGGACGGGGTGACGTAGATCGTCTCTTCGAAGAACGGCCCGTCGAGCGGGTCGGGCTTGTCGAAGACGGCCAGGATACGAAGGGCGCCGTGTTCCACGAGCGCCTCGACCGCCACCTCGGCGCCGGCGACGAACGTCTCGACCAAGAGCGGCTCGTCCTTCCCGACGATGGCTCGGACCCGTTCCGCCGCCACCCGAGCCTTATCCGGGCAGTTGGCCCGGATGACCCCCTGGCTCCCCGAGCGCGACACCGGCTTCACCACGCAGGGGTAGCCGACGGCTGCGGCCACGCCCGCCGCGTCGGCACCGGGCTCGATGACGCAGAAGCTCGGTTGACGCACGCCGGCGGCGGCGAGACGCGTCCGCAAGAGGATCTTGTTGCGCGCGGCGGCGACGGCTTCGGGCGGGCTGTGCGGGAATCCCAGGCGCGCCGAGGCAGCGGAAGCGACCGCCAGCCCCTGGTCGTCGACGGCCACCACGGCGTCGAGGGGCGCCCGCGCGTGAAGGTCGACGATCCGCTCGACCGCCACCTCGACGTCTTCCATCGGGACCACGACCGCACCGTCGCCCATCGCTCCGGCCATGGTCTGGCGCCGCTCGCAGCCGATGACCACGTCGATGTCGAGCCGTGCGGCCGCAGCGAGGAACGCTCCGGCCCGGTAGGTGGCGGTCGGCACGAGCAAGAGGACACGAGGCACCCCACTATGGTGTCGCACGATCAAGGGAAGCAGGACACGCGTCATGACTGAGGAACACGGGCTTGCACGCCCGCTGAAGTTGACGGACAGGGCGCTCGCCAAGGTCCTGGCGCTCCGGGACACCGAGCCCGACGCAGGGTCCTTGGCCCTCGCGGTGGAGGTCAGGGGCTTCCGGGACGGGGACTACGCCTACGACATCTACTTCCAGCCGGTCGCCGACACGGACCCCGGTGACTGGTCGGACGTCCAGGGCGGCCTCAGGGTCGTCGTGCCCACCGACAGTGTGGACAAGCTCCTTGGCGCGGTCCTCGACGTGGTGGGGGAGGGACCCGACGAAGGGCTGGTCATCCAGAACCCGAACCGCCCGCCCGGGCGGGGAACGAGCCCGGCCATCTCCGGCCCCCTGCCCGACCTGACCGGAGATGTGGCCGAGCGGGTCGCCCAGGTGCTCGACATCCAGGTCAACCCGTCCATCGCCGCCCACGGGGGCCGGGCGGACCTCGTGGCGGTGGAAGACGGGTCGGCGTACCTGCGCCTGAGCGGTGGGTGCGCCGGGTGCGGCATGGCGAGCGTGACCCTCAGCCAGGGGATCGAAGTCGCCATCATGACCTCGGTGCCTGAGATCGTCCGCATCGTCGACGTAACCGATCACGCCGCGGGCACCAACCCGTACTACGAGCCGGCCAAGAAGTAGCCCGAGGTCCAGCACGCCGCAGGCAGCTCCGCCGCTATGGCGCCGAGTGTTCTCTAGTAGCGACTAGCTGGTGGATCCCGCTCATCGTCGCCTTCGACATCTGGCGCAACATCATCAAGGGCTACTCGCGCGCCTACGAGCCCCGGCTCTGGAACGTGGTGTTCCCCTCGGCATGTACACCGTCGCCTCCTACACGTTGGGGCACGCCGCCCGGCTCGGGTTCATGGTGACGATCGCCCTGGGTCTTCGTCGGGATCGCCGCCTGGGTACCAGTGCTGGCGCCGATGCTCGGGACCGCTGGGAGAACGGCCGCCCGTCGACTACTCACGCGGCGAGCGTGACGCAGCAGCGCCCCGGCGCGGGGGCGAGGCGCGCCGCGCCGTCGGGCAGCCCCGCCTCCTCGGCCAGTCCGCAGAGCAGCTCGTGGTTCATCGTGCAGACGAGCCGGCGGTGCGCTTCAGCCAGGAGGTGGAACGGGCAGTTGGCCAGGGTGATCACCCCGTCTGTCACCCGAGGCTCGTAGCCATAGGTAGCGAGCACCTCGACGAGACGCTCTTCGAGCGCACCTGACCGCCCGCCCACAGCGCCGACTTCCGCGCCGATCCGGCGCCCGCGCTCCCGGGCGGCCTCGCGCAGCGCCGTGGTGACCGTCACCCCGGCGTTCCCCGCCCGCTCGATCGCCGTGGCCAGCAACGAAGCGGCGAGGTCGTAGCGACGCTCCGGAACGCTGACCGTGACCTCTCCTGCGGCTCGCCGGTACCACTTGGCCGGCCGGCCGGCCCCGGGGCCGCGTCGTCCGGGCGGACGGCGGAAGTCGACCTGGAGCAAGCCCGCCTCGACCAGCTTGTCCAGGTGGAAGGCGGCCACCGAACGTGACACCCCGAGCGTCTCGGCGGTGCCATCACGGTTCACCCCTTCGGGGTGGGCGGCGACATGGTCGTAGGTCCGGCGCCGCAGGGGCTCGGCCAGAGTCGCCACCCGTTCCGTCTCGTCCATCACGGGCACCATTCTAAAACAGACACGAG
>Ga0307374_10012019_pt1 | contig 12214 bp, 11 predicted proteins | sample OX3MG_FD_202532 | JGI IMG/M metagenome (GOLD analysis project Ga0307374, IMG submission 202532) | Soil microbial communities from Risofladan, Vaasa, Finland - OX-3 | ecosystem: Environmental > Terrestrial > Soil > Coastal area > Acid sulfate soil | place: Finland: Risofladan, Vaasa | collected...
CACCGCCTGGATCTTCTACGGGCTGGCGGTCGCCGCCGTCCTGGTGCTGCGCCGAACCCAGCCGCGGGCGGAGCGGCCCTTCCGCGTCCCCGGCTATCCCTGGCTGCCGCTGCTGTTCTGCGCCGCCGCTCTCGGGCTGGTGATGAGCACCATCGTGGCCCAGCCCGGAGGCGCCGCCCTGGGCCTGGCGCTGCTGGCCGCCGGCATTCCCGTCTACTTCTTCCTGTTCGTCAAGAAACGGGCATCGTCATAGTGGTAGCACCGGAATCGATGGAAAGTGGCTCTTTCCCCATACCACCATTTGCGCCATCATTGAGGGCAGTGGTCGTTTTCGCCAGACTCCGGGCCGCACAGGCCGCGCTTGCCGTGCTCCTCGCGTTCGTCGGGCTGGCCGGGCGGGCGCGCGCCCAAACGGTTGGCGCGGACCCCAGCGCGCCGGCGGCGCGCGTCCCGCGACAAGCACCGAGCTCACCGTCCCCCGACCGCGAGCCGCTGAGCCAGGCCTGGTTCACCGGACCCATGCTGACTCCGGGGGCCGGAACCCTGCCGCGCGGACACTACCTGATCGAGCCTTATCTCTACGACGTCGCCGCAGCCCACTCCAACGGCTACGGGTCGTTCACCTACCTGCTCTACGGGCTGACCGATAGGTTCACGGTGGGGCTGACGCCCAACGGCGGCTACACCCGCGTCCGCAACGGCCGCAGCACCTCCGGCCTGGAGATGGGCGACCTCAGTCTGCAGGCCTCGATCGGGCTCACCCAATTCCACCCGGGCAGTTGGGTGCCGACCGTCTCCGCGTTGGTGGAGGAGACGTTCCCAACCGGCCACTACGACCACCTCGGCAACCGTCCCAGCGACGGCTACGGCAGCGGCGCCTACACCACCACCTTCGGACTCTATTCCCAGACCTACTTCTGGCTGCCCAACGGCCGCCTGCTGCGCCAGCGCTTCAACTTCACGCAGGCGTTCTCGACCGGCGCCAGCGTCACCGGGGTCAGCGTCTACGGCACCGGCGACGGCTTCTCCGGCCGCGCCCAGCCCGGCGCCTCCTCTTACTTCGACACCTCCTGCGAGTACAGCCTGACCGAGCGCTGGGTGTGGGCGCTGGACGCCACCTACCGGCATACGCTGAACACCACCGTCCGCGGCGTGGACCTCCTCTTGCCCGCTCACCCCCCGCTCCGCCTCGATTCCGGATCCAGCGATTCTTTCGCCTTCGCCCCGGGGCTCGAATACAACTGGAGCAGCCGCTGGGGCGTGCTCTTCGCGCTGCGGATCATCCCCGCCAGCCACAACACCACGCCCTCGCTGACTCCGGCGCTGGCGATCAACTTCGTCCACTGAGCCCGCGCCTCCGGGCAGAGCGGCTGTTGCGCTCGATCGTTGGCGCGGACTTTGGTAGGCGCGGGCCCCTGCGCGGCTGCCCGGCCCGGCTGTAGCAGCGCCGGGCCGGTGCGCCGCGCGTCCCGCTTGTGAGCCGCCCCGCTGTAACAGCGCGGGGCGGCATGCTCACGCCGGCTTGGGGGCCCCGTGGCCCCGCGCGGCGCTGCGCTGCTTCGCTGCCGGGTGGGGCCGCGCCGAATTCGCGTCCTGGGGGCGCAGACGCGCCACTGGCGCGTCTGCCCCTGCGGAATCTCGCGGCCTTTCGCGCCGATTTTGCCAGCAGGCAGAGCGGCGCGCCCCCCGCGAGCAGCGCCGGGCGTCCACCTCCCCAACCGCTCCGTAAATTTTCTGCAAGTTGGCAAAGTTCATGTGGCGTCCGGCCGCCTTGCTCGATCAAGATTTGTCATGATACGCTCGTGGGATGGCAGCCAAGGCCGAAAAGTTTGCCACCCAGGTTGAGGGCGACGTGTTGGCTGCGGTACGGGAGCTGGCCAGGCGCGAGGGCCGTCAGATCCAGGCGTTGGTCACCGAGGCGCTGGCCGACCTGGTCGCGAAGCACAAGCACGGCCGGCCGCGGGCGCAGGTGATCGAGGCCTACCTCGCCAGCCACGAGCGCTATAGCCCCCTCTACCGAAAACTTGCCAAGTGAGCGAATACCTCAGCGTGGTCGAGGTGCTGGCGATCCACGCCGATCAGATCGAGCGCTACGGCGGCGCGCATGGGGTGCGCGACGCTGGGCTGCTGGAATCGGCGGTATTCCGTCCCCAGACCGGCTATTACCGCGATCAGTTCGAAGAGGCGGCGGCGCTGTGGGAGAGCTTGTCGCAAAACCATCCCTTCCTGGACGGCAGCAAGCGCACGGCCTTTGCCGCCGCCTACACCTTCCTCGCTATCAACGGGGTCGAGTTGGAGGCTGCGCCCGAGGCCACCTTCCGGTTTCTCGCGCGCCTCTACGCCACGGGCGAGTTCCGCCTGGAGAAGCTAACCCCCTGGCTCCGCCGCCACGGCCGCCGCCGCTGAACTGGTTCGGCGGCCGGTCGAGGTGGCCCAGGGTCGGCGGGGCGCAGGAGCCAGGATAGATCGCCAGAGCGGAGAAGGGGGCGGCGGGAGTCACGACGCCCGACGGGGACGGCAGGCCATCCGCACATTGATTGGCGCGGGCCCCAGCGCGGCTGCGCCGCGCGTCCCGGTTGTGCTCGCGCCGGCTCGGGGGTCCGTGGCCCCAAGCCGGCTCTGCGCTTGATTGGCGCGGGCTCCAGCGCTCGCTCCGACTAGGCGAGCCTCCCTGCGCCCAAAAGCGGCTCCGGGAGGTCTCCGCTACGCTCCGACTGGCCTTTTGGTTCCACTAGCGAGGGAAGGCTTTTTCCCGCGAAGTGCAGGCAATTGCGCAATTGAGGGCGGGGCCCAGGGTGCAACCTGAGATGGATCAACACAAAGTGGTCTGGACTTCCACCTGCAGGATGGGCTTGGGGAATCAACACGAACATGCTGAAACGCTGGACGCTGGGATTTTTGCTCATCGCCTGTTTCGCGCTTGCAGGTTGGGCTTCACCGATCAACATGATCTACGGCTTCGACCTGAACGCGACCACCACCAACGGGGTCGTCTATACAGGTGTTCTCGACTTCAACCCGGTCACCCAAACGTTCGGCAGTTGGGAGTTCCATCGGGAATCGGGTGGCCAGAGCGACCTGAACAATGGCGTGGTGTTTCAGAATCCGGACACTCACCTTGGCCCGATCCTCTCCTTTGCGGATGGCACGGCAAGCCTCTTTGGCACCGGCCTTGACGGCTCTTTCATTTTCGAGTTCAACCAAAGCGCCGGCACCGGGGTGGATGGTTTTGGCAACCCGAATGTCCAGACTTCGATGATTCTGGGGGTTTCGGCCCTGCCGTTCACCTATTCTGATCCCGCTGGTCAGATCCTGGGCCTCTCGAATTACGAGCAGGGCCCAAATTTGCAGACCACCGCGGCGGACTTCTCCGATAATCTTTTCGGCACCCTGACGCTCGCGCCGGGCCAGAATATTCCGGCGCCGGTGACCACGCCCGAGCCGGCCGCTTGGTCGCTGTTCGGCTCCGGCCTGGCGCTGCTGGGCGTCTGCGGATGGTGGGCCGAACGGCGGCGCGGCGCAGTTGGCGTCACATAGATCGGATCGCCCCGCCGCGGCAGCACCATCCGCATCGTGCGCTCGCTGTTGAACCACCGCAGCCCGGCGAAGTATTCGAGCGAGGTGCCGCCGCGCATGAACTCGCGCCGGTTTGCCCGCAGGCAAAGCGGCGCGACCCCCGCGCCAGGCGAGTTCGGCCTGGAAAAGCTAACCCCCTGGCTCCGCCGCCACGGCCGCCGCCGCTGAACGGGGTCGGCGGCTACAGCCGGCGATACTCGCGGCGGGCGCCGGGGCTCTGGGGGCCGCCGGCGGCGCGCGAGCGCACCACGATGTGGCGGTCGCGGCCCACCCCCTCGCTCTCGCTGGAGAGCTCGGCATGGTCGGCGAGCGCCATGTGGACGGTGCGGCGGTCGCGCGAGTTCATGGGGGCGAACTCGTAGGGCAGGCCGGTCTTGAGCACGCGCTCGGCCGCCATGCGCGCCAGCGTGCGCAGTTCCTCGAGCCGCAGGGCGCGCCGTCCCTGGCAGTCGAAGACCAGGCGGTGGTGCTCGTCCGGGCCCAGGCGCAAGGTCTCGAACGCCAGGTACTCCAGCGCCCGCAGCAGCTCGCCGTCGTCGGCCAGCAGCAGGTCGGTGTCCTCGCCGGCGAAGTCCACCACCAGCTCCGGGCCCTCGGGCTCGGGCGGAGGGGCGAGCAAGCGGTAGCTCAGCTCGAACTTGCCCTCCCGCAGCACCGCATCAAGGAACTCGCGCAAACGTGGGCCCAGGCGGGCTTCCATGGATTCGGGCATGGTGGTGTCTCCGCTATCGCTTCTCGCCGATGACTTTGCCTTCGATCACTTTCTTCTTGTCGCCGCCCTTGCCCTCCTTGGCCCTCTCCTTGGCGGCCACGGCGGCCACGGCGGCGGCGTTGTAGGTGCGGTTGGCCACCCACTGCTGGCCGCTGCCGATCAGGTTGGCGCCAAAATAGTATAGGTTCACGCCGGCGGGCAGGTAGAAAAAGAACCAGCCCATCATGATCGGCATCATCCACTTCATCATCTTGGCCTGGCGCGGGTCCTGCCCGGGCACGGTGGGCATCAGCGCCGAGGTCATGAAGGTGGTTGCCACCACGAGCAGCGGCAGCATGTAGTAGGGGTCCTTGGCCGACAGGTCGTGGATGTAGCCGATCCAGGGGGCGTGGCGCAACTCGATGGCATAGTCCAGCACCCGCCAGAAGGCGTAGATCAGCGGGAGCTGGATCAGCATGGGCAGGCAGCCGCCAAAGGGATTGACGCCGTGCTCGCCATAGAGCTTCATGATCTCTTGCTGGACCTCTTGTTTGCGGGGGTCGCGCAAGGGATACTTCTTCATCTTGGCGTTGAGGGCGTTGATCTTGGGCTGCAACGCCATCATCTTGGCCTGGCTTTTCTGTGCCCGCATCTTCAGCGGGAACGTGGCCATATTCAGGACCAAGGTCAGGAAGACAATGCACCAGCCGTAGTTGTGGATCCAGTGAACGTAGGTCCAGTTCAGCCACAAGAACAGCGGTTCGGCGATGAAGCTGAACCAGCCGAAGTTGACCAGCTCGGCCAGGGCGGGATCAATGCTCTTGAGCAGGCCGCGCTTTTTGGGGCCGATGAACAGGCGAGTGTCATTGTTCGTGCCGTTCGACACGGCCACGCCCAAGGTGTCCACCGGGCTGTTGCTGGTGACGTTGCCGCTGGCGTCCACCAGGCGGGGCTGGTATTGCGATTTGATCGTGGTGATGGCGATCGGGTTGTCGCCGTTGGGCAGGAAGGCGGCGGCAAAGTACTGGTCCTCAACCCCGACAAATTGGTACTGGCCTTGGCGCACGGCGCCGTTGTCCACGTTCTTGGCGGCGAAGGTGTCGGCGCCGCCACCGGATTGCTGGAACAGCAGCTCGGTATTGAAGTCGCCGGGCACGGCGCGGTCGCCAAAGGCGCCCTGCCAAGCGATGGCGGCGGGCACGGGCTGGCCGTTGCGCGTGAGGCTGGTCTGGATCTGGGCGACATAGTCCTGATGGAAGGTAATGCGCTTGGTCGCCTGCAACTCGCCGTTGGACCAGGTGAAGGCGACGGTCTGGCCGCCGTCGGCGTCGGTGGTCTTGGCCATCTGGAACAGCGCCTGGCCGAGTTGCTGGCGCAGGCCGGTGTCGCTGGGGTAGAAGGCGAGCGGATAGCCGAACTTCGAGGCAAAGGTCGGGTCCACCACGTCCAGAGGCTTGCCGTTGTCGTCCTTGTACTGGGTCAGGATCCAGGTATGGGCGGTGGCGCCGCGGTTGCTAAAGACGATATGGAAGACCGGGGTGTCCACCGTCAGAGTCTGCTCGGCCGGGGCGGCGACCACGGCGACGGCCGGCGCGGGCTTGACCGCCGCGGGAGCGCCGGCGGGGGTTGCCGCCGCGACCCCACTCGGGGGCGGCGCCTGCGGCTGGGCAACCGCGGGCGCGGCGGGCGCCTGCCGCTGCGCGGCAGGCGGGATCGCCGGCGTGGTCTTGCGGCTCAGGTAGGGCAGCACCACCAGAAATAGAAGCACCGAGAGCGCGAAGGCGATCAGCAGCCGGTGCTCAAAATTGGGATCGTCGTTGTTGTTCACAGCCATTGAGCTTTGGGAGAAACCGGGGGAGAAACGGGGGCCTGGCGCTCCGGCACCGGGTCAAAGCCGCCGGGGTGGAAGGGATGGCAGCGGCCCAGCCGGCGCACCGCCAGCCAGCCGCCGTGCAGCAGCCCGAAGCGCTCGATCGCCTGCAGGGCATAGCCACTGCAGGTGGGCGCAAAACGGCAGGCGGGGGGCAACCAGGGAGAGATCCAAACCTGGTAGCCGCGCAGGCAGGCGAGGGCGCCGCGCTGGGGCAGGGTGCGCCAGCGCATCATGGCCGCGCTCCCGAGGGCCGTCCTCCGGCCTTGGAGGTCAGGGCCGCCTGCAGCTTGCGCACCAGCTCTTCCAGCTCCGTGGCGAGCGCCGCAAACGGGGCGTGGGCCACCGCCGGGCGGGGATTGATGACGATATCGCAGGCCAGCCCGGCCGGGGCCAGCCCCTGCCGGCGCAGCAGCTCGCGGGTGCGGCGGCGCAGGCGGTTGCGCACCACCGCCGAGCCCAGCTTGCGCGAGGCGGTGATGCCAAAGCGCAGCGCCTCGCCCCCGGCGGGGCCGGCCAAGCCAAACGCGGTGAAATGGGGCGAAGAGCGGCGCATGCCCTGCTCGTAGATGGCGCGGAACTGGGCCCGGCTCAGCAGACGCCGCCGCTGCGGCCAAGCCTCGCCTCCGGGCCTAGTCGCGATATCCGGCGGTGACGGCAACGCGCTTACGCCCCTTGGCCCTCCGCCGGGAGAGCACGGCGCGTCCATTCTTGGTTTCCATGCGCGTGCGGAAGCCATGGGTCTTGCTGCGCCGGCGCCGATTCGGTTGAAAGGTTCTCTTGGGCATAGTCTTCTGTCGCTTCCTCTAGAGGGCTCGAAGCCGAGGCCTCGCAGCCAGCCAGGGATGCCCGCTCGGCTCACGGGCATCAGCGAGCTGCCAAGGGAGAGCTGGGACGGGAACACTCGACAGAACTATTATAGCGGCGGCGGCGGATGCCGACAAGCGGACGTCCCGGGCGCAATTTTTTTCGCAACTCGGGTGTCCGAATCACTGGGGTTCGTGAGATGCTAACAGCCGCCGCTTCGCTAGGCGGCAGACCTGTACGCGAGATTCCGCACGCATGGCGCCATCCTCGGCCAAGAGCCAAACCACCTGGGACGAGATCCTGAGCGAGGTCCGCAAAAGCGTGAACCCGCACCGCTTCAACACCTGGCTGCGGCCCAGCCGGCAAGAAAAGCTGGAGGCGGGCACGCTGGTGGTCTCGGTCCCCGACTCGGAACTGCAGCAGGTGGGCGAGAAGTTCAAGCCCCAGATCGAACAGGCCATCCAGCGGCTGCATCTGGATGCGGCGGTGCAGCGCGTGGAGGTGGTGGTGGCCACCGCCCCCAGCGGCGGCGCCGAGCGCACGGCGGCGGCCCCGGCGCCGCGGCCCGCGGTGCAGGCGGCGCTCGCCTTCGACACCGGCTCGCTCAAGCCCGAGTACACCTTCGAGACCTTTGTGGTGGGGGGCTCCAACCAGTTCGCCCACGCCGCCGCCCAGGCGGTGGCCGAGCGCCCCGGCCGCGCCTACAACCCGCTGTTTCTCTATGGCGGAGTGGGCATGGGCAAGACCCACCTGATGCACGCCATCGGCCACAAGACCCAGGCCCTGGGGCGGCAGTTGCGCATCGAATACGTCACCGCCGAAGACTTCACCAACGAGATGATCTCCGGCCTGCGCCACGAGGGCATGATCACCTTCCGCGACCGCTACCGCTCTGTGGATGTGCTGCTCATCGACGATATCCAGTTCATCGCCAACAAGGAGCGCATCCAGGAAGAGTTCTTCCACACCTTCAACGCCCTGCACGGCTCCGGCAAGCAGGTGGTGATCAGCAGCGACCGCCCGCCGCGCGAGCTGTCGCAGCTCGAGGAGCGCATGCGCTCCCGCTTCGAATGGGGCCTGACCGCCGACCTGCAGCCGCCCGACCTCGAGACCCGCATCGCCATCCTCATGGAGAAGGCGCAGATCGAGCGGCAGAAGCACCCCGGAACGCTGGAGCTGAGCCCAGAGGTGGCCAGCTTCGTGGCCGGCAAGATCAAGAGCAACATCCGCGAGTTGGAGGGCGCCATGGTGCGCCTGCTCGCCTACTGCGCCCTCAAGGACCTGCCGGTCAGCATCGCCACCGCCCAGGAGGCGCTCAAGAACCTGCTCGACCAGCAGCAGCGCAAGCTCGACATCGAGATCATCGCCAAGGCGGTGGCGGAGTCGTTCAACCTGCGGGTGGCCGACCTGAAGACGCGCAACAACTCGCAGCACATCGTCTTTCCGCGCCAGGTTGCCATGTACCTGACCCGCCAGTTGATTGACGTCTCGCTGCCCGAGATCGCCCGCTTCTACGGCGGCAAGCACCACTCCACCGTCATCCACTCCATCCGCAAGATCGAGCAGGAGCGCAAGGCCAACCCCACCCTGGCGCGCACCCTCACCCAGCTCAACGAGCAGCTCAGCTAGCGGTCGGCTGGCAGCCGGCAGCTAGGGCCGGGACGCCGGCAAGGATACGTCCGCCGCGCTGAGTTGCGTTTCGCAGAACTGCACCACCCGGGCTTCGGCCCAGTAGACACCCTCGTCCGGCTGGCGGCGGTTGATGAAGCCGCAGTGGCCGCCGTGCGGGGTCACCAGAAACTGGGTGGCGGGGTTGGCGGCGAGCAGGGCGCGCGAGGCGGGGGTGATGACGATGAAGGGATCGTCTTCGGCGTGGACGACCAGCGTGGGCAGGCGGATGGCGGCGAGCACGCGGGCGGCGCTGGCGCGCTGGTAGTAGTCGGCGGCGTCGTGGTAGCCGGTGAAGGGGGCGGTGAAGACATCGTCAAAGGCCCGCACCGACCTCAGCCCATCCAACCTTTCCAGCGGGTAGCACCCCGGCACCCGGGCGGCGTGGCGGCGCAGGCGCTGCTTCAAGTTCACCAGAAAGCGGCGCTCGTAAAAATAGTTGACCTTGCGGTGCAGGGCGTCGGCGCAGGCGGCCAGATCGAGGCAGGGCGAGACCGCCACCACGGCCCTCAAGCCCGCGGGCGCGGCGGCGCCGACTTCGCCGGCGTATTTCAGCACCAGATTGCCGCCCATGGAAAAGCCGGCCAGCGCCGCGCCGGTGACCCCCGGGCGGCGCAGCACCCAGTCCAACGCCAGCGCCACGTCGCCGCTCATGCCGGAGTTGTAGAGCGACTGGCAGCGGCCCTCGGCCTCGCCGCAGCCGCGCACGTTCATGCGCACCACATGGAAGCCGCGCGCCAGCGCCCGCGCCGCGGTGGTGAGCATGTAGCCGGCCTCGCTCGAGCCCTCCAGGCCGTGGACCAGCAGCAGCACCGGCGCCGGCCGCGGCTGCCAGTGGCTGCGCAGCAGCAGTTCGACCCCCGCCTCCACCGCCAGCCAGTCGGCGTGGCCCTCGGGCAGGCGCACCCGGCGCGGCCGCAGGAAGGAATAGACGGTGTTGGCGTGGCCGTTGCGCAGCCAGGGGGGCGGCACCAGCGGCGGGAAGGGGGTCACGCTCTCAATTATTGCAAGAGTTGCTGCGCCAGGCCGGCGACGCGGGCGGCTTGGCGGCGCACTTGCGCCGGGGCGGTGCCGCCCAGCCCGTCGCGCCGCGCCAGCGAGGCCGCGGGCGAGAGCGCCCGCACCGCGGCGGCGTCGAACTGCGGCGCAAAGGCGGCGAGCTCGGCGGCGGTGAACGTGCGAAAATCGCGGTTTTGCTCCTGCGCCGCCGCGATCAGCCGCCCCACCGCCTGGTGGGCGTGGTGGAAGGGCAGCCCGGCGGCCACCAGCAGGTCGGCGAGGTCGGTGGCGAGCAGCGCCGGGTCGCTGGCGGCGCGGGCGGCGGCGGCGGCGTCCACCGTGGTGGTGGCGACCACGCCGGCGGCGATCTCCAGGCAGGCCACGGCGGTGTCGAGCGCGTCGAAGATGGCTTCCTTGTCTTCCTGCAGGTCGCGGTTGTAGGCGAGCGGCAGGCCCTTGAGCAGCGTCAGCAACTGCACCAAGTGGCCGAGCTGGCGCGCGCTCTTGCCGCGGATGAGCTCGAGCGCGTCGGGATTCTTCTTTTGCGGCATCAGGCTGCTGCCGGTGGCGTAGGCGTCGCCCAGGCGCAGCCAGCCGAATTCGGCGCTGGCGAACAGGATCCAGTCTTCGGCCCAGCGCGACAGATGCACCGCCAACAAGCTGAAGGCAAACGCCAGCTCGCAGGCGAAATCGCGGTCGCTGACCGCGTCCAGGCTGTTCTGGGTGGCGCTGGAAAAGCCCAGCGCGCGCGCCGCCGCCTCGCGGTCGAGCCCCCAGGGCGTGCCCGCCAGCGCGCCGCTGCCCAGCGGCGAGGCGTCCATGCGGGCGTAGGCGTCGCGCAAGCGCGACGCGTCGCGCAGCAGCATCTCGGCGTAGGCGAGGGCGTGGTGGCCGAGCGAGATGGGCTGGGCGCGCTGCAGGTGGGTGAAGCCGGGGGCGATCACCTCGGCGTAGGTGTCGGCGAAGGCGGCCAGCGCCGCCAGCAGCCGGCCCAGCCCCTGCTCCAGCGCCGGGCGGGCAGCGCGCAGATAGAGGCGCAGGTCGAGCACCGCCTGCTCGTTGCGGCTGCGCCCGGTCTGCAGCTTGCGCGCCGCCTCGCCCGCCAGCCCCTCCAGGCGCTGGAAGATGTAAGTGTGGACGTCCTCGAGGCCCTCCTCGAGCGCCGGCGGACCGGCCTCGAACTCGGCCGCGAGCTGGTCGAAGGCGGCCGCGAGCGCCGCCGCCTCCGCCGCCGTCAGCACCCCGGCGCGCGCCAGCCCGCGCGCATGCGCCCGCGAGCCCTCGACCTCGGCCGCCGCCAGCCGCCGGTCAAAGGCGAACGACTCGGAAAACCGCTCGAAGGCGGCGGCGGGTGCGTGCTGGAAACGGCCTCCCCAGAGTTTCATGGACATTTCTTGGCGCGGGCCCCTGCGCGGCTGCGCCGCGCGTCCCGCTTCTGCTCGCCCGGGCTGGCGGCCGGGAAGACGGCAGGGGCTGGGGCAAACGAGAGCGCGTTCACTTGCCCTCCAGGAGGGCCTGCATCTTGATGGGCAGGCCGATGATGTTGATGAAGCCCTCGGCGTCCTTCTGGTCGTAGAGCTCGCCCATGGTGAAAGACGCCAGCTTGTCGGAGTAGAGCGAGTGCGCCGAGGTGCGGCCGGCGACCAGGGCGTGGCCCTTGTGCAGCTTGAGCCGCACCTCGCCGGTGGTGTGGGCCAAGGCCCGGTCCATGAAGGCGTCCAGCGCCTCGCGCAGCGGCGTGAACCAGAGGCCGTTGTAGACCAGCCGAGCGTAGTCGAGCCCAAGCTGCTGCTTGAGCTCGGCGGTGCCGCGGTCCACCGTCAGCGCCTCCAGCTCGCGCAGGGCGGTGACCAGCAGCGTGCCGCCGGGGGTCTCGTAGGCGCCGTGCGATTTCATCCCCACGAAGCGGTTCTCCACCAGGTCAATGCGGCCGATGCCGTGCCGCCCCGCCAGTTGGTTGAGCTGGGTGAGCAGGGCGACCGGCTTCAGCTTGGCGCCGTTGACCGAGACCGGGATGCCGGCCTCGAAGCCGATCGAGACGTACTCGGGCTCGGCCGGGGTGTCGGCCAACGCGCGCGTCAGCAGCCACATATCCTCGGGCGGCTCCTGGGCGGGGTCCTCCAGCGCCCCGCCCTCGTGGCTGATGTGCCAGATGTTCTGGTCGCGGCTGTAGATCTTGGCCACCGTCTGCTCGATCGGCACGTTGTGCTGTTGGGCGTAGGCGATGGCGTCCTCGCGCGAGACGATCTCCCACTCCCGCCAAGGCGCGATCACCTTGAGGTGGGGGGCCAGCGCCTTGTAGGTGAGCTCGAAGCGCACTTGGTCGTTGCCCTTGCCGGTGCAGCCGTGCGAGAGCGCGTCGCAGCCGGTGGCCAGCGCCACCTCGACTTGTTTTTTGGCGATCAGCGGCCGCGCCATGGAGGTGCCGAGCAGGTACTTGTAGTCGTAGACGCAGCCCGCCTTGAGGGTGGGCCAAATGTAGCCGGTGAGGAACTCCTCCACCAGGTCGGCCACCACCACCTCGGCGGCGCCGGTGCGCAGCGCCTTCTGGCGCAGCGCGGCGTAGTCGTCGCCCTGGCCGACGTCGGCCACCACGGCCACGA
>Ga0307374_10012020_pt1 | contig 12213 bp, 9 predicted proteins | sample OX3MG_FD_202532 | JGI IMG/M metagenome (GOLD analysis project Ga0307374, IMG submission 202532) | Soil microbial communities from Risofladan, Vaasa, Finland - OX-3 | ecosystem: Environmental > Terrestrial > Soil > Coastal area > Acid sulfate soil | place: Finland: Risofladan, Vaasa | collected...
GCCCGGATCCAGGTCAATGCTAATGGGGTTGACATCTCCCGGTTTCGCCCGCAGGGACTGGTCGCCCCCCGGACGGAGGATCCTCTTGTGGTCAGCGTCGGGCGCCTGTGTCATCAGCGGGCCCCGGACATAGCTGTGGCTGCCCTGGCGCGAATGCGCACGCCAGCGGTGCGCCTGCGCCTGGTCGGCGATGGCGAGGATCGAGCCGGAATCGAGGATCAGGTGAGAGCCCTGGGCCTGGCCGGCCGTGTCGAGATGGTTGGCTTTCGACCCGACCCAGCGCCCGACTTCCGAGCGGCCGACGTGGTCCTAGTCCCCTCTCGTTACGACGGCATGGCTCTCGTGCTGCTGGAGGCCATGGCATGCGGCGCCGCCATCGTGGCGACTCGTGTCGCAGGTGCATCGGCGCTGGATGGCGCGGGGATCCTGGTGCCTGCCGAGGACCCCCAGAGCATCGCCGACGCGGTCGATGCCCTTCTCGCTGACCCGGATCGACGCCGGCTGCTCGGATGTGCCGCACGCACTCGGGCGGTAGATCAGTATTCCCTCCAGCGCTCCCTAGCTGGCACTCTCAGGCTCTGGCGGGAGCTTGGCGCCCTGCCCGCACGTGATCGTCCCCGAACAGAAATTCAGTGCCAGAGCCCAGTGGCAGAGAAGGAGGCGGGTTGAGTCCCAACGACTCTCGGGATGCGATTACCGCACAACGAGTAACCCACGTCCTCTGGCGCCAGAGGCTGGTGTGCTTGGCCGTCGCCTTGGTCGTCCTGCTTGGAGGCAGCGCGCTGGTTTTGACCCGCCCGAATGTCTATCAGTCGAGCTCCTCGGTGGCGCTGCTCCCTGTCTCGCGCAACCCGGGCATCCTCCCCAACTATCCGAACCTGATTACCAGCCTCATCCCGACGTATGTGCAACTGGTTTCTAGTCCAGTGCTGCTCAATAAAGTCGCCGCGAAATTGCCCTTCCGTATTTCTGATGCTCAGCTGGCGAACGATGTACATGCTGAATCGCTGTCCAATGCCGCTGTCATTGACATCGTGGCTCAGAGCGCGAATCCGGTCCAGGCGAAGGAGATCGCCTCCCGGGCGACAGCTATCTTCCTGGGAGAGCTGCGAGGGAACGGAGTCGTCATACCCAGGATCTACGGTCAGCCCACAGTGTCCGACACGCCGGTGGCGCCGAAAACCACGCTCCTACTGGCTGTCGTAGTACTTCTGGCCGTCATCCTTGGCCTTTGCGCAGGCCTGGCCTGGGACCGACTGTCTGGCGTGGCCGATCGCACGGCTGATCGGCCTCGAACGACCCCCCGGCCGGCTGCGCAGGACACGTCGCCCACTCCGGCGGAGCAGACGAGCAGTGTCCGGCTCGTGGATGAAGCGCGAGACCTCAACTCCACGGAACAACAGCGCTCCTAGTCCCGCGGGCAGGCGAAGCGGATCCGCACACCGGACAGGTGGCAGCCCCGGCGCTCAAAGAACGACGGGCGGCATCAGTCCGCAGAAGCAGCCAGGCGGTCCCGCTCCCGGGGACGAACCCGACAGCTCCTCCATCACGCCTCAGCATGCACCAGCGGTGACATTGTCACCTGCGGACATACCGAGCAGTTCCGACCAGAGTCCCAAGTGACTGTCGGCACATCGAGCCAGCGAGAATCGTTCCTCGACCCGTCGTCGGGCCGCCTGGCCGAGCCTGGCTGCCAGATCTGGCTCGCTGATCAAACGCTCCATGGCAGCGCGCAGTGAGTGAATATCCCCCGGCGGAACAATCACGCCGCAGTCCGCGTCAAGCACTTCCCGGACGCCACCGACACTGGTCGCGATGCACGGCAGGCCAAGTGCCATGGCCTGGAGCAGCGCAAGCGGCAGGTTCTCGTTCACTGACGGCAGGACAAACGCATCGGCGTGCCCCAGCTGCGCGTCCACGTCGGTTCGATAACCTGCGAACTCGACTTGGTCCCCGCCAGGCGCAAGTCGCGCAATGTTCTCGCAGCGCCGACGATCGCCGCCATCTCCGATCATCCGGAGCCGCAGGTCGGTGCGGTTCGCGGCGAGGGCCACGAATGCCTCGACCAGAAGCGGAGTGGCCTTGCACGGCGCAAACGAACCGACTGTGGCGAAGGTTCGGACACGCTTGTATTCCTTGGAGCGATGCGATGCGGCTACCCCGTTGTGAACCACTCGAAGGCGGTTGGCTGGCACCCTCAGGTCTCGCCGGAGGAACGAGGCGATCGCCTGAGACGGCGCGACGGTACACGTGACCCGGCGAGCGACGAGTGCCTCGGCCATCAGACGGCTGCGTCCGGAGATGCCAGGCCAACGGCCATGCAGGGGGCCACCTTGCACCCACCGGCCAGCAGCGCTGTCCGGCACGCCATGGAAGGTGAGCAGCACCGGGCTCCTCCTGCCGGCCACGAGTGATGCCACCAGGCCCGCCCGGTGGTCTTGGGCGTGAATGATGTCGGGAGCCAGATTCTTCAGCCACTTTGCGACCGCGCTGAAGGCGCGCGCATCGAGCTTCGAACGGACATCTACCGGACGCAGAAGACTCGAGGGCAGTCCCGTGCTGGCGACGACAGACGCAGGTCCCAGGACATGCACCTCCGGGCCGCCCGGACGGCTAGCCAGTTCCCTGGCCAGTCCCGCAGTCAGAAACGCCGGCCCGCCGCGATCCTGAGTGAGCAGGAAAACGACCCTCATGACTGACCGCCGTGGCCGGGGGCCAGTCGCTTGAGCGCGCCAAGCGGACCAAGCACGTTGAGCCCGCCTCTCATGGCTGCCTGGAAGGTAGCTTCGGAGAAATCCTCCGCGAAGGCGCGCGGAATTCGGAATGTCTCCGTCGTCGGCCGCCACCATCCAGGTCGGGAGGTCACCGCGCAGGTATAGCCGGCAGCCGCCACGGCGGCAACGACCCGGTTGTCGAGCAGGCCCGTCGGGTAGGCGAACGACGTCACTGGCTTGCCGATGAGATCCTCGAGGTCCTCTTTGCTCCCCCGCACTTCCTGCTCCAGCTCATTCGGAGTGCATACCCGTAGATCGGCGTGCGTACGGCTGTGTGCGCCGATAGTTATGCCCGCGGTGTCCATCTCTAGCAGCTGAGCGCGCGTCATATAGCCGGGGGCGCCCAGCAGCCGACTCGGGGCGAAAAGCGTTGCGGGCAGGTGATGACGGCAGAGGGGTCCGATGGCATGAGCGTGGTTGTCCGCCCAGGCGTCATCGAATGTCAGGACCAGGCAGCGGGCGTGCCGCTTCGGTGCGGCAAACATGGCTCTGGCCTGCTCTATCGGGACAACAGGGAATCTCTCCCGTTCAGCAGCCAGAATCTCCGCCTGACGGGTGAAGATCGCAGGATGGACGGCCAGCCGCCCTCCTTCAACGTCGATCCGGTGCCAGCCCAGTACCGCCACGGCAGGACCGATCGGCAGGGGCCAGCGGGCGCGGATCCGGACCGCTCTGGCGACCCCGGGTCTCACCGGCGGCTCGTGGATGCAGGCGTCAAGGCGTTGTCGCGGGCAGACGCCACCTCATGCTGATCGTCTGCTTCGGTGCCGGACATGCGGCTCGCCATACTGGCTCCAAGAGCCGGAAGGAACCACAGTGGCGGATAATACTGCTCAGCGAGGAACAAAGCGCCCACGCAGGCGACAGCGAAGCCGGCAGCCATAGCGCCCTGCAGCTGGTCTCTTCGCCGGTCATCAGGAAAACGACGCCTGAGGTCGGCCCACGACAAGGCCAGGTAGCCAAGAAACAGTGCGAGCCCCACCGCACCCTGCTCGGCCAGGATGACCAGGTAGGCTTCCTCGCCGCTAATCGTCAGGACGTTGGACGGGAAAGGCAGGCTTTCCCCGGCTGCAGGCGCGAACTGGTAAAAGCGGTACACGAAGTTGCCCGGTCCCACCCCTGTGATGGGGTAGTGGCGCCACTCGTTCAGCTCGACGCGGTAGTAACCCAGCCTGATGTCTACGTTCGCCGTTGCGACATGGGCTTTCTGGCCAAGAGCACTCTGCACAATTTGCGGCTTGGCCAGCAAGGCGACGCCGACGACCGCGGCCAGGCATGCGCCCACGGCTAGTACCCAGCGCAACTGGAGCCGCTTCGTTGCCAGCGCCCAGAGGCTCGCCACGGCCAGGCCAGCCAGGGCGCTGCGGGAGAAGGTAGCAAGCGTGCAGGCAATGATCAAGGTCAGGGCCACACTAGAGAGCGTCTTACCCCACCAGGATGCTCCCCATCGCACCTGGTAGATCGCGAGCGGCACGCTGCTGGCGAGGATGAACCCGAAGTCGTTGGGATCGGAGATCGGCCCGCTCGCCCGGGTCACGTGGTGGCTGAAGAAGGCGACAAGGCCGATGACGCTGGCCACGGCAGCGGCGAGAACGACCATCCTGACAAGCACGTCGGCTCTGCGTCGATCCCCCCTGACGGTCTGGAGCACCAGGAAGTAGAGGGTTGCGAAGGTCACGTACCGGAGCGAGGTCACAAGCGCGGCGATGTCGTTCCGTGCGACACCAAGGGATACGGCACCCCACAACAGAAACCCGCAAATCACCCACAGCCCCCGGCTGGTGACAACCAATCGCCGGTTCAAGACCCAGTCCAGGCCCCAGGCAACTACTGCAAGGCCGCCGATCACCTTGTCGATCGTCAGTATTCCGATCCCGTGCGCCAGATAGGCGTTGAAGAAGAAGCCGACCGCCAGCACGGCCACGGCCAGATCCAGTCGGCGCAAGATAATGCCGACAACGATGACGGCGGCAAGGCCAACCGCGGCGAACACGGGCCAGCTGACGACGAGAGAGACCGCGCCAAGAGCGACGGCCAGCACAGCCGTGCCGGCGAGCAGAGCATAGGATCGGCGCTGCCCGCCTGTTGCCTGGGGGAGTCCCCGGGCGGAAGTCACCGTCGCGGCCCGCGCCGCAGCCCGCCAGCCTCCATGTCGCTAGACTAGCGCTGGCAGGCGAAACGCCAGAGAGTGACCGCTTCCTAGCACCACGTGAGCAAAATGAGGAGGGCGTCTCCGCGAGGCAGCAGCGCTATGAAGACCGGCCGGGCGGAAGCCAAAACTCATCCTGAAGCCCCGCGCCGGACACTTGCGGCGCGCGGAGCCCTGTGGCTGTCCGTGAGCTCCTGGACGGCGAAGGGTACGCAGACAGTCGTTCTGCTGGTGCTGGCTAGAGCGCTGATGCCATCGGAGTTCGGCATCCTCGCGGTGGCTGCTCTCACGTACAACGTGCTGCTTGTGCTCAACCAGCTAGGTGTCGGCGATGCGCTGACGTACCTGAAGGACCGGATCGAGGAAGCGTCGAGGACCGCGCTGTCCATGGTCCTCGCTGGCGGACTGCTCCTGACGGCAGCTACCTGGTTTCTCGCCCCGGTGATCGCGTACTTCTTCCATAGCCCGCACGCGACCTTCGTGCTGAGAGGCTTTGCCCTGGGCATACCTTTCGACGCGGCCGCTCAGGTCCCAATCGGCCGGCTGACTCGATCGCTGAGCTTCTCCCGGCGGACTATTACCGATGCGGTTCCGACGGTGGTTGGCGCAGCGGTCACCATCGGCGTGGTCATCAGTGGTCACCCGCTCATCGGGCTGGTGGTCGGTCAGGTCGTCGGTTCGATCGCCAACGCCACGGTGGCCATGCTCGTCGGGCCCCGGTGTCTCCCTGGCTGGAACACGGTTTTGGCCCGCCGGCTCCTCAGGTACGGCAAGTTCCTCAGTGCGGCCGACATTCTGAACCTCGGCCTCCTCAATGTGGATTACCTGATCGTGGGTCATGTTCTTGGTCCGAGGGCGCTCGGCCTCTACTCGCTCGCATACCGGATCTGCTTCATGCCCTATGTCGCGATATCGGTGGTTGCGAACGGGGCACTGTTCCCTTACTACTGCAGGCTGCCCTCGAAGGCGGCGAAGGCACGGACTGCGGAGAACGCCTTCTCGCTCATTACCGCACTGAGCATCCCGTGGTTCGCCGGCCTGGTGCTGTTCGCCGGCGATGTCGCTCTGCTGGGCAGCAAGTGGGCGCCGGCCACGGGAGCCGTAAGGCTACTGGCCGTGTATGGGCTCTTCCTCTCGCTGATCCTCAGTGCGTTGGAGGTCCTCAAGGCAATAGGGCGGACTGACCTGGTCTTCCTGGCCAGGGCGCTGCATTTGCTAACCTTGACTACGGTCCTGATTCTGACTGTCCGGAGCGGCATAACGGTCGTCGCCTTGGACCAGGCCGTCGTAGCTTGCGCGATCTTCCTTGTCACCAGCCTGTGGATCGTTCGCCGCGCCTCCTTGCGGCCGGCCGCACTGACTCGCTCAGTCGGATTGCCGTTCCTAGGGGCGCTCGGCATGGTTCCGGTGGTTCTCGCGCTCGGCCGCCTGCCTGGGTTGGCTTCCACTCCGTCGTGGACGTCTCTGCTGATCCTCGGCCCACTGGCCCTCGCGGTCTTCGCCGCCATCATGTGGATAGTCATGCCCCAGACCCTCCGCAAAGGCTGGGCTGCCCTCAGGGGACGACCCAGCGTGGCGGCGAACTTGACCTCAGAGGCAGCGTCGATCCAGCGGAGCGAAGGCGGCTTATGTGGCCGGAAGTGCCCAAATGCGGTACCGACCCAGGGGGGGCTGAACCCCCGGGCCCGGCGAACGCGGCGAGTCGAGATCGGTCCCGGGGGCGGCCTCGTGAGAACCCATGAGCCAGGCTTGGTGACTACCCCGCAGTTGGATCACTGGGTGTCCCAGTGGGACCGCCTAGTCGACCTGTCCCCCGTGCCGACGCCTTTCCTCAGGTCATGGTGGCTCGAAGCAGTTGCCGGCAGTAAGCCGCTTTTTCTCCTTATTGTGGATAATGATGAACTCCTGGGTGGGCTTGCGACCGAAGGGGGACGCCGTCTGGGACTGCCGTGTCTCCGGATGATGGGCGCCGGCTCGCTCTGCCCGGATCACCTGGACCTGCTGACTTTGCCCGGGCACGAGGATGCTACGGTGGGAATTCTCCGGGCGTGGCTCCGCCGACCGGGAGTGAGCCTGCTGGACATGGAGAGCGTGCCCATCGGCTCCTTGCTGATGGCGGCCTTGCCCGGTCACGTCCGCAGCGAATCGCACGCTGAGGCGCCATGGACCCCTCTGCCCAAAGATATGTCTGACTATCCTGCCGGACTCCGCAAGACGCTGCGTCGAGCCGCCGCCCGCTTGACGGCCGAAGGCGCCGCCCATCGCGTTCACCGCGGTCCGTCGGTAGAGAGCGCGCTTCCTACCCTGCGAAGCCTGCACGAGGCTCAGTGGGGTGACCGGTCTCGCTTCCTGCCCGAGTTCGATCGCTTCGCTGCCGCTTGCCGCCTGGGCGCGAGATTCGACGAAGTCGCAGTTCATGAGTTGCATGTGGGTGACCTCGTTGTCGCGACCATGGTGAGCTTCGAGGTCGCTAGACGCGCGAGTCTGTATCAGAGTGCCCGGCTGACGGAGGCCCGCTGGCGCGATGCCACAACGCTGCTACTGCACACAGTCCTTGCCGACGCGGGTGACCGCGGCTTCGCGGAAGTCGACTTTCTGCGCGGTGATGAGGCTTATAAGAGCAACTTCGCACCGGAGCGGCGCGAATTGCTGCGCCTGCGGACAGCCACCTGCTGGACTGGCCGAGCCGCCCTTGCACTGGAAACGGCAGCACGCACGGCCAAGCACATGCTCCAGGTACGCACTCCTGCTACCTGACCTTGCGGAGGGCCAGGCCAGTCTTCGGCGGCAGGCTCACTGACGTGCGGCTGACGCCGTCCTGGTCCTGGTACACCGTGCCGTAGGGGTTCGCCAGGCTTACCGTGATGGTGCTGCCTGAGGCGTTAGCGTTCACCAGGGCCATGCCGTCGGTGAAGGTCCGCTCGTACACCGATTTCTGGAGCGTCTGGTATGGGCCCGTGAACCAGCCGAAGTTCCAGTCGTATTCCGGCCGCCACCGCGGGGGTGGCCCCTCACCGGCGTTCTCGGCGAAGAACGCCTCGCTCGATACGCCAAGCAGCCATCCAGCGAAGGCGTACCGGAATGACTGGGTGCTGGTCGTGGACTGGGACTGGAAGCCGCCCGGCAGGAAGGGCCTGGAGCCGTGCTTCAGGTATTTGACCTCGTTGACCTGGGCGATAAACCCCTGCGGCGGGGTGCCGTAGTCAGGAACGCCGGAGCTGTCGGAGAAGCAGACGAAGTACTGGTCGAACCCGCCCGCCAGGCCGGCGTTGACGTAGCTGTCCCACAGACCGGGCACTACCCTGATGCCGGCCATGTTGCCCATGACCTTGTACCCGGCGGCGGTGATGCCCTGGCAGATCAGGCCGATGGCCGACTGGTAGGCGGCCTGGAACGCTGAATCGGAGGGGTACTGATCGCATGGCGCGACGGAGTACTGGCTGAGCGAGTAGAGGATGTTGTCGAGGTACACACCGTCCCAGCCGTTCTTCCTCACATCGGACACGATGGCGTTCAGGCACGCCTGCTGATACGCACTGTTGCCGATGTTCATGGCGTAGGTGCCGGGGAAGCCCTGCCACTGGATGCGCGACCCGTTTCGGGTCAGGAACCAGTCGGGGTGGCCCGCGGAGGCCCACGAGTACAGCAGCGCGCCGGATGTTTCCCCGCTGGGGCCGGGGTCGAACGACCGGGTAGAGGAGAAATCCTTGTAGACGTACAGCTTCAGGTGCGGGTTGCTCGCTCCGGCGGCGCGGAACGCCGGGACGTAGTGACCCTCCCAGGCGTTGAACGCGATCCACGACCGGCGTGGTGCCTCAAGGTCGATGGTGGCCTGGCTGATCGGGCGAGAGTCGAAGTGCTGCCAGAACGGCCAGTTCTTGACGCCGAGCGTAGCGGACAGCAGTCTCGCCGGGAACTGCTGGGGGCGGTGGCGGCCGCCGCGGTCGAGCAGGACGGCTCCGGCTGCTCCGGCTGCTCCGGCCACCAGGCCGCCCAGTGCGGAGCGGCGGGTGATGTGCTTCATCGTGGTGGCCTTCCTGCGCGGGGGACTGGTACGACGTTCACGATCTCCGGGCCCGACTGGAGGTGCAGGAGACGGCCACTGGCGGCCGCGTCCTGTCCTGCACGGATCCTCGAAGCACTATAGTCCATCTTAACGGACTTATTCCGTTCTTAGCCTAGTCAACACGTTCACTCCGTTTATAGCTCTATAGTCCTATAGGTGATCTTAGAGCTACTTCGTCGGACCTGGCTGACGACATGTGCACCGCGGCCGATGCCCGTGACGCCTGGTCGTCACGCGCGATCCGGTCAGCCGGCATCGGGGCCTTCCTGCATCCATGCAAAAGCCAGCCGCGTAAGATGGAGAAGAGTCATGGTGAATCCTCCTTGCATCCCGGCTCGCTACGGCATTTGCAGATCGGTGGAGCAAATTCCCTTGCCGCTTGCAGGAGGGCCATCATTTCTAACAGGAACACAACGAGCGCGGGAAAGAGTACCAATGTTTTGGAGGCAGCGGACGCCGTCCGCGCACTGAGGCGAATCGTGTCCGCTTCCATAGTCCGGACTTTTCTAGCCAATGACTATCTAGAAGCTCACTCCGATGATGAAGACGCCTGAGCCACTCAGTCCTAATATCTGCGACGTCGCCGTTATCATTCCTGCTTTCAATAGCGGGAAGCACCTAGACCAGGCCTTGGCCTCGGTTGCCGGTCAGACTGTCCTGCCCTGCGCGGTGGTGGTTGCCGACGATTGCTCTGAGGACGACACCCTCGCCAGGGCCCGCCACTGGCGAGGTCGCCTTCCTCTAGAAGTCATCCGGATGGAGCAGAACCGCGGGCCAGGCGTTGCCAGGGATTGCGCTATTCGGCGCAGCACTGCCCCGTTGCTAGCCATGCTCGATGCGGACGATCTCTTCCTGCCCGACCATCTGGAAACTATGGCTGCGGCACATGCGGCCGCTCCAGGACTGATCAGCGCGCAAGAACTGTCCTGGTACCCCGGGGCCGATCTCATCGTGCCGAGAGGATCTAGGCGGGTTCCTAGGAAATCGAACGAGCTTAGCGCCTTGCTGCATCACAATTATGTTAACTTCGGTTTCTTCTCCCGGGAGCTTTATGAATTGGCCGGCGGGTTCGCGGATCAGTATTATTGCGAGGACTGGGACCTCTGGATACGGATGGTCCGGGCCGGAGCTAGTTTGACGATGACGGCCCACCCCACGGCCATACATCGCGTTCATTCGCAGAGCCTGTCCTTCGACGCTGCCCGGATCGCGCAACACGGCGTGACCTTCCTGAGTGCTGTGCTGCGGGATGCGCAATCGCCCGCCGAGGCAGCAGCTGCACGTGCCGGGCTTCAGGCCCTGAGAGGCAAGCTCAGCTTCTACCGTGCCAACGAGCTGGTCGCCCAGGGGGAGTCGCGACATGCTCGGCAGGTCGCTTGGGACGGACTTCCGGGCGGAGGGCTGCGCGCGACAGCTGGGCTGCTGGCCCTGGCCCTCGCTCCGTCCGCTGCTACCCGGCTTGAGCGACTGACCCGGCCGTACCGGCTACCTAAGGGTGCATACGAGCCCGCAGGCGAAGGTGCCAGCCCGGAGCACCCGGCCTGAGCGGGAGCGCAGGAACTCACACTAAGACGCGCGGACAGGTCCCCCAGCCCGGCCACAACCTCGCGAACGTCGCCCTGTCGGTCAGCCGGTAGCCGAAGGCCCCTTCGCATTGCTCCGCTCGCGGTCCTTGAGCCGCCTGCGGCTTGCCACGGCCCTAGTTCGCATTGCCGTCACCTTGACTAGGTCGCCGACACTGGACTGCCCAGGCTGGCGAGGAGCGAGGTGCAGGCGCCGGAGGCGAGCGTTGAAGGCTTCGATCAGGTTTTCCCGTTCAGTCGCGGCCGTGAAATACGTAAGGGTGACAGAGAGCGATATGGCCGGACCGTTGTGTACCCAGTGAGGAGCGATCGGAGGGATGTAGACCCCTCGCCCTGGCGTCAGCGGATAGGAGGCCAGTTCCGGCGGCAGGGCCTCAATGCGCCCGTGGGAGCCGTCCCAGTACCTGTCCACCTCATGTCGACGGGCTCGTTCACTCGCGAAACGACCGAAACTCACCGTTTTGAACCCGCTGACCTGCATAAGCAGACTGTGCTCAATGTCGAAATGCGCCGGAGTCACTGAATTGGGAGATGACACGAAGATGAACCCAACCCGCTTGCGCATGTTACCCGGCGGGCTCATCATCCCGCGCTCCAGCTCATCGAGGGTCGTGTTCATCAACTCGGCATATGCCGGGTCATCCTCGATGTTGAGCAGCGTAAGCCATGCGTTTGCCTGGTCCAGGTTGCGGATGACGTCGCCTGGCCGGGACAGCGCTCCGCGCGGCGGACCTCCCTGAGGAACCAGGAGCGGCTGAGCCGCAGTGTCAGAAATGACTGACTTCCGAGGAAGGCGGTCAGCCAGGTCTGCGATAGCCTCGACCGTCAGCCGGACATCTTCGTGCAGGCTATGGATGAACTCCGCCGGTCGCTCAGGAAAGGCTCCGCGCGAGGGCACCTGACCCAGAGTCGGACGATGCCCCTGGTTAGCTGGAGTAGCTGGAAATGTCACAGTTCCTCCCTGTCCCGCGAACTGTGCCTATCGATAGCTGTGAGTCTTGTTCCCGGGTCAACAGCATGTCAACCGCGCTTAATGACGGGGAATATCAGGCACGTTCTGGAATTTCTGCAGCAGATTAGAGCAAAGCAGCTCTATGTCAGGGCGAAGTTTTTCAGATTCATGTCGAATTGGGCGAATCTGACGTTCCATTGCTCTCAAGGGAAGCCGTAGGCCGACGAATTCACTAAGAGCCTCGAGGCACTCGTGCGGGTTCTCCGTCATGGCTTCGTAGTGCATGACTCTTATACGATCATCGTGCGACAGCTCTTGGTCCAGGTAGAGCTGATTGCGTGCCCACCAGAACACCGCTGCGGCGTCGAGAGGCGACGGCGCGGAGGCTAGGAGCTTCGCGACATGCTCTCTTACCTCGTCGGTCACAGTCCCTCGCCAGTTGGCCGGTCCAGTCTCCACCAGAATCCGGAGATCTCGAAACCCGTTGCCGATGCCGAATCGTTCAAGATTGGATCTGGCTACCGCGCGATAATGGCGCAGCATCCATATTCCTCTCGCCTGCCCGATGCTGTTCAGGAGCTCCCGAGCACGATGAGACTCCACGAGTGGCTTAGCGACGACTAGTTCGAATGGCAGTGCCATCATGCGGGCGGAAACGTGATTTAGGTTATCCCAGCGAAGATGTTCCG
>Ga0307374_10012023_pt1 | contig 12212 bp, 11 predicted proteins | sample OX3MG_FD_202532 | JGI IMG/M metagenome (GOLD analysis project Ga0307374, IMG submission 202532) | Soil microbial communities from Risofladan, Vaasa, Finland - OX-3 | ecosystem: Environmental > Terrestrial > Soil > Coastal area > Acid sulfate soil | place: Finland: Risofladan, Vaasa | collected...
CGCCAACGCGGCTCGTCGCGACCAGCGTCTCCACATGGCTCAGACTCCCTTGCGCTCGTCCAGGAGGCCCGCGGAACCGCCCCGGTGGTCCGCACTTCGCTCGCTCTGCATGCGCATATCGTCGTGTCTGGGTGCCACTTTTGTAACCACGGCGAGGTGTAGTAGCCGGTGGGTAGAAACGCGGACGTCCGTGTGGCGAGCGGCGCGCGCAGGGTGGTCGTGATCGTCCGGTCAGGCCCTGGCGCGCGCTCACGCGTACCGCACCGCGCGGACCGTGCCCCACACCTACCTCGTGACCTTCGAGCCCTTCGGTCCCGGGAGGACGATGAGCTGCCGCCGGGCGGCGCCGATTGGACTTCTCGACCACCAGCGCCGACCAGATCCCGGCACCTCGAAGTGGAACATCGAGCACCGGCTCTTCAGCTTCATCTCGATCAACTGGCGCGGACGACCTCTCACCGACATCAGAACCATCGAGCTCATCTCGGCGACCACGACCAAGACGGGGCTCACCGTCCAGGCCGCCTACGACCCGAACTGGTATCCGACGGGCGAGCGCGTGAGCGACAAGGACTTCGCAGCGATCCCCATCCGTGTGCACGCCTGGCACGGCGAGTGGAACTACGACATCGTCGCCTGAATCCTCAAACAATCCCGCGGCGGGCCCTTGTCTGGTTGCTTGGAGGCTCTCACCGGCGAAGCGAGATGCTCGCTATTTACCGGGCCCATTGCGGCCTCGAGGCCGCCAACACGAGGCTCGCCCCTCGGATTCCTCCTCGCCGATCGGGAAGGTCCAGGACGGCTCGTCGCTCCAGCTCGGCATGGCCGAAAGCCTCCGGCTCAACCGGGCCGCCGGTATTGCCGGAGATCTGGGCGCTTGTCGGCTCAAGCACCCAGAGCGGCACGAAGGGGTCGGAGGGCCATCCGTGCCCCCATGCCGTTCGCCGAGAGCTGGACAGACGAGCCGGCAGGGTCCGGCGCGGCTCGTACGATCAACGTGTCCTCGCGACGGCTCTGCATGAAGAGGTAGATGACGCCCGGAATGATGAGGAAGACCATCAGGACCAGACCTGTCAGCCAGTGCATCCAGGTCATGCGTTTCATCGCAAAGGTGGCCGAGTCTTGCGTCTGGCTCTGAACCCGCCAGCGTCGTCTCCGGGCGAGCTGCGCGATCGTCGTGCTCACGACCTCGTGGGGCGTGGCGGCGAGCTGAAATTGCAGCGTCGGCGGCCCGAGAGCGCGGACCCGGCGAATGACCAGCAGGGCCAGCACCACCACCAGTATCGGCGTGATGACAGTGCCGGTGCCGCCTGCGCTCGCCACAAGAAGCCCGGTGCTGGTCATCGTGGGTTTACCCTCTCGTGCGAGATCGCGTGGACGGGCACCCCGGTCGACGTCGTTACGACGGTCATGCTGTTCCCCTAACGAAGTCGCCGCCGGTAAGGCGGCGTTGATTGGCGTTGTCGACGACCAGCGCCGAACGGATCCCAGCCGTTGCGCGATGGACGCGCGACGACCGCTGCGGGATCGTCGCGTGTGCGGTAGTCCTTTCACTACCGCGATCGCGCGGATCCCGGGGTGGGTAGAACCGCGGATGTCCTCGCCCCGCACGACCTCGGTAGGGTGCCGTGTCGCGCCGGGGCGACGTACCCCGGCTCGCTTGGGGACGGTGCGAAGGCGAGCGAGGACGGGGACGTCACAGGATGTTCGACGGTCAGGGCCTGGCATTGGCACCTCGGACGGCGGATCTCAGTGCCTGCGCGAAGCGGGCGCGGCAGGGGCGAGGTGGCGACGTCGCTGGTAGCATGAGCTACCGGTGCGCACAGACCCGGGGGGCGATGCGCAACCGAACGCGCCCGGCCAGCTGCGGCAGGCGAAGTTGCTGCTGTGGCTGGCCATCCGGCTTGTCCATCTCGGCCAGGGCGCGATCTCCGTGGGTGTCGGCTGGTCCGCCTATCGCGAGCCGCGAGTCGCGCTCGCCGTCTTGGTCGTGGCCGTGGCGGAGTCCGCCACGATCGCCCGCCTCGACCTCCGCCGCGGTCGGCTCCTTCCTGGGCTCGCGATGCTCGACACAATTCTCAGCGCGGCAGCACTTGTCGCCGTCGGGTTCGCGATGCCGATGCGCGATCGCACCACGTCGCTCGACTGGATGCTCCCCTACGCCGTCGGGGCGGTCGTCGGCCTGGCCCTGTGCGAGCGGGCCTGGCGTGGCATCGTCGCCTCGTTGGCGCTCGCGCTCACCTACGTCGGGAGCACATTGGCCGACGCTCGCCACGGAGCGGGCAGTCGAGCGACGGTCGTCGCGAACGCGGCCAGCTTCCCCGGCTTTTTCACCATTGTGGCCCTGGTCTCGCATTTCGCCGACCATATGGCGGACGCGCTGGATCATGCGCGCCAGGCTGCGATCGAAAGTGGCGAGCGCCTCGCAGTCCTGCGTGAGCGCCGGCGCAGCCAGCGCCTCATCCACGACTCGGCGCTCCAGACGCTCGAAGCCATCGCCTCAGGACGCTTCGTGGAGGAGCATGCGATGCGCGCCCAGGCGCGTCTCGAAGCAACGAGGCTTCGCGCCGAGCTCACGGGCGCGACCAGCGAGGGTGCCCTCGCGCTACGGGTCGCAGAGGTGATCTATGAGGTAGAGGCGGCGAACGGGCTCCGCGTCGAGCTGGTCGGCACGCCCGGTCTCCTCGAGCCGCCCTATGCCGTCGGTGACGCGTTGCTGGCGGCGACCCGAGAGGCGCTGGTGAACGTCGCAAAGCACGCCGGGGTCGTCCACGCCGTCGTGCGCGTCCGTTCCCAAGGGGAGGGCGTGGAGATCGTCGTGCGCGACGAGGGGCGCGGTTTCGACACGGCGAGCGCGGATGGAGGTTTTGGCATCGAGCACTCCATCACCGGACGCATGGCCGACGTGGGCGGTGTCGCGCGCGTCTCCTCGGAGCCCGGCTTCGGGACCCGGGTGCAGCTGTGGGGGCCGGGGTCGTGACGTCGGTGATCGTCGTCGAGGACCATCCGATCTACCGCCGCGGGCTCGCGCAGACCCTCGACGCGCTCGAAGATCTCGAGCTGCGCGGCGCGTTCCGTTCCATGGAGGACCTGGGCCAGAGTGGGGCGGTTGCCGATGTCGTGCTGCTCGACCTGCACCTGCCCGGCCTCGAGGGAGCTCCCGCCGTGGCGCACCTCGTGGGGGAGGGCCGCAAGGTGATCGTCGTGACGGGCTCTGTCGAGCTCTCAGACGTCCTCGGCGCGCTCGGTGAGGGAGCGATGGGCTACGTCTCGAAGGACGCCGAGGAGACGCAGATCCTCGAGGCGATCCGCACGGTCGTCGGTGGTGCTAGCTACGTGTCGCCGACGCTCGCCGCCTGCCTGCTCGGGCTCACCGACCAAGAGCTGCCCCTCACCTCGCGCGAGCGGCAGGTGCTCGAGCTGCTCGCCGAAGGTGCGAGCGACAAGGCGATCGCACGCGAGCTCGCCATCTCGATCCGGACGGTCCATTCGCACCTGGAGGCGATCCGGGAGAAGACGGGAAAGCGTCGGCGGGTCGATCTCACCCGGTTCGCGCTCGACCGTGGCATCGTGTCACGACGCGAGGTGCCCGGGCGTGGCGGTCCGTCACCACGATGATGAGCCGGATCGCGCGGATCGACCTCGTTCCCCGAGGTGAGCGCTAGGGAGCGGCGCACCTGGTGTGCCGGTCAAGAACCGATGTTCAGATACCAGAGGCCGTTCACCTGCTCGCAGGCGAACGCGCCCCAGCCCCGAGCCCCCGAGGTGGACAGCGCTGCGGCGAACGCGCTCGAGAAGCTCTCGCCGCTGCTCGGGAGCCCGAATCGTGCGTCGCTGTTCGCGATGCACGCACCGCCAGCGACGGGACCGCAGAGCTGGCCGGTGCTGGCGACGAGCGCCTGGGCACCGTTGACGACGGTCGCGGTGAGGACGATATGGCCGGTGTTGCCGAGGTCACCCTGACCAGCGAGGCCGGCTGCGCAGTTCGCCTGCTCGTCGGGCAGCACATAGCCGCACGCCTTGCCCGCGTCCTGCGCCACCAAGAGCGCGTCCAGGAAGCCGGCGACCGCCTCCGCGGGTGTGCCGTTGCCCGGCGCGGCCCCGTGGACGGGGATGGGCGCAGCAGAGGCCGGAGGCGGTGCGCTCGTGGAGGTGGAGGACGGGTTGCACACGTTCGGACGGCAGAGATGATCGTTCGAGGGCAAGAAGCTCAAGGTGAGGATCCCCGGCGGGACGAGGAAGGCGGTGAGACTGCTTCCGACGGCGCCGGCACCGATGCTCATGGCGTTCGCCGGATCGGACTCCGCGGTGATCACCGCACGAACGACGTAGGTGCCGGGATCTCCGGGTGCGGTGATCGAGGTGACCCGGAACGTGATGATCGCCTGCGGAGCGGTCGCGTCCGAGCAGGACGGGCAGGCCGTCAGGTCCGGAACCGTGAACTGCCCGCTGCCGTCGGGTCCGATGACCGCGTCGCCCGAGCCTCCGGTCGATCCGTAGTAGTGACCGACGAGCGCCGAGAAGTTCGTTGTCGGGCTCTTCGTCGTCGGGCTCTTCGTCGATCCGCTGTGCCCCGGGGCCCATACCCGTGCCGTCCAGATCGGCAAGGTCACGCCGTAGTCCTTCTCCTTCAGGCCGAAGATCCCAAGATGCAGGCCGACGTTCGCCTCGATGCCGAGCCAGGCTCCGGCCTTGGCGGCGTCGTTCGACACGACGCCCTTCAGATAGCCGTCGGGGTTGGCGAACGGCCCGGCCTGGCCGTCGATGGAGTAGGTGAGCTCCGGGCCCACGAAGAACTTCAGCTCCGTCGCGAGGTCAAGCTTCGCCTTCTCCACGTGCAGGCTGGCGGTCGCCGAGTGGAACGGATGCAGGCGCCCCTGGGCGAGGCGGACGCCGACGGTCCAGTCGGACTGCTCCGTCGCTGCAAGGTCGAGGCCGCCCGAAAGCTTTCCGCTGAGTCCGTACTTCCACTGGAGCCCGGGGACGACGACCACCGGGATGCCGATGTCCACGACGAAGGGCGTCCCGACGAGCTTCGGCTGGGCGGGACGCGAAGCCGTGTAGCTGCACTCATACTCGGCGTCAGCTTGCAGGGCAGCCGCCGCCGACTGCGAAAGCGACACCGCGAAGCGCGCGGTCAGCCCGCGTCCGAGGAAGCCCCAGGAGGCGTCGAGCGCGATGGCCGGTTGGAGATCGAGGGCGAAGCTCGCCGACACGTTTGCTTTCGTGGATCCTTCGAGGCTCGAGCCTGCGGAGCTCTTGCCGCCTGTCGTTGTCGACGTGGTGCTGGCGGCTCCTGTGGAAGCGCCGCTGCCGGGCGCTGAGCCGACGCCGCTACCCGCAGGTGCCGACCCCGCGTTGGTCTTGCCACTCGAGCTTCCGAACGGCTTGCATCCCTTGTGCTCCCAGGAGTTCGTGCCCTTCCAGCTGAAGCGAAGTGGCGGCAGCGTCGAGCGAACGCTGGCGCTCGCCAGCTGGTATGCGAGAGTTCTTCCGGCTCCGTCCGCCATGCGCCGCGTCACGGGCAGGCTGGCCTCGCTCAGCGTCGACCACTGCGAGGTCGGCGAGCCGTCGGCGAGGGAGACGACGTCGCGCACACTAAGACGCGCCCGGCGAAGTGCGTCGGTGAGCGCTGCGGGGACCGTGTCGAGGGTCGTCGCACCCTGCGAGTGGTGCACCGACACGACACGGACGAGAAGGCCAAGAGGCGACCTCGCGGTGATGCCTGCTGCAAGGACATCTCCGGGTGCGACCGGATGGTCCAGCTTCGCCGCGGCAGGAAAGACGATCTGACCGGGGCCTGAGGTGGCACCGGGTGAGACGTTGGACGCCTCGGCGAGCACCTCTGGTGTCAGCACCATCGTCGTCGAGGGGAGGATGTCGGCGTAGTCCACGGTCACTCGTGACGCGTGACCGCTCTCGAGCAGGATCGGCTGCGACGCGAGCGTCGGAAGGTAGCGATCCGAGCCGACGTGGACAGGCGAGGCGGTGAGCACGTAGCGCCCCGCCGGCAGGTTCGTCAGCCCGGCCGAGATCGAGCGCCTGGCACCAGCGCCGGACAGGACCAGGCGACCGGTCCTACCGGCAGGCAGATCGATGACTGCCACTTCCACGGCGGCATTGCCATGCCCGGATCGCCTGGCTCGGACTGCGACCAGCGCGCCGATGGCGCTCGCTGCGATGACGGCCACGACGAGGCTCGCGACGAGGAGTCGCCGGAACGGACGCCTGGGGCGAGGAGAGAGCGCTCCACCTGATCCACCGCGTCCACCGCGTCCACCAGATCGCCCGCGATCAGCGCTGCCGGCGCTCGCGGCCCTCGACTCGGCGCTCCCCTCAGGGCGAGGCTCCGGCGACGGCTGCGGGGCGGCGGCGGGTCGCTCGGTAGGTGATCGGTTGTCGGCCGCGTCGGCTCGCGACTCGGGCTGACCCGTTGTGCGTTCACCGCCGACCGGTGTGCCGCAGCTCGCGCAGTAGCGCTGTGTCGCATCGACCTCCCTGCCGCACTGGGTGCAATACATCGCTACGGCTTCCCCTCTCAGCCGCCGAGGCGTGGACACTGCACGCTGATGGCTACTTCCGCCGATACATGACCGCATTGCCGTCGTGCGCGACCATGGCTCGGAGGAGTCGGATGGCGCCTCAGGGCGTCGAACGGCTCCCGTTCGGGACTCTACGCACGCGCCGACCGGGCTCGATATCCGCGGTTCTACCCACCAATTGATCGGCCATCTTGGGGTGCTCGCCGCACGTTGCGTGCGCGACCGTCTCCACGTGAACGTGGGCGACCGAAGCACCGGGCCAGGGGCTGCCGGGCGGTCAGCTCCTTGGACCTCGGCGCCGCTCGGGGTTGTCCGACTGCCGACGCTCGCGCACCGGTGCATCGGCTGCTCGGTTGTGCGCAGCGGGCCCGACGCGACGGGCGACGGTGTTGTCCGAGCGGAGCAAGAGCCCGAGCCGAGCAGGGCATCGTGCGCGGCGTTGGATCGTCCGCTCCCCGTGGGCATCCTCCCCACGGCGCGAGCGAGGCAGTCGATAGGACGGCGTTCGAGCGACCGCAGGGTGCTCTGGCAAGCCGGGAACTGATCTGCCCGGACTCGGCAAACGCGGCAACTATCCCTTAGCTGTAGAAGCCCAGCATATAGAATGTGCTTCTTGGCAAGGCGATGGTCCCGATTCGGAAGCAAGCGGTCCGGACGACGATGAGCCCCCGCTAGCGCAGCGCCGCGTCACGGCGGCGCTGCGCGCCGAACTGCGCCACCAATGGGAGTACAACCACGCCGAGCACTGCGGCGGCGACTGGCCCCATCCCGTTGATGAGGACTGCCACTGGCCGCTGCCCGCCATCCTGGGCGGCCCTCAATGAGGGACCTTCGCCACTTCTGCCTGCACGACGGGGTAGATGCGCCATATCTCTTCGATGATCGCCACCAAATCGTAGGTCTCACCCCAGAATGTGAGCACCCGTCCACGGCCGCTCTCGTCAAGATTGCGGAAGCAATCCTTCTTAGCGAATCCGCGGATCATCGACTGGGGCACTTGACTCATATCGATATAAGTCCGGCTGCTGGACGTCCGCCACCACTCATCGATCCGTTCGTCCAAGTGCTCCCAGTGGTTCCGCATTCGTGTCATTCGCAATGGCGAATCTTCGGCGATGTTCAGGCTCCTGCGAAGCTCCGCCCGCCTGGCGGCAGCCTTCCCCCCGGACCCCCAGCAGAGCTTGGAGATGTTGGCAGCAGCGTTGACGAGGTTCTGGACGCCGCCCCACGGGAAGCTTCCGCCGATGTCCTCAATGGCCCCGAATGCGATCCGGCACTGAGCTTCAACCTGGCGCTGGAAGATGACGAGGAGCTGGTCGTCCATTGGCGCTGTTCCTTGGGTGGTGCGCGGTGAGCGCGCCCCTAGGTGGCTTCGGTCGCGGTTGCAATGGGCCGCATGGGAAGCCCCAGCGGGTCCGCTCCAAGGTGCAGGCGCAATCCACGGAACCACAATTCCTCGGGTTCAAGAAAACGTTCGAGGTGTGCGCCGACCTCCAGTACTCGGTTGATGATCTTGTAGAGATCAGCGACCGTCGCTATCCAGGGCTTTCCGGGCTCGGAGAAGGCTACCTGCGCGGCCTGCTTGAAGTGGACGCCTATCTCTCTATCCGGCTCCCGGAGCCATTGGAGCCGAACCCGTGCTATCTCAGCACCACGCTCCACCCGCCCGCCGGGGTTCGGAGTCCGTCGTTTGAGAATTCTGACGTAGCCCGTTGGCTTGAATTCCAGTCTTTCTATGCGTCCAGTATGGACAGCCCCAGTGTGGAGCAGACGGTGCTTGTCTGCGTTGGACATCCGCAGCAGGTGCATGAGTCCATCACGTTCGCGAGTCTTGGGTGTTCTCTCACGGAACGGTTGCATCTCCCTAATGGCCTGGAACGCCTCGGAGCTGACGCCCTCGATGGGATTTGGTTTAGCGGTCGGGTCCCGCTCCTCAATGTCAGGAGTCCATTCCTTCTCGGTGGCATAGATGGGGAATTGCGTGAGCTTGCCTGCGTTGCCTTGGTTGGCGATTACCAGCGCATACACGAGATGGTCGAGGCAGGAGCGCGCGTTGTGGAGAAAGTCTCCGAGAACGAGAGGCCAGCGGACTGGAATGGGGGCAACCTCTCCCCATTTGATGACCGTCCAATCATCCTCTATATCGAATTCCCCCCCGCCGGCGGGGTGGAGATCGCCTTCGATGAAGGGTCCGATCTCGCTTGTGAGAGTGTTGAGGTGCTGTGTCGCGTGTTGGAATTTGAGGATGAAATCCGGCAGCCCCCGGAGGTAGAGGTCGGGTTCCAGGTCGATCATGGGTTCACCTCGCTAGCCTTGGAGGGAGATGGGCAAGCGCAACGGCAACGAGCCGACACAGGAGACGGTCCCCGCCAAGGGACCGCCAGCGGAGATCCCGATCCCGAAGCGGAAGGACTTCTTCCGTGACCTCGCGAAGGTTGCGAAGCCACGGAAGAGGTCACCGGAGAGCGGCCCGAAGAATCAACAGCCCGAACATTGAGCGGCCGTCGTCGCGGTGGTTGTACCGCCAGACGTACTCATTCAGGTATCCCTGCAACCACTTGGCGGACACCGAGTGGTGAGTACCCGAGATGCCGCGCTTGACGAGGGACCAGAATCCTTCGATCTGCTGTGTGTGGTTGTCTCCGCTCACGTAGATGCCCTCAGAGTGGTTCACCTTGCGGTGCTCCCACCCGCTCTTTGCGAGGGTGTCGTAGACGCGAGCGTCGTCGGTGTAGAGCACGGCGGCGCGCTCGATGTGGGTGTCGATGTGGCCCACCACCGAGGATTGCAGCTTCTGCGGGACCACGTACGCGGCGACCTTGCCATAGTTCGTCACCTTCGGCTTGGATCCGCAGACATGCTCCTTGGTGTTGCGCTCGACCATGCCGAACACCGTCGTCTTGTTCTCGCGCGACCACTTCACGGCCGCAGACTGCCGGGACGGCGCCTTGTCCCACTTCGCCTTGTCCGATGCCCGCGGCTTGCCGCCCACGTACATCTCGTCCATCTCGACCTTGCCAGCCATCTGAGTCGGCTCCGGCCCCATCAGCTCGTTACGGATCAGGGTGAACATGCGCCACGCGGTCTTGTACGTGACGCCAAGCTCCCTTTCGAGCTGCTTGGCGGAAATGCCGCAACGAGTGCTGGTCATCAGGTACATCGCATAGAACCAAAGGTGCAGTCCGGTCGAGGACTTGTGGAAGATCGTCCCGGCCGTCGGGTGCACGTTCAGGCCGCACGCCACGCACGTCCACGACTGGCGCTGCTGCTTCGTGTCATAGCGGCGGAACTCGCGAATCTCTTCGCACCGCGGGCAGTGCGCGTGCGAAGGGTCGCCAACGGCGCAACGGGTGTTCCAGAGCCAAGTCAAGCAAGTCTCGTCGTCGGGGAAGTCCCGCATGAATTCGAGGAGGGTGTATTGCGACTCGGAAGCGACCGAACGCTGGGGGTCTTTGCGATTACCGGGAGCCATACGACTATTATGCACGCTGGACTTCTACAGTCAAGGGATAGTTGCCGCAAACGCTGACCAGGAGGAGGAGTGCGATGGAAACGCGCTGCGCGAGCTGTGATGCACATCTGGGCGAGGGGACGTGCTATTGCCCCGCGTGCGGCAGGCCGGTTGGCGAACAGACCGAGTCGTCACCGGGCGGCGCGTCTGCTGGGCGCACGTTGGCGGCTGGCCAACACGTGGTGAACGGCGCGAGCGCGAGCTTCATGCGACAGCCGCTCAGCTCGAAGGTCGCCTCGGTGGCCTCGCTCGTGCTGCTGGTCGCGTTCTTCTTGCCCTGGTGGTCGGCGACTGTGCTCCTCATCGGCACGGTCTCACTCGACGGGTTCAACAGCTGGGGCTGGCTGAGCTTCATTGCGTGGCTTGCAGCGTTGGCTCTTGTGGTTCGGCTCTTCGCCGGTGCGACATTCAGGTGGGCGCCACGGCTCGACGAGCGGATGATCGGTGGCTTTCTCGCCGGTGCGGGTATCGCGGAGGTGATCGGCAACATCTTGTTCATCGTTGTCGCTCCGACCGGAGTGCAGGCGGGCGCCGCGGCCAGCTTGGGTTTCGGCGTTGTGATAGCGCTTATTGCCGGCCTCGCCATTGTCTATAGCGGGCTCTTGCTGCTCGGTCCATCGTGGCTGCCTCGGCCCGAGGCAGCCGATCGTCGGACCACTGCATGAGCATGCCGGGAACCGGTCGGTGCACGACATCCTCGGGTACGGGACCTCGCCGACGGATGTGTCGCCAACTCCCTGCACGTGCCCTGCGGGACGATCGCGAACGCGCTCGGAAGCCACACACCCGCGCTGTCGGCACTCGTCATCGCGCTCCACGGACCCCCGACGGCTGAGCAGGCGGCCGTGTTCGCGCGGCACTGTGGCGAGGCCCGCTTCGTCTGGAACCAGGCGCTTTGAGCGGTGAAGGCCCACGCGCCCTTCTTCGACCTCACGAAGGCGCGTACTGAGACGAGCTGGCTCGCGCAGGGCTCGAGCTCCGTCCAGCAGCAGACGCTCCGCGACCTTGCCCAGGCGCTCAGGCATGCGAAGAAGGGGACCCACCGCTTCCCCACGTGGCGGAAGAGGGGCGAGCACGAGGGCTTCTGCGTGCGAGACGTCACGGTACGGGTGCTGAACCGGCACTGGGCCGAGCTCACCGTCCCGAAGGCCGGCAGGCTCCGCTTCCGCCTCTCCCGCCCGCTCCCCAAGCCCCACGGCATGGCCCGCGTCACCCTCGACTCGGCCGGGTGGTGGCACGTGAGCTTCTCGGCTCCCCAAGCCGCGGTGGAGCGGGAACCGACCGGTGCCGTCGTCGGCATCGACCGGGGCGTGGCCACGACGCTCGCCACGTCCGACGGTCGGATGCTCCGGGCCCTGAAGCTCCGACCTCGTGAGGCGCGCCGCATCGACCGGCTCCAGCGCCAGCTCTCGCTCCAGAAGAAGGGCTCGAAGCGACGCGGGAAGACCAAGGCCCAGCTCGCGAGGACCCACGCCCACGCAACTCGTCGGCGCAACGACTGGATCGAGAAGACCACGACCAGCCTGGTGCGCGACTACGACCTCCTCGCCGTCGAGGACCTGAAGGTGCGCTCCATGACCGCGGCCCCGAGGCCGAAGCCCGACCCGGACCGCGAGGGCGCTTACCTCCCGAACGGCCGAGCCGCGAAGGCTGGCCTCAACCGCGCCATCCTCGCCCAGGGCTGGGGACGCTTCCTCCGTCGTCTCGAGGACAAGGCCGGAGCCTCAGGCGTCACGGTGGTGTGGGTGAACCCCGCCTACACCTCTCAGCAGTGCCGGGCCTGCGGGCATGTGGCAAAGGAGAACCGCGAGAGCCAAGCGGTCTTCTCCTGCGTCGCCTGCGGGTACGAGGACCACGCGGACCGAAACGCCGCGGAGAACATCTTGGCCCGGGGGCTCGCCCTCGCGCCCACCCCCGGACAGGGGGCAAGCCAGCACGAGCTGGCTGCTCGCACAAGCCCGTCGCAAGACGGCAGCGAGAACCTCGTGGGGAGCGTGGCGGCGTGAGCAAGCGCGAGCCCACGGAATCCCGGCCCTTCAGGGCCGGGAGGATGTCAATTGGACCCTCGCCGCTTGCTGCGGGCCGGTCACGACAGCGAGGTAGCCGCCGGGGCGGATCGCAGGTACCGCCGAGGCAACCCACCTCTCCGTGAACTCGAG
>Ga0307374_10012024_pt1 | contig 12211 bp, 8 predicted proteins | sample OX3MG_FD_202532 | JGI IMG/M metagenome (GOLD analysis project Ga0307374, IMG submission 202532) | Soil microbial communities from Risofladan, Vaasa, Finland - OX-3 | ecosystem: Environmental > Terrestrial > Soil > Coastal area > Acid sulfate soil | place: Finland: Risofladan, Vaasa | collected...
CGACCCCACCACTGACCGGCGCGTCGACGTAGTCGATGTCCGCGACGCGCAGGATGTCCGCGCAGTCCCGCGCCGCCTGGATGCCGATCGTCGAGAAGTCGACCACGGTCGTCACCCGTCGATCCAACGCGCCCGCGATGTCCGCACAGACCGCCCTCGCTGCCGCGCTGTCCGGCAGGCTCAGGCAGACGACATCGGCCTCGCGCGCCACCTCCGCCGCGGACCCGGCAGGCGTGGCGCCGGGAGGCAGCCGCTCGATCGTCCCCGCGGCGTCGAAGCCCACGAGTCGGTAGCCGGCTGCGGAGAGCCGCCCCGACATCGGCCCGCCCATGCGGCCGAGTCCGATGAACCCCAGCGTCGACCCGCTCATGGCAGCCTCCCTCCGCGCGCGACCACAACTCGATCTGCCGCGAGTATCCCCCGAGCGACCCGGGCGCGTACACCCGATCGGCGACATCTCGACGTGGCGGCGACGCCGGAAATCCCTGGCGCATGCGTCACCCCTGGGGTCAAATGGGGTGATAATGTTCGACACTCCGGAGGAGGCAGCCATGACCACGCCGACCTTCGCGGTCTATGCCGTCCGCTATGCCACTCGCGGGGCCCGGCGCGGCGAGAACTTCTACGGCGGGGACCCGCACGACGGGCCGATGCCGATGGACTACTTCGTCTGGGCCGCCGTGTCCGACCATGACACCCTGGTGGTCGACCTCGGCTGCACCCGGCAGGTCGCCGAGCGCCGCGACCGCACGTATCTCCGGTCACCGGCGGACGGTCTCGACGCGCTGGGAATCGACGTCGGCGCTGTCCGCCACGTCGTCCTCACCCACCTGCACTACGACCACGCCGGCAACGTCCCCCTCTTCCCGGCCGCCACGTTCGTGCTCCAGCAGGACGAAATGGCCTTCTGGACCGGCCGCCACGCCGGCAGGCCTCTCTTCCGCGGGATCGTCGAGCCGGAGGACGTCGCGGCCCTGGTCTCCCGGAACTTCGATGGGCGCGTGCGCTTCGTGGACGGCGACGCCGAGGTCATACCAGGGATCACCGTGCACCGGGTCGGCGGCCACGCTCACGGGCTGCAGGCCATTCGCGTCGCGACGGCGGGTGCCCCGGTAATCCTGGCGTCCGACGCCACCCACTTCTACGCCAACCTGGAGGAAGACCGCCCGTTCAGCTTCGTCAACGACCTGCCCGCCAGCTACGACGCCTTCGACCGCCTGCGTGAGCTCGCGGGGCCGTCCGGCGTCATCGTGCCGGGGCACGACCCGCTGGTCATGGAGCGGTTCCCGCCGGCCGGGCCGGGACTCGACGGGGTAGCCGTGCGCATCGCGTAGGCGCGGGGCCAGTCAGGCCAGCGTCAGGTACTGGTTCTGGGCGTCGAGCAGGCGGCGGTAGAGCCCGTTCGCCATCGCGAGCCCGGCCGCGGTGCCGCGTTCGACGACTCGACCGTGGTCCAGCACGAGGACCTCGTCCACGTCGTCCAGCTGCACAAGCCGGTGGGTGATGAGGAGTGTCGTTCGCCCGTCCATCAGCTCCCGAATCGCCACGAGCACCTCGCCCTCCACGATCGGGTCGAGGTTGGCGGTCACTTCGTCGACGATCAGCAGCGGCGCGTCCCTCAGCAGCGCCCGCGCGATCGCCAGCCGCTGCCGCTCGCCACCCGACAGGCGCTGCCCATGCTCGCCTACCCAGGTGTCCAGACCCTGCGGCAGGCTCTCGATCAGCTCCGCCAGCCGCGCCCGCTCCAGCGCTGTCGCCAGCTCGGCCTCGGTCGCGCCCGGACGACCAACCATCAGGTTAGCCCGCACGGTGTTGTTGAACAGGTGCGCGTCCTGCGTCACCACCGCCAGGTGCGACCGAACATCCTCCTGCGCGCAATGTCGCAGGTCCCGTCCCCCCAGTCGCACCTCGCCCTCAGTCGGGTCCCAGAAGCGGGCGGCCAGCGCCACGATCGTGCTCTTGCCGGCACCGCTCGGCCCGACGATCGCCAGCCGCGAGCCTGGCTCCAGCGCGAAGGTGACCCCGTCGAGCGCGCGAGGCTCACCGGGGGCGTAGGCGAAGCCGACATGATCGAACTCGAGCAGCGGCATAGCTGGGACCGGGACCGGCTCGGTGGGGTCCGCCACCGCCGGCCGCACGTTCGCCAGCTCAAACAGCCGCTCGCCCGCCGCTCCGGTCCGGCCGAGGAACTGGAAGGCCCGCCCCAGCGGCTGCACCGCTTCGAAGCTCCCCATCACCAGCAGCCCGAGCGCGGCCAGGTACACCCCCCCCATCCGGCTGCTCCCCACCAGCGGGATGGCGGCCAGCACCACCGCGACCAGCGCGAGGTTCGCGACGAGCTCGCTCAGCCCGAGGTGCAGCCCGGTCACCACCGAGGCACGACGCTGCTCGCTGCCGAGCCGGTCGCCGAGCTCACCGGCCGAGAGCGCCAGGTCGGCGCCACGCCCGAGCGCCAGCAGGTCGGCCATCCCCTGCACGCCGTCCACCAGTTGGGCGTCTAGCTCCGACCGCGCCGCCAATCGCCGCCCTCCACGCCCGCGCTCGAGCAGCCCCGACAGCAGCGGCAGTCCGATACCCGCCACCAACAAGAACGCCAGCGCCACGAGAGCCGGGGCCGTGCCGAAGATGAGCAGGGCTCCTACCGCACAGCCGACCGTGAGGAACGCGACCGCCACCGGTCCAATGACGTGCTGAAAGAGATGTTCGAGCTCGTCGACATCCTTGACGATGCGCGCCAGCAGGTCCCCAGAGCGCTTCCCGACCAGACCTCCGGGCGCCAGCGGCTCGATCTGCTGATAGGTCCAGGTACGCACCCGCGCCAGCAGCCGGAAGGTCACGCCATGCGAGATCAGCCGCTCGCCGTAGCGCAGGAACGCCCGCGACAGGCCGAAGAGGCGCACCAGGTAGACCGCTCCGGTGAGCCCGAACAGCAGCCGCACCAGTGCCGCCTCGGACAGCAGGTAGGCCGCGGTCGCGAGCAGCCCCGTGTTGGCCACGATCGTTGCGACGCCCAGCAGCACCGCCAGCGCGACCCGACGGCGGTAGGGCCAGAGCAGGCCGAGCAGTCGCCGGTAGACGCTCACGCCGCCACCGCCCGACGATCGGCCATCATGCGCGCATACAGCCCGCCGCGCGCGACCAAGTCGCGGTGCCTACCCTGCTCGACGACCCGGCCTCGGTCGAGCACGACGATCCGGTCCGCGGTGAAGACCGTGTTGACGCGGTGCGCGATCACCAGCACGGTACGCCCCGCCGACAGCCGATCGAGCGCGTCGCGGATGCGCTCCTCGCTCTCGGGGTCGAGGCTGGAGGTGGGCTCGTCCAGGATCAGCAGCGGCGCGTCCTTGAGGAAGGCACGCGCAATCGCCAGACGCTGGCCCTGCCCCTGGCTCAGACGCGCCCCCCGCTCGCCGAGTGGGGTGTCGTAACCCCGGGGCAGCGCGTCGATGAAGTCCGCCGCTCCCGCCAGCTCCGCCGCGCGGCGCACCTCGCCGTCCGAGGCGCTGGGCCGCGCCAACCGCAGATTCTCCAGCACCGTCCCGTAGAACAGATAGGGCTGCTGCGAGACCAGCGCCACCTGCGCGCGCCACGACTCGACGTCCAGGGTCGCGATGTCGTGGCCGTTGGCCCAGACCGTGCCGGTCTCGGGCTCCAGGAAGCGCAGCAGCAGGCTAACCAGCGTGCTCTTGCCCGAGCCGCTCGGCCCGACCAGCGCCGTGCGGGCATTGGCCGGCAGCAGGAGATCGACACCGTCGAGCGCCGACATGACGGAGCCCGGGTACCGGTAGCCGACGTCCGTGATCTGGATCTCGGGGCCGCGGTCACCACGCGGCAGCCGCCCGGAGCCGCCCCGGGCCGGTGCCGGCATCTCGAGTACGGCGAAGACCCGCTCCGCCGCCACCTTCCCCTCCATCGCCGCGTGCCGCGCCAGCCCCAGCTCGCGCAGCGGCCGGTAGAACTCGGGGGTCAGCAGCAGCACCAGCAGCGCAGTCCGATAGGCGATGCCCCCGTCGAGCAGCCGCACCCCCAGCATCACCGCCACCATGGCGATCGCGGCGGTCGTCATGAACTCCAGCACCAAGCTAGAGAGAAAGGCGTAGCGCAGAACCTGCACCGTCCGCTCACGGAATTCGTCGCTGATGCGAGCGACCCGCTCACCCTCCGCCCGTGACCGTCCGAAGAGCTTGAGCGTCGGCAGGCCCTGGAAGACGTCAAGGAAGTACGCGCCCATGCGGCTGAGCGCCAGCCACTGCTCCTCGATGTGCTCCTGCGAGTAGCTGCCGACCAGGATCAGCAGCACCGGCACGATCGGCAGCGTCACCAGCAGGAGCGCCCCGCTGAGCCGGTCGAGCCACAGGACGTAGCCGCCGATGGCCAGCGGCACCAGCCCACTCAGCGCCATCTGCGGCAGGTAGCGACTGAAGTACGGGTCCAGCCGCTCGATCCCGGCCGTCGCCGCCGCGACGAGCTCACCGGTGCGCTCGCCGCGGCTGAAGCCCGGACCGAGCGCCAGCAACTGCCGGATCAGCCGACCACGAAGCTCCTGCTTCGCTCGCACCGCCGCGTCCTGCGCCGCCACCTCACGGCCCCAACTGCAGGTCGAGCGCGCGATGATGGCCAGGACAACCACGGCGACGTTGCCGGCAACATCGTCGAGCCGGTCACCGTGGAGGAAGACACGCGCGATCAGGTCGGCAATGGCCACGTACGCGACGACGGTCGCCGCGACTCCCACGAGCCCCAGGGCGACCGCCAGCACCAGCGGCCGGCGAGCCGTGCGTGCCTCCTGGACGAGCTTCCGCTCCATCGCCCCCTCAGCGCGCTCTCGGCTCGCCGGCCGCCCCACCCCGCTCAGTACCCGGGCTCACTGGTCAGTCGCACCTTGCCACGGAACATGCGGTACAGGAAGACGAAATACACGGCCGCCAGCACCATCGCGATCCCCCACCAGATCACGGCCGCTACCAGTCCGTAGTGGGGCGCCGCGGCGTTGCTGACCGTCAGGCTGTTTGCCGGGTCAACGGCCGGCAGCACGTTCGGGTAGACCGCGAAGGCCGTGCTCGTCAGCATCCCCAGGATGTATGCGCCGGAGCCAAGCAGGCTGGCGAGCTCACGCCCCTTCGCCTGGAAGTAGGCAACTGCCAGCAGCCCACCGACCGCCAGCACCGGGAAGACGAAACCCCACGGCCGGCCGGTGAAGCTCGTCCACATCGAGGAGCGCAGCCAGAAGGTCGCCACGGTGCCCAGCACCGTCAGCAGGGCGGTGGCCGCACAGGCGAGGCGCCCGATCCGCCGCGAGCGCTCGTTGAGCGCCCCCTCGGTCTTGAGCGCGACGTAGTTGGCGCCGTGCATGACCAGCGTCGCCAGCGCGAGCACCCCGATGAGCACGGTGTACCAGTCGAGGATGCCGGGCTGGGCGCTTCGCGGGTTGAAGGTCGTCCAGAGAGGCTCGAAGAAGTAGCCCTTGGCGTCGAGTGGCACGCCACGCACCACGTTGCCGAGTGCCGCGCCGAAGAAGACGGCCAGCAGCAGGCTGCCGAGGAAGAAGAGCGCGTCCCAGAAGGTGGTCCAGAGCGGGTCGTCGATGTGGGCGCGCAGCTCGATCGCCAGCCCGCGCAACATCAGCATCCAGAGCACCATGATCAGCGGCAGGTAGAACCCGCTGAAGCTGGACGCGTAGAGCAGCGGGAAGGCGGCGAAGATCGCCCCGCCCGCGGCCAGCAGCCAGACCTCGTTGCCGTCCCACACCGGCCCGACCGCTCGCACGACCTGCCGCCGCTCCTCGGGTGTGCGCGCGGCCAGCAGGTGAATGACCCCGGCTCCCAGGTCGAAGCCGTCGAGCAGCACGTAGACGCCCACCATGAAGGCGATGAGTGCGAACCAAACCGTCGGCATCAGTCGCTCCTCCTCGGCCCGTTACCCGACCACGGCCGCGGTCGACTGCGGCCGGGACTCCTCGGCCTCGGGCCCGGAGCCCACCTCACGCACGATGAGCACGACGTAGAGCAGGCCCATCACCAGGTACATCCCGGCGAAACCGATCAGCGTGAAGAGCACGTTCCCCGACGAGACCACCGTCGAGGCGCCTTCCGGGATACGCAGCAGGTTGTAGATCAGCCAGGGCTGACGGCCGATCTCGCTGGTGAACCAGCCGGCCGTGTTGGCGATGAAGGGAAAGGGGATCGACAGCAGCAGAATCCAGAGCATCGGGCGCGACGTCCAGAGCGTCTTGCGCCTGAGGAGGATCGCCGCGGCACCCATCACCGCGATGAAGATCGTGCCGAGCCCGACCATGATGTGGTAGACGAAGTAGAGCAACTCGATCGCAGTCGGCCAGTTTGCCGCCGGGAAGGCGTTCAGTCCCAGCACCTCCGCGCTCCAGCGCCGGTAGGTCAGGAAGCTGAGGACCCGTGGGATCTTGATGGCGTTGTCGAGCTGCTGGGCCTGGACGTCCGGCTGGCCGATCAGCGCGATCCCGGCGCCCTGCTCGGTCGTGAACTGTCCCTCCATGGCCGCCAGCTTCTCCGGCTGGTTGGCCGCCACCTGCCGTCCCTCCAGATCGCCGCTGGGGAAGAGCTGGACGATGCTGGCGAGCAGTCCGACGGTCACCCCAACGGTCAGGAACATGCGGGCGTAGGACACGTGCTGGTTGCGCAGCAGGTAGAACGCGCCGAGCCCGGCCGTCGCGAAGGTCCCGGTGACCACGGCGCCACTCATGACGTGCAGGTAGGCCGGCCCGGTCCAGGAGTTGAACAGGACCGCCCAGTAGTCGGTGAGCCGCATCGCTCCCTGCTGGAGCGTGTAGCCGACCGGGTGCTGCAGCCAGGCGTTGGCCGCCACGATGAAGAACCCGGAGGCCCAGGTGCCGGCGAAGACGAGCAGGGACGCCGCCCAGTGGCCGCGCCGGCCGAGGCGCCGCTCGCCGAAGAGGAGCAGCCCCAGGAAGGTCGATTCTAGGAAGAAGGCGAACGCGCCCTCCATCGCCAGCGTCTGGGCGATGACGTTGCCGGCGTAGCTCGAGAAGAGCGCCCAGTTCGTGCCGAACTGAAACTCCATCGGGATGCCGGTGACCACCCCCATCACGAAGGTGATCGCGAAGATCTTGGTCCAGAAGCGCGCCGCCTGGTTGTACGCCTCCTTACCCGATCGCAGGCTCAGCGACTTGAAGATCAGGATGAGGAGCGCCATCCCCATTGTGAACTGCGGGAACAGGTAATGGTACGTCGCCGTGAAGGCGAACTGCAGGCGAGAGATCACCACCGCGTCGTTCACGGCTTTCCCCTCCGGCGCGCATACCGATCGCGCGGCGCCGTGTGCCCGCTCCAATCCGGCCCCGGCAGCATGCCGGCCGGGGAGCCACGCCGTGGCTCCGGAACGGACCGGTCCCTGCGCCAACCATGCGCCGGTCCGCGCGACAAGATCATGGACGGGATGCCACCCGGTGTCACAGTTCCGTTGCAGTCGAGGTCCGACTCCGGGGCGCACCCGGCCCACGGAACGCGAAACCCCGGCGGGTCGGCCCGCCGGGGCATGCGCTGGTTCACGTGCGAGATGAGGGGCTACCCGGCGCCACTACTCCCCTTGATGCCACCCTCGGTCAGATCGGCCGGGTCGAGCAGACGGTCCAGCTCCTCGGCCGAGAGGTCGGTCATCTCGAGCGCGATCTCCTTGACTCGCCGGTTCTCGGCGTAGGCCCGCTTGGCGATCTTGGCCGCCGCGTCGTAGCCGATGATCGGGTTGAGCGCCGTCACCAGGATCGGGTTCTTCTCCACCACCTCGGCGATGCTCTCCCGGTTGACCGTGAACCCGGCCACCGCCTTGTCGGCCAGCACGCGCGACACGCTCCCCAGAAGCTCGATCGACTGCAGCAGGTTGGCGGCGATCACCGGGAGCATCACGTTGAGCTCGAAGTTCCCCATCTGCGCGCCGATCGTCACCGTGAGGTCGTTGCCGGTCACCTGCGCGCAGACCATCATCGTGGCCTCGGCGATGACCGGGTTGACCTTCCCCGGCATGATCGACGACCCTGGCTGCAGTGCCGGAAGCGCAATCTCACCCAGCCCGCCCTGCGGCCCGCTGTTCATCCAGCGCAGATCGTTGGCGAGCTTCATCAAGCCGGCCGCGTACGCCTTGAGCTGTCCGCTCAGCTCCACCGCCGTGTCCTGCGCCGCCTGGGCCGCGAAGTGGTCCTCCGCCTCACGGAACGGCAGTCCGGTCATCTCCGAGAGCTCCCGCGCCACCCGGGCAGCGAACTCAGGGTGGGCGTTGATGCCGGTTCCGACCGCGGTCCCGCCCAGCGCCAGCTCGGCCAGCCGCGGCAGGGTGGTCTCCACGCGCGCCCGCGCGTGCGCCACCTGGCTGGCCCAGCCGCCAATCTCCTGGCTCATCCGCACGGGCATGGCGTCCATCAGGTGGGTGCGGCCCATCTTGACCACGTCGGCCGTCTCGTCGGCCTTGCGCCGCAGCGTCTGCTCCAGGTGCTCGAGCGCCGGCAGCAGCCCCTCGGCGGCCTCCAGGTAGGCCGCCACGTGGATCACGGCCGGGATCACGTCGTTGCTGCTCTGGCACATGTTGACGTCGTCGTTTGGATGGACCGGCCGCCCGCCGCCCGCCAGCTGCGCGGCTCGCGTCGCGATCACCTCGTTGGCGTTCATATTGGTCGACGTCCCGGATCCCGTCTGAAAGACGTCGATCGGGAACTCCGCATCCCACCTCCCGTCGGCTACCTCGCGGGCCGCCGCCTGGATCAGCCGCGACTTCTCCGGCGCCAACAGCCCCAGCCCCTCGTTGACACGCGCCGCGGCCAGCTTGATCAGCCCCAGCGCGCGGATGAAGGAGCGCGGGAAGCGCAGGTCACTGATCGGGAAGTTCTCGACCGCCCTCGCCGTCGACGCGCCGTACAGCGCGTCCTCGGGAACCTGCATCTCGCCCATGCTGTCTCGCTCGGTGCGGTATCCTGTGGTCTGGTTGGAGACGCTCATCTTCTGCTCCTTGACGCTCCCCAACGGGCGACAGGCTCGTCTCTGGCGGACGGTCGCCGTCGTCCCGGCCACCACGCCACCGTCCAGGATACACCAGTTCCCGGCAGGCGGAGCCGCTTGACCGCGCGCGGCGATGGCACGCCACCACGCGACGCGATGGGAGAAGTAGATGGCAGACCAGTTCCCCCCGATCGAGCCGTACGCCAGCGGCATGCTCGACGTCGGCGACGGCCATCAGGTGTACTGGGAGTGTTGCGGCAACCCCGACGGGAAGCCAGCGCTGTACCTCCACGGCGGTCCAGGCTCGGGCTGCACGCCGGGCCAGCGGCGCTTCTTCGACCCGGCCGTCTACCGCGCCGTGCTCTTCGACCAGCGCGGCTCCGGCCGCAGCCGACCGCTCGCCAGTGAGCCGGACGCCGACCTGAGTGCCAACACCACCCAGCACCTGATCGCGGACATCGAGCGGCTTCGTCACCTGCTCGAGATCGAGCGCTGGGCGGTCGTCATGGGCCTCTCATGGGGCACCACGCTCGGCCTGGCCTACGCAGAGGCGCACCCCGAGCAGGTCGACGCACTGGTGCTCGGCTTCGTCACCACCACGTCACGCGCCGAGATCGAGTGGATCACCCGGGACGTCGGCCGCATCTTTCCGCGTGAGTGGCACCGCTTCGCCGCGGCCGTGCCCGAGCGGCTGCGCCACCTGCCGCTGGTCGACGCCTACGCCGAGCTGCTGTTCGACCCCGACCCGGCCGTGCGCGAGCACGCGGCGCGGGAGTGGTGCAGCTGGGAGGACGCCCACGTCTCGCTCACGCCAGGTCACCAGCCGAGCCCGCGCTACCAGGACCCGGAGTTCCGGCTGCGTTTCGCCCGCCTGGTCACCCACTACTGGCGGCACGCCGCCTTCCTGGAGGAAGAGCAGTTGATCTGCGACGCGGCGGCGCTGAACGGCATCCCGGGAGTGATGATCTGCGGGCGCTACGACGTCAGCGGGCCGCTGGTGACGGCCTGGCGCCTGTCGCAGCGCTGGACGACCAGTGAGCTGCACGTGCTCGACGACGCCGGCCACGGTGGCGGCGATACCTTCACTCCCACCGCGATGGACGCCCTGGCGCGCTTCGCCGCGAGGTAGCCGGCCGACGGCGCGTGAACCACGCGGGTCAGACGGTCAGACGTGCTGCTCGCCCCGCGGGTAGGAACGGTCCGGCAGTCCGAGCATTCCCTTGGCGAAGCGCAGCTCGCCGAGGTGACCATACGAGTGGGCGATGGTGTGGCGGAAGCGCTCCGACACCGGTTGCTGCACGGCGCCGATGCCCGGCACCTCCCGCTGCAGGTCGGTATCCGACGCCGAACCCAGGAACTCTTCAGTCTCCGCCATCAGTTGTCGCTGGTAGTCCTGCAGCACGTCGCGCGGAATACGAAGGTCGTCGACCATCTCGTCGGTGTAGCCGGTCCCGATCCCGAGCCCGCGCGTGCCCTTGCCGTCCGGCGAGTAGTGTGCCCGCTCGCTGTAGCCGCCCCGATGCCAGGCGTCCTGCTCCGGGCCCAGGCCTTTGGCCAGCCAGTTCAGGTCCAGGTCCCACACGCGCAGCAGGTGCCAGTAGTTCCAGACGACCGGGTTCAGCGACGGTCCCGGTCGCCGGTAGAGGAGCTCGTCGGACAACTCCGCCACCTGCGTGTCGAGTACCTCCGACATCGCTCGGATCTGACCAAGGTAGATGCTGGCTTCACTCACGGTGAGCATTCCTCCCTCGTACCCTCGTAGGCACGGCCCTGGTTCCCGTTGTCCACGTTGACCGCCAGTCTATGGAACCCGGCGCGGGCGGTCAACGGCCATCGGGATCGCCGCGCACAGGGCCCGCCGGCTCACCTCGCCCGAGTACTGCCGCGGACCGGGACCGTCCGCCATGGTTCACGACTGTTGTCCCATGACCGCCCGGATCGCGTCGTCTAGCATATGATCGAAGAACATCGATCATGCAGCGGTGCGCCAGTGAGGGGCTCGTCATTTGACAGCCGCATCTGCGGTGAACTGGCCGGCAGAACTGGGGTCGACCGCGGTTGGCGCCGACGGTGGCGTGCTCGCGAAGCAGGAGGCCGGCCGGCTCGGCGCGGCGCTGTTCGTGCTCAGCGGCCTGGTGACGGTGTTGACTCTCGTGCTCCCGGCGCCGCCGGGCATCGATCGTCCCGGGGTCGCGGGCATCGGTGCTCTGGCCACGCTGGTCGGGTTCGTGAACTGGTGGCTGCCGTGGGAGCGCTGGCCCCGCTGGGCCGCCCTCCTCGACGTCCCGATCGCCTTCAGCCTGATCGGCGCGCACAACCACTTCGCCGCGGCCGACCCCTACCGCTACGGCCTCTTCTTCATCGTGTCGTTCATGTGGATCGGTCTGTGCTACGGCCGGGGGATGTCGCTCCCCTTCCTCCCGCTCTTTGCCGTGGCCTACGTCGCTCCGCTCGTCACCGCGGGTCACGTCGACCCCGTCGCCGCCAGCTCCGTCGCCTACACCGCCCCGGTCTGCGTGCTTGTTGCCGAGACCGTTGCCTGGGTCGCCAACGAGCTGCGCCACACGCAGCGCTCGCTGAGCGACAGCGGCGTCCGCTTCCAGTCACTCGTTCAGCACGCGTCCGACCTGGTGACCGTGATCGGCGCGGACGGCGTGGTCCAGTACGTCAGCCCGTCGGTCTCGCGCCTGACCGGCTACGGGCCAGAGCGGCTCGTCGGCCACAGCCTGTTCGACCTCATCCACCCGGAGGACGTGGCGCGCGCGCAAGCCGTGCTCGAGGAGAGCGTGCGCTCCGGCCACGCCGCCCCGGCCGTCGAAGTGCGTTTCCGGAGCGCCGACGGGGAGTGGCGGTTCGCCGAGTCAGTCATCACCAACCTGCTCGACGACCCATCGGTACGCGCCGTGGTCGTGAACTCGCGCGACACCACCGAGCGCAAGCGCGTCGAGGAGCAGCTCGCCCACCAGGCGTTCCACGACCCCCTGACCGACCTGCCCAACCGCGCGCTGCTCGGTGACCGGCTGGACCACGCGCTCGCGCGGGCCCACCGCAGCGGCACGCTGGTGGCGCTGCTCTTCCTGGATCTGGACAACTTCAAGGTGGTCAACGACAGCCTCGGCCATGACGTGGGCGATCGCCTCCTGATCGCCGTGGCGACCCGCTTGCAGAGCTGCCTGGGCCCGGCCGACACGGCGCTGCGCTTCGGCGGCGACGAGTTCGCCGTCCTGTTG
>Ga0307374_10012025_pt1 | contig 12210 bp, 10 predicted proteins | sample OX3MG_FD_202532 | JGI IMG/M metagenome (GOLD analysis project Ga0307374, IMG submission 202532) | Soil microbial communities from Risofladan, Vaasa, Finland - OX-3 | ecosystem: Environmental > Terrestrial > Soil > Coastal area > Acid sulfate soil | place: Finland: Risofladan, Vaasa | collected...
CCGGGACTCAGCACGATCAACTCCGCCGTCTCGAACGCGGACGCCGGATGCCCCCCGAGGGCGAGCGTCACGCCCGCCTCGCGCAGCCGCGCCTCGTCGTCGATGTGCGGCCGCAGGTCCGTGAGCGTCACGCGGGCCCCGCGCGCGGCGAGCAGCCCGGCCGCCGCCATGCCGCTGCGGGCCGCGCCCACCACCGTCACCCGCCGGTCCGTCACCGAGAATTCAGGCACCGTCGTCCCCACCCTCACCGCAGCTTCAGCGTCGTCAGGCTGAACAGCGCGAAAATGATCGCGACGATGACGAACCGCGTGTACACCTTCGGCTCGCTCCAGCCGGCGAGCTCGAAATGGTGGTGGAGCGGCGCCATCCGGAACACGCGCTGGCCGGTCAGCTTGAACGACACGACATGGATGATCACGGAGAGCGCCTCGATGACGAAGACGCCGCCGACGAGCAGCAGGAGCAGCTCCTGCTTGATCAGGATGGCCACCGTGCCGAGGGCCGCGCCGAGGGCGAGCGAGCCGACGTCGCCCATGAAGATGTCCGCCGGGTACGAGTTGTACCAGAGGAATCCGAGCGCGGCGCCGACCAGCGAGCCGCAGAAGATCGTCAGCTCGGCGGCCGCCGGAAACCGGACCAGCAGCAGGTACTCGGCCAGCACCCGATGCCCCGTGACGTACGCCAGCCCGGTGAAGGCGGTCGCCGCAATCGCGAACGTGCTGATCGCGAGGCCGTCGAGGCCGTCGGTGAGGTTCACGGCGTTCGACGCGCCGACCAGCACCAGCACCGCGAACGGCAGGTACCACAGGCCGAGGTCCGGGATCAGCCGCTTGAAGAAGGGAAAGATGAGTCGCGTGTTGTACAGGTTCTCGCGCGCCAGCACCAGCAGCACGACGCCCACCGCCGACGCCACCAGCACCTGCGCGGCCAGCTTGTAGCGCGGCCGCAAGCCGTGATGGGACCGGCGGACGATCTTCAGGTAGTCGTCCGCGAAGCCGATCGCGCCGAACGCCGTCGTGGTTCCTACCGCGATCCATACGTCCACATTCGTCAGATCCGCCCACAGCAGCGTGGGCAGCACCGCGGCCGTCAGAATCAGCAGGCCGCCCATCGTGGGCGTGCCGGCCTTCGGGTGGTGCGTCGCCGGCCCTTCGTGCCGGATGACCTGCCCGACCTGAAACTCCCGCAGCTTCCGGATCAGCCACGGGCCGAGCGCCAAGCTGATCGCGAGCGCCGTCAGGCTCGCCGCCGCCGTCCGGAACGTGATGTACCGGACGACGTTGAGCACCCCGATCGAATCGTGCCAACGGTAGAGCAGGGCATACAGCATCAGGCGGACTCCGCCTGCAGCCGGCTGACCACCCGATCGGTGCCGATGCCGCGCGATCCCTTGACCAGCACGAGATCGCCGGGCCGCACCATCCGTGCAACCACGTCAGCCGCCTCCGCGCTCGTCGCCACGTACTGCACCGCGTCCGCCGGCAGCCCCGCGGCGATCGCCGCCTGCGCCAGGGCGCGCGCCGGCTCGCCGCCCACCGCCACCAGTCGATCGAGCCCGGCCGCGGCCGCCGCCCGGCCGCACCGTTCGTGCAGCGCGACCGCCCGGGCGCCGAGCTCCAGCATCTCGCCCAGCACGGCGATGCGCCGCGCGCACCGCGTCTCGCCGGCCACGACGTCGAGGGCCCGCTCCATCGCCGTCGGACTCGCGTTGTAGCTGTCGTCCACGACGGTGACCCCGCCCGGCAGCCGGATCACGTCGCCGCGGTGAGGCGCCGCCCGCAGGCCGCCGACCCGGACCGCCATGAGATCCAGCGGCACGTCGAAGTGGAGCCCGACCGTCATCGCCGCCAGCGCGTTCTCGAGATTGGCGCGCCCGGGCAGCGGCACGTGGACGTCCGCTTCGGCCTCCCCCGCGCGCACGTGCGCGGTCGTGCCGTCGAGCCCCTGATCCCGCACGCCGTGCGCCGCCACGTCCGCCGCCCGATCGATGCCGAACGTCAGCACGCGGCCGGCGAAGCGGGCCGCCCGCGCCATCACCAGCGGGTCGCCGGCATTGGCCACCAGCACCGTCGCGCGCGAGGCGCCCTCCAGAATCTCGGCTTTCGCGTCGGCCAGATCGGCCACCGAGCCGAAGAAGCCGAGATGCGCGTCGCCCACGTTCGTCCAGACGCGCACGTCCGGCTCGGCGAGGCCGACCAGTGTCCGGATCTCTCCCGCGTGATTCATCGCCAGCTCGACCACCGCAATCTCCGGCCGGTGCCGGAGCTCGAGTAACGACAGGGGCAGGCCGATGTGGTTGTTCAGGTTGCCCCTGCTGCGATACACGCGATACCGCGCCGACAGCACGTCCGCCGTCGCTTCCTTCGTCGTCGTCTTGCCCGCGCTGCCCGTGATCGCCACCACGCGGGCGCCCGATGCCCGCCGGACGTGCGCCCCCAGCGCCTGCAGCGCGCGGAGCGCGTCGTCCACCACGATCACGACCGGCGCTGCCGCCCCCGGCGCCGCGGACGGCGGCGCCACCGCCCCGACCACCCCGCCGGCCCCGGCGGCCAGCGCCGCCGGCACGAACGCCCCCCCGTCGAACCGCGCGCCGCGGAGCGCGAAGAACAGGTCGCCCGGCGCCAGCGTGCGCGTGTCGATCGAGAAGCCCCGGATCGGCGCGTCCGGCGGGCCGGAGACGAGCCGCCCGCCGGTGACCTCCGCGACGAGCCCGGCCGTGACGACGAGTGCGTCCTCCGCCACGCTGGTCCTACCGGACGCCCGAGTTCGTGCGCCGCCGCGCCAGCGCCTCGCGCGCCACCGCCGCGTCGTCGAACGGCAGGACGCGGTCGCCCACGACCTGGTACTTCTCGTGCCCCTTCCCGGCGATCAGCACGAGGTCCCCCGCGCGCGCCAGTTCGATCGCCCTGGCAATCGCCGCGCGCCGATCCGTGATCGCCAGGTGCTGCGGCGCGCTGCCGTCGTCGCGCGTCGTGTCGGGCGTCAGGCCGCGGCCGATTTCCCGGATGATCTCCTCCGGATCCTCGTGCCTCGGGTTGTCCGACGTCACGACGACCAGGTCGCTCAGCCGCGCCGCGACCGCGCCCATCAGCGGGCGCTTGGTCCGGTCACGGTTGCCGCCGCAGCCGAAGACGGTGATCAGCCGGCCGCGCGCCAGCGGCCGGGCGGTCTCGAGCAGGTTCCGCAGCGCGTCATCGGTGTGCGCGTAGTCGATGACCACGGTAATCGCGTCGGCCGGGCCGGAGACGACCTGAAACCGCCCCGGCACGCCATCGAGCGCCGCCACTCCCCGCTCGATGGCGTCGAACGGCAGCCCGAGGGCGGTCGCGACGCCGGCCGCGGCCAGAATGTTGGCGACATTGGGGCGTCCGACGAGCGGCGACCGGATGCGCAGCCGGCCCCGCGGCGTCCGGACGTCGAACGCGAGCCCGTCGAGCGAAAATGAGAGGGGCCCCGGCGTGATGTCGGCCGGCTGCCGGATGGCGTAGGTCACCGGACGCCCGACCGCGGCCGCCAGCGCCGGCCCGCGCGGATCGTCGACGTTGATCACCGCCGGCGCGTCCGGCTCCAGCATCTCGAACAGGCGGCGCTTGGCGGCGAAGTACGACTCCATGTCGCGGTGGAAGTCGAGGTGATCCCGGGTCAGGTTGGTGAAGACGGCCGCCGCGAACCGGACCCCGTCGGTGCGCCGGAGCGCCAGCGCGTGCGACGACACTTCGATCGCGCAGGCCCCGCATCCGCGGTCGACCATCGCGCGCAGCAGCCCCTGAATCTCGGGCGCCTCGGGCGTCGTCCGCGTGGCCTCCCGTTCTTCGTCGCCGATCCGGTAGACGACCGTGCCGAGCACGCCGCAGCGGAGGCCCGCGGCGTCGAAGATCGACGCCAGCAGATACGCCGTGGTCGTCTTGCCGTTGGTGCCGGTGATCCCGACGACCTGCATCTCGCGGCTCGGGTGGCGGTAGTGCGCCGCCGCCGCCAGGGCGAGGGCGCGGCGCGCATCGGGCACGACGAGCCAGGGGACGGCGAGGCCGGGCAGGCGTTCGGATTCGGCCACGACGACCGCGGCGCCGCGCGCCACCGCCTGCCGGGCGAAGGCGGTGCCGTCGGCCTGCTGTCCCTTGAGCGCGAAGAACGCGCCGCCGGACGCCACCTGCCGGGAATCGTGCGTCACGCCGGCCAGCGCCCGCGCGGCGGCGTCCGGCGGCCAGGCGGTCGCCTGCGGCGCGAGCCCGGCGCGGTCCAGTTCGTCGCGCAGCTGCTCGAGCGTCATGGCTGCGCTCCGGCGGTCGCGACGGCGACCGGCACGCGCTTCAGCGTCAGCCGGCAGGCCGCGCCCGGTTCGATCGGGGCGCCCGGCGCCGGATCCTGGTCGACCACGACCCCGTTGCCCTCCAAGGTGGCCGTCATGCCGACGCGCGCCAGTTCCTGCAGGGCGTCGCGGGCGCTCAGGCCGCGGAGGTCGGGCACCGCCGACGACGAGTCGCTCCTGGCCGCCACCTCGACGACCCGATCCGCCGGCGGCGGCCCGGCGGGCGGCTGCGCGGCGGCGGCCTTCGTCACGAGGATGGGCGGCGTGGGATTGATGGTCGGGGCGATGCCGTAGTACTGCAGCACCGCTTCGGCGATCCGCTTGAAGATCGGGGCCGACACGGTCCCGCCGTAATAGCCGTGCGCGCGGGGGGAATCGACGACGACCAGGATCGCGACCACCGGGTGATTCGACGGCAGGAACCCGACGAACGACGCGTGGTAGAACTCCTTCGAGTAACGGCCGTCGATCAGCTTCGCCGCGGTGCCGGTCTTGCCGGCGATCATGTAGCCCGGAATCCTGGCGGCGCGCGCGGTGCCGTTGTCGTCCTCGACGACGCCGTTGAGGATATTGGTCAGGGTGGCGGCGATCTGCGGCGTGATGACCCGCCGGATCACCCTGTGCGGCACCGGGATCCGGTGCCCGTCGACGTAGAAGGCGCGGACGACCCGCGGCTCCATCAGCAGGCCGCCGTTGGCGATGACGCTCATCGCGGTCACCATCTGCAGCGGCGTCACGCCGATCTGGTAGCCGAACGCCACCGACGCCAGCGCATCCTCGCTCCAGTCGGCCGGGTTCCACACGATGCCGGCGCTCTGGCCGGGGAAGTCCGGCGACAGCACCTGGCCGAAGCCGTAGCGGTGGACGTACTGGCCGAGCCGCGCGGCGCCGACCTTCGTCGCGATCTTGACCGCGGCGACGTTGCTGGATTCGATGATGAAGTTGCTGAACGACACGATCCCGTGGTCTTCCGTGTCGTGGATGACCCGCGACCCGATCCGGATCGTGCCCGGACTGGTGTCGATCATGTCGTTGACCGACCAGATCCCGCTTTCCAGCGCCGCCGACGCCGTCACGATCTTGAACGTCGAGCCCGGCTCGTACACGTCCTGCACGGCCCGGTTGCGGCGATCGACCGCGCTCGCCTCCTGGAACGTGTTCGGATTGAAGGTCGGGACGTTGGCCATCGCCAGAATCTCGCCCGTGCGCGGATTCATGATGATGGCCGTGCCGCCCAGGGCGTCGTTCTCCTCGACGCCGCGCCGCAGCTCGCGCTCGGCGATGTACTGCAGGTACTCGTCGATCGTCAGCTCGAGCGTCGCCCCGGTGGTCGGCGCCCGCTCGACCCGGCTGTGCAGCGCGTGGCGCCGCGCGTCGGTCTGAATCAGCACCCGGCCCGACCGCCCGCGGATCTGCGAGTCGTACACCGCTTCGACGCCGGCGAGCCCGACGTTGTCGAGCCCGACGTACCCGAGCACGTGCGCCGCCAGATCGCGGTTCGGATAGAAGCGGCGGCTCTCCTTGAGGAAGCCGACCCCGTCCAGGTGCAGGGCGCGGACGCGCTGCACCTCCTCCGGCGACACCTGCCGCCTCACGTACATGAAGGCGCGCGGCTGCGCGAGCCCTTTGGCCAGCGTCTGCCGCTCGTCGGCCGTGCAGCCATCGAGCGCATGGCAGAGCTCCCCGGCCACCAGGACCGGATCCTTGATTTCGGTGGGGACCGCGTAGACGGAATCGGCGTCGACGCTGCAGGCGAGCACGTGGCCGTGGCGGTCGATGATGTCGCCCCGCTCGGCCGGCGGCTTCAGCGTCTGCATCTGCTGGCGCTGGGCGCGGGCCAGCAGCTCGGTGTGCTCGAGGACCTGCAGCACGACGAGGCGCGCCTCGATTCCGGCGGCCCAGAGCCCCAGCACGACGGCCAGGAGCACAATCCGGCGCTTCAGCGTCCGTCGCCAGTCTGCGCTGTTCTGATCGGCCAACAGTCCGTCCCTTCAGAAGCCCGGCCCCGGCGGACGGGCTCCGGACCGCGCGTCAGCGCGACGCGACGATCGACTTCGCCGGCGGCGCGGGCGGCACGACCCGCTCGATGACCGTGGCGTCGTTCAGACCCGGTGCCACCATGTGGAGCTGCCGGGTCGCAAGGGCGTCGATTCGGGCCGGCGCACGCAGCGTCGCGATCTCCAGCCGGAGCCGCCGGTTCAGATCCTGCGCGGCCGTGTACTGCTGCTGCAGGCGTTGGACTTCATACCCGTGGCGCAGCAGCTGGAAGTGCTGCCAGGCGGAAAACAGCAAAACCGCCACCAGCAGCCCTGCGATGCCGACCGACCGCCACAGCTCCCGCTGCCGCGCCTGATCGATCTCGCGGACGATCGGGTTGTTGCGGACATCCTTCTTGATGGCGTATTCGAACGCTTCCATGGTGTCCCCTTCCGGCCCGCCGCGCGCGCGGGGCCCCGGGCGCCGGCCCGGACAACGGTCCGGCCCCCGGGGCCCGTCCCCTCCCGTGCCGCCGCGCCGTCTCAGGCCAGGCGCTCGACGGCCCGCAGCTTGGCGCTGCGCGCCCGGCGGTTCCCGGCCAGCTCCGCGGCCCCCGGCGTCACCGGCTTCTTCGTCAGCACCCGCACCGCGGCCTCGTCGCGATGCTCGAACGCGCGGAACGTGTGCTTGACGATCCGGTCCTCCAGCGAATGAAACGTGATGACGACCAGCCGCGCGCCCGCGCGCAACCGGCGCACGGCCCGGTCGAGAAACCGATCCAGCCCCTCGAGCTCGCCGTTCACCCAGATCCGCAGCGCCTGAAACGTGCGCGTCGCCGGATCAATCCGCGTGTATCCCCGCCGCGGCACCGCCCGCCGCACGACGGCCGCCAGCTGGCCCGTCGTGGCGATCGGCGCCCGGCCCCGGGCGTCGACGATGGCGCGCGCGATCCGCCGCGCGTAGCGCTCCTCGCCGTACCCGAAGATGACGTCGGCCAGCTCGTCCTCCGCCACCGCCTGCAGCCGCAGCGCGGCGGTCGGCCCGGTGCTGCGATCCATCCGCATGTCGAGCGGCTCGTCCCGCTGGAAGCTGAAGCCGCGGCCGTCCGCCTCGAGCTGCAGCGACGACACGCCGAGATCGGCGAGCACGCCGTCGACCGTCGTCAGCCCCCGCGCGTCAAGCACCGCGTCGAGATCCCGGTAGTCGCTGTGCACCAGCTCGACGCGGTCGCGCCACGCCGTCAGCGTGCCGGCCGCCGCGTCCAGCGCGTCGCGATCGCGGTCCAGCCCGATCACGCGCGTCGCACCCGCCTCGAGCAGCGCGCGGGCGTGGCCGCCGAGGCCGACCGTGCAGTCCACGAACGACCCGCCGCGGCCGGGCGCCAGGAACGCCAGCACCTCGGCCGTCATCACGGGTTCGTGAACCGGTCCCCTGCTCACGCGCTCCGTTCCGCCGCGGCGGCCATGTCAGATCCCGTATTCGGCCAGCGCGCGGGCGTCGTCGTCGGTGTACGGATCCCGCTGGAGCCTGGCGACGAAGCGATCGTGGTTCCAGACCTCGAGGTAGTCGTACTGGCCGAAGACGTCGACGTCGCCGGCCATCGAGGCCGATTCGCGCAGCCGCGCGGGAATCAGCACGCGTCCCTGGTTGTCGAGCTCCGCGACCTGCCCATAGAAGTTCACGCGGTCCAGGAACTTCAGCTTCGACGGATGCGTGGAGGGAATCCGGGCGAGTTTCTGTTCGATGTCGATCCAGACCGGCATCGGGTACAGGCGGACGTACTCACCGCTCACGCTCGTGAGGAACAGCTCGCGGCCGTACTTCTCCTCGACGACGGCACGGAAGCCGTTGGGCACTTTGAGCCGCCCTTTTTCGTCGATTCGAGCCGGGGCGTTGCCTCTGAGCACCACGGAATCTTGCTCCACTTTGCTCCAAAAAAATCCACCGTGGATAGTAGAAGACCCCATGGTGGATGTCAACCGCAAAATCTGTGATGTCAGTAGGTTGCGTCAAATTTTCGCCCTTTCTCCGCCTCCCGCCGACAGGCGTCGACGCCCCTCCCGCGGCCCGTCCGGCCCACCGGCCCGTGCTAGCATGTCGGGTTCAGCCTTCCGGTACCGACCGCGCCGAGGTCTCCTCGCGCGCCGCGGTGCGAAGGCCGCGCACGGCGCGGCTCGCGAGGGTGCGGCGCGGGGCGCTCGGGCCTCCGCGAAGCGCCCGGGCCGGGGTCCCGGGGCAGCGCCCCGGTTGAATCAGTGGAGCGGCGATGCTACGTGCGGCCCTGATCGGCTTCGGATCGACCGGCAAGACCACCCTGTTTCAACTCATGACCAGCAGCCGCGACGTGCCGCGCGGCGGACACGGGAAGTCGGACGCGACGATCGGCGTCTCGAAGGTGCCGGATGCGCGGCTCGATCGGCTCACGGCGATGTACAACCCGCGCAAGCGGGTGCCGGCGACGGTGGAGTTCGGCGACATCGCGGCGCCGGCGCAGGGGGGCGGCGCCAGCGCGCTGGTCGACGTCGTCGCGTACAAGAACGCCGACGCGCTGGTGCACGTGGTCCGCGCCTTCCGCGATCCGACGATTGCACATCCGCCCGGATCGATCGATCCGGCCCGCGACGCGCGGGCGATGGAGGACGAGCTGATCCTGGCGGACCTCGGCGTCGCGGAGCGGCGCCTGGAGCGGCTGGAGCGCGACCTGAAGAAGGCGCGGTCACCGGAGCTGGAGCGGGAGCGCGACGTTCTCACGCTCTGCCGCGCGGCGCTCGAAGAAGGCCGGCCGCTGCGGGCGCTCGATCTCGCGGGCGAGGATCTCAAGCGGCTGCGCGGATTCCAGTTCCTGTCGGCGAAGCCGCTGCTGCTGGTCCTGAACCTGGACGAGGCGGATCTGGCCGGCGGCATCGAGGGGGCGATCGAGCGGGCCGGGCTGGGGGCGTTTCCGTCGCAGGCGTCGACCGCCGCCGTGGCGATCTGCGCGAAGATCGAGCTGGAAATCGCGCAGCTGGAGCCGGCCGACGCGGCGGCCTTCCTGGCCGACCTCGGGCTGCGCGACTCGGGCCTGGACCGCGTCATCCGCGCCAGCTACGATCTGCTCGGCTACCTGTCGTTCTTCACGGTCGGCGAGGATGAATGCCGCGCCTGGTCGATTCCGCGCGGGACGACGGCCCAGGTCGCCGCCGGGGAGATTCACAGCGACATCGCCCGCGGCTTCATCCGCGCCGAGGTGGTCGGCTACGAGCCGCTCGTCGCCCGCGGCACGATGGCGGCGTGCCGGGAGCACGGGGAAGTCCGGCTCGAGGGCAAGGAGTACGTCGTGCAGGACGGCGACGTCATCAACTTCCGGTTCGCCACGTAACAGCGCGCCGGCCCGGCCGGCCTCTGTGTCTCGTGGCCGCGAGCATGCGCGTGGCGCACCCGTCGTCCACTTCGATCGTCATCCCGGCGTTCAACGAGGCCGAAGCCGTCGGCCGCGTGGTCACGGAGCTGCGCGCCGCCGCGCCATGGCGCGAGATCCTGGTCGTCGACGACGGCTCGACGGACGGGACGGCGGCCGCCGCGGCCGCCGCGGGCGCGGTGGTGCTCACGCATCCCTACAACATGGGGAACGGCGCCGCGGTCAAGACGGGCATCCGCCGGGCCGGCGGCGACTACGTGCTGATCCTCGACGGCGACGGGCAGCACCAGCCCGCGGACGCGCTCCGGCTCGTCGCCCGGCTCGGCGAGTACGACCTCGTCATCGGCGCGCGATCGGCGGCGACCCAGGCCACGATCGGGCGGCGGATCGGCAACGCGCTGCTGAACGGCCTCGCGAGCTACCTGACCGGCCGCCACGTGCCGGACCTGACCTCGGGATTCCGCGCGGCCCGCCGGTCCGTGCTCGTCGAGTTCCTGCACCTCCTGCCGAACGGCTTCTCCACGCCGACGACGACGACGCTGACGTTCATCAAGGCCGGCTACAGCGTCTGCTTCGAGCCGATCGAGGCCGCCCGCCGCACCGGACGGTCCAAGATCCGCCTGGGTCCGGACGGCGCGCGCTTCCTTCTGATCCTCCTCAAGATCGTGACGATCTTCAGTCCGCTCCGCGTGTTCGTCCCGATCAGCCTCCTCGTGTTCGCGGTCGGCGCCTCGTACGGCGCCTGGACCATCGCCACGCAGTCCCACCTCACCAACTCGTCCGTGCTGCTCATCCTCCTGTCGGTGGTCATTTTCATGTTCGGCCTCGTCTCCGAGCAGATTGCCGCCATGCGGCTGGAAGGCCGCCGCTGAGCCGTCCTGCACACAGGACACTGCCGGCCTGCCGTCTCAGGATCGGCCGTGAATGGCACGACTCGTCCCCTGTCGGACCGTGTTCCGTTGCATCGTCAAGCTGAGCCGGCGAATTATTCATAGAAAATTTGATTTCTTTTCTGCTTATGATGGCTGAATGCGGTCCGCACCCGACGGCCCCGGCGGCCCGCGCGGTGCTGCGGCCCGCGGTTCCGAACTCACGCGCGTCGGGCGTCACCGTGGCCCTTCGGCCTGGAGGTCATGAAGGCACTGGTCATCATTCCGACGTTCAACGAGCGCGACAACCTGCCGCTGCTCGTCCCGGCCGTGCTCGCCCACGAGGGCGTGCACGTGCTGATCGTCGACGATCAGTCGCCGGACGGGACGGGCGACGTGGCCGAGGCGCTGGCGCGCGCGCACCCGTCGCGCGTCGGCGTGCTGCACCGGACCGGCCCGCGCGGCCTGGGCCGGTCGTACGCCGAGGGCCTGACGCGCGCCATTCGCGGCGACGCGGACGTGATCGTGCAGATGGACGCCGATCTGTCGCACGACCCGGGCGAGCTGCCGGCGCTGATCGAAGCGGCCGCACACGAGGACCTGGCGATCGGATCGCGGTACCAACCCGGAGGCCAGATCCGCAACTGGCCGGTCCACCGCCGCCTGCTGAGCGCCGGCGCCAATCACTACATCCGGCTCGTGACCCGGCTCGACGTGCGCGACTGCACGAGCGGCTTCCGCTGCTGGCGGCGGGAAGCCCTGGCCCGGGTGCCGCTGGACGAGGTGACGTCGGAGGGCTACGCCTTTCTGGTCGAGATGCTCTACGCGGCGGTGCGCGCCGGCCTCCGGGTGACCGAAGTGCCGATCGTCTTCGTCGAGCGCCGCCTCGGGCGCTCCAAGCTGTCGTTCCCGGTCCTGCTGGAATCGATGCGCGCCCCCTGGCGGCTGCGCCGGCACACGCCGGTGCCGCGCCCGGAACCCCATCCCTCGCACCTCCGCTGAACGCGGAACGAAGGCGGCGCGGCCGCGCCGGTCCGATCGCTTTCGCCAGAACTTCGCCCGCCGCCTCCCGATGGTCACCGGCAAGGCGTATACTGGATGTTCAGGGTTCCTGCTGATGAAACGGGTCACTGCCGTCCTGTCCGGCGTGCTGCTGGCGATCCTCGTGGCCGTGCCGGCCATGGCGGGCCAGGTGTCGCTGAAACTGCACGATGGGCGGGTGACGCTGGACGCCAGGGAAGTCAGCGTGCGGCAGATTCTGGCCGAGTGGCAGAAGGTGGGCGGGACGGAGTTCGTCAACGCGGACGAGGTGGCCGGGCCGCCCGTGACGCTGCAGCTGACGAACATGCCGGAGCAGGAAGCGCTCGCCATCGTGCTTCAGTCGGTGGCCGGATACATGGCCGCGCCTCGCACGACCTACCGGCCGAACGCCTCGGTGTACGGTCGCGTGCTGATTCTCGCGAAGAGTACGCCACCGGTGGTCACCCGGGCGCCGAGCAACCGCGTCCAGCCGCCCACCGTGTTCTACCCGCCCGAGTACCGGCGTCTGGTCCCCCCCTCGGCGCTCCGCTTCTTCCGGCCGCCGCCGCGTCCAGGTGAATCGAACGGGAACGGCGGCAACGGGGCGGACCACCGCGGCACGCCGGCAGCCAGTCCTG
>Ga0307374_10012026_pt1 | contig 12206 bp, 8 predicted proteins | sample OX3MG_FD_202532 | JGI IMG/M metagenome (GOLD analysis project Ga0307374, IMG submission 202532) | Soil microbial communities from Risofladan, Vaasa, Finland - OX-3 | ecosystem: Environmental > Terrestrial > Soil > Coastal area > Acid sulfate soil | place: Finland: Risofladan, Vaasa | collected...
AGCTTTCCCACCTGCTCGTGCGCTTGCCCGAACGGCACTCCGCGTCCCACCAGCGCATCCGCAACCTCGGTGGCCGTCAGGAATCCCAGTGCGGTCGCCTGCTTCATCTTTTCCGGGCGAACTCGGATCGTCCGGATGACGCGCCCCGCCAAAATGAGAGACTCCTGTGCGGTATCCAAGCCATCAAACAGGGCGGGTTTATCCTCTTGCAGGTCGCGATCATATCCAAGCGGAAGGCCTTTGATCATCGCCATCATGCTGGTCAGCTTGCCGAGCATTCGCGCAGACTTGCCGCGAATAAGCTCCAGGGTGTCTGCGTTCTTCTTCTGGGGCATCAAGCTGCTGCCGGTTGCGTAGGCATCGTCGAGATCGAGATAACCAAAGGCCGGCGTGGAATAAATGATGAAGTCCTCCGAAAGGCGGCTGAGGTGAACCAGCATCAGCGAGCATGCAAATAACAATTCGCAGACGAAGTCCCGGTCAGAAGTGGCATCCAGACTGTTCTGCGCGACGCGCGAGAACCCAAGATCCCGCCCCAAACGCGCGCGATCTATGGGATACGAGGTCCCCGCCAGAGCGCCGGCGCCCATCGGCAGCTCATCCGTGCGTTTATAGCAATCTTCAAGCCTGGAAACATCCCGCAGCAGCATTTCCGCATAAGCCAGCAGATAATGCGAAAACAAGATAGGTTGAGCAGGCTGGAGATGCGTAAAGCCCGGGAGGATAACATCCCGGTTGCGCTGAGCTTGCTCGATCAGAGACTCCAGAGCCTCGACCGCGCTTTTCTGGAGAGCCCGGATGGCATCCTTGGCGTAGAGGCGGGTTTCTGTTGCCACCAGGTCATTGCGGCTGCGGCCTGTCCGCAGCTTGCGGGCAAGGTCGCCAATTTCCTTTTCCAGGCGACCCTCCACCCAGCTATGAACGTCCTCGGCCGTCTCCTTTTCCGCCCAGCGCGGGTGGCTTTTGACGTAACGAGTAATGGCCTCAAGCCCCTTTGCTATGCCGGAAACCTCCCGCCGCGAGAGCACCCGGGCCCGGCCAAGTTCCCGTACGTAGGCAAGGTTCACCCGAAGGTCATATAGAATCAGGCGCTGATCAAATGAAAACGACTCCGAAAACTTTTCAAATAGCGGGTCACGCTTTCCCGCAAATCGCCCTCCCCAAAGCTTCATCCTTTTCTCCCTGACTTGCGCTTTTGGCCGCCCGGCGAGGTCAGCTTGGTCATGGCAGCCAACTTAATGGGCAGGCCGAGGATGTTGATGAAACCTTCCGCATCCTTCTGGTCATAGTCCGACCGCATGGTAAACGCTGCGATGCTGGGGTTATAGAGGGAATAAGGTGAGCGACGGTCCAGGATTCGAATGTTTCCCTTGTAAAGCCCCACGGTTACCGTGCCGGTAACGGTCCGCTCGGTGGCGTCCACAAAGCTTTGGAGAGCTTCCCGCAAAGGAGTGAACCACAGGCCGTTGTAAACCAATTCCGCGTACCGGAGCGCGACGCCTTGTTTGTAGTGGAAAGTTTCACGGTCCAGGCAAAGCGCGTCAAGCTCATGGTGAGCCGCGTGCAGGACCGCCCCTGCCGGCGTCTCATAGGCGCCATGGGATTTGATGCCGACCAGACGGTTCTCGACCAGATCCGTCCGGCCCACGCCATTCTCTCCCGCAATCTTGTTGAGCTTTTGCAATAACTTGAAAGCTCCCGGTTCTTTGCCGTTTAACGAGACCGGAACTCCCTGCTTGAACCCGATGGTCACCTTGGTCTCACGGTCAGGAGCCTGCTGTGGGCTTATGGTCAGCTTCCACGCGTCTTCCGGAGGTTCGCCCAGTACGCTTTCAAGCGGGCCGCCCTCATGACTCATGTGCCAAAGATTCTCATCACGGCTGTAAAGATCTTTCTTGGAAACAGGCACCGGCACGTTGTGCCGCCGAGCATATTCCAAAGCATCCTCACGGGAAGAGATCGACCATTCGCGCCAGGGAGCAATGACGCGCAAATTCGGAGCCAGCGCCTTGAAGGCCAGCTCAAACCGGACCTGGTCATTTCCCTTACCCGTGCAGCCGTGCGCCAGAGCGTCGGCACGGGTGGCAAGCGCCACTTCAACTTGGCGTTTGGCCAAAATGGGCCGGGCGAGCGACGTGCCCAGCAGATATTTGCCTTCGTAAATTGCTCCGGCCTGGAGCGCCTTCCAAAGATATTCGGTGATAAACTCCTGCCGCAAATCTTCGACAAAGACTTTTGAGGCTCCGCTTGCGAGCGCCTTGCGTCGCAGCGCCTTATAGTCTTCTTCCTGCCCGACGTCGCCGATCATGGCAATAACTTCGCAACCGTAGTTTTCCCGCAGCCAGGGGATGATGATCGAGGTATCAAGCCCTCCCGAATAAGCAAGAACCGCGCGTTTTACTTGAGTCGAATTACCTGACAATTGAATGCCTTCCTTTCTTTAGCTTTAGAAAAATTGCTGAAAACCCCTCGTTGTATCCCATCCGAAAGGAGCAGGCCATCCCGAGTCAAGCGAAGGCAGATACTCGGACGGCTTCAGGGCAAAGCACTTCCCATGCTCCGCTTCCCCTGGCAACCCCGAAGAGCTTTTCACCAACCGCATAGAAGTCTTGCCGGACAATTTTCGCAGCAAGCGGCCCCGCGCCATCGCAAGCTCCATCGAGATCCGCCCATGAGCCTGCTACCCTAATGGCCTACCAGATCGAGGATTCTTTTCCGGATTCGGCTGGCTTCCTGCGCTCCGTCAGTTGCCACAAAAACCGTATCGTCGCCTGCAACCGTCCCTTCAACCTCCGACCACTCGGCGGCATCAAGTGCGGCAGCCACGGAATGCGCATTTCCCGGATGGGTCTTGATGACAACCATGTTCGAGGCTTTTCGCACTTCCCGGAGGAACTCCTTCAGGATAATCGGAAGCGTGGGTTGCAAGGGAGCCAGCGCATCCACGGAACCCGGCAGGCGATATCCCTCCCGAGTCTTGATGAGGCCCATCTCTTCAATGTCGCGCGAAATCGTAGCTTGAGTCACCCGGATTCCGCGCCGCGCGAGCTTCTCACACAACTCCCCCTGCGTGGCCGTGGCTTCTCGCTTGAGCAAATCCAGAATCTGTGTGCGACGGTAGAGTTTGTCCATGCAAAATTATACAACCAACTTATAAATACTCTACTCCGAATGTTTTCGCAACCCAGATCAGCTTGCTGGAATAAAGGGATTGTCAATCGGCCCCTACCTCAGGTATCATAATAGTGCGGGGTGGAGCAGTCTGGTAGCTCGTTGGGCTCATAACCCAAAGGTCGCTGGTTCAAATCCAGCCCCCGCAACCAACTCAACTGGTGCAAGGGCTTCATCGTCCGAAGGTCGGAATTCTCTTCCAATTAGATTCCATTCACCTGTTGCCACGTAATGGCGTGAGCCTGCGCCTTCTTGCGGGCGCATTATGATGCGGTCAACGTGGCAACTAAGTTCTATCCGCGCTCGTTCCACATCAGAATAGAGTAACTCCCTGACATTCTTTAGCCGGGCGTGGACAAACTTTCCAAAATCATCAAGGCTTGACTGGATTGACCCAGACTCTCCGGCTAGCAGGCGATCCGTGATTGTCCGCAATTTACTTTCTCTCTCGGCAATAGCCTCAAGCAAAGAGGCGGAATGCCCGCATTCTGCCACAGCAGCCGTCAAGTGCCTTAGTTCGGTTTCCAATTCGCTTTTCTGCCGCCGGAGTCCATCCATTTGCATTGAGAGTTCCTGAAGTCGCCTTCCTAGTTCTCGCCCAAACTGAGCTAGCACATAGTCGGCTACATCCGGCTGAAGGACTGCCTGCTGCAAGCCTTCCAACAAACTTGACTCAAGGCGGTCCTGCCGCTCCGTCAGGCTGTTTGTACAAGTACCCCGGTTAAAATGGCGTGGGCATCCATAACGCGGTAGGTTGCGCTTGCCGCTGCCGGAAACAATGGTCAGGTTTCCCCCGCAGCTTGCACAGACGAGAAACCCTGAAAACAGATATCTGGATGTGGCGCTCCGGGAAAGTAAGCCGCTCGGTCGGCCTTGGGCGTATGTTTCCTTAAGCCAACTCAGGCGTTCATGTACCTTGCGCCAAAGGGCGTCAGGAATGATCCGTAAGTGCTCGGCATCTACAATGCACCATTCTTCCGGTGGACGGGGGCGGCGCACACGGCGGTTGGTTCCAGGCACTTTCACAAAACGGGAACGGTTCCAGAAAATGCGGCCGGTGTATCTCTCGTTGTAAAGCATCTCGCGGATTCCAGTTGGGCACCAGCCTGCTGCGGGCCTGCCTTTCCTTGGTCTCGGCGATTGAATGCCCTCCGCATTCAGGGCCTTGGCGATTGTCTTTAGCGCCTGGCCCTCAGCACTCATCCGAAAGATTCGGCGAACCACGGCAGCTTCAGACTTGTTCACTTTGAAAGCAACGCCATCATCTGTCTGTTCGCTTGAGTAGCCGTAGCAGCGGCCTCCGGCGCTCAGGCCCCGCAGCGCCTTCCCTTCAAGACCTCGGTGGGTTTTCTGGGCAAGCTCTTTGATGTATAGAGAATCAACCAGCCCGTGCACCGCTACTAGCACTTCGGCTTGCTGGTCTTGGCTGTCAATTCCCTGCGAGACTGCTACCACGCGAACACCGGCAAAGTTCAGCCGCTCAATAATTCGCAAAGCGTCTGAGAGGCTTCTCGATAACCGGCTGGTATCGTCCAACAAGATAACTTGGAAGGGTGGCGGAGAGGATAACGCATGTTGAAGAAGTCGTTTCAATGCGGGTCGGTCAACTCCCGCGCCGGAGCTTGCTTCGTCAGAATAAATATGTTGCGTTGAAATTTGCCACCCTTTGCGATCTGCGAACTCGCGGCATTTTCTGAGTTGGTCCTCAGTGGAAAGTGGGCTTTGGCGGTCGGTAGAGTATCGAGTGTAACAAGCGGCACAGGGAGTCATTAGGCGGCCTCCGTCTCCTGTTGTGTGTCCGATGCACACTCTGTCACAGAATTGGAGCCTCCATCAAGACCTTTCTCGCGCTCTTCCATCCACTGTTTAACCAGGTTGGGGACTAAACAGTTGTCCACCCATTCCCGGATAGCAGCGGGAACCGTTGTGAAAATGGGCGGCGCATTGTGTCCGACCTTTGACATTGCTCTATCAACACTCTGGGAAAGATGGAGTGCGGCGTCGAAACTTGTAAAACTCTGCAATCCGTATGGGGTCGGAAATGAATTGCAGCAGCGCAAAGACGCCTTTTTCTTCCTCTTCCCACTTCTCGTCACTGATGTGGTGGCCCCACTGGCCTAGCTCGTCAATCGTGAGCCTGCAACGCCACCAGCCTAGGGTGCTCGGCTTCCGTTCCCAAATGGCAATTCCTCTTGAGCAGCTAAAACGCCGGACTCCTGCCGGAATCTCGGCCAAAGATTCTTTGGTGAAATACTTGGATAGATACCCAGCAACTCTGTGCACGTCCACCCAGCGAATGTCTACGATCTGCCCGCCACCTACCCCTTGCCATGCCTTGGAAAGCCATTCCTGGGGCAAATACGCGCCAATAAGGACGTGGAGGTGAGCGATTCCACTTTCATGAAGTTCCACAACAGCGATGAATTCGACGGACCTGCCCAAATACCTCTTGAGGGACACGCGCATCTTGCGCCACGTGTCTCTGAGATATTCAATCGAAGATTGTTCCGGTGAGAGTTTCGAGGGGTCTAAGGTCAGGCTCGCAAACCGTGTGAGCCGTTTTTCCTGGGCGACTTTCCCGATCCTCCGGCGGGCGCGCCTCAGCTTCCTTGGTCCGCAGACGGGACAGGCATACGCCTTGCACTTGTGTCTGAAGTGGCACACTCGACCAGTTTGAGCATCAGGCGGACCTACCATCGTGAACTGACCGCATCGCCCTCTTCTGCCTGTTGCAGTTGTGCGATTTATAGTCAAGTGAAGTTTCTTTCCAGATGTCTTGTTATCTACATTGTGTGCTGAGGCCATAGTGAAATCTCCCTGGACGTGTCCCCTTTTTTCATCCCGCCCCGGCATCCTGGTTCTCAGGCCGGGCGTGCCGTTCGCGGTCGCGGGGCGTCAAAGGGGTGAAGACGTGGCCCGCACATCGAGTGCTCACCCAGCCTGAGAAACTCGTATTAGAAGTCTGGCCTGTTTGAGCGTAGATACTTCTCGTACTCATCCAGCGCGACAGCCTCAATAAGTTCGTGGAGTTTTTTGCTGGCTTCGACAATTGCGAATGCCTTATGCTTGCCAAGCTTTTGGGGTAGCTTCGCCCAGCGCGATTTTTCGTTGTCAAATATGGAAACATCGAACCTGAGAAATAACTCAGGCCCGTAGTAAACCGCTATGGTGGTAAAGCCTTTGAGCGTTTTTGATTCTTGTGGGCGAAACGGAGTCTGTGCTTTTATGTCAAACTGGAGTGTGATTTCGGCTGGGGTCTTTGACTTGTTGTTCCTCGTTGTTGTTTCCATCTCCTGTTTTTCCTTCCTGGCCCGTTCACGCCGAACTGCTGCGGGCCTGAGTTTCTACGAAAATTGTCTCACTTGAAAAATAGGGATTTTGCTGGGGATGTTACTGGGGATAAATGGGGAAAAGTGGGGATATTGGTGGGGCAATGGTTACTTGCGGTTTGCTTGCCTATATTTCGCGGGCTTGTGATACTTCCAATCATCCTTAACAGTGCTGAGCGCAACGCCCGAATAGACAGCGGCAATCTCCTGGGCAAGTCGGATATGTCTTCGGGAAAGCTGAATGTTAAGGACCTTCTCTTTAAGCCCAGGTTGTTTTCGCGCGGTCTTAAAAGTTAGAAAATGCGGATACTCCGATCGTAAAGCTGCGTATGCTGACTCTTCTCCTGTCATCTGTGGTCGTAGCTGGTTAAGTTCTTCAATCACTTTCGCCACAATTGCCGCGCGCCGCTCCCAAATGGAGAGATTTGTTTTCGTTTTGGCACGCCTGTCCGAACGCCATTTGTCCTGGGAAGGGTGTCGTTCAATTGTTACGCTGGCTGGCCCGCGCTGCTTTCCCCCTCCCGCATGGCTTGGTTTCTTTTCCCTTTTTGGTCGTGCAAGGGTTTCCAGGGTTACCTGGCAAAGCGTTTGAAATTGCTGACATCCTCTCAGGATGCCGTCTTCATCAACGGAATAAAAATCGTGTTGGCTATTTAGTGAGCGTAAAAATAACTCCCTGAGAGCCTCTCGGAATTGGCGTCCGGCTTGGCCGAATGCTAGTAGACGCATTTCGATTTCACCTTTGAGTTGGAAGAACTGGTTTAATTGCTGATGACTGGCAGTGGTCGCCTCTTGTGAATTCCTGCGAAGACCTGTCGCCGTATCGCGGTCAGCATCGGGGTTTGTGGGGTCCTCAAGTTCACATGCTTTTAGACGAAGGTTCCTTGCCTGCATCGCAAAACCGGCAGCCTGCTCGCAAAAGCACCTAGCCCGCTCAAGCATCTTGACAAGCTCTTGCTCCTTCGATTGCAAGTTTGCTCCTGCCACTCGCGTTAGGATTGTCGGCTGAAAGCATAGAAGAGCTTCCAAAGCTCGCGCACGATACGGGTTTGGATTTCGGAATCGGCGCTGCGCTCTTCGGCCAGGTCCTTGAACGTCGATTCTATTTGCGCTTCGTAGGTCCGGTAACTCTCTAGCGCCTCTTCGCAAGCCTTGTCCGTTTTGGGGATTTGCGCTGGCCCGTAATGGCCGAGTTCTGCAATCTTGGCCGCGAATTCTGCCCGCGCTTTCGAGCCAAGCGTTAGGGTACTTCCATTGATTTGCACGGCTCCGTTGTGAAAGAGATCATCCAAAACTTTGGGCTTGCCAGCGGGCAGGGTTACAGTTTCAACCGGCTCGCTATCCGTTATGAAATCGTCGGGAAAAACTCGAATCCCGGCCTTGTCGAATTCCTCCCAAATTTCTTCAGCGATAGTACGCGGGCTGGCATTGTCGCGCCGGGCCGTTGTGCGGCGTTCGACTTGCTTCTTTAGCTCTACCTCTCTGATCTCTTGGTAGAGAGAGGTCATCTGACCATAGAGCTCGTTTCTGATTTCCGCTCTTTCCACGCCGTTGAATACTCCAAGTAATTCAAGCGTTGCGTCGTCAAGCTCGATTCGTTCAGCCTGGTCAAGCTCTTTTAGAAGCGGCTGGCAATCCCTCTTACGCATCAAATCGAAAGCCTTATCTAGCCGTTTCTGAATCTCAGAAGAGGGCTGGCGAACATCGGGAACCAGCATCATTCGAGCATCAACAACTTCCGTGTCCAGATTGCCTTCTCTTCCCACTTGGCGGCCATAAAGGTACTTGAGAAGAGCCACGAGGGTAGAATTCAACACGGCGCACAGAGCTTTTGGCGGTATTTCTTCCTTGGGGTGAACGTCGAAGAGGCGCTTGTTAGTGATTATGCCTTTCGGATTAAGAGGCACAATGTGGCGGTATTGGTGTGCCAAGGGCCAAAGCAAAGCACCCGGCTTCGATGGGGCTAAGTCATACCACTGGCGCGTGGGCATCCGGCTGGCACAGCTTGTCCGCTGGTCAAACCCTTCGCGCTCCCCCCACTTGATGTATTTCAGGACGTGACTTCCTTTCAACTTATCGGGTGGATCAGAAACCAAAAGAATCTGGCGGGAGAGCTTGACCGGGTCGATTTCTACAGAATTAATTTCCATCAAGCTATGGACTTCCGGTTCCAGATATTCGGCCTCAATAAGGTGGCGCGAATGGTCGCCTGATTCCGCCACGCGGACCCGCTTTGTATCGGCGATGCTGATGCCCCATGTTTCCCTGAATCGTTTGGCAATCTGCGAACTGCCGGGCGGGAGCCCTTCGCCGCACTTCAGGATTTCATCTTCGGTCACATCGCGGACAAAGAAGAAGTCATCGACCCCCGACGTAACCCCACGGCGGATTTCTGCGACTTGGCCCAATGGCACAAGGCGCTCTCCGCAACGGTCAATCAGTTTGAAGAAAATATCGGGCGCTCGAAGATAGATGCCCCACTTTCCGCCGTTGTATTTCCCCTTGAATTGCTGTTCACCAAGTCCAGCTTGTGTTTCCTTGCCCGTAGATGCGGCTACGCCCGCAACGCCTCCCGTACAACCCACCTTCCATAGCTCGTGCTGGTTCACCACGCGGATGCGCCAGCGGTCATCAAGCAGGTTCTCGGTTTGGCTTTCTACACAATCGCGCATCATTCGAGCCGCCTGGAGCGGGTCGGTATCGAAGCCTTCCAAAACTTCCTTTAGGGGCTTGCGCAATTGAACGAACCGGACCGTGTTTGCGGCCCGCTTTTCGGGATCATGTTCCCGGCGCATAAGGGTGGCGACGGTTGTAACTCTCGCCCCTGTAAACCACGGCTCACAGTTCGATTCAAACAGGGCCAGGATTGAAAAATGCTGCAAAAGCCATTCCTGCAAGTGGAAACCGTATTCAGTGTCAAGCCACGCGCTCGAAGTCAGGAAGCCGTAATACCCGCCGTCCTTCAGGAAACTCGCTGCGTGCGGCCAGAAGTAACAATGGATGTCTGACCGCCCGGAGAGCTTGACGTCGGGGAATTCATTGGCGATCAGGTCATTGAGAGACTTCTTGTATGCGCTGGGCAGCAATTCCTGCCGGATATAGGGCGGGTTGCCAACAATTGCATCCACTTCGCCGATTTCAAGCGGAACCATTTGCTTCGCCTTGCCGTGTACGGACATCGGAATGTGAAAGATGGCTTCGCCGAGTTTCACCTTGAAAAAGTCACTCCGTGCGATAAGCGGATAATTCTGCTCATCAATCAAGTCGCGGGTGGCAAGGTTGATGGTGGAAAGGTGAGCGGCATATGCTGAAGCGTCAACTCCCTTGATTTGCTGCAAGAGGTCAACATGAGACAATGCGCCGCCGGATAGTCCCCGTTTGAGGACATAGGCCCGCACAAGGAAAGTTCCCCCTCCACAAGCAGGATCAAGGACAGTCGCTGCGGCTTCGCGGATAGTAAAGGCGTTAATGAGGTCAACAATTTCACTGCGGGTGTAGTGCTGGCCGTAGCGGTGGCGCTCTTCAGGACTAATCAGGCGTTCGAAAATGTGACCGATGATGTCATACTCAATTTTCCCGAAATCGAAGCCCTCAATTTCACTCAGGAATTCGCGCCAGCTTGGGACAATGGCATCTTCCAAAAGCGGCAGGGAGTCTCCAAAGTCGCCGTCAAACACGGTCTCGTAATCGTGGGAGATGCGCTTGGCCTCGTCAAAGGCACTTTGAAAAGTTTCCCGCAGTCGCACCACCGTATTGAGTGATTGTGGGATTCTAATCCGGCGGAGCTTGGGAAACCTCCGGCGAAGGGCTTGCTGAAAAACGATCTTATTGACAAGCACGTAACAACTGAAGTGGGCGGCCCGGCTGAGGTTGTCGCGCAAGATTGCGGAGTCAGTCGAAATAAGCCAGCCTTGAGCGTCCCGCATCCAGGAATCCAGATTGCGTGCAAATTTCTTGTCTTTGGAATAAAGGCGAGTAATCGCGTCGAGCGTTTGAAGGATTGGACGCTCTAAGGCCGACTCCAAAACCGGGACAAACTTCTCGTCCAGCGGCTTCGAGCGGATCGGCTTCGTGCCGTCCAGAATTCGGGCATAGCGGCCAAGAAATTGAGTGAGGAATCCGCGAATTTCTGTTTGAACACCTGGACTCGCAAGCTCAGCACTGCTGGTGATCGAGGTTACGTTGAAATGCTCTAGATCCCGCTCGGCAATCGGCTTGCCCGCCTCGAAGGTTTTCCAGAGCACGAAGCGGTTAACATTCCACGTGAAGAAATGTTCTACCCCTTTGGCATTGGCTTTCTGAAAGGCGTCATCCCGCAACGGGGCGGCGTAGGGACTTTGGCCGTCAGGACGGTCGGGGAGCTTGACTTCGCCCGTAAGCACCGGTCGGTTGTTGTTATCGTATAGGGTGAGGTCGCGGCGTTTCCTTCCCGCTCCTGCCCCTTGCTCTACCTTGGCTTCCGAAAAAGGTAGGCCTGGATTCTCGGCAAGTATCCCTTGGATTGTCTTACAAACATCCGCCGTAAATGTCCACTCGTTCGTATCGGGCATCCCTATAAGTTACAGGACAAACTGCGAGTTGCCTATTCAAAGGGCAAATTGTTATCACAATGGTTGGATTGGAGCAATCCCTAAATGATGGTAGGTCTAAATTAGGAGAGATGCGGACTGCTGTCCATTTACGGATGGCATCATCGGGTTCGGGCTGTTGGCCTAATATTCCTCGTCATCCTCTTCCTCGGCTACCTCACAGTCCAATTCGTCGTCAATTATTTCGCGTGCTAGTTCCTCGGCTTCTTTGGTCGTTTCTAGGCCGGATAGCTCGGCCTCTAATTCGTTTCTGACTGCGGCCTGAAGCTCCGCCTTAAGGTCCGAGTCCCAATAGTCCTCGGTGGAGATTTCTCCATCCTGTTTCAGTCGCCATAAGTAGTGGGTCACTTCGGCAACGCCTTTCTGTATCAGGTTTGCTTTTTGATCCTCGCGTTCCTTTCGCGCTTGGCGCTCCTCGATCTGCCGGCGGGCTTGGCGGATTATTGGCTCCAGCTCTTCCTTGGCCTCGGCTTCGCTCGCATCTGCCGGAAGTTCGCTCAATATCTCGGTGCACTCACGGCGAAGATGGGCCTCATCTTTCTCAGTCCGTCCCCAATAGGGCAATTCGCGGATGGCCCACTCGATCAGCCGCTCATCGAGCGAGCGTTTTTCAGCAACCTGTTTCATCGGTCGGACTGCTTCATTTGCAGTAGCGTATATTTCAAATTCTTCCGCATTGGCGGGCAAGTTTTCCAGAGCCTTCCGGATTGCGGCCTTCGCATTGGCACGTTCCGTGTCGGTGCAAGCCCACGGCAGGCCAGTAAGGGCTTGCATGGTGGCTCGCTCGCGGACTTCGCGGGTTGTGCGTTCGGATTCCAGCGGAGCGATATATTCAGTGATGGTGTCCTGGGTAACGCGGTCCATGATCCGCTCGCACTCAGGGCGGCGCTTGCTGATCTCGGCTTCGATCACCCGTATTGCTTCCTTGCGCTGGGCGGGTGTGAGCCAGCCGGGCAGATTGTCCATTGCTTTTTCGAGCCACTTCGAGCGCCACGCTGCAAGCCGTTCGGCTTCCTGGTTCTCCTGTTCCAAGCGCGCTCGCTGGGTGCGAACCCGTTCCAATCTCAGGCGCTGGGCCTCCGCTGCTCTCTCTGCCGCACGCTCGTCGGCTTCAATC
>Ga0307374_10012027_pt1 | contig 12206 bp, 10 predicted proteins | sample OX3MG_FD_202532 | JGI IMG/M metagenome (GOLD analysis project Ga0307374, IMG submission 202532) | Soil microbial communities from Risofladan, Vaasa, Finland - OX-3 | ecosystem: Environmental > Terrestrial > Soil > Coastal area > Acid sulfate soil | place: Finland: Risofladan, Vaasa | collected...
CGGCGTCGGCTGGCAGCTCGGCCAGTGACCCTTCGACCTCCTGCCAGACCCGGCCGAGCGCGATGCCGAACACGCCCTGGCCACCCTGGAGCAGGTCGACGACCTCGTCGGGTGACGTGCACGCGTAGACGCTGGCGCCGTCGCTCATCAGGGTTATCTGAGCCAGGTCGCTAGCGCCGTGCTCGCGCAGGTAGGCCACGGCCGAGCGGATCTGCTGCAGCGAGATCCCGGTGTCCAGCAGCCGCTTGACCACGCGGAGCACGAGGATGTCGCGGAAGCCGTAGAGCCGCTGTGACCCTGAGCCCTTGGCCGACCTGACACTCGGCTCGACGAGACCTGTCCTAGCCCAGTAGTCCAGCTGGCGGTAGGTAATGCCCGCTGCTGCGCAAGCGGTCGGGCCCCGATAGCCGACATCTTCTGGCAGCGGGGCTAGCTCGTCGTCGAAGAGCAGGCCCTGCTCGCCAGCGCGGTGGGCCGCGGCGCTCCGCTCGCGCTCGTCGTGCCCATCGCCCTTGATTACCGCCACGCCCACCTCCGGCCCGGCTTCCCCTGCAGCGTCACGTCGCGGGGGTGCACGATTCGCACGTTAGGCCCGTGGAGTGCCCTCGTCAACGATCTCCCCCGGCGCGTCGCCGGGCGCCTCAGGTTACCGCACATAGCACGAGGTAGCACCAGGTAGCACTAGTAGCACTAGGTAGCGCTGCCGAAGTCCTCCGGCGTGATGTTGTCGAGGAACTCGCGGAATTTCTCGACCTCGTCTTCCTGCTCGTCCGGGATCGCGACGCCGGCCTCGTCCAGGATCTCGTCCTGGGCGAAGATCGTGGTCCCGGTGCGCAGGGCGAGCGCGATCGAGTCGGACGGTCTCGCGCTGACCGTGGTGCCGTTCGAGAACACCAGATCGGCGAAGAAGATTCCGTCACGCAGCGCGGTGATGTTGACCTGCGCCAGCTCGACCTTGAGGGCGGTGAGGATATCCCGCATCAGGTCATGAGTCAGCGGACGTGCCGGGACCATGCCCTGCTGCGCGAAGGCGATAGCCGTGGCTTCCATCGGCCCGATCCAGATCGGCAGGTAGCGCTCCCCGCCGGTCTCCTTGAGCAGCACGATGGGCTGGTTCGTCGGCATCTCGACCCGGACGCCTACGACCTCCATCTCCTTCACCGCGACTCCGTCCTCACCTGGGCCTCATGTGAGCGTTGTTCCCCTGCCGTGGCGGCTGCACTCCCCTGTCAACGTACACCCGTTGTCTTTGTGGGCGGACACCTGCTCGGGCCGGTACCAGGTATTGCCGGCGCCATTCGCGCCGTGCCTGACGGCTGTCCAGCTCACGCGCTCGCGTCCTTGACGCCTGGCCCGGGCAGGCCTCTTGACGCCTGGCTGGAGGCGCCCGGGACGGGGCGGGCCTCGTGCCCGGCGAGCTCGTCTCCTGGCAGCCCGGCCTCGGCCAGCGCCGCCTCGACCAGCGCGCGGTGCAGCTGGAGCAGCAGGGTGGCGATCTCCCTGGCGGTCTTCCCCGCGGAGTCCCTGGCGTGCGGGCTGTGCTGACGCAGCGTCGGAGCCACGACCTGCTCGATCAGCGAGACGTCGCGCTCGGCTGCCGTCCGGGCCGTGCGCAGGTGCCTGGCCTGCACGCCGTACGAGGCCAGCCCGGCGACCGTGCTCGCCACGTCGAGCGCGTCCTGGCTGTAGAGCCGGCCGACCCGCCGGACCAGGCCATGTGTCTCCAGCTCGGCCAGCTGCTGCTCGTCGATGCCCGCTGAGTCAAGCAGGTCGCGACGGCTGACCATCTCCGACCGATCGCGGCGCGCGTCCCGCCTGGCGGCCTGGTCCGCCTTGACCTGGCCAGCACCGACCTGGCCAGCACCGACCTGGCCGGCACCGATCTGACCCGTCTCGGCCAGGTCCGCCTGGAGGTCAAGGCGTTCCTTGATGACGCGCAGCGGCAGGTAATGGTCGCGCTGCGCGGTCAGGATGAACCTGAGCTGGTCAACGTCGGCTGGGCCGAACCGCCGGTAGCCGGACGGCGAGCGGGCCGGGGCGATCAGCCCCTCGGACTCCAGGAAACGGATCTTCGAGACGCTGACGTCAGGGAATTCGGCACGGAGCTCAACAAGCACCTCGCCGATGCCGAGGTATGCTCGCGCAAACTGACCGTTCATCCCGTCCCGTACGCCTAGCCGCTCTCGGCATGCGAAGGGCGGCCCTGCAGGAAGACCAGCCGGAATTTTCCGATCTGGACTTCGTCGCCGCCGCTGAGCGCCGCTTCCTCGATTCGCTCCCTGTTCACGTACGTGCCGTTCAGGCTGCCGACGTCGCGCACGGCGAACCGGCCGCCATGCCGGTAGAACTCCGCGTGCCGCCGCGAGACCGTGACATCGTCAAGGAAGATGTCGCTGTCGGGCCGCCTGCCGACCTCGGTCAGCTCACTATCGAGCAGGAACCTGCTGCCGGCGTTGGGCCCGCGCCTGACCACGAGCAGCGCGGTGTTGGGCGGCAGCGCGTCGACGACCGCGGTATCGGCGGTCGGCTCCTCGCCGGGCTCGGCATCGGTCTGCTCGGTACCGGTGAAGATCATCGATGTCGTCTCGCCCGCAGTGCCGCGCTCGGCCGCGGCCCTGGTCAGCGGCGTGCCGCACTGGGCGCAGAAACGCGCGTTCTCGGGATTGGCCGCACCGCAGGCGGTGCAATAGACGCTGGGCATCTGAGCGCCTTGCCTCCCCATCGTCGGCCGCGCACCACTGACGGAATGGACGTCCGTGCGGGCATCCAGCCTGGCCAGATCCGCTTCGGTGTTCCACGCTACCTGCGCCTGGCGTCGCTGGTCCATCTGCCACGCAGGATCCGCCGGGCCCTGGCCCGCCTGCGCTGGTGCGCGTTCCCAGCCAGTGCGCCCGGGTCCTCCCGCTGATCGTGCCGCAACCGAGCGCGTCCGACTGCGGCGCCTGCGCCAGATCACGCTGCACACCTCCGACGTCCTGCCGCCGCCCGGGTTGGCGTCCAGCAGCCAGTTAGTGATGGCAATTGTCTCACGCGCCGCTAGTGCGGCGTCGGCCTTCAGCTTGACCCGCGGCGCTCCCGGCCCGCCTGCTCGACCACTGCCGCCCACTCGTCGAGCAGCGCCTGCGCGGTCTCACTGTCCGCGGCCTCCGCCCACAGGTGCGTGATCGCGTGCGCCGTGTCCGGCAGCACGAGCGCCCAGCCGCGGTCGGGCTCGATCACCCGGACACCGTCCGTGGTGTCGATCTGGCGCGTTCCCGCCGCCTCCACGACGATCCGCATCACGCTGCCCTTGGCCGCCCACGGCGTCGGGACGGACCGCTTGAGCAGGTGCGCGACCGGAATCCTGGCATGGATCTGGCTGAGCGTCAGCCTGGTCCTGGCGACCAGGCCGATCAGCCTGGCGAAGGCGGCGATGCCGTCCAGCGACCTGGAGAACTCCGGCACCACGAAGCCGCCCCGGCCGTCGGCCGCGAAGATGACGTCCTCGGCCGCCGTCGCCTCGTACAGCCCGTGCGGCGAGGTAGGAGTCCAGCCGACCTCGACTCCGTGATAGCGGCAGACCTCCTCGGCCACCCTGGTCGTGGTGACCGGGAGCGCGACCCGGCCGGTGCGCCGTTCCGCGGCCACCAGGTCGAGCACTACGAGCAGCGCGCGGTCGTCGCTGACCAGGGCGCCCTTGTCGTCGATCAGCATGATCCGCTCGCCGACCGGGTCGAACCTGACCCCGAACGCCGCCCGGGAGGAGTAGACGAGCTCGGCCAGCCGGTGCAGGTCGGCCCTGACCTGCGCGAGCGACTGGGTCGGCGTTGCCTCGTCGAGCCTGTTGTTCACGGTCAGCACGTCGACGCCGATCCGGCCGAGCAGGCCGGGCAGGACGAGGGAGGCGGTGCCGCCCGCGCAGTCCGCCACCACCTTCAGCCGCGCGTCCCTGACCCCGCTCATGTCCACGCAGCGGAGCAGGTCAGCGGTGTAGGCCTCGATCACCCGCGGCGGATAGGTCAGCTCGGCGATCTCGCCGGGAAAGGCACGGCGGTACTCCTGGCGGGAGAACACCCGCTCCAGCTTGCGCTGCACGGCCTGCGACAGGTCGGCACCGTGCTCGTCGAGGAAGATGATGTCGATCGACTGCGGGTCGCCAGGCGTGGTGCGCATCGCTATCCCGCCGCTGCACTCGCTGCGCGCGGTCTCGAACCTGGCGACCGGCAGCGGCTGCGCCTCGAGATCGACGACGTTGATCGCGCTGGCGTTGAGCGCGCCGTGGATCGCGCGCTTCAGGGCACGGGCGGCCCGTGAGACGTCGCGGGAGGTGGTGACGACCGAGCCCTTCTTCAGCGTGGTGGCGTACGCGCTCGCCAGGCGCACGCAAAGCTCGGGGGTGATCTCGACGTTGACCAGGCCGGAGACGCCGCGCGGGCCGAACAGCGTCCGCTGACCGCGCGATTCCCAGATCACGCTGGTGTTGACGACGGCTCCGGCCTCGATCGTCTTGAACGGGTAGACCTTGACCCCGGCGGAGATGTACGCCTCGGACTCGATCACGCACTCGTCCCCGACGACCGCTCCCTCCTCGATCCTGGCCGAGGCCATCACATCGGTGTTCTTGCCGATCACGCAGCCGCGCAGGGTGGCGCCGACCCCGACGTAGACGTTGTTGTGCACGGTAGCGCGGTGCAGGAACGCGCCCTCCTTCACCACGACGTTGCTGCCGACCACGGTGAACTCGCGCAGCTGCGCGCCTGCCTCGACCTTGGCGTAATCGCCGATGCACAGCGGCCCGGTGAGGATGGCGTCGGGATCGACCTCGGCGCCCTCGGCCACCCAGACGCCCGGCGACACCTCGAAACCGTCGATGTCCGCCCTGACCTTGCCGGACAGCACGTCGGCCTGGACCCGGTGGTAGGCCTCGTGCGTGCCGACGTCCTCCCAGTACCCGTCAGCGACCCAGCCGTAGACCGGCGCGCCGCGGTCCAGCAGCTTGGGGAAGACATCGGCCGACCAGTCGACGGCCTCCCCTGGCGGTACCTGCGCGAGCACCTCGGGCTCCATCACGTAGATGCCGGTATTGACCGTGTCGGAGAAGACCTGTCCCCAGGTGGGCTTCTCGAGGAAGCGCTGGATCCTGCCGTCGGCGTTGGCGATGACGATGCCGAACTCGAGCGGATCGGGCACCCGGGCGAGGGCGACCGTCACCAGCGCCGCGCTGTCCTTGTGAAAGCGCACCAGATCGGACAGATCGATATCGGTCAGCGCGTCGCCCGAGATCACGAGGAAGGGCGCATCGCGCAGCGCGGCCTCGGCGTTCTTGACGCTGCCTGCCGTTCCGAGCGGGATGTCCTCGGTCGCGTACTGCAGGCTCATGCCCCACTCTTCGCCGTCGCCGAAATAGTTGCGCACCATCGATGCGAGGAACTGGACGGTGACGATGGTCTCGTCGAAGCTGTGCCTGCGCAGCAGCCGCAGCACGTGCTCCATGATCGGCTTGTTGACGACCGGCAGCAGCGGTTTGGGCTGGTTGGCGGTCATCGGGCGCAGCCTGGTCCCCTCTCCGCCTGCCATGACTACAGCCCTCACCGCTTGCCAGCGCTCCCTTCAGGGATAAAGAATCAGCGGCCCGGCGCCGCGCGTCGCGTCAGGGCCAGTCCCCCTCGCCGTGGCGCGCCGTCGCGCTGCCGCGTCGGCCTGCCCGGTCGGCGGCCAGCAGGCGGCGAGCCTGCTCGACGTAGAGTGCAGCAGCCCACCAGTAGAGTGCAGTTCCCCATAGTGCGAATGCCCAACCGAACACCCGGGCTACTCCTGCATATGTCGTCTCGTGTGAACCCAGAAAAAGCAGTGGAAACGCGTACAGAAGGTTCAGCGTTGCTGCCTTGCCGACGAAGCTGACATGAAGCGGCCCGTAACCGTGGCGCCGCAGAACGAGCAGCACGACGCCGAGCATCAGCTCGCGGGCGGCCAGGATCGCGACCAGCCACCAGCCGATAATCGCCCTGATGGCCAGCGCGATAATCGTCGAGACGATGTAGAGGCGGTCGGCGGCCGGGTCGAGCACCTCGCCGAGACGGCTCTGCTGGTTCATCGCACGCGCGATCTTGCCGTCCAGCCAGTCCGACAGGCCGGCCGCCATGAGCAGGCCGACCGCCCACCAGTCGCCTGCCTGGCTCCGCACGCCGAGCACGAGCCACAGGAAGACGGGGACGCCCGCCAGCCGCGCGAAGCTGATGAGGTTCGGAATCGTGAAGACCCGCTCCGGCTGGTCCTCAGCCATCGTCCCGCATCACCCGCTTCCGTCCCCGTCGCAGACGTTACGCGGTCCCGTGCACCGGTCGCCACACCGGATCACCTGAGCCGGGGCAGGACGGTCTGGTGGTGGTGCAGACTGGCGCGATGGGCATGAAGCTGGCTCGCGCGGCAGCGGCCGCGGCGGCAGCCGCCGGGCTGGCGCTGGCCGCCTGCAGTTCCGGTCCTGCCGCGCGGAAATCCAGTCCGCCGCAGTCGCCGCGTCCTCAGCCCAGCCGCAGTGTAGCGGCGGGCACCCCGACGAACTGGCTGACCTATCACGCTGACGCCGCCAGGTCCGGATTCTCCCCGGGACTGCCGGCCGCGGGGAGCCTGGCTGTCGGCTGGTCACGCCGGCTGGACGGCGCCGTCTACGGCCAGCCGCTGGCGATCGGTCACCTGGTGATCGCGGCGACCGAGAATGACTCGGTCTGGGGCCTCGACCGCTCCACCGGGCAGGTTCGCTGGAGAGCGCACGTGGCCGCGGCGCTCCCGGCGGCATCGCAGCCGTGCTCGGACATCGACCCGCTGGGCATTACCAGCACACCGGTCTACTACCGGGGGCTTGTCTACGTGCTGGCTCAGGCGGGCAGGTCCGGGCATGACCTGGTCGGAATCGATCCGGCCACCGGCCGGGTGCGGTACCGCCGGTCGGTGCCGTCGCCGGACGGGCAGCCGTATTACGACCAGCAGCGAGGTGCCCTGGCGGCGGCGAACGGCCGGATCTATGTCACCTTCGGCGGGCATTTCGGCGACTGCGGCCCTTATGTCGGCTCCGTCGTCGGGATGCCGGCCGCCGGATCTGGCTCAGGTGGCACGGCCGGAACCGGCTCGGATGGCACCGTCGGCCGGATCGTCTCCTACCTCGTGCCGACGTCGAAGCACGGCGGTATCTGGGCGCCAGGCGGTCCCGTCATCGGCCCGGGCGGGACCGTCTACGTCGGGGTCGGCAACGGTGCAACCTCGACCCCATTTGACGACTCTGATTCGGTAACGGCCCTGTCGCCCGGCCTGCGCAGAATCGGCGTGTTCGCTCCGCGCAATTGGCTGGCCGACAACCGGGGCGATCTTGATCTCGGCTCGCTGACGCCAGCGCTGACCAGCAGCGGCCAGATGCTCACCGTCGGGAAGCGCGGTACCGGCTACCTGCTCGACGCGGCGCGCCTCGGCGGAGTAGGCGGCCAGGTCGCCGACGCGCGGATCTGCACGGCGTTCGGCGGCGCCGCCAGCATCGGCCAGACGGTCGTGGTCCCGTGCGCAAGCGGCGGCCCAGCCGCCGTCTCGGTATCCGGTGGCAGGCTCAGGGTGCTCTGGCGGGGACCGTCTTCAGCCAGCGGCTCGCCGGTGATCGGCGGCGGCGCCGTATGGGTGACCGACATCCAGGCCGGGTTGCTCTACCAGCTGAACCCGCGTACCGGAATGACCATGCACCAGCTCGCGCTGGGCTCGGAGCTGCCGCACTTCGCCTCGCCGTCGCTGTCGGGACGGCTCGTTCTGATCGGCACCCTGCACGGCGTTGTCGCGGTGACCGGCGCCTGAGGACGGCCCTGGTTACGCGGCCTCCCACAGGCTGGCGATCCCCTGCCCGACGCCGATGCACATCGTCGCCGCTCCCCTGCCCCCGCCGCGCCGGCGTAGCTCGTGCAGCAGCGTCGTCGTGATCCTGGCCCCCGAGCAGCCAAGCGGATGCCCGATCGCGATCGCGCCGCCGTTGACGTTGACGAGCTCCTGGTCCAGCTTCAGCTGGTCGATCACGGCGACGGCCTGGGCAGCGAATGCCTCGTTAACCTCGATCAGCGCAAGCTCGCCGAGCTGCCAGCCCGACCTGGCCAGCACCTTGGTCATGGCGGGGACCGGGCCGATGCCCATGTAGTCAGGGTGCACTCCGGCAGACGCAGCCCCCGCGTACCTCGCCAGCGGCTCCGCGCCGACCGCGGTCAGTGCCCGCTGCGACATCAGCAGCAGCCCGGCTGCCCCGTCGTTAAGCGGCGAGGAATTACCGCCGGTGACCGTGCCGCCTGCCCTGAACGCCGGCCGCTTGGCCGCGAGCTCCGCCTCGGTCAGGTCGGCTCTGACGCCCTCGTCGGCGGTCACAGTTCCCTGCGGCGCCTGGACCGGGACGATCTCAGCCGCGAAGCGCCCGGCATCCTCGGCGGCAGCGGCTAGCTGGTGGCTGCGCAGCGCGAACTCATCTTGCCTGGCCCGGTCGACGCCGTACTTGTCCGCGACGTTCTCGGCTGTCTCGCCCAGGCTGATCGGCGGGTAGAGCTCTGCCATCCGCGGGCTGACCAGGCGCCAGCCGAGCCTGGTGTCGACGACGCCGGCCTCGCGCGGGAAGGGTTCCGTCGCCCGCGGCAGCACGAAGGGTGCGCGAGTCATCGACTCGGTACCGCCGGCGATGCAGATGTCGGCGTCTCCCGCCGCGATCGCGCGGGCTGCCGAGCAGATGGCTTCCATCCCGGACCCGCAGAGCCTGTTGACCGTGGCGCCGGGGACCTCGACGGGCAGGCCCGCCAGCAACACTCCCATCCTGGCGACATTCCTGTTGTCCTCGCCAGCCTGGTTGGCCGCTCCCCAGTAGACGTCATCGATGGTCTGCGGAGCGAGCCATGCGTTGCGGGCCAGCAGTGCGCTGATCACGTCGGCGGTCAGATGATCGGGGCGCACGCCGGCTAGCGCTCCCTTGATCCTGCCGATCGGAGTCCGGCAGGCGTCAACAGCGAACACAGCGGACATCAGCAACCTCCCGCGATCGGGGTCCTCGCTCCGGCGCTCTGCGCTCACCTTACCGGCCAGGATCGGGGCTGGGCCTGTCCCACATAGGAGGCAACGGCATGGCCTGGTCGTATGGTCCCATGACACCCGGGTGCAAAGGCCGTTGGCGGGCTTTGCCGTAAATGCGATGCTCCAGTCTGGACCGTGCCGTGACGGTCTGGGCGCTGCGTGCCGGGCAGGCAGTTTCTGCCGAGATACTCACGGCAGTGCTGGGTGCAGCCCGGCTGTCCGATCCCCGGATCGCGAGGATCTTCGATGCTGACTGCGCGGCCGACCACCCTTACGTCGTCTCAGAGTGGCCAGGTGGCCAGCACATCGACGACTTGCTCATGGCCGGGCTGCCGGACCCATGAACCGCCGCCACGCTGATCATCGTGGCGGCCGGGGCGCTGGCGAGCGCTCACGAGGCCGGTCGGCCGCACCTGTGCCTGACGCCGCATTCCATGCAGTGGAGCACGAGCGGTCTGCTCGATGCGATCACGCGCCGCGCCCTGCTTCCCGGCACGGCGCATCTCGACCCCCGCCCAGCTTGCCTGGGAGCTGCGCAAAGCGTGCGGCTACTGCCGCTTTCCGCTCACGACCCGGTCGCACCCGCCTTTCGCTGATTCTGCTCGCAGTTGTGAAAGTCCGTCACAGGCAGTCGTACAGCGCGTCGATCAGCGCGCGGTTGCGCGGGTTCTGCCAGCGCGGGCCCATCTGACCGGTGACATAGCCGAACGAGACACCTGCCTCCGGATCGCAGAACCCGAGCGAGCCGCCGGCGCCGAAGTGGCCGAAGGCTCCGGCGCTGCGGCCGATCGGCCGTTCCGGCTGGGTGAGCTGGAAGCCGAGGCCGAACCTGGACGGACGGTGCAGGATGCGGTCCGGGCCGTAGACCTGCTCGGTGGTCGCGTCGGCCAGCGCGTGAGCGTCGACGACCCGGATACCGCCGACCGCGCCGCCCGCGGCCAGCGCGGCGTAGATGCGGGCGATGCCCCTGGCGGTGCCGTGCCCGTTGGTCGAGGGCAGTTCCGCCTCGCGCCAGCTCGGCGTGTTGACGACGCCCGCACCGGACAGGCCGCTCGGATTGAAATAGGCGTTGTACTCCATCAGCTGGTCATCGTCCAGCTCAGGCCGCGCGGCCTCGGCGGCCGGCACGGCCGGCCAGGCGAACTCGGCGACCCGGCCGTGCTCGGCCGCCGGCAGGCCGATGTGGACGTCGGCTCCCAGCGGCCCGGCGACTTCCTCGCGCAGCAGGGTTCCGACGGTGCGGCCTGACGCGCGCCGCAAGACCTCACCGACGGCGAACCCGAAGGTGTTGACGTGGTAACCGTGCGCTGTGCCCGGCTCCCACCATGGCTCCTGGGCGGCGATGGCGCTCGTCATCAGCTGCCAGTCCAGCATCGCCCCTGCGGGCAGCCTGCGCCTGACCGCAGGCAGCCCGGCCTGATGGCTGATGAGCTGCCTGACCGTCACCGATGCCTTGCCGGCCGCGCCGAATTCCGGCCAGTACGCGCTCACCTTGGCATCGGTGTCGAGCCGGCCGGATCCGGCCAGCCGCGCCGCGAGCACGGACATCAGTCCCTTGCCGACGGAGAAGATGTTCACCAGCGTGTCCGCCTGCCAGGGCGCTAGCCGGGCCGGTGTCGTCCAGCCGCCCCACAGGTCGGCAACCATGCGGCCGCCGACCATGATGCAGATAGCGCCGCCCGTCTCGCCGCGCAGGGCGAAGTTCTCGGCGAAGGCAGTCCGGACTGGCTCGAAGGCGCTGTCGCACCTTCCAAGGATCACGGCGGATGCTCCGGCGACAGTCTCATCGAGATGTAGGCAGCGAGCGTCCGGATGCTGGCCAGGCTGTCCAGGTTGAGGTCCTGGTCGGCGACGTCGATGCCGTACCGGCGCCTGATCTCGGTCAGCAGCATGGTCCCGCCCAGCGAGTCGAGGCCGATGCCGTCGCGTAGCAGCGGCGTGTCCGCTGGCGCGTCCAGCGGCCGGCTGTCGCCGGTGAGGCCGGCCAGGATCTGCCTGAGCTCGCCGGTCACGTCCGGCTCGCTGGTCAGGTCGGGGTCGCCGGTCACCGGGCCACCGTGACCCAGTCGGGCAGGTCGGGCAGTGGCTCGCCGAGCCGCCTGACATACACGGCGAAGCGCGGCACACCGGCCGTGCCGGTGTCGGTGCCAGCCCGGAAGCCAGCCCCGGTGAGCGCGATCCGCAGCGGCACGTTGCGGGGGCTGACCAGGCACGTCATGGCGACCTGAGCTGCGCCGCCCGCCCGCGCGGTCTGGCAGATCCAGGTCAGCAGCGCGTCGATGACGCCGCGGCCGAGTGCCCGGCAGGACATCATCAGCAGCGGCACATTCCAGGTTCCGTAGCCCGGCCGGGGTGCCGGGCCGGAACCAGCGACGAGAACGCAGCCGCCGACGATGCCGTCGTCGCCGAACCGGTCGGAGAGCCTGACCGTGACGACCTGGCGGCGCGGCGAGCCGAACAGCCAGGCGAACTCAGCCTCGGAGAGCACCCTGCCCGCCGAGTTGAACTGGTGCGTGCGGACGGAGAGTTCGTGCAGTCTGGGCAGGTCCGCCAGGGTGGCCAACCCGATCGACACCCGGGTCTGGCAGTAGCGCAGGAACTCCTCCCTCGACCCGCCGAACGCCCGTGCCTCCTCCTGCCGGGAACGGCGCTGCAGGTACAGGTCGCCGCGCCGCCGCGCCTCGTCGGTCACGGCGGGCGGGCTGAATTGCGGCCAGCCAACCGCATCGGCCATGTCCCGCGGAGCCAGCACGAGAACGTCAGGCAGGCTGAACGAGACCTCGGCTCGTTCCATGGCGTCGTCGTCGACAAAGGCAATGGCGTCGGCCGCCACGCCGAGCTCGCTCATGATCGCCCTGATCGCGGCGGACTTTGTGCCCCAGCCGCACTGGATAGCGGCGAAGGCGTGGCCGGTGGCCCGCTCAGCGTACTGGCCGGCTTCCGGCGGGTTCCTGCTGGCGATCGCGTGCAGGATGCCGCGCCCGGCGAGCTCGGTCAGGATGCCGGCCAGCCCGGGGCTGGCGGCCGGCGGCTGGTCCGGCGACTCCAGGTAGATCCCGTCCAGCAGAGTGTTGTCCAGATCCCAGACCACGCACTTGATCACGAGCGCCCGTCCTGCCGGGTCCGTTTTTCCATCGTGAGGTGCGTGG
>Ga0307374_10012029_pt1 | contig 12203 bp, 8 predicted proteins | sample OX3MG_FD_202532 | JGI IMG/M metagenome (GOLD analysis project Ga0307374, IMG submission 202532) | Soil microbial communities from Risofladan, Vaasa, Finland - OX-3 | ecosystem: Environmental > Terrestrial > Soil > Coastal area > Acid sulfate soil | place: Finland: Risofladan, Vaasa | collected...
ACGTGGAAGAATCGTCTCCTGGGCCCCCTGCACCTGGTGGTTGATGACCGTCTCACCGCTCGCGAGGAGGCAGAAGTCGATCTGGTTGTTCCGGAACGGGTCGTTCTCACGGGTAGTGAGGCAGGCGAAGCCGTTGCCGCCGGCCGTGTCCATCCGCACGTCAAGGCTGACGCTGGCGTCGCCGAAGCTCGCGGCTGTCGGTCGCCAGGCGGTTGCGTAATATCCGTGCGTCTGGACGTGGTACGTGCCGCCGGCCGCGAAGCTGGTGATCGACGCGGTGTTCTCGACGTACCACTGCGTCAGGTCGGGCTGGGCGAGCACGGCACCGGTCGTCGGTGGGGCACCAATCGCCGGCACGTAATAGAAGTTCGCCGAGCTCTGCCGCCCATCGGGCAGATGAATGGTGACAGACTTCGGCCCGGGCGGCGTGGACGAGCTGAGGTAAAGGAACACACAGTTGCCACCGTGGTACACCGCAGTGCTCCCGGGCGGCCCCTGGATCACCTGCGACAGATTAACGGTGGACAAGTCGGCCCCGAAGACGACGAACGTGTAGGCGAGCTGCCCTTGCGGATCGCCCGGGATCGCGTTCGGCGCCAGGCGCGCGTGGAAGTAGATGTGCAGATCTCCCGGAACTCCGGCGCCGGCGTACACGGTGCAGGGCGGCTGCTGGCAAGCGTAGGGGAAGTCATAAGGCTTGACCGGGTTGGTCAGAACCTGCCCGCCAGAGTGCCAGTTGCCGTTGTCGTCCCGGATGACGCTCTCCAGCACACCACCGACAGTCCAGCGCTTGTAGTAGCTCTGCAGGGAGCAGCTTGCGTCGTCGGCCGGCCAACCCCAGTAGTCGGCCGGATCCGTGAAGATCGAGAGGTCGGTGAACGGTCGAGTGTCGAACGCTGTCCCGCTCGCCTGGCTCCCATGGTAGATCTGGGCACTGCCGATGATCGTATCCCACCACACACCGTACTCCGGATGGAACACGTAGCAGCTATTCCCCTGGTAGACGAGCGTGACCTGCTGGCCGTAGAACTGGTTTGCCGACCAGCGCGACTCGGTGTACGAGAAAGGATGGCACTGATGCGTGGGCGCCGGGATGCTCGCCAACGCCGTTTGCGTCTCGGGCGTCTGCTGGAGCTGCTGGTAGCGCCACTGCTCGTACTGAAGGCCGACATTGCCGGACTCCACCTGCCAGCCTGACGGGTTTGACGGCGTGTAGGTCAGCACCCGCCGCTCGAACACCTGCACCAGGACCTGCCTGGAGACGCCACCGACGAGCACGTTGGTCCAGTACGCCTCGGTCAGGGGATAGCCGGTGGCGTAGAACGGGTTCTGGAAGAGCTGGCCGGTCGATGTCTGGCCGTTCTGCTCGACCAGCCCGGTGCTGGTCATGAACGCCCAGAACACCGACGCCACCGTGTGCTTGGTCGGCGCTCCCACGTCCTGCGCCGTCACGTTGTCGCTCGAGAGCGACGGGTCCGTCCCAACGGTCCCCGCCCGGTCCACCGTCTGGGTCAGCACCCAGCCGCTGGGGATCGGCGCGTTGCCCATCAGCCCATTGAACGTCGCGTAGGTCGGTCCGTTCGGGTCGTTGAGGTCCCCGGCCACGTTGACCAGGGCCGGCGGGTACTGCTCGAAGGTGTTGTCGCCGAGCTGCATGTTGCCGGTGATCAGTTCCTTGACGAGCAGTCCGTTCGTGACGTACCAGATCGAGGACTGGTCGCCTTCGGGGTGCGTGATCTCCATGCGCGTCTTGTCGAAGTACTGCACCAGCCGCCAGCCGCTCGACGAGTCCCAGTAGGGCTCGACGAGGGCGGGGCTATCGGGACTCGGTCCCCACATCCAGGTGCGACTGGCCTGGCCGGCGGCCACCGGCTGGTCGGTGTAGGCCCAGGTGCCCTGGAAGTGCGGGCTGGCCAGCGCCGTGTCGGCGCGCGCGGCCGGCGCGACCGCCACCAGGGGTAGCAGTGCCAGCACCAGCCCGATGGCGAGTACGACCGAGGCACGATGCCAGCGCAGATTGTCGTCCACCGGACTCCCCTTCCCGAGCCGCGCGACACTCCCCAGCACCCGTTGCCGGATGCACCGGCGCGTGGCCCCGTCGTCTCGCCCGCCCCCACGACCGACGAGACAGCGGCAACTCCGGTCGTCGCGCCGCAGACCCGACCCCTGCGTCGACCTGAACCACCAGGATCTCCACCAGCCAGGTCAGATGCAGACCCAACGTAACAAGCGGGTTGGGTTTGTGGACGCGAGGCCGCTGAAGTGGAACAGAATGGAACGGCGGGAGACACCCGGGTGGCGGTCGTCGCGCGGACGGCGAGCCGCGCCGGCGCGATCCGGAGCTACCGGCCGGGGATGCCTGTATCGCCGGTGGTCAGCGACGCTGGCTCCCCGCCCGGGCGAGGGTCATAACCTCGGCGGGGGTCATGGCGCTCCCCTCGGCAAAGGCCGCATCGAAGCGCTCCTGGCCGATCAGGTCGAGCACCATGGCGACCTCGCGCTGATAGATCGCGTCGGCGGCTGGCGGAACCGTGATCTGGAACGCCTGCTGCAGCGCCCGAGAGGCGCCACAGAGCCGGGCTGCCCGGACGCCGTCGCCGCGCCGGTGCGCCACGGCGGCGAGGCCGAGCACGGTCAGCGAGGTTTGCAGCCGGTCGCCGGTCTCCTCGTGGATGCGGAGCGACTCGGAGTAGGCATCCACCGCCTCGTCGAGATTTCCGGCGAAACAGAGCGCTGTCCCAAGGTAGAAGGCCGCTCCCCCCAGAAAGGACGTGCGGCCACTGGCACGCAGGCGCTCGTCTGCCTCGCCAAGCCACGTCACCGCTCCGAGGACGTCGCCGCTCAGCAGCGCCTGAACTCCACGGTCACGGAGCGCGCGCGCGAGGCCCACCTCGTCATGCGTGTGGCGGCAGAGGTCCTCTGCCTCGTCGAAGTAGCGGCTGGCCGTCGCGAGGTCGCCCAATAGGACACAATGGGCTAGCCCGAGGTCGCTCAGAGCGCGGGCAATACCGTCCTCATCCCCGACCATGCGCCAGTGCTCGAGGGCCGTCTCAAACCACGGCAGGGTCTGCTCGGTGACGTGGCCCGAGTATTCACCAAGGGCAAACTGCCGGTAGACGAGCGCCTGGCCACGCTGGTCTTCGAGTTCCTGCCAGAGCGCAAGCGCCTGCCCCCCGTACGCCTCGGCCTGGCGGAGTTCCGATTGGATCGAGGTCATCGTGCAGGCGCCGGTGAGGAGCGACGCCAGCAGTCGGGGGGTTGTCTGGTCGCTCCTATCCAACGCCGCCTCCAGCCAGTGCCGGCCTTCCGACACTCGACCGTACTCGAGCCAGTAGGGCCAGAACGCCGCGGTCAGGCGCACGAGCAACTCCGGGTCGTCGCGGGTCGCGGCCCAGCTCAGGGCGGCGCGGACGTTGTCGAGGTCGGTGTCGACCCGCTCGTACCAGTCGCTCGGGCGCGCATCGGGCACGTAGGGCGCCGCCGACTCGGCCAGCGCCAGGAAGTGGCGGGCGTGGCGCTCCCGCAGCGTGTCCCCGTGCCCCGTCGCCGCGAGGAGCTCGGCGCCGTACTCGCGGATCGTCTCGAGCATGCGGTAGCGCCGCGCGCCGCCGGGCGCGGCCGCGGCCACGCGCACGACGAGGCTGGCGTCGACCAGGGCCGTCAGCGTCTGCTCGACGTCGCCCGCCGTCATGCCTTCCAGGGAGCAGACCTCGACGGCGGCCGGCTCGGTCCAGCCGCCGACGAACACGCTGAGGCGGAGCAGGAAGGCGCGCGCCGGCTCCGGGAGGAGGTCGAGGCTCCAGGCGATCGCGTCGCGCAAGGTCTGCTGGCGCGGGAGGACGTCGCGCGGGCCGGCGCTGCCCAGGTCGAGCCGGCCGGCGAACTCGGCCAGCAGCCGCTCCGGGCCGCGGTCGCGCGTACGGGCGGCTGCCAGCTCGATCGCCAGCGGCAGGCCGTCGAGCCGAACACACAGCTCCGCCACCGCCGCCAACTCCTCGTTGTCGTCGAGCGCGCGGCGCGGATTGGCGCTCCGGGCGCGCTCGAGGAACAACTCGACCGCCGGGTTGGTCAGCAGCACCCGGCGCGGCCGGTCCGGCTCGGGCAGCGGCAAGGGCTCGACCGGCCACGCGTGCTCGCCGTAGACGCGCAGCGGCACCCGGCTGGTGGCCAGCACCTTCACGTGCGGCGCGGCGCGCAGCAGGGCGACGACGTCCGGGCCGCAATCGACCACCTGCTCGAGGTTGTCGAGCAGCAGCAGCACGCGGCGTGTCCGCAGCCAGCCGGCCAGGCGCGCCTGGAGCGACGAGTCGAGCACGTCGCGCAGGCCGACGGTTTCGGCGACGGTCTTGACGACCAGCTCGGAATCGGAGACGGCGACAAGCGGGACGAAGAAGACGCCGTCAGGGAAGGCGTCGAGCACCTCCCCGGCCACGCGCAGCGCCAGCCGCGTCTTGCCGCTGCCGCCGGTGCCGGTCAGGGTCACCAGACGCACGCCGTCGCGGCTGAGGAGCTCGGCAAGGCCGGTGACCTCGTCGACCCGACCGACGAAGGAGGTCAGGCCGGCCGGCAGGTTGTTCCGGGTCGGGAGCGACCAGCGCTCGAGCAGCGTCCGCTCCTCGGCGGACGGCGTCCGCGCCAGCGCGTCGATCGGAGGCAGGTTGGCGGCGCGGAGAAGGCGGTTGGCGCTGACCTTCGGCAGGCTGAGCGCGGCCGCCACGCCGAGCAACCCACCGCGATGATAGGGCTTGACCGACTTGCCGTTCAGCCAGCGGCTCAGCGTGGCCGAGGACAGCCGCGCCCGCTCGGCGAGCTGGGTCTGATTGAGGCCGCGCTCGTCCATGTACTGCTTCAGCAGCGACGCCAGCGGAGTCGCGTCCTGCCGCTCACCCGCGCCACGCATGCGCCCGCCCCTCGTCGCACGCTCCCACCTCGACTCTGGCTGTGTTATATACAGAATACCGGGAAAGACGCAGCGAACAAAGTCCGGGAACGCCCGAGCCGGTTCTACTCGTCAGACGAGTACGGGAGGCCCGCCACGCGGCCGCCGCCCGAACTGGGACCAGGAGACGGTGCCGACGAGCGCGATGGGGACGATCGCCGCCCGAGTGGGGCTGACCCGGCGAACAAAACTGGCGTGGGGGACGTCCGGGCTGGGGGTCGAGGCGCTCCGACAGAGCCGCAACGCCTGGCTGGTCTTCTTCTACGCCCCGCCCGCCGGTGCCGGGCACGCGGCGATGCTGTCGCTGGCCACCGTGAGCGTGCTCCTCTTTGCGGGCAAGCTGCTGGAGGCGTCGGCCGATACCCTCATTGGCTACTGGAGCGATCGCACGTCGTCGCGGCTCGGCCGGCGGATCCCGTACGTCGTGCTGGCGACGCCTCCGGCGGCGGTCTTCGCGGTGCTCCTCTTCGCCCCGCCGGTCCGGACGCCGGGGGCGCTGATCGCCGCCTACTTTTTCGTGGCGCTGGAGTTGTTCTACCTCTTCAACAGCCTGGCGGGTGTCCCCTACGAGGCGCTGTTACCCGAGATCGCGCGCACGAACGTCGAGCGGTTGTCGCTGTCCGCCTGGCGCGTCTACGGCGGGGTGATCGGCGCGGCGCTGGGACTGGTCGGCAGCGGACTGCTGATTAGCCACATCGGCTTCCGGGACATGGTGGCGGTGATCGCCGCGCTGATGGTCGTCACGCGCTACGCCGGAGTCGTCGGGGTGTGGCGGCACGTGGAGCGTGAGACGCCGCCAACCCACCTGTCGCTGGTGACGACGCTGCGGCTGACGGCGGCCAACCGGCGACTGCTCGTCTTCTTGCTCTCGTTCGTCCTCTTCAGCACCGCGCTGGCGATGCTGGTCGGCCTGCTGCCCTACTACGTGACGAGCGTGCTCCAGGAGGGCGATACCGGCACCTGGTCGGCGCTGCTGACGGCGGTCGGGATCGGCTCGATGGGACTGGCGCTGCCCGTCTTCTCATGGCAGGCCCGCCGCACCTCGAAGGACCACGCCTACCGGCAGGCGATGCTGGCGGCGGCGGTGGCCTTCCCGGTGCTCTTCGTGGCCGGCTCGCTGCCGGGGATCGACCGGACAGTCCAGGCGCTGGTGGCGCTGGTGATCGTGGGGGCGCCGCTCGCCGGGGTCTACCTCTTCCCGGGCCCGATCATTGCCGACCTGTGCGACCTGGAGGCTCGCGAGCGGGGGCTGCGGCGGGAGGGGATGTTCTACAGCGCGCAGGCGTTCATGGACAAGGTCACGGAGGCGTTCGCGCCGCTTCTGCTCGGTCTGCTCCTGCTGCTCGGTGACCGCCCGGGCGACACGCTGGGCATCCGGCTGGTCGGCCCGGTCGCCGGCCTGGTGGTGCTGGCCGGCTATCTGGCGCTGCGCGCGCACGAGCCGGCGGTGGGCAGGGCGACGTGAGCTGTCGGCGGAAGCTGGTCGCCGCGCAGCCGGACGACGAAGGATCACCATCGACGTAACTGGGCGGGTTTGAAACCCGCCCCTACGAGGCGCGAGGATCGGGCGGCACAATACGGGTTACGCCCCGCCGGGGTGGTCGAGCGACTGCTCCAGCAAGTCGAGGTACTCCCGCATGGTGGTGAAGGCGTCGTCGTACGGCTGCGCGGTCGTCAGGTCGACCCCGGCGTCGCGCAGCAGATCGAGCGAGTCCTTCGACGAGCCCGCCGCCAGGAAGGCGAGGTAGCGGTCCCGCGCGCCCGCGTCGCCCGCCAGCACCCGGTGCGCCAGCGCCGTGGCGGCGATCAGGCCGGTGGCGTACTGGTAGACGTAGAAGGCGCGGTAGAAGTGGGGCACCCGCGCCCACTCCAGCTCGACCTGCGGGTCGACGGCGAAGTCGGGCCCGTGGTAGTCGGCGACCAGACGGCTGTACTCCTGCATCAGCCGCTCCGGGGTGAGGCCTTCGCCGGCCTCGACGATGCGGTGGGTGAGCAGCTCGAACTCGGCGAACATCGTCTGGCGGAAGATGGTCGTCCGGAACGTCTCGAGCGCGTCGTTGACGAGATAGGCGCGCTCGCGCGGGTCGGTCGTGCCGGCGAGGAGGTGGGCGGTCAGCAGCCGCTCGTTGAAGGTCGAGGCGACCTCGGCGACGAAGATGGTGTACTGCGCGGTGGGGTGCGGCTGGCCCGCCGAGGAGAGGTAGGAGTGCATGGCGTGGCCGGCCTCGTGCGCCAGGGTGAAGGCGTCGTTGAGGGCCCCGGCCCAGTTCAGCAGCACGTACGGGTGCACGCCGTAGACGCCCATGCTGTATGCGCCCGAGCGCTTGCCGGGTGTCTCGTGCACGTCGGCCCAGCGGGAACCGAGCCCGCCGGTGAGGGCCTCGACGTAGCCCGTCCCGAGCGGCGCGAGCGCCTCCAGCACAGTGCCGCGGGCCTCAGGGAAGCTGAAGCTGCGCTCAGGCATCTCGACCAACGGTACATACAGATCGTACATATGGACCTCGTCGAGCCCCAGCGCCCGCCGGCGCAGCCCGACGTAGCGGTGCAGCAGCGGCAGGTAGCGGTGTACGGTGGCGATCAGGTTGGTGTAGACCTCGCTCGGGATGGCCTCGGGCTGGAGCGCGGCGTCGAGCGCGCTGTCGTAGCGCCGGGTGCGGGCGTAGAAGGCGTCGCGCTGCTCGCTGGCGGTCAGGAGCGCGCCGAGGGTGTTGCGGTGGGTGAGGTAGGGCGCGTGCAGCGCCTGGTAGGCGTCCTGGCGGACGCGACGGTCCCGGCGCTCGACCAGCCGCAGGTAGCGGCCCTTGGTGACCTCGAGCTCGCTGCCGTCGCTGTCAACGATCGTGCCGAAGCGGGTGTCGGCGTTGTCGAAGAAGGTGAAGACGTTGGACGGCGTCTGGGCCATCTCGGCGGTCTCCGCCAGCACCTCCTCGACCTCGGCGGAGCGGACGTGCGGCCGCTCGCGGATGATGCGCTCGATGGTGCGGCGGAAGGGAGCGAGGCCCGGCTCGGCGTCCAGCGCGGCGCGCAGCTGGTCGTCGCTCAACGTCAGCAGCTCGGGGGCAATCCAGGACGAGGCGCGGCCCAGCGCGACGGCGAGGGCCATGGCCTGCTCGTAGCGCTGGATGGCGGCGCTGTTGCGCGTATCCTGGTCGCGCTCCAGGGCGGCGTAGCCGAACAGCCGGTCCAGGCGCTCGTCGATCTGGTCCGAGAGGGTGAGGACGGCGAGCAGCTGTGCCGGACCCTGGCCCAGTGTGCCGCGCAGCGCCTCGAGCCGCGGGACCTCGGTCTGCAGCGCCTCTCGCTCGGCCGACCAGGTCGAGTCGGTCGGGAAGATGTGCGCCAGGTCCCACGTCTCGTTCTCGGCCAGCGCATCGCGCGTCAGCTGCGCCATCGTTCGATTCCTCCTCGCCTCCATACCCGGATGCCGTCGTCCTCGTCGCCGCCGTTCCGCGGCCGGCGTTCCCGCGCGCCACACCGGAGCCCGCGGTGCTTGAGGTCGGGACAGTCTACACGCTCCACATGCCGCGCGGGGGCCGGTGTTCAGGTCGACGCCGATGCTCTATTATGGTCTCCGCGGACGCGCGAGCGGTCGCCGGTCTGGTCATGGGACGCGGCCTCTGCTATGGTGCGTCGCTGAGGTCACACGCACGGGCCGCGCGGAGCAGATGCTGAAGCTGGTTTCCCGCGACAGTCGACGACGACAACCGGCGAGAGGAGCGAGGGTTGCTGGAGAAATGGCTGCTGGTCGAACTGGGCATGATGGGCCTGTTCGGCGGCGGGTGGAGCATCCTGGGCACGCGGCTGATCCGCGATCAGGGCACGGCCACGCTCGCCCGGATCGGCTACGTGGCGGGCGCCGTCGCGATGCTCGCGTCGGTCGTGTACATCCTCTACGGCCTCATCCACTACGCCTAGCGCTCGCGGTACCGCGGACACCTTGGCGGGCAGCTGGCCCGCCTTTTTCTATCTGGGCGCGCTCGACGGACCGCGGACCGGAGACTGGCGTCGCCTTGCCGTGGACGGGTCACTCATGCCCTGCCGAGGACGATCAGATCCATCGCGCGCAGCCGCTCGGGGTCGGCGATCAGGTCGACGGCGACGATCCGGTCGCCGGTCGTGAAGCGGTAGACGACGCGCGGTCGCCCCTGCACCAGCCACACGGCACACGCCTGGCCCTCGATCAGCGCCGGAGTGGCACCGCGCGCGATGCTCAGGAAGCGGGCAGCGTCGTGCGCGCCGTGGATCTCCGGCGGCGCGCCCAGCTTCACCGCCGTTTCGTCCGCGCGCAGCGCGATGTCGGGGTCCAGCACGGCGAGCAGGGCGTCGAAGTTGCCGTCGCGGGCAGCGGCGAGGAAGGCGTCGACCAGCCGGTCGTGACGGAGCCCATCCGCATCCCGGTCCGTACCCTGTCCCTGCACCCGGCGACGGGCACGGCTGGCAAGCTGGCGCGTGGCGGGCGTGCTGCGCCCGACGATTCGCGCGATGTCCTCGAAGGGCACGGCGAACATGTCGTGGAGCACGAACGCGACGCGCTCCGCGGGCGAGAGCGTGTCGAGCACGACCAGCAGGGCGAGCCCGATGGAGTCGGCCAGGAGCGCCTCGCGTTCCGGATCGGCTTCCAGCGCGGAGCCGGCGACCGGCTCGGGGACCCGCGCGCCGGCCGGCAGCTCGGGCCGTGACCGCCGCGCCTGCAGCATGTTCAGGCACACCCGCGAGACGACGGTGGTGAGCCAGCTGCCGAGATTCTCGACGGCGTCGACGTCCGAGCGGCTGAGCCGCAGCCAGGTCTCCTGAACGGCATCCTCCGCCTCGCTCGGCGAGCCAAGCATCCGGTAGGCAACGGCCGTCAACCGACCCCGGTACCCCTCGAACCGCTCCGCCAGCCAATCGCTCTCGTGCACTGTCACACTCCTCCGTTGCGATCGGTCTTTAACCATAGGACCGGCGTGAGGGCGCCGATGTGACCGGACCTCTGGAGAGATGGGAGCATTCGATCATGACGACGACCAGCGCGGCGCGACCGCCGCGCATACAGAACCCGGCCGCGCTCCTCCCCGACGCCATGGGCGCGATCCAGTCGATGATCGCGGCGAGCCAGCAGGGCGGGGTGCCGGCGGCGACGCTGGAGCTCGTCCACCTGCGGGCCAGCCAGATCAACGGCTGCAGCTTCTGCGTCGACTACGGAGCGCGCCACGCACTGAAGGCGGGCGAGAAGGCCGAGCGGATTGTCGCGGTGTCGGCCTGGCGGGAGGCTCCGTACTTTACCGACGCCGAGCGCGCCGCGCTCGCCCTCGCCGAGTCGGTGACCCGGCTCTGCGACCGGCCGGACCCGGTGCCCGACGACGTCTGGGACGAAGCCGCCCGGCACTACGACGAGCGGGCGCTCGCGGGGCTGCTCCTCTGGATCGCCACGACCAACGTCTTCAACCGCCTCAACGTCAGCACGCGCCAGCCGGCCGGCGCCTGGGGCTGAGCGGCCTGAGGCCCCGCGACCGGGGAGATGGAACGATCCAGATCTGACCATCAGGTGGTCTTCGGATGGTCTGGCCGACGGAGGCCCCGGCTGAGCCGGCAAACGCCACGCCCCATGCCCAGCAAGGGCGGAGCGGGCTCACCGCAGCGTGTAGCGCAGGAAGAGGTGGCTGCCGCCGCGACGGACATCGACGAGCCGCGTCCAGAGCGGGTGCTCGGGCGCGAAGACGCGCCCCATGGCGAACCCCGGACGCTCGAGCGGCTGGGCGCGGCCGGCGATCTGCGGCGCCAGGGTCAGGAAGAGCTCGTCGACCTGGCCCTGCTCCAGGAACTGGGCCATCAGATGGGGACCGACCTCGAGCAGGATGGTGTCACGGGCCCCGGCCGCGATGGCCGCCTCGATGATCTGCCGTGTCGACAGCGACGCGCCCGAGCCGGCCGCCACCGCGGAGATCCCGCGCGGCAGGCCGGTGGCACCCAGACGCGTCAGGCCGGCCGGCGTGGTCACGATCAGGACCGGCGCCGCGCCCGACCGGAAGACGGGCAGGTCGAGGTCGACCACTCCCGACGCCGTGACGATGACACTGAGCGGCGCCTCCGGCTTGCCCAGCGCCCCGCGAAGGGCTCGATAGGCGTCCGCGAGGGGAGGATAAACGTAGTACGGAGTCCAGCGATGCTCCGGTGACGCGCGCAGGGTGCCGGCGCCGACGACGACGGCGTCGGCCACCGCGCGGAGGAGGCCCATCACCATGCGGTCGTGCGCCTCCCCGCCGCTGATCTCGCGCCCGCCCTCCTTGCCGGGCACCGCCAGCGAGACGACGCCGTCGAGTGTCTCGACGAAGTTAGCGTAGACCAGCGGCCCGTCCGGGTGCTCCGGCAACGTGAGCGGGCCGTAGCTGCCGCCGATGACAGGCGGGAGCGGCAGCAGATCGCCGCGCTCGTCGACGCGCAGCAGGTCGAGCGGCGGCGGCAGCGCGCTCATGGCCGCAGCCCACAGGCGGTGAAGAACTCGGCGCGCAGGGCGGGGTTCTCGTCGTAGGCTCCGCGCCAGAAGGTCGTGCGCGTCAGCGGCGAGACTTCCCGCACCCCGCGCATCTGCGTGCACAGGTGCCGCGCCTCCAGGTAGACCGCCACCCCGTGCGGCGCCAGCATGGCCTCCAGCGTGTCGGCGATCTGCTGGCCGATGCGCTCCTGCACGGTGAAGCGCTGGGCAAACAGCCGCACCAGCCGGGTCAGCTTGGAGATGCCGATGATGTGCTCGTGGGCGATGTAGCCCACGTAGGCGCTGCCGAAGAAGGGCAGCACGTGGTGCTCGCACAGGGCGTGGAAGGGGATCGGTCCCTCGATCACCTGGGAGAGGCGGCAGTCGGGTCCGCCGCGACACTCGGTGGCGAACACTTTGAGCAGCTTGGGATCGCCGTCGTAGCCGGCGGTCACGTCGAATAGCGCGCGCACGAAGCGGCGCGGCGTGTCCCGGGTGGAGGGGGTATTGACGTCCATGCCGAAGGCGGTCAGCATCTCGGCGACGTACCCCTCGAACCGGCGGAACTGTTCGTCGGAGACGCGCCGCCGGTGCAGGTCCATCTCCCGCTCGAGCATGTCGTCCTCGGGCTCTCGATCGTCGACCATCGCCGTTCCTCTCACGAGCGCTCCACCCGGCCGACCCAGGCCCAGGCGCCGAGCATGCCCCCAGCAATGCGCCCGCCACCATCCGGCCGAGACGGCCCGGTCCCCACGACACTACCGAACAGCGGCAACGCGACAGGTCATCCCGGGGGGCGCGATTTGTCGA
>Ga0307374_10012030_pt1 | contig 12203 bp, 10 predicted proteins | sample OX3MG_FD_202532 | JGI IMG/M metagenome (GOLD analysis project Ga0307374, IMG submission 202532) | Soil microbial communities from Risofladan, Vaasa, Finland - OX-3 | ecosystem: Environmental > Terrestrial > Soil > Coastal area > Acid sulfate soil | place: Finland: Risofladan, Vaasa | collected...
TGCAGATCGAGCAGGACGCCGTGGAGTTCCTGGCCGGCGTGCGCGCCGGCGAGACCATCGGCGCGCCCATCGCCATGCTCGTCCGCAATCGCGATTGGCAGAACTGGGCCGAGATCATGGATCCGGCGCCGCGCGATGGCGAGGACCCCTCGGCGCTCCGCAAGCGCGCCGTCACCCGCCCGCGCCCCGGGCACGCCGATCTCACCGGCCTGCTCAAGTACGACCGCGACGACGCGCGCGACATCCTCGAGCGCGCCTCGGCGCGCGAGACCACGGCCCGCGTGGCCGCGTCGGCGGTGTGCCGCCGGCTGCTCGCCGAGTTCGACGTGCGCATCGGCAGCCACATCGTCCACCTGGGCGGCATCGACGCGCGGCGCCCCGAGCCGATGCCGGCCGACATCAACGCCGCCGCCGATGCGTCGCCGCTCCGCACGCTCGACCCCGACGCCGAGCAGGCGATGATCGCCCGCATCGACGAGGCCAAGCGCGCCGGCAATACGCTGGGCGGCATCTGTGAAGTCGTGGCCGACGGCCTGCCCGTGGGGCTCGGCTCGCACGTGTCGTGGGACCGCAAGCTCGACGGCCGCATCGGCGCGGCCATGATGAGCATTCCGGCGGTGAAGGGGGTAGAGATCGGCATGGGTTTCCAGGCCGCGCGCGTGACCGGCGCCGAGGTGCACGACGCGATCGAACTCGCCAGGGGGCGCCCCCTGGCCGGCAACGTGCGCCGCACCACCAATCGCGCCGGTGGACTGGAGGGCGGCATGACGTCGGGCGAGCCGCTCGTGGTGCGCGTGGGCATGAAGCCGATCAGCACGCTCATGCGGCCGCTGGCCACGGTGGACGTGGCCACCAGCGAAGCGGCGGCCGCGGTGGCCGAACGGAGCGACGTCACCGCCGTGCCGGCGATGGGTGTGATCGCCGAGGGCATGCTGGCCCTGGTGATCGCGAATGCCTTTGCCGAAAAATTCGGCGGGGACTCTCTCGGAGAAATGCGCCGCAACTATGACGCCTACCTTTCGCACATCGCAGGGCGGCTCGGCGGCTGATCCGTCGGTCCCGCACCTGATCCTCGTGGGGCTCCCGGGTTCCGGGAAGTCGGTGGTCGGCATGCGGGCGGCCGAGATCGCCGAACGGACCTTTCTCGACTTCGATGCCGAGATCGAGCGCCGCGAGGGCAGGCCCATCGCGCAGATCTTCGGCGAGTCGGGCGAGCATCACTTCCGGGCCAAGGAGCGCATCCTCACCGAGGAGCTGCGCGAGATGGGCGGGATGATTCTCGCGCCCGGCGGCGGGTGGATCGTCAACCCGGACGTGGTGTCGCTGCTCCGGCCCCCGAGCATCATGGTGTACCTCAAGGTACGGCCGGAGACGGCGCTCAAGCGGATGGGCAAGCGGCAGGAACTCCGGCCCCTGCTCATGCGGGCCGATCCGGCTCAGGAGATGCGGCGGTTGTTCGAGGCGCGTCGCCTATTATATGAAGGGGCCGACCACGTGATAGATTCGGAACACCTTACGCTGCAAGAGGTTACGGAAAAGGTAGTTGCATTAGCAAAGGAATTGCGTTAGGGGTTCTCACCCCTCCGAGTGGCCCAGAAGTTGACGCGGTGCGTAGAATGCGGCATTCGGGCGGGGCTTGGAAAGGCCCGGAATCGGCCCGCACTCGCAGCGGCGATCCCGGATATTCGCGGTCCACACGACGCAGCGGCCGGGTACGTCCGGCAGGGGATCAATGCCATGCGTGCTCGGCGGACGGTCAAATTTGGTGGTCCCGGTGGGCCACCGGGCCCGGCAGGGACATGACGATACGAGTGTTGGGGCCGCACGAGCGCGGACGGTTCGCGCCGGAGGCCTGGGGATATTTGCTCGCGCTCGGCAGTACGGGAGCCGTGAACTCCTTTGAGTTGGAGACGATCATCGAACGGGCGCTGTCGCAGGTGGACGGCCGCATCGGGCTCGACGATCTGCGCTCGCTGCTCGAAGGGACCGGCTTGGACGATGGGCGCTCGGGCAACGACAATCAGACGGTACACTGATCATGGCTGTGAAGAAGAAGACCACAACGACCAAGAAGCGCGCCACCGCCCGCAAGGCCAAGGGCAGCGCGGCCACCACCAAGCGGCGGGGCCGCGCGGCGGCGGCCGAGCCCGAAGAGGAGCTGCCGTCCGAGCCGGGTTCGACGTCGTTGGTGATCGTCGAGTCGCCGGCGAAGGCCAAGACCATCGGCAAGTATCTGGGCCGCGGCTACCGGGTGCGGGCCACGGTGGGCCACATCATGGACCTGCCCGAGAAGAAGCTCGGCATCGACGTGGAGAACGGGTTCGAGCCCGATCTCGTGCCGATTCCCGGCAAGGAGAAGACGATCGCCGAGCTCAAGAGCGCGGCGAAGACGTCCAAGGAAGTATTGATCGCCACCGACCCTGATCGTGAAGGTGAGGCGATCGCGTGGCACGTGGCGGAGCAACTCAAGCCCAAGCGCGGCAAGTCCACCATTCCCATTCGGCGCGTGCTGTTCCACGAGATCACCAAGGACGCGGTGCAGCGGGCGATCAGCGCCGCCGGCGAGATCGACGAGCGCAAGGTGGAGGCGCAGCAGGCGCGCCGCGTGCTCGACCGTCTGGTGGGCTACAAGGCCAGCCCGGTGCTCTGGAAGACGGTGAAGAAGGGCATCTCGGCGGGGCGCGTGCAGACCGTGGCGTTGCGCCTGATCGTGGAGCGCGAGCGCGAGATCCGCGCCTTCAATCCGGTGGAGTACTGGACGGTGGAGGCGTTGCTCGAGAAGAGCGGCACGACGTTCACCGCCAAGCTGCACCACATCGACGGCAAGAAGCCGGAGATTCACCACCAGGCCGAAGCCGAGCGGATCCTTGCCGATCTCAAGGGGCGCAAGACGTTCGGCGTGACCGACGTGAAGCGGCGCGAGCGGCGCAAGAATCCGTCGGCGCCGTTCACCACGTCCACGCTGCAACAGGAAGCGGCCAAGAAGCTGTCGTTCGGTTCCAAGCGCACGATGCGCGTGGCGCAGGATCTGTACGAGGGCATCGAGGTGGGCGCCGAGGGCGCCGTGGGTCTGATCACCTACATGCGCACCGACTCCACGCGTGTGGCCGAGAGCGCCGCGCTGCAGGCGCGCGACGTGGTGCGCAAGGCGCACGGCGAGGAGTACCTGGCGTCGGGGCCGCAGCTCTACGGCGACGGCAAGAACAAGAGCAAGAACGCGCAGGACGCGCACGAAGCGGTGCGGCCCACCGATCCGGCGCGGCGTCCGGACGACGTGAAGCGCTATCTGTCGCCCGATCAGTTCAAGCTCTACCAGCTGGTCTGGCAGCGGTTCATGGCGTCGCAGATGGCGCCGGCGGTGTTCGACACGACCACCGTGGACTTCGATCTTCCCGCGTCGTCGCAACCCGACATCGGGCGCCGCAACTATCTGTTCCGGGCCACGGGGAGCATCGTGAAGTTCCCGGGGTTCCTGGTGCTGTACCGCGAGGCGCACGAGGAGGGCGAGCACAAGGCGCTCGAGGACGAACAGGCGCTGCCGGTGGTGGACGTCAAGGAGCAGGTGCCCGTCAAGTCGATCACGCCGTCGCAGCACTTCACCGAGCCGCCGCCGCGCTTCTCCGAGGCCAGCCTGGTCAAGGAGCTGGAAAAGCTCGGCATCGGCCGTCCGTCCACGTATGCGGCGATCATCTCGGTGCTGGCCGACCGGCGCTACGTGAACCTGGAGCAGCGCCGCTTCTTTCCCACCGAGCTGGGCGAGACGGTGGAGAAGGTGATGGTCAAACAGTTCCCCGACGTCTTCAACGTGGGGTTCACGTCGGAGATGGAAGGCGAGCTGGACAAGATCGAGGACGGCGAGCTGAGTTGGCGCAAGGTGCTGCAGGATTTCTACGGCCCGTTCGCCAAGTCGCTGGCGTCGGTGGATGCGCCGGCGCTGATCGCGGCGGCGCACGATCTGTCGGGGCTGGCGGCGCTGCGCTGTCCCGACTGCGGCGGCAAGCTCGAGCCGCGCGGCGGATTCTTCGGGCCCTTCCTGGCCTGCGAGAACCATCCCAAGACGTGCAAGTACACGCGGCCCATCAAGGGCGAGAAGGCCAAGCCGCGGATGACCGACGTGCCCTGTCCCCTGTGCGCGCAGCCGATGGTGGTGCGGCAGGGACGGAGCGGGGAATTCCTGGGCTGCAGCACGTTTCCCAAGTGCCGCGGCACGCGGTCCATGCCCACGGGTGTGTACTGCCCCAAGGACGGCGGCGAGATCGTGGAGCGCCGGTCCAAGAAGCGCGGAACCGCGTTCTTTGCCTGCGCCAACGAGACCTGCGACTTCGTGGTCTGGAACCGCCCGGCGGTGGAGAAGTGCCCGGAGTGCGGCTACATCGGCGCCGAGATGAAGTCCACCAAGGCGCGCGGCGACTTCCGCAAGTGCATCAAGTGCGGCAACGAGTGGGAAGCGCCCAAGAGCGAAGAAGCCGAGCCCGCGCTGGCGGGATGAAAGACGGTAGGACGGTAGGACGGTAGGGGGGTAGGACGGTAGACTGCGTACCGCAGTCATCGGTCCTACGCTCCTACCCCCCTACCGTCCGACTCTACTAGTAATGAGCCACCAGACTCCAGTAACCATCGCCGGCGGCGGACTCGCCGGATCGGAAGCCGCGTGGCAGCTGGCCGAGCGCGGGCACGACGTGGTGTTGCACGAGATGCGTCCCGTGCGCGGCACGCCGGCGCACAAGACGGATCGTCTGGCCGAGCTGGTGTGCTCCAACACGTTCAAGAGCACCGAAGCCACCAACGCGCACGGGCTGCTCAAGGCCGAGATGCGGCTGCTGGGCTCGCTGGTGCTCTGGGCGGCCGATCAGGCGCGCGTGCCGGGCGGCAGCGCGCTCACCGTGGACCGCGACGTGTTCTCGCGCGCCGTGCACGACCGCCTCATGGCGCATCCGCGCGTGACCGTGATCCGCGAGGAGGTCACGGCGCTTCCGTCGCCGGGCATCGTCGCCACCGGGCCGCTCACCTCCGACGCGCTGGCCGAGGCCATTCGCGCGCGGCTGGGCGTGGCCTCGCTGGCGTTCTACGACGCCATCGCGCCCATCGTCTCGCGCGAGTCGATCGACGACTCGATCGCGTTTCGCGCGTCGCGCTACGACAAGGAAACCATGGAGGGCGCCGAGCCCGAGGGCGCTTATCTCAACTGCCCGTTCACGCGCGACGAGTACGAAGCGTTCCTCGACGCGCTGCTCGCGGCCGATCTGCACCACGGCCACGAGTTCGACGAGGTGCCGTACTTCGAAGGCTGCATGCCGGTGGAGGTGATGGCGCAGCGCGGCCGCGACACGCTGCGCTTTGGCCCCATGAAGCCGGTGGGGCTCGTGGATCCGCGCACCGGCCGGCGTCCGTGGGCGGTGGCGCAGCTCCGCATGGAGGACCGGGCCGGACAGATGTGGAACCTGGTGGGCTTCCAGACGCGGCTGCGCATTCCGGAGCAGAAGCGCGTGTTCACCATGATCCCGGCGCTGGCCAACGCCGAGTTCCTGCGCTTCGGCACCATCCATCGCAATTCGTATCTCAACGCGCCGGCGTCGCTCACCCCGCATCTCTCGCTGCGCGATGACCCGATGACGCTGTTCGCCGGCCAGCTCACCGGGGTCGAGGGCTATACCGAGAGCACCGCCACCGGGCTCGTGGCCGGCGTCAATCTGTCGCGCCTGCTGCACGGGCAGGACGCGGCGGTGCCGCCGCCCACGACCATGCTCGGCGCGCTGTACCGGTATCTGCGCGAGGCCGACCCGCGGCACTTCCAGCCCATGAACGCCAACTTCGGGCTGGTGGAGCCGCTGCCGCAGGAGGTGCGCGACAAGGCCAGGAAGCGCGGCATGATCGCCGAGCGCGCGCTGGCCGACATGGAGCGCTGGCGCGACGAGTTCGTGTCCGCGGTGGCGGCGCCGTGACCAGCGACGCGCCGGCGCCGGCCGAGGTGGAGGAGTACCTCACGCATCTGGCCAAGGAGCGCGACGTGTCGCCCAACACGGTGATCGCGTACCGGCGCGACCTCAAGGAATTCGTCGGGTTCCTGGGCGCCTACCATGGCGGCGCGGTGTGGAGCTGGCAGGGCGTGGACCGCCTGACCATGCGCGGGTTCCTGGGGCACCTCACGCGGCGCGGCCTGTCGCGGCGTTCGATGTCGCGCACGTTGAGCGCCGTGCGCGGGTTCTACCGGTTCCTGGCCCTCAACGACCTCGTGTCGGTGAATCCGGCGCGGGCCGTGGGCGCGCCCAAGCTGGAGAAGCACCTGCCCGGATACCTCGACCGCGCGCAGATCGACCTGCTGTTCCAGGCGGCCGAGGCGCGGGCCATGGAGGGGCGGTTCGAGGACGTGCGCAACCTGGCCATCCTGGAGCTGTTCTACTCCACCGGCATGCGCGTGTCGGAGCTACAGGGGCTCAACCGTCCCGATCTGGATCTGATCTCGCAGCAGGTGAAGGTGCGCGGCAAGGGGCGCAAGGAGCGCATCATCCCCGTGGGCGACCACGCGCAACTGGCCGTGCGCAATTACGAGGCCAAGCGCGAGGCGCTGCCGGGCGCGCTGGGCGCCGGGGCGGACCGGCGGGCGCTGTTCGTGGGGCGCACCGGCAAGCGCCTCACCGTGCGCGCCGTGCAGAAGCTCATGAGCAAGTTCCTATCGCAGGTGGACGAGGAGGCGGGGCTCACCACGCACTCGCTGCGGCACACCTTTGCCACGCATCTGCTCGACGCCGGCGCCGACCTCCGGGCGGTTCAGGAGCTGCTGGGCCATGCGTCCATCAGCACCACGCAGATCTACACGCACACCAGCGTGGAGCGGCTGAAAGAGGTGTACCACAAGTCGCACCCGAGAGCATAGCCGTTGGCTCGCGGCCGTACGCCGGTTGCTCGCGACCTTCCGTTCAGGATGCCCGAACGAAACCGGGATCGTCCCGTGTCCGTTGTGTGATCCGTCATCACCCGACCATCATGCTGCGTCCCGGCCCGCTCATTCACGATCTCTGGCTGCTGCTCCTGGCCGTCTGGCTGGTCGGCGCCTTTGCCACCAAGCGGACGGCCCGGCGCCAGGGTCGCGGCTCCCGCATGGTTCAGATGGTGTTCGTGGTTTCGGCGTACTTCCTGCTCTTCGATTCGGACACGGCGAAGGGATGGCTGGGCTGGCAATTCTCCAAGCCGAGCGCTCCGATCGCCTGGACGGGCGTCGCGCTCACGGCGGCCGGCGTCGGCCTCGCGATCTGGGCGCGCGGCGTCCTCGGCGGCAACTGGAGCGCCACCGTCACCGTCAAGGACGACCACGATCTCGTCGAGCGTGGCCCGTACCGGCTGGTCCGCCACCCCATCTATTCGGGGTTCTCGCTGGCCGCCGTGGGCACGGCGCTGGCCATCGACCAACTGCGCGGGGTGGTCGCGGTCGGGCTCATGCTGCTCGCCTGGCGTCTCAAGTGGCCGATCGAGGAGCGCTTCATGATCGAGGAGTTCGGAGACCGGTACCTGGACTACCGGAAACGGGTAAGCGCAATTATCCCACGCATTTGGTAGCCGGTCGCCGCCCGTCGGGAGGGGGGCTATCTTTCACTCATGCCACTCCCGATCATTCGCGCCACCACCATCCTGGCCGTCCGCCGCGAGGGCAAGGTCGCCATCGGCGGCGACGGACAGGTGACCGTGGGCGACACCGTGATGAAGGCCAAGGCGCAGAAGGTGCGCGCCATGCAGGGCGGCAAGCTGCTCACCGGGTTTGCCGGTTCGGTGGCCGACGCGCTCACGCTGTTCGAGAAGTTCGAGGAGAAGCTCACGCGCTTTCCGGGCAACCTGCCGCGCGCCGTGGTGGAGTTGGCCAAGGAATGGCGCAGCGACCGCGTGCTGCGCCGGCTCGAGGCGATGCTCATCGTGGCCGACGTCAGCAACGGCTACATCATCTCGGGCACCGGCGAGGTGATCGAGCCCGACGACGGCATCCTCGCCATCGGTTCCGGCGGCCCGTACGCGCTGTCCGCCGCCCGCGCCCTGGCCAACAACACCACGCTGGCCCCGCGCGAGATCGTGGAGCGCAGCCTGCAGATCGCGGGCGAGATCTGCATCTATACCAATACCAATATAACCGTCCTCGATGCCTGAGCCGGCGTAGCCGGCGCACGCGACGGCCCATTCCGCGCCGCCGCGCCCGCCGCCGGCCTCCCGGCGCGTGCCCATGCCAACCAACCATACCGAGCAAGTCCTGGCCCGTCTCGCCGACCTGACCCCGCGTCAGATCGTGGCCGAGCTGGACCGCTACATCGTGGGCCAGGCCGACGCCAAGAAGGCGGTGGCCATCGCGCTCCGCAACCGGTGGCGCCGGCAGCGCGCCCCCGAGGGCATCCGCGAGGAGATCGCCCCCAACAACATCATCCTCATCGGGCCCACCGGCGTGGGCAAGACCGAGATCGCGCGCCGCCTGTCCAAGCTGGCCGGCGCGCCGTTCATCAAGGTGGAGGCCTCCAAGTTCACCGAGGTGGGCTACGTGGGGCGCGACGTGGAGTCCATGGTGCGCGACCTGGTGGAGAGCGCCATCGACATGGTGCGCACCGAGCGCGAAGCCGAGATCGAGGACCTGGCGCACGAGCGCGTGGAGCAGCGGCTGCTCGACCTGCTGCTCCCGGCGCCCGAGGCGCCCAAGGCCAGGACCCCCGAGCAGCCGGACGCCGAGACGTCCAACGTGTTCGTGGTCTCGGCGCGCGGCGACGTGACCCGCGAGCAGGAGCTGGCGCAGGAGCGCCACCAGCGCACGCGGGAGAAGCTGCACCAGCTGCTCAAGGACGGGCAGCTCGAGGGGCGCGAGGTGGAGGTGGAGGTCACGCCGCGCGCGCCGATGATCGACGTGCTGTCGGCGCAGGGCGCGCCCGAGGGGATGGAGAACTTCACCGACATGCTCAAGGACATGCTGCCCAAGCGCCAGAAGAAGCGCAGCGTGAAGGTGAGCGAGGCCCGGCGCATTCTCCTCGAGCAGGAGTTCGAGAAGCTGATCGACATCGAGGAGGTCACGGCCGACGCGCTGGAGCGCGTGGAGAAGCTCGGCATCATCTTCCTCGACGAGATCGACAAGATCGCCGGCGAGCGTTCGCAGATGGGCGGCCCCGACGTGTCGCGCGAGGGCGTGCAGCGCGACCTGCTGCCGATCGTCGAGGGCTCCAACGTGCAGACCAAGTACGGCATGGTGAAGACCGACCACGTGCTGTTCATCGCCGCCGGCGCCTTCCACGTGTCCAAGCCCAGCGATCTCATCCCCGAGCTGCAGGGGCGGTTTCCCATCCGCGTGGAGCTCAAGCCGCTCACCGAGGCCGATTTCGTGCGCATCATGACCGAGCCCGAGAACGCCCTCACCAAGCAGTACGCGGCGCTGGTCGAGGCCGAGGGCGCCAAGCTCACGTTCACCGACGACGGCATCCGCGAGATCGCGCGCATCGCCGCGCTGGTGAACGAGCGCATGGAGAACATCGGCGCCCGCCGGCTGCACACCGTGATGACCACGCAGCTCGAGGAGGTGCTCTACGAGTTGCCCGACCGCGGCACCGCCGAGATCGTCGTCGACGCCGCCGCCGTGCGCGACAAGCTCAAGGCCATCGTGGAAGACGAAGACCTCCGGCGCTACATTCTCTAGTCCCCAACCCTCAAACCACTCGGCATCGTCCCATGGCCAAGCCCGTCACCGCCGCCGCGCCCGCCCTGCCGCCCGAGTCGTATCCGCCGCACCGCGACTTCCTGCAGATCACCGACTTCACGCGCCCCCAGCTCGAGCGGCTGTTCGCGCTCGCCGAGCGGATGCGCGGCGGCGGCTACGCCAAACAGCCGCTGGCCGGCAAGACGCTGGCGATGATCTTCATGAAGGCGTCCACGCGCACGCGCGTGTCGTTCGAGGTGGGCACGTACCAGTTGGGCGGGCACGCGCTGTTCCTCTCGCCCCGCGACGTGCAGCTGGGCCGCGGCGAGCCCATCGCCGACACGGCGCGCGTGCTGTCGCGCTACGTGAACGGGATCATGATCCGCACCTTCGCGCACCAGGACGCCGAGGTGCTGGCGCAGTACGCGGGCGTGCCCGTGATCAACGGGCTCACCGACATGGTGCATCCCTGCCAGGTGCTGGCCGACCTGCTCACCGTGCGCCAGCATCTGGGCAGCTATGAGGGAAAGGTGATTGCCTGGATCGGCGACGGGAACAACATGGCCAATTCGTGGATCAACGCCGCCAACCGGCTGGGGTTCGAGTTGCGCATCGCCTGTCCCGAAGGCTACGAGCCGGCCGACCACCTGCTGGTGGAAGCCAAGAAGCACGCCAGGATCACCGTGACGCGCGACCCGATGGCCGCCGCCGAGGGGGCCCACGTGGTGACCACCGACGTGTGGGCGAGCATGGGGCAGGAGGAGGAGCAGAAGACGCGCGCCAAGGCGTTCGCCAAGTACACCGTCAACGCCAAGCTGATGAAGAAGGCCGACCCGGGCGCGATCTTCCTGCACTGCCTGCCGGCGCATCGCGGCGAGGAGGTCTCGGCCGACGTGATCGACGGGCCGCAGAGCCGCGTGTGGGACGAGGCCGAGAACCGCCTGCACGTGCAGAAGGCGATCATGGCCGTGCTGATGGGCGGGGAAGAGGTCGGGTAGGGCCTCCGCCGGGCGTGGCCGATGGGCAGCAGGCGGCGACCGCCCACTGCCCACCGCCCACGCTTCCTACCGGGTGAGCGTGAGCAGCGCGAACGAATTGGGCTTCACGGGCGGGCGGCCGCGTCCACCGGCCGGCCTGGCGCCGAACTCGGCCGACACCGTGTAGAGCGTGTGCGTGGCCGGATCGAGTTCCATGGTCCGCGCGCCCTCCATGGTCTTCACCGTCTGCACCACCGTGTAGTGATCGGGCGAATCCTCGTGCATCACGGTGATCGTGCCGTCGCCGCACGACGCGAACGCGAGCTGCGTGCCGGCGTCGAACCGCGTGGCGTCCACGCCCTGACCGATGGGCACGGTGGTCACGAGCTTGCCGGCCGCGGCGTCGGAGATGGCCATCACGCCGCTCCGGCAGCCGCTGAACAGCCGGTGGTGGGCCACGTCGATGGCCAGCCCGGTGGGCGCCTTGCACGGGGCGATGGACCACTGCCGCACCACCTTCATGGACGTCACGTCCACCTCGTCCACGGCGCCCTTGCTCTCGATGTTCACGTACACGTGTCCCTCGCCGTCCGACACGCCGAACTCCGGTTTGCCCTGCAGATCGATGGTGCCCAGGTTCCGGCCCGTGACGGCGTCGATCACGCTGGACGAGCCGGCGTCGCCGTTCATGGTGAAGATGTGCTTGCTGTACGCATCGTACAGGATGCCGTCGTCGTCCACGGCGGCGTGCGTCTTGCCGATCACCTTGAGCGTTTTGAGATCGATCATGCGCACGGTGCTGTCGCCGCCCGAGGTGGCGAAGGCGTGGCCGGCGCCGTAGGCGAACGCCACGCCGTGCGCGCGGTCGAAGCCGGGGATCTCGGCGATCACGGCGCCGGTGGCCGGGTTCACCACCATCACGCGATTCTCGCGCGCGATGAACAGCCGGTGTCCCTGGCCGTCGAGCGCGAGATAGTCCCAGCCGCCGTCGCCGCCGATGGCGTGGGTGGCGGCCACGTGGTAGCCCGGGCCCTGCGCGGGGGCGGCCGCCATCAGCACGGCCGCCGCGGGAAGGAGGAACGACCGAAACATCGACATGACATGCGCTCCGGATGAGTGAATGCGGAACCGGGGGCCCGGCCCCTGATGCGAGCGGGGAGCCGGCGGTGTCCCGCCGGCTCCCCGAAATGTGGTCCCCGTTCCTGTCAGGAAGGTGACGCGGTCGCCGCGGGCCTCACGCCCCGCCGAACCCGATCTTGGTGCCCAGGATCACGGTGCGCCCGTAGAACTCGCGCTGGACGCTGTAGGCGTGGCCGGGCGAGCCGTTGAAGAAGCCGAACACGGCGTCGTTCAGGTTGAGCCCCTGCAGCTGCAGCTGCACGTCCCTCGTCACGTTGTAGACCAGCGAGGCGTCGATCTGGGAGTGGGCGTAGAAGTAGTTGTCGCCGTTGGCGGTCTGGGAGCCGTCGCCGTAGCCGGCGATGTTGGCGCCCTGGTACTGCCAGGCCGCCCGGGCGTCCACGGGCCCCCAGTTGTACGTGAGCGCCACGTTGGCCACGTTGGGCGACGTGCGG
>Ga0307374_10012031_pt1 | contig 12203 bp, 10 predicted proteins | sample OX3MG_FD_202532 | JGI IMG/M metagenome (GOLD analysis project Ga0307374, IMG submission 202532) | Soil microbial communities from Risofladan, Vaasa, Finland - OX-3 | ecosystem: Environmental > Terrestrial > Soil > Coastal area > Acid sulfate soil | place: Finland: Risofladan, Vaasa | collected...
GTCGCCGACCAGGAAGATCATCCGGGCGACGGTATTCGAACCGGAATCCGGCGTCCATCCGGCCTTCTGCACCGCATCGGCGAGCGCCTGGCGCACGTCTTCGGGAATATCTCCACCGCCGTCTGCCTGGTATCCCATCAAAGTCGTGTAGACGCTGTCGAGGTCGCCGGTGATGGGGAGCACCTGGGTTAGGTAGGCGTCGCCATGGTCCCGGTACGCGACCAATCCTATCCGCACGATGGGATGCGACGGAGATTGCATCACCTTGTTAACGATGCCCCAGATTCGCTGCCGAGCGCTATCCAGCATTCCGCCCATGGATCCGGTGGTATCCAGCGCAAAGACCATCTCGATGACGGGCCGCGATTTTACGACAGGAGCGGGGGGCTTGGGCGGAGCTGGCGGCGTAGGTAGGGTCGGCGGCGCCGGCGCGATCACAGGATGTGTTGGCACGACGGGCGGCGCCGGCGGGGCAGGTGGAACCGGCGTCGCGGCGGGCCTGGTTGAGACGGGAGGGACTGGCGCGGGTCGCGGCTGCGGGACCGGCGCGGAAGCCGGGGGCGCTGACACGGGCTGAACCGTTGGAGGCCGCACGATGATGGTAACAATCGTTGGCGCCGGCCGACGCAGCAGGGCCCAGACCAGCAGCGCAAGCAGGAGCAGTGCGGCGCCCACAACCAGAGAACGGACCAATGTCCAGGGGCTGGTCCGGCCGCTCTGAATTCTAGTTCGGGATGCCCACTCAGGGATCATTCGCATAATAACTTCCTCCAACAAAAGGCGGGACGAGGCAGTGATCGTCTAACGATGACTTCCACATTCTCTTTCGACTTAGACCTTCCTCCCGTCTCGATCTTCATTCAACAATTATCGCGGTGTCTTGAAGGGATCAGGTCCTGTTAAAGCCTGGTGCGAAAGTGCGCCGGCTGCGACCCTTAATGCGAATCTACCGTGTGGAATGCTTTATCGGTCAGGCGATAGAAGATGGGGAGCAGGCTGAAGCGCTTCGACCGGCCTGCGAACGTACTTCCCTGCGCCCGCGTCGAGAGCTTCGAGGCCGGCCCGTTCGACGATAAGCGCCGTCAGATGGTCCTGCAGCGATCGGGAGTAACCGCAAAGGTTAATGACGGCGGTCACGACCGCGAGACTTCCCGGTCGCGCGATCGAATCATCCAATCGCAGCGATAAGCTGGCGTACGAGCCCTGGGACGGGAAATTGCGGGTGACGGCGCGGATATCGCTCCACCGGAGTGACCGGGTTCCGATAAGCGTGGTTATTCCAATACCGGCTTCATCGGTCGTGAGGTAGGTCGGGCGGCTCAGGTTGATGAGGGCGGGAAGCATACAGACGATGCCCAGTACTCCAACACATGCGCCGGCGTGCTGCGCGAACATGGCATAGATACCCCATCCGGCAATACCGCCCCACCCAATGGCCGGCGCCCAGAGTCGAATCTTTTGCGGAATCCAGACCTGAACCTGCCCCTGGCCTCCGGCCGACTGACCGCCCAGGAGCGTTGGAGCGCGATCGGACCAATGCGGCGCAGGCGCCATCGCGGACGCTCCGGGATCTTCTAACATGCCTGTTTTTATACGGGTGATCATAGGGTTGGCACAGGCGTATAAGAGGTTTTCCCGCCGGTCCGATCTTGCCCCCGGAGCAGGTACACGCGATGATTCCGCGCCCAATCGCCGGGTTGGAAAACCGCATTAGCGGGCATGTACCGCATCGTGTATCCGCAGCGGCGGCGGGGTGAAACGTTGCGGTTCGAGCCGTGAATGGTCCAGGCGTCGTGGAAGTGGCACTCGCCCACTTTTAGCTCGAGATCTACGGCTGCGCTCTCGTCCATCAGTTCGGCCTTGATACGCGCGTGGAACACGTTCTCTTGCGAGTTCACACCTTCATACTGATCCATGTCTCGCTGCTCGCTGCGGTGGGATCCGGGGATGACACGCATGCAGCCATTTTCGACGGTCGACTCATCCACCGCAAGCCAGAGCGTGATCACGTTCATCGGGTCGAGCCGTTTTCCCCAATAAGCGCCGTCGGTATGCCATGGCACAGCCTTGCCATCGCCCTGCGGTTTCGCGATAAAGTGACTCGACCAGAGCACGATATCCGGCCCCAGGAACGCCTCGATCACATCGAGCACCCGGGAGTCGGCCAGATACCGGAAGAGCCACGGGTCTTCAAAATGCGGAACGTCCATACTTTCTGGCCGCTTCCCCTCCGGAAGATTGACGATCATGTCGTCAACCCGAGCGCGCAGCGCATCCATCTCATCGCGGGAGAAGATTCTTCCGAACTTGAGATAACCATTATCGTGATAGAATTGAACCTGTTCGGCCGATGCACCGCGTGTTGTCTCCCAGGCCCCGGTTTCCATTGAGTCTCCTCCATGCGCTATGAACAGACAGCGGTGGTCAAAGCGGTCCCCGGCCGCCTCACTCACTGTTTATATTATAGAAGATGCGAAACGTGGATGATCTATTCGCCTGCCAGGGGAGCGGAGAGGACAACGACACGGGGCAGAGGATCGTCGCCTTTCGCGAGAGTGAGCGACACACGACGGCTTCGCAACTGCCGGCCAAGCTGAGGCGGCGTGAGCCGATCTGGAGAGACCCCATTGACCGCGACGACCTCGTCCCCACGACGAATCCCCGCTTGATCAGCGGGAGAGCCACTCTGAACGCTCGATACAAGCAGGAGTCCGCCCGTAGATTGGGAGAGCGCCAATCCAACGACAGGGTCAGGATCGCCATCGAATTCGCTCTCTCGCAAAACGCGGACTTCGACTCGCTGCTGCCCGGCGGTTAGAAGGAGCAGCTTCGCATCTGTTCCCGCATATCCGCTCAAGAGACTTTGCGCCGACGCCAGATCGAGACCACTGAGCGACCGGCCGTCAATCTCCAATACCCGGTCGCCGACATGGGATCGAACCATCTCGGGCAGATCGTTATCGACGTGATCCACGAAGAAGCCTTTCGGGCGCAGGCCGAGATCGATGCCCGCGCTGCCGTCGAGTCGCAGGCGCTTTCCATAGTCCGCCGCGCGTTCAAGAGTTAGCTTGCGGCCAGGAAAATCGAGTGTAACCCGGAACCGGGAGAGCAGGTCAAGACCGATGCACGCCCCATCGGGGTCCGGCGCGCTGTACATCACGACTTGTGGCTCGGTCAAATCTCCAAGTCCAACACGCGGAAAAAGCATCTCGTCCGTCACCTCAAGACCACCGGCTGAACTGAGAATGCCCGGAATGACCGACAATGAGTGCATCCGAGCCGCAGTCTTGGAAGCGATGCAACAACTTGTGCTCCCGGTATCGATAAGAAGATCGGCGTCGACACCTTCCGGCAGCCTCGCGTGGACCAGGTAATTATGATATTCCTCGCGCATCGGGAGCGTGGTAAACTGATCGCCTGGCGCGGGGGTGTGACTGCCGTGATATCTCGTGAGCGTTTTAGTGGAAAAATCAAAGGTCCAGGTCGAACCTTCGAGCATGGGGGCGCCAATAATCCCCGCCAGGACCGGCGCATCGTCGCCGACCTCAAGGTTGGGAAGGGCGCCCACATAAGCTGTGTGCGAATCCAGCGCGATCATCGATCCGGAGGTCCCCGGAATCGTCGCGTCGACCGCCGCCCGGGTCATCTTGAAGTTTCCCGGAGACACGGTAATCGTATGTCCTGAAGGCGCCAGGTTCATCCGACGCGCTGCCCAGTTTGCGATGAGCATGGGGTTGTTCAAGCCCGTGTCCAGCAAGAACGGAAGCGACTGATGATCGTTAATCCGGACCCGAACCACAATCGCAGGCAGGCTGAGCGGATCGTAGTCAAAATGCGCTTGCGCAGGTTGCTCGTCGATCCCCGGATAGGGCGTTGACGACCGGGCTCGCATACTCGATAGGAGCGCCGCGGCGAACATGATTACGGCAGCGCTCACCGTCACGCGGCTCACGGATTCCACTCGTTCGCCACAGTGGACGCCCGAGCGCTGCCCGGCGGGTCAAGCCAGTGGAGAAACCAGTCACGGGCCAGGTCTGCGACCGCTTCAAGCGCCCCTGGCTCCTCGAACAGATGCGTCGCGTCAGGCACAATTTCAAGCCGAGTCGTCGCGCGCATCTGCGATTGCGCGTCTTTGTTCGTTCGAATCACCTCGTAGTCGTTCCCACCAACGATTAGCAGCGTCGGGACCTGCACCCGCTGCAGCGCTTCGCCCGCCAGGTCAGGCCGGCCGCCGCGAGATACCACGGCGTATATCGCCTCTGGTCTTTCGGCGGCGGCAACGAGCGCGGCTCCCCCACCCGTGCTGGCTCCGAAGCAGCCGATACGGAGGCGCAGCGTCTGCGGGCTGCGCTGCAGCCAATCGATGGCGCCCGCCAGCCGGCGAGCAAGCAGCGGAATATTAAACCGAAGATGGGCGGTCATTCGATCCACACGCTCTTCCTCGGCCGTCAGCAGGTCAATCAGCAGAGTTCCCAGGCCGCCCGCCTGCAGCTCGCGCGCTACAAATCGATTGCGGGAGCTGTGCCGGCTGCTTCCGCTCCCGTGAGCGAATAACACGACCGCTCGCGCCCCGGCAGGCAGATTCAGATCGCCCTCCAGACGCGCGCCATCGGCCTCAACCTGAACGGTCTTTTCAAACGCGGCCACTGCAAATGGGGCTGTCATCACGTATCGCTCCTCCCTTACAACTGGATTCAGTGACCCGACGAGTCGATAGTCCCGTTCCGTGCCACCGAATACCTTGCCAACGCCAATTGAAGAATTACCCACTCAAAGCGCCTATCAGAACGCGCCGGGTGGGGATTGTCGCGCAAATCGCATAGGGGCGAATTATGCGTCGTTCCTACAGGGATGCCGCAACGATTGGAGGCGCCGAATCGCTTCGGCCGGGCCACTACATCCCCGAAGTGCGAGTGGATGGCGCTCACGCCAGCGTTCCACTCGAAGTATACAATCATGTCCGGGAGAGCAGCTTTAAGCTGATCGACTGGGGATCGCGCGCCTCGGGCGAGCAGCAGCGTGTGCTGGGGAGCATGGGATTCAAGCTCCTTTATCCGTCGTATGGCGGCCTGGACCCGGGCGCGATTATCCGCGGTGGCAAAGATTGACGTGGTGCCCTATTATCTCGCCGACGCGGCGCCGGTCGCTCGTGCTCTTAAAGCGCGCGCCGCCGATCCTGCCCGCTAAGCTCACCGCAGCTCGCCTGACCGGGCTGATTGTCAAAAGGATAACGGCCTCGGGTGGCCTGACAGCGGTGGCCTTCCGGGGCGGCAGTCTGCAATTGTTCGAGACAGCAGGCAAGGAAATGGCCGTCAGAACTTCTCGCAGGACATCGCCGGTCTCACCTGGTTCGGTAAGCGGCTCATCGTGGACCCCTCGGATGGAACGTTAGAGGCGTTAGCGGCCGGAGAGTGAGTCGGGCGATCTTGAGCCGTTGACATCTACGAAACTCTTCGTATATAATACCATAGATAACTACGAACATCTTCGTAGTTGGCGAGTCTGATCGATCGGAGTTAAGTCGTCCCGGTGAGAGGAGAGCGAAATAGCATGTCAGATAGTCACCCTACCAACGCGGAGCTGGCGATCCTGCAGGCGCTCTGGCGGCGCGGCCCGAGCACCGTGCGCGAGGTTTGCGATGAGATGGGCCGTTCCTCCGGCTATACCACGGTCCTTAAGATTCTGCAGATTATGACTCAGAAGGGGCTGGTTCAGCGAGACAAGTCGGACCGTGCGCATGTTTACCAGGCCCGGCATTCCGAGGAGCAGATCCAGCGAGGTCTGGTGAACGATCTCCTCACCAAAGCCTTTCGTGGATCGTCGCAAAGGCTGGTGATGCGCGCGCTCTCGGCGAAACCGGTGTCGGCTGAGGAGCTTGCGGCGATCCGCAAGCTGATCGATGAGATGGAGGACAAGGCGCCATGATTTTCTCCCCGCAGACCATTGATCTCGTCGGCTGGACGCTGATCCACTTTCTCTGGGAAGGCGCAGCGGGCGCCCTGCTCTATGCTCTTGTCTCACGCGCGTTCTCCTTCCGCACTGCGAATGCGCGCTATGTTGCCGCGTGCGCTGCGCTGCTGCTGTTGGTCTTCTGCCCGGTGTTCACTTTTGGGCTGCTCAGCCGCAAGCCCCCGGCGCCCATCGAGACGACCGCATCCGGCGCGGACAGGTTGACGAGCGTGGTGTCCACGCCGGATGGCAAGGCGGACAAGCCGCTATTCGTCCGCGTGCCGCCCTCGGTCGAACGCGCATCGGGTCGTTCCGCGCCGGCCGTCAATCCAATTCCGCCGCCGGGTGGCGCCGGATCGCCGCTGCCGCCGGTCTCCGGCTGGCAGGCCGGGATGCAGCGGCTGGATAATGGGATCCCCTGGCTGGTGTTAGCCTGGCTGATCGGAGTGTTAGCGCTTTCGGCCCGGCTGCTCGGAGGCTGGATCGAGCTCTGCCGTATCCGTCAGCAGGCGACACGGCTTCGGGATCACCCTCTCAATGCAATGATGAGGGATCTGGCGGCCCGACTCGGCATCAAGCGGCAGGTCGAGATTGGCGAATCCGCTCGGGTGGACGTGCCCGCGGTGATCGGGTGGCTCAAGCCATTGGCGCTGATTCCGCTCGGGGCGCTCTCAGGAATGGGATCTCAGGAGCTGGAAGCGCTGATCGCCCACGAGCTGGCGCACGTTCGCCGTTACGACTACCTGGTGAACCTGGCGCAATCCCTGGTGGAGACGCTGCTGTTCTACCATCCGGCGGTCTGGTGGATCTCCGGCCGGATTCGGACTGAGCGCGAGGCATGCTGCGATGATATAGCGGTGGCTGCCGTGGGCAGCCCGGTAATCTATGCCCGCGCGCTGGCTGCTCTCGCCGAGATCAGCTCGCCGCCCGCTCTGGCGCTGACTGCAAGCGGCGGTTCGACACTCAACCGGATCCGCCGGGTTCTTGGCATCACCGAAAGGCACCGCGAATCGCCGTTGGGATGGTTTGCGGGCGTTCTTGCTGCCGCGTTGTTGATCAGCGCCGTCCTCGCTTTCCATCGCGGGACAATGACAGCGCCGAAACCTCGCCCCGTCGTTTTCTTTCGAGAAACGATTCGGTTCAGGTACATCGAGTGCCGCCAGGCTGTCCCAATGCTGGAGAGTGAATTGAGGCCCGAGCCATCGGGACTGGATTTGATCGATGGGAAGGCCGAAGCGCCGAGATGGGCTTCGTATCTAAAACGAACGGGGGTATGGGACGGCGTTCCAACACCAATCCCGCCGGACCTCTCGCGTATCTTCCCTCCGGGGACTCAGTTCATCCCACACCTGGCACAGAATTCGCTGATCGCTGTCTCCTCGTCTGCCGGCCTCAAGAAGCTCAACCAGATGCTCAGGCCCATCGACGTCAGGTGGCGGCGCCTCTCATATCGCGTTGTAAAGGTAGTGGCGCCAATACAGGTGCTGGATTCCGTGGGCATTCATATTCCGACACACACGAATTTCGGGGTATCGTTATCGAACGCGGGAGAGGAATCCGCGGGTGTTTTCGATACTATGGCGACCCCTCTTTTGAGAAATAGAACGCAGTGCGTCAGCTACGTTGGCGGCGAGATGGCCGGGATACTGAAGCGCCTCAAATCAGCGAAGGCTGTTGTCGTGAACGCGGGAGGGGGCGGCGCTCCCGAGAATGTACCAATTCAGGCCATGGGACCGCCCACAGAAAAGTGGAAACTTGAGAACCAGCTTTATATGGGGTTGGTCGGCCGGGTGAACGCCGACAGCACGATCACCGTCTTCGGTCGTATCGATAGAAACCTCAACGATCCGATACCCGCCAACGATGCTAATGCGGAGCAGCCCGTCTATATCTCCATTCCCGGAGTGCGGATTAGCAGTGGAGGCGCTATCGCGGTCGCCATCTCACCTGTAGGTCCTGCGGACTTCTTGCCGAATCACCCATCCGCTGACCACCCCACCAATAAGATCGAAGAACATCCCGAAGGTCAGAGTTATCTTGTTTACGTCATCTCATCGAGTTTGCTCGATGATCACCGCCAGGGCCCGTCCGGTGGACCGGACGCCGTCCGATCGGCGATGGAAATGAGGCTTCCATCTGGCCGGCCCGCGGCGCAGGCGACGAGCAAACCCCCCGCTCACCGCTCGACGTCGCCTCCGCGGCGGGATCGTGATCGTGTAAAGGTTAGACGTCTGTCTCCAATGACCGCTTCGCCGGCGGTTCCGGTGTTATCCGCTTCTTCCACGCTCGGAAGACCGCCGTCCGTGAAATTCGCCTCACGCCCGTCCGATCCCAGAGCCGGCCCGCCGCTGGCGCCGCCGCTCGCCGCGCATGGAAAGAGGAGCATCCGGAGTAGCGGCGCCGCAAAAGGATGAAGGATTAAGGATGAAGGATTAAGGATGAAGGATGAATCAAGACCGCCCGAACACAAGCACGTCTTCTGTTTCGGGGTGGGGGCGGGAGAGAGACCGCGCTGGACGGGTGATGCGGTGTTCCTGAACCCTCGAAGGAGGGTTTCGCGTCCGCAGAGCCCGGTTTCAACCGGGTCTGCAGCCGAGCAGCGTGTGGGCCGGGAGAGAGGTTGAGGCGTGCGGGGCCGGCCGCGCACAGGCGCGGAGGCCTGCGCCACCGGGGCGATAGCGGGGCGCGCTGAAATGTTCTCACCGGAATCTGACGCCGCAGCAGCGTTCCTGGCTTCGTCGTGCAGGTCCCGCGTGGCTTTAGGCTCCGCCTCTCTGGCTGCAGCAAGCGGTCGGCGGTGGCCGCGCTCATGCGAAGCAGCGCTGCACGCACTCCAGGATCCAGGTCAAGCTCCCCATGTCGCTCCATCGCCTCTACGAGACACGGCAGGAACGGAATGAGCCGTTTGGCGCAGACGCAGTTGCTCGTCTTCCACAAGTTCGTCAGGGTCTGACGTACCGGGACCCCAGCCCGACGTCTCCGCTTCCTCTTGCCCTTCGGCGGCTTCATTCGCGGTGGATGCAACAGCAACTCCAGCGCGTACCTCCGATGGTACCCCGTCGCCGCTACGAACTCATCTTACACCTGCTTCCTCACCCGAGACTTGCTCTTCTGATACCGCTCGCACGTCGCCCGTACCAGATCCCGCCTGCTTGCCAATGACATCGCTTGCCTCATCTGATTGTCGAGGCGCCCCTATGTTAGGAAATAGTCAGATTCCTTATTGAGGCAACGAATACCATTTAGTCAGATTCTTAATGAGGCAACGCGCGTTCTTGACAAATCATTTTGTATGTTGTACAATAAGCCCGCTGGTGGTCTCATCCGCTAGTGGTCTCACTTGCCACACTCACGTGGCTGCCCATCCATTCCGGAGGTGTTTTATGAGGCTGCTATTACCGCTATTCCTGATCGTTTTGCTTGCTGGTCCCGCTATGGGGCAGTCGCTACCCGGAAGCTATCCCCCGCCTAACTCCGTTTACCTGGGTGGCGAAGGGACGCCGGTTTGCTCGTGTAATGGCGCCACGGGGACATTCAGCATCGGTCTCTATAGCGCTAAAGGTTGGTATGTGACTCCGTATAATGGGTGCACTCTCGGCGCGGCCTGCCCGTACACCCAAAATTTTTACCAATGGTACTCGAGCAGCATTTCGGCGCCGGCCGGGTATTGCCTGGGAACGGTCGACGCCTACGTGAACTCTTCAACCTATACGCCGGTTCCTACTTGCCAGACCAATATCTACGGCGACACCGAGTGTCCCGGGGTGGATATCGTATACTACGATACCACGGTCTACTGGGTTTACCCTACGCCTTATCAATGCTAGCGCCTGGAGCACTCCTGCGGATAGCTGCCGCGTTCGCAGGAGTGGGTCCAAAGATTCCCACGCGTTGTAAGCATGAGTAATCCTGGCCCTCGACGAAGTTCTCGCATACTTTGCCGGGGTTTGGTAATGGGAGATACCGTGAAACTCTGAGGAGGAAACGAATGAAGCTGTCAGGTTTTTTCGCAGCGGCTGCGCTGCTGGTGTGTATCTCGGCTTGCGTGCGCGCTCAACCGCCCAACTCCGCCGCGCCTCAGATTGATGGCAATGCTGCGGGTCCGGGTAGAGTATCAGCGGGGGCGCCTGCCGGCCCGGGAGGCGTAACCACAGTGGCGCCGCCCGCGGCGCCTCCTGTGGACCAGCGCATCGACCCGCTCTCAATGCGGCAGAAATATTGGTTCGATGCATTATCGTTCGTTGCAAAAACAGAGCACACCCCACTCTTCTTCGATGTGGATCTGGATAGTAACCCTCCCTATTTTGATTACAAGGGAGCAAAAGGCGCCTCTGCCATGAAGATGCTGGCAAGAGCGACCAATCACCGGTGGCGCCAGATTCAGGGTATCCAGACCTTCGATCGCGTTTCCGTGCTGGATTTGCACGATATCAACAACGAGGCGTTCTTTCAGGGTCGCGCCCTGGATTGGCTGCAGACCCTCAGCCACGACGAAATAGATCGGTTGATCGACGGCAAAATGTCACTTGGAGAGATAGACCCACAGTTTTATGACAGCCTCACCAACCTGATGATGTTTATGCATCCGCACATGGCCTCTCTGCTGATGGACCCTGATCGCAGCTTTGGTGTGGAGCTTTACATGGAGCCCATTCTGGAGTTTACGAATGCAAAGACCGGGCAGAGGAGTTGGACGAACCTCACCGTGCTTCAACCAAAGGTGACGATTCCCAAGGGCGCGGGCCGTGCGGGGTCGGGCCAACCGACCACAGAAATCATGAGACCGGCGTTCCAGAACTATTCCCCGCTCGAGGCGTCCGATCCGAACGGTACCCTGGACTTTGGAGGCGGCTCGGTTTTGCAGCTGAGCGAGATCCTGGACAAAGCTGCCAGAGCGTTTAAGGTACGGTATTACCAGGTGGATCACAGGGTGAGCGGTAACTGGTATTTTATCTCTGGCCGCTACACCCAGCCTGAGTTCGATGCCGCGGTTGCCGCGGTCACTGAGATCTCTCCTCCAACGCCAGAGCCGGACTATCAAAGGATCTTCAAGCAAGGGGTTAAAGATGCGCTCGACAACGAGTGCGGCGATCTGCTCAACCGAAAGATGGCGTGGATGGATCCGGTTAGCTGGAAGAATTACGACATTCCCGTTTCTCCGGCGCAGGTGGTCGCTGGAGATACTCTCACAGCGCAGGATTTCGCAGGGAATAATCCCGCATTGCTGGCTGTGCTGGGCCGCTCTGGAATAACACCAAGCACAATGGTCACGCTGCGCCCGGGTCTCGGCTTTGAAGTGGATACCGGGGGTATGAGTGACGTTCCCGGCACAGGAGCAATTGAGGGCAACGTCGTGAAGGTCGGGATCCGGTAGCTATTCCGGCTCTGAAGCGCCCCCATCGGGCTCATCCCCATCGGTGCCCTGGCCCACACGGCTTCACGCTGGTTGGGACGGCGGGTCGCGATAGAGAGTTGGAGGTAATAATGTCAACGCCAGGTACTGGAATTGCCAACCCTGAATCCTGCTTGAGCGCTGCGCCGGCGCGCTGCAGGCGAGCACGAGCTCTGTTTCCCGCTGTTTTGTTCGCCCTGGTATCGTTCGCCCTGGTCCTCGCTTGCCTCATTCCAGTCCGCGCAGGCGGAGTGCCGGGCGCCGCTCGTATCGGAGCCGGCTCCCGAACCACGCCCCATGCGAAGCAAGCCGCTCATTCCGACCCAGGCCCCACTGCTGGGGCGAGGGCAGTCTTTCCGGAAGCTTCCCAACCGTTGACGGGCATCGAGGGCGGCTCTCTCGCTCATTTTGTCTTCAAAGTGAAGAATGCAGGAGATCGTAATCTCTTGATCAGCCGCGTCAGCCCCAGCTGCGGCTGCACGGTTGTCAATTTCGACTCTCCGATTGCTCCTGGCGTCACGGGAATGATCCGCGCGGAGGTTCAGACCGAGCCTTTCTGGACCGCGCTCGATAAAACGGTACAGGTATTTACTAATGACACGCAAGCGCCCGAGACGACCCTGGAGCTTAAGGCAGAGGTCATTCCGGTCCTGAGCATCGAGCCGGGCCAAACCGCCAGCGCTCACTATGACGGCCTCGCCGATGGCGTGCAAGAGCCCCTCGTCCAACGGTTCACCATTCGGCCCAACGGCAAGGCGCCTTTTTCCATTGAGGGATTACCCGAAGTCGAAGGTCCGGTGACAGCGGAGGTAACGCCGGGCAAGGACGATCCGTCAACTTACATTGTCACCGTGAAACTTAC
>Ga0307374_10012032_pt1 | contig 12203 bp, 12 predicted proteins | sample OX3MG_FD_202532 | JGI IMG/M metagenome (GOLD analysis project Ga0307374, IMG submission 202532) | Soil microbial communities from Risofladan, Vaasa, Finland - OX-3 | ecosystem: Environmental > Terrestrial > Soil > Coastal area > Acid sulfate soil | place: Finland: Risofladan, Vaasa | collected...
ATCCACGACCTGCTGAAAATGAAACGCGTGCTTGGTCGGCGCACTCGCCGACAGCGCCACGTTGTAGAGGTGGTTCTTCGCCTGCGTCGCCACCGGAGCGATCACCTCGTTGAACGTGAGCGCCATGAGAGAAACCACGACACCAATAATAGTGATCGGTACGGCCATCCGATAGTAGCTGACCCCCGCCGCGACCAGCGCCGTGGTTTCAGAATCGCCCGAAAGCCTCCCGAAAGCCAGCAGCGTGGAGAGCAGCATTGACATCGGGAACGCCATCGCCATAAAACCCGGCAGTGAAAGGCCAAAGATTTTGACCGCTGTCCAGAGTGGAACGCCGTTCTGCACCACAGCGGACGTGAGCGGCTGAAGCTCGATCATGGCGACGAGGATGGTCGTAAAAAGCGCTACGCCGAAGGTCAGGTAGCCAATCACCTCCACAACGAGCATGCGATCCAGCAGTCGCGGTCTCATTTGAATCGTTCTCCCAGGTAATAATGCCGCGCCACCGGATCGCTGCGAATCTCCTCAGAGGTCCCGTGTGTTTTAACCTTCCCCTCATAGATAATATAGGCGCGATGGGTAATCGCTAACGTCTCGCGCACCGCGTGATCGGTAATCAGGATGCCAATCTTGTTTTCACAGAGACGATGTACGATCTGCTGAATGCCTTCCACCTGCTTTGGATCGATCCCCGTGAACGGTTCATCCAGCAGAATAAACGAGGGGGAGGACGCCAGCGCCCGCGCTATCTCCACCCGGCGCCGCTCTCCTCCCGAGAGTTCGTATCCCTTGCTTCGTCGCCGGTCGCCAATCTGAAACTCTTCCAAAAGCTGCTCCATCCGGCTCTTCTGCTCACGCTCCGTGAGCCCTCGAAGCTGCAGGACAAGCATCAGGTTTTCCTCGACGCTGAGCTTGCGAAATATCGACGGCTCCTGCGGCAGGTATCCCAGCCCCTTCGACGCCCGGCGGTACATAGGGTCAGCCGTAATCTCCTGCTCGTCCAGAAAAACATGCCCCGCCGCCGGCTTCACGAGGCCAACAATCATGTAGAAGGTAGTCGTCTTTCCGGCGCCATTCGGGCCCAGCAGACCGACCACCTCTCCCTGCTTGACATCCAGGTCAACACCATCCACCACTTTGCGGCCTCGATAGCTCTTCACAAGCCCGCGCGCCTGAATTTCTCTCACAGCGCAGCCCCCATCGGGCTCGTATCAAAAAGATTCACTGACCTGCTCCTGTTCGTGCGGGCGGCGGGGTGGACCGGGGAGCCGGCGTCGATCCCGGCGTCGGGGCAAGCTCAATACTGGCGGTCACCTGCTGCGGTGCGGCGCCCGTGATGTCGAACGACTGCGAGGAAAGGTCCACGTGAATCAGCGCCGCGCCCGAGAGAATCGCCGGGCGCACAAGCTGCGGATCCGAAAGCTCCATCCGTGGTGATCCGGTTACATCCACCTTTTTCGTTCGTGCGTCAAAACTCGCGCGCTGACCGGTTACCACCAGAACTCGCTCTCCCGCCGGCGCGTCCCTCACCGCCGGCACGGGTGTCCGCGATGTTAGCCGCACGTCGCCCTCTGCCGTAGCCGCAAGCACGGTGGCCCCGCTCCCCGAAAGGGTAATCCGGTTCGCGTGGACCTCGTAATGATTGGCAGGCTTACCGGAAACCGGCACGTCGGCGGTCATCACGGCATGGCCGGTCCAGAGTGTTTGCCAGCGGCCGTTCGCGTCCGGCTGGCCCGAGACCTTATCGGCCTGCAAGGCGAAATTGTCGAACTGCTCAGCGAGCGCTCGGGCCAGGCCCGGCACGCCCAATAGCGCAATGACTACAAGCGCCAAAAGGGGGCTCCCGCGCCTGTTGGCCCGGTCATGGTCACGACATGAAGAGAATATCATATTCAAGATTAATAGATTCGAGAAGAGCGAGGGCAGATTTCAACCCACCGGATTGGCTCACGGCAAAGCGGTGAACAGACAATTAGACCGTTTCAAGTTCGTGTTGTGACAACGCTGGGACCCTGAACCACAAAACGGGCCAATTTCCCGCCCACCGTGCCGAAGAGATCTGCCCGGCTTGCGCCGCGCAGGCTGATCGGTGAGGCGCCCGGACCTTGCAGCATTCCGGTCAATCCTCCCAGCAGCACGGTGCGTCTCTCCTGCGGATAGAGAATGGCGTCATCGCAAGTTCCGCTCGCCGTCCGCCAGGCGCCCATTTTCGTGGAGAGGGTAAATCGAACGCCTCCTTTCGCGGAGGCCTGCGTCGCGTGACCCTCCGGATCAAGCGAGACGGTAAACTCGTTGGCGGCGACGCTCCCCTGGTCGGATGAAAGCAGAGGCGAGCCGGTGGCGACAATCTGCTTCGCGGTAATAACGATCATTGACGCATGGAGTGTGATGTCGTGGCTGACAGGCGGAGAGAGCGATGACGCCGAAGCCAGCCCACTTACAGCCGCGATGAGAATCCAGATCCCGATTCGCGCCTTCGAGAATTGCGGACGTTCCTTGTTGAACTGAAACAAAAGTTGTATTCCTATCTTCCCGGCTCGTAACTCAAGCCCGTCGCGCGCGGCGCCGATCATACTCCCGGGATCGGGCTGATCACGGTTGGATGGTCGGTCAGCCGGCCCGATTTCAGCGCCACGTCACCCACGAGACTGCCGGCAGTCACAATCGTGGCGCCGCGCTGGAATCGCACGTGCCCGGTGGCGCTTAGCCCGTCCGGCTGCTCCCACTGCCATTCCACCCGGTCGGCGGCAAAATGTTCCGGCTGCGTCAGGCCCTGTCCGGTTACACCCTGCGACAGAATCAGGGTTGACTTCTTATAATCAATGGTTGCGTCAGGCGCATGAACGAGCATCCTCGCAGCGCCATCCTTGTAGAGCGTGCCCACCACGCGCCGCATTCTCACCGTTTGGGGACCAGGCGAGGCCTCCAAAAGCGGTGTGTAAAGCTTCCAGACGACAAAACCTCGCCGGTTTCTCCCGGTGAACGTAGCCTGCTTCAACTGGACGTGCATCTGGGCTGCGCCCAACCCGCTAAGCACCCTATCGACGCTCGATCTCCCCGCTTTGCCGCCTGCGGTCTTGTCTCGCGCCGCGGTTCGCGGTTTGGCGCCGAACAGCCCACCCGGACTGCAGCCGGCCATAAGACCGGCGAGCGCGCTCGCAAGGAATAGTATTGTCCACGGTCGAAAAATATTGACTCTCACCCGTCGGATCTTAGCATAATTCGCCGCTGAGCACCCGGACGCGGCGTCATGGCTCCGGTTGATTTTGCCGCATCCCCTATTTATACTGACACCGTTACAGCCATTGGGAGCCATCGGGTCTTAATGGTGGCGCATCGAGAGGACTGGAGTTCAGTGAATGGCGATTTCTCAAACAGCGTATGAATCCGCCCGGAAGCGGGCGATCGAACAGTTCCAACGGGCGGGAATCGTCCTAAGGGGCGATGAAGCGGCGTCGATCGAGGTCGCCGATTTTGGTCTGGGTGATCTGGAGCGTGAGGGGCTGGAAGTCATCACCTACGTGAATACCGATCGCTGCTGCGCCAAAGAACTCGCGCTGTTCCCGCGCCAGACCTGCCCGGAGCATCTTCACCCGCCCATTGATGAATCCAATCCCGGCAAAGAGGAGACCTTTCGCTGTCGATGGGGAACAGTCTATCTCTACGTTCCCGGCGAAGCCACCGGACCCATCCAGGCAAATCCGCCTGGCCCGCATTACCACGTGAAGAAAGAGATTGTTCTCCGGCCCGGCGATCAGTACACACTGGCGCCCAACACGCCCCACTGGTTCCAGGCCGGCGACGAGGGCGCCATCATCTCGGAGTTCTCCACGCGGAGCACCGATGAATCCGACATTTTCTCGGATCCCGCCATACAGCGCGCGCCGGAGATAATCCAGTAAGCGCGGTTCCAATGCTCATTCCGGAGGCGCCCTGATGCCCGCCACTCTTCGTGAATTGGTCCTCGGCAAACCACTCGCTACACATCGCCTGGAAGACGAGACGCTGCCGAAGGCTGTAGCTCTGCCGGTCTTTTCCTCGGACGCGCTCTCGTCGGTGGCTTACGCGACCCAGGAAATGATGATCGCCCTGGCGGTGGCCGGCGCCGTCTGGTTTCAGGTCAGTATCTGGCTGGCGCTCGCGATCTTCACCTTGCTGATCATCGTGACGGCTTCCTACAACCAGACGATCGCCGCCTATCCCAAGGGCGGCGGCGCCTATAACGTCGCCAGTGACAACATTGGGGTCATCGCGGCGCAGGTCGCCGCCGTCTCGCTGATGACCGATTACATCATGACCGTCGCTGTGAGCGTGGCTGCCGGAATCGACGCAATCCTTTCAGCGATGATGACGGTTGAACCGGCTTTCAACACCTTAGCCGTGCGTCTGGGGCTCTGCATAGTCGCCCTATGGTTCATTGTTCTGATGAATCTGCGTGGGGTGAGAGAGTCGGGCCGATTCTTCGCTCTGCCCGTTTATATCTTTATCTTCAGCATCTTGTCACTCATCGGCGCTGGTCTATGGGAATTGTACTTTGGAGGAGGATTCGCTCATCTCAGCCTCGCGCCCACGTCTCACCTTAAACAAAGCACTGAGACCCTCGCGTTTATCGGGGTTGTCTCGCTGATTCTTCACTCGTTTGCCAATGGCTGCACCGCGCTGACCGGATTGGAGGCAATTAGCAACAGCACCGCTGCATTCAAAGCGCCAAAGTCTCATAATGCCCAGGTCACTATGTGGTGGTTGGCCGCGTTTCTGGGCAGTATGCTTATCGGGGTCACGTGGCTGGCGCAGCGTCTCGCGGCTAAGGGACATATTGTGCCATCCGCCACCGGGGAGACCGTTATTTCTCAGATCGCCCATGCGACAGTGGGACACAGTTGGTTTTACTGGTGCATCCAGATTTCCACCTTCGCCGTGCTGGTGCTCGCGGCCAATACAAGTTTCACGGGATTTCCCCGTCTTGGCGCCATGGTGGCCGCCGACCGTTATCTTCCCCGGCAGTTCATGACACTCGGCGACAAGCTGGTCTTTTCCAATGGGATCATTATCCTCGGGGTGATCACTTCGGTGATTCTGCTTGCCTTCAAGGGAAACACCGATCACCTCATTCCCCTTTACGCCATCGGCGTTTACACGGCGTTCACTCTATCCCAGTACGGAATGGTGAACCGCTGGAAGACCCTGAAAACCAAGGGCTGGCGGGTCCGGGCGGCGATGAATGGCATTGGGGCGGCGATAACCGGCTTTGTGGCGATCATTTTCGCCGTGGTAAAGTTCCGCGAGGGCGCCTGGGTGGTGCTGATTCTGATTCCGTCATTCACCTATCTACTGCACCGGATCGGTAAGCATTATGCGTTTGTCGCCAGCAGGCTCAGCCTGGAGAAATACGCTGCGCCGGAAGACACCCGGACGCACATTGCGCTCGTGCCAGCTCACGAGCTGAACAACTCAGTGATGGGCGCCATCGAATATGCCCGGACAATCACCGCGCAGCGCGGTGGAACTGTGGAAGCGCTTCAATGGACCGATCGCGGCGACGAAACAGCGCCGCTAACGGTGGAGGGCGCCGCCACGTTCATCGACCGCACAAGCCCGAACTGGCGCTCGGCGATTGTAAACCGGATTCGGACCCTTCGCGATGAGCAGAACGTTCTCGTCTCGCTGGTGCTTCCCGAAGAGCTTCCGCTGGGAGGGCTGGCATGGCCGCTGCGGCGAAAAACCGAACTGCTGGTCAAGCTCGCGCTGCTGAATGAGCGCGGAGTGGTGGTCTGTGACACCCGCCGTTATCGTATCGCTCCAGGTCTGGATCCGGCGGTGACCCGAACCCGGGGTCCCATTCCGCATACCGCGGTCGTTCTGATTCCTAGCGTCCATAGGGGAACCATGGAGGGCCTTAACTACGCCCGCCGCATCAGCCGTGAAGTGCAGGCGCTGCATATCGAGCTTGTCGCGGAGGATACCGAGCCGCTCCGGCAGAAATGGGAAAAGGTGGCGCCTGACGTTCCACTTCTCATCATGGAATCACCCTATCGTCAACTTCAAGGGCCGCTGATCCGGTATATCCGGGCGCTGCGGGTACATAAACCTGGCTGTATTATCACCGTGGTCGTACCCGAGTTCGTAGCGCCGAAGTGGTGGGACAAGCTGCTCCACAACCACGCTGGCCTGCTGGTAAAGCTGGCGTTGAGGAGCGAATCGGGAATCGTCGTGTCGAACCCGCGGTACTTTCTCGACACCCCCGCGGCGCGGCAGCCCACCACTTCCCCGCCAGGCGGATCCACCGGCGCGGCCACCGCGCCGTCTTAGATAGGAGTGGTCGCGGCCCGCGCCTCGCGCCGTCCCTTCGTGAAGGAGTTCCCGCCCCTAACCTCGAACAGTATTACCAGGTTTAGCGTATAATAGTAAAAGGTGATATTGTTCGAGCGGCTGTGCCAGGACGTTCGCTTCGGTGAGAGCCTGCGCGTGAAGGAAATGTTTTAGCGCCCGGGGAACTGGTTATTACGTAGTTTAGGAAACGGAGTGCACGTTGAACCTATCCTATTCGTTGATCCGGACATACCAGTCCTGCCCGCTGCAATATCGATACTCCTACGTGGAGCGCCGTCCACGCGCCCCGCGGAAGAACCTGCAGCTTCCCAAAAAAATCCACGCGGCGCTGCGGCGATACTATCTCTATTCGGAGTATGGCGTTCCTGAGTTTCAGCGCATCGCAGAGGCGTATTCCGAAGCGTGGGGGGCGCGCGCGAATCCCGAGATCATCAACGAACCGGCGTACCAGGATGGACTGCAGGTGCTGCGGGGATACTATGAAGCGCAAAAGGGTACTATCCAGAGGCCGGTAATGTTAGAGCAGCGGTTCGAGCTTGAGCTGGGAGCGCACCGGTTTGCCGGCAAGATAGATCGAGTCGACCTTACGGATGAGGGTGAGCTTGAGATTCTTGACTATAAGCTTGACCGTGAGATTCCGCCGCAAGACGCTCTGGAGCAGGATTTGCAGCTCGGGCTCTACCTGGCCGCGGTAAAGGAAATGCAAAACCGAACGCCGATGGCTGCATCTCGTTACTACTTACGGCATAATGTAAAGGTATCGGTAAGTAAGACTTCCGATGAAATTGAGCGGGTGGCGCGTTCTGCGGCTGATCTGGGTGATCGGATCGAGCGGGACACAAGCTTTGAGGCCCGGCCCGGCAGGGTATGCGGGAGCTGCTCATATCGGAAAGACTGTCCGGCGGTTTCTTCGAAGCCAAAGGCAACGGAGGCCGGCTGGGCGCCGGGGCATCTGCCCCTGGCGGACGTGGGGGCGAGGTACGTGACCCCCGAAATCCCGGGCTTGTAGACAGCCCACACTTGCAGTTTCGAGGAGGTGAAGCAAGATGAGCATTCGGAAGAGTCTGATTTGCCTGGGTGTCGCGGGTACCATTGCCCTCGCGACTTCAGCGGCGTTCGCACAGGGCGGCTATCCAGGTTACCCCGGTATGGGCGGCGGTGGCTATCCGGGCAGCATGGGTGGCTATCCCGGTGGTATGTCCGGTTATCCCGGCGCAGCCTCGGGGATGAATGGCACAGCGGGATCCTCGGAGACCGTGACTACCACCACGGCGACCACACCCACGGGGACGCTCCCCAAGGGGGGCGGCGATCCGCTCAGCGTCATTGCAGCCGGCTCGATGCTGCTAAGCGCGGGCTTTGCAGTTCGACGTCGCGCTCGCGGCCGATAGTAAAAAGGAATCCTGGGTCGGGCGCTCGGACGACGTGTCGATAACACGTCTGCTTCGCTGCCCGGCCCGACTATTTTCGCCGGTACCCGCCACCCTCTTTAACTCGGCGTCGCCGGCCCCAGGCATAGCATGAAACGACATTCGGGCTCGCTGATGATGTTTGCGGGCGCGGTGATGGTGCTTTTTTACCCATCACTCTGGGTCTATGGCAAAGTCAGCCAGGTCTATCTCCACCAGGAATGGCGGCGGCTTCCCTCTGCCTCAAAAACGGCGGGCGGAGACTCCTCGTCGATCGTCGCGCGGCTCGTAATCCCTAAGATCTGGGTGGATCAGATCGTCGTGCAAGGCGTTTCCGACAGTCAGCTCGCCCGAGGTCCCGCTCACTTTCCCGAAACAGCCGGGCCGGGCGCCGGTAATTGCGCCATCATCGGACATTTGAATATTGACGGTTCTCCGTTTCGCGATCTGGATAAGCTGCAGCCGGGCGATCTTGTCCTGCTTCAAACTCATGAGCATCTGGTACAATACCGCGTGGTTCATCATCAGATCGTTATGCCGACCGACCTTGACGTTCTACGCCAGAAGGGCCCCAAACGACTCACCCTCATTACTTGTATGCCTGGCGCCAAACGGCGGTACGTGGTCACCTGCAGGCAAACTCAGGAAGACTGAGGCGCGGGACCAATGCTCGCTGGGAGCTGCGGAAGTGGCCGCGCGATGTAAGAAAATGGAATCTGGAATTCAGAAGGAATCTGCGGAACCGATGTCTAAGTGTAGAGTCAGTAGGATAGAATAGTCTTATCGGCGATTAATGTTGTAAACAGTCTCCCGGCGGAGGGATGGGCGACAGCTCACCGCCTCTTCAGGATTCTCGCAGGCCGGTCAGTTTCATGGCCGGTCGGATGAAAGGAACTTCACTATGTTAGAGTTACGCCGGGCGCCCGGAACGAGTCAGCCCAAGGCTCGTACCGCACGTCCGACTGTTATTACAGTCATTGCGATCTTAGAGCTGGCGGCGGCGTTTTGGGATGGGCGAATCTTCGAACATTTCAACGTCCTGTTTCATCCGCAGTTGAACAGCCTCACGTCGATAGACGTACTCTTGCCGGCATTGATGTGCATTATGGCCATTTATGCGGGCGTTGGTCTTCTACAGATGCGCCGGAGCGCCATGAACGCCTGGTTTATCCGACACGCATGGCTGTCTGCGTTCTATCTTCTCACGATTCCGGGATTGCTCTACCAGAGCATGTTCGCTCCGGGTCTGAACTTTGTGATCACCTGGCGCTTTGTCATGATTGTCTTCAGCCTTGTCGCTGGCATCTACCTGTATGCTGTGAGCGGAAGCTGTGGCGATCGCGGCGTCCGGGCAGCCCGTTAAGTCAATCACCGGGGCGATGCGTTCCGGTGGTTTCTCTTATTAGCGCTTCAGGCGTATTAACGATCGGGTCTGACGGGAACTATAGAACGGCGGGGATGGCTGTTTGACGCCATCCCCGCCGTTCTTCTGTTTGTTTCAGAGACCTACTTTAGCGCTTTTAGTCTGCCGATTCCGCGTTCTGTCTTCAATACTTTGCAATCGGCGGCGCTCGGCACGGAGGATATAATGCTCAATCTACAGTTCATTTCAAAGCCATCGGGCAGCGGGCGCCGGTTGCTGGCGGCCGGCCATGCGGTGATTCTATCCACCGCGATTGCGTTGGCTGCAGGGCTGGCATTGCCGGCTGAGGCGCAGCAAATTCCGGTACGCAGGGGAGCGCAGCCCGGGAGAAACCTGCTCACCGTTTCTGCGGACGCCCAGGTGAAAGCGGCGCCCGACCAGGCGCTGGTCCGCCTGGGGGTCGAAGCGGAAGCGCCGACGGCCGCACGAGCGAGCGATGCTGAGGCGACGGCTATGGCAGCGGTGATCGCCGCCATCAAGCAGACCGGCGTTGCGAGTAACGACATTCAGACGACCGGCCTCAGCCTTGAACCGCAATACACCAACGGCACGCCGAACGCCCCGCCGAAGATCCGGGGATTCAACGCTTCGAACACCGTCCAGGTAACGGTCAATGATATCAGCCGGGTGGGCGCCGTCGTAGACGCCGGACTTGGCGCCGGCGCCAATCGGCTTGATGGAGTCGATTTTACCCTCAAGGATGACACGTCGTTCCGGACCGAGGCGCTGAAGAAGGCGGCGCATACCGCCGCATTGAAGGCGCAGGCGCTGGCGGACGCGCTCGGTGTTCATCTGGGACCGCTGGCTTCGGTGATCGAGGGTGGCGCCGGGGGCCCGCCGCCTCCCCTGCCAATGCGGGCGATGGCGAGTTACGCCGGGGCCGCAACACCCGTTGAACCGGGCCGGTTGAATGTTGGCGCTTCTGTAACCTTGCAGTACCATATCATCCAGTAGGCGCCATAACTTAGAGAAAGGATGGACGAGTGGAGCAATCGAAGCAGCGGGCCTCATGCGGTCTGCTGGGCATGGGCGACGTAGGCGAGCAGGTTCTCCTGCGCGGTTGGGCGCAGCGCAGCCGCGATTTTGGCGGGCTGGTTTTTATTGATCTGCGCGACCGCACCGGCGTTGTTCAATGCGTCTTCAATCCCGAAGAGGCGCCCGACGCTCACGCAGCCGCTCGTCAGGCTCGAAACGAATACGTGCTGGAAATCGAGGGTGTCGTCGCCCGGCGGCCGGAGGGCACCGATAATCCCGCCATTACCACGGGGACGGTTGAGGTTCGCGCCGCTTCGATCAAGATCCTGAACAGCTGCCGGCCACTTCCCTTTCAGATTGTTGAAGGTGACGAGCCGGGTGATCAGGTACGGCTGCAGTATCGATACCTGGATCTGAGACGGCCGGAGATGCAGGAGCGACTCGACCTGCGCCGCCGCGCGAATAAGATCGTTCGCGACTTCCTCGACGCCGAAGGCTTCTGGGAAGTTGAGACTCCCATTTTGATGAAGAGTACGCCGGAAGGAGCGCGGGATTTCCTTGTCCCCAGCCGGATGCTGCCAGGCGAGTTCTACGCGCTGCCGCAGTCCCCGCAGCTTCTCAAGCAGATTCTGATGGTGGGAGGGATCGAGAAGTACTTTCAGATCGCGCGATGTTTCCGTGATGAAGATCTTCGCGCCAACCGCCAGCCCGAGTTTACCCAGATCGACGCGGAAATGTCGTTCGTGGATCAGAGCGACGTACTCGGTGTCATGGAACGTCTGATAGCCGAGCTCTTTGGCGCCTTCGGCATCGAGGCGCCGCTGCCGCTGCCGCGGATGAGTTATCGGGAGGCGATGGACCGCTTTGGATCGGACGCGCCGGACACTCGATATGGTCTGGAACTAAAGGACCTCACGGATCTTGCCGCTTCCAGCAGCTTTAGAGTGTTCGCGTCGACCGCTGCGGCCGGGGGGGTTGTTCGCGGAATTTGCGTGCCAGGCGGCGGCGCGTATTCGCGTAAGATGGTCGATGATCTGGAGCTGCAGGCAAAGTCATTCGGGGCGACGGGTCTTGTCTGGATTCAACGCACTCTAGAGGGTTTTAAGTCGCCGATCGCGAAGTATCTTGGCCCGGGCGAGGCCGAAAGAATATTTGAGCGTTTGGAGGCGGGAGAGGACGATCTTGCGCTCATCGTCGCCGGAAATTGGCGCACAGTCTCCGACGTGTTAGGGCGGATGCGGCAAGACCAGGCGCAGCAAAAGCGCCTCATTCCGGAAGGAAAGCAGAACTTCCTATGGGTGGTGGACTTCCCGGCCTTTGAGTTTGAATCGGATCAGGGACGCTTCACCTTCACTCACAATCCGGTTTCGGCGCCGCACGACGAGGATTTGCCGCTTCTGGAGGAGGGATTGCGGATGCTGGAGATGGGCGCCGACGCGCCGCTTGGTCCTGGCAGTCCGCAGCATCCGCTGGCGCGGATTCGTTCCAAGCAATACGACATGGTGCTGAATGGCCAGGAGCTTGGCGGTGGAAGTATCCGGATCCATAACGCCGACGTCCAGTTGAAGGTGTTCCAGGTGCTTGGCTTCAGTCCTGAGCAGGCGCGGGATCGATTCGGATTCCTGCTTCAGGCGCTGGAGTTCGGGGCGCCGCCGCACGGAGGAATTGCGTTCGGAATGGATCGGATCGTGATGATGCTCTCGGGCACGGATAATATTCGCGACGTTATTGCCTTTCCAAAGACATCTACCGGCGCCGATCTGATGATGCAGGCGCCCTCGCCGGCTACCCCTGAACAGCTCCGGGACCTGCGGCTGAGGTTGACTACTGATGGCAAATAAACAGTGGAAGAAGGGCGGCGGGAGATTCGATGATCGCTGAAAACAAAACCTATACCATCACGTCACCAATCTATTACATCAACTACTATCCCCATCTCGGAACGGCGTATACCACCGTCCTGACGGACGTGCTGGCGCGCTATCACCGGTCGCGAGGGAGAGGCGTCTTCTTCCTAACCGGCACCGATGAAAATGGCGAGAAGGTGATGCGGGCAGGGCAGGATC
>Ga0307374_10012033_pt1 | contig 12202 bp, 6 predicted proteins | sample OX3MG_FD_202532 | JGI IMG/M metagenome (GOLD analysis project Ga0307374, IMG submission 202532) | Soil microbial communities from Risofladan, Vaasa, Finland - OX-3 | ecosystem: Environmental > Terrestrial > Soil > Coastal area > Acid sulfate soil | place: Finland: Risofladan, Vaasa | collected...
CGCCGATCTCGCCGGCATCGAGCGCGGCGGCTACAAGCTGGTCTACAAGGACAAGCCGAATCCTACGGAGCGAATGGTTGCGGGGGCGTTTGCCCGGCGCGGATTCGGGGTGGATTGCTGGTACTCGGTCGGGCTGCGCATCAGCGGCGAAGGCAACATCTTCGACGTGCTGTGGAATGGGCCCGCGGACAAAGCGGGCCTGGCGCCGGGCGAGAAGATTCTTGCGGTCAACGGGCAGATCTTTTCACCGGACCGGCTGCGCGAGGCGATCCGCAATGCCAAGGGGAATACGGAGCCGATCAAACTGATTGTGCAGGCGGACACGTACGTCCACGACGCGCAGATCGACTACCACGATGGGGAGCGCTATCCGGTACTGGAGCGGGTGGAGGGAACGCCGGATTACCTGGACGACATCACCAAGCCGCGGACCACGCCGGAGAAGGCGCCGGAGGAGAAGAAGCCGGCGGCGTGATGCCGTCGCCGCGAAACACTGGAGCTATGGGCGCCTGGGTTTGGCATGGCGGGGACTGGGCGGGCATGTGGACTCGCGAATCACCAGTTCCGGGTGAATGGGCACGATGTCGGGGAACGTGGCCTGGCCGCGGATACGCTGGAGGAGGATGCGCGCGGCGACGATGCCGATCTGGCGCAAGGGCTGACGGATGGTGGTGAGGCTGGGATTGTGGAACGCCGCCCCCTGGATGTCGTCGAATCCGACAATGGACACGTCTTCGGGCACGCGCAGGCCGTGGTTGATGAAGGCGCGAATGGCGCCGATGGCGGCAATGTCGTTGAAAGCCACCAGGGCCGTGAAATCCGCGCCTCGCTCGATAAGCACGTTGGCCGGGGCAAAGCCCAGCTCCGGCGTGGAAATGCGCAATTCAAGCGGAACGCAGAGCCGTGGGTCGACCGTAAGCTTCAGATCGCGCGCCACCGCCATCAGGCAACTCCAGCGATCGTCGGCGTCGGAACTGTGGCTGCCGCCCCGCATGAATGCAATCTTGCGATGGCCGAGCTGATACAGGTGCCGAAGAGCGAGTTCCGCCGCTCGCCGCTGGTCCAGGACCACGTTGGTGACGCCTTCCATCTTGCGGTGGCCGGCTATGACGACCGCGGGCAAGCCGAGACTCTTTTCCAGGATGGTGTCGATGACAATGAAGCCTTCGACGGAGCGCTCCATCAGCAGCCGCGGGTATTCCTCGATCAGATCGGGCTGGCGGCGATGGCTGGCGGTGAGATAGAAATAGCCCTCCTCGATCAGGAACTCTTCTACCCCAGCGAGTATTTCGGTGGCATAACGGTCACTGAGCTCGGGAACCAGCACACCGATGGAAAAGCTTTGGCGTTTGCGAAGCGAGCGGGCGTAAAAGCTGGGGCGGTAGTCGAATTTGGCGGCGGCTTCAATGACTCGTTCGCGGGTCTCCTGGGGAATGGAGCGAACCCCGGGGGCGTTATTCAGCACCAGCGAAATAGTGGCCGGAGAAAGGTTGAGATATTCGCCCAGGGTGCGCAGACTTATCGGCTGTCCGGGCTGAGGCGCCGCGCCCGGTTTGGATCGCTTGGCCATGCATCCTCTTTTATGCCAGCAGGAATACTAGCAAAGTCGACTGCTGTCACCCAAGCAGCCGAGGCACGCCTCCGGGGAAAGGCAATCTGTGGGGGAAAACCGGATCAGGCGCAGGCGGCAGGAAACCGGAATTCAATGGCGTTGTCGACGTACAATCGCTTCAGGGCTCCCGCTCCGCGGAGGGATGGGTGAGCGGTTGAAACCGGCGGTCTTGAAAACCGTTGTACCCGAAAGGGTACCGGGGGTTCGAATCCCTCTCCCTCCGCCACTGTAATTAGTTTATATTCAATAGTTTCCGCAGTTGGACAAGGAGACCAGATATCCACCTTCAACTTTATCCAAGCTGGCTGTGGATTTGGGACTTGTGCAGAGATTCCTTAAGTGTAAAGTCCAGATCCGCCGATAACCCACTTGGAATGGTCACCGGCCGAAGACAGGCCGTGGGCGTTACAACACCGAGTATGTAAGCAGATCCAGTTTTTGCTCAGCCATACCTCGTGCGTGGGCACTTCAGATACAGCCCAAAGACTTCCGGGAAGCTACCCGGAGTTGGCTATAGTGGACCCCAAGACCCGGCTCAGACAGGGGTTGTCACTCGGTGCGGAGGACTTGCATGGGACTGACGGAGGCGGCACGCCTGGCGGGGAGAAAGCAGGCAAGGATAGCAGAGGCGAGGAGAATAACTCCTACGACGCCGAACGCGGAGAAGTCGAGGGCCCGGACTCCGAAGAGCATGCTCCTCATAGCGCGGCCCACGAAGTAGGCGCCGACGAGGCCGAGGGCAAGACCGATGGCGGCGAGGATGACACCGTCGCCGACGACGAGGGCGACAACACGGTTGCGGGTAGCGCCGAGCGCCATGCGCAGAGCGATCTCATGCGAGCGCTGGGCCACGGAGAATGCCATGACGCCGTAAATCCCGATGCCGGCCAGGAACAGGGCCACGACGGCGAAGCTGGTAAACAGGACGAGAGTGAAGCGCTGGTCGGCCATGCTCTCGCTCACGATCTGGTCCATGGTTTTGGTCTGGGCGAGGGCGACGGCGGGATCGACCGCATGCACGGCGGCGGAGATGCTGCGAATCATGGTGGAAGGATCTTCCGCAGTGCGCACACCGAATCCCGCCTGCGGCCAGGGAACCTGCCAGAAGGGGATAAGCATCTCGGGATGTTCGTTGAGTTGGTCGGCGGTGTGGACGGTGTGGTAAGTTCCCACGATTTGCCAGGCAGCGGGAGGTCCGAGTTTGGTGACGCCGGGGATGAGCTGCTCGACCAGAACACGCTGGCGCAGCGGGTCTTTGCCCTTGAGGTACTTGTTGACGAAATCCTGGTTGACTATAGCCACCTTCACCGTGTCGGCGGTGTCCTGATCGGTGAAGGTGCGGCCTGAGATCACCTGGATGCCGAAGGTGTTGAAGTAATCCGGGGTGACCATGCCGAAGCCGGTGCCCGGGCGTTTGGACTGGTCGGCGTAGGGAGGGCCGTTTTCCAGAGTGAAGGGCATGCCGAAGCCGGCACCGTAGGGAGGCAAGCCGGTCATGGCGGTGGCGTGGCTGACGCCGGGAACAACGGCGATGTGGGCGAGAATGTTGCGAAAATAGGAGATCATCTGGGCCGGATCTTTGGACCGCGAATCGGGCACGGGCAGAAAGAACGTGAGCAGATGATCTTGCTTGATGCCGAGATCGACACGGGACAGGTTCCAGAAACTGTGGATGGTGAGGCCGGCGCCGGCGAGCAGCGTGAGGGCGAGGGCGAATTCGCCAATAACAAGGATCCGGCGAAGGCGGTGCTTGCCGGCGCCGGTTCCGCTGCGGCCGCCTTCTTTGAGGGTCTCGGCCGGATCGATGCGCGAGGCGTACCAGGCGGGCGCGGAACCAGCGAGCAGGCCGGCGAGCGTGGTGGCAACCAGAGTGAAGAAGAGGATGGGGATGTTGAGGTGCAGGTCAGCTTCGGTGGGCAGGGTTTCCGGCGGCATGGCCGCAATGAGACCGCGCAGCATGGCGTAGCCGACGCCTACGCCGAGAACTCCGCCGGCGAGAGCCAGGATCAGGCTCTCCGTGAGCAACTGGCTGAAGATGGTGGACCGGCCTGCGCCCAGAGCGCTGCGAACGGCCAACTCTTTTTGGCGCGCCATGCCGCGTGCCAGAAGCAGGTTGGCCACGTTGGCGCACGCAATGAGAAGAACAAAGCCAACTGCGCCCAGCAACAGCCAGAGCATCTTGATGCGATCTTTGGGAAGATAATCGTTTTTCAACGGCTCGACGTAAGAGCCCCAGCCCTCGTCGCTCTTGGGGTACATCTGCGCTATGTGGGCGGTCACAGCGTCCATGTTCTGCTGCGCCTGCTTGATGCTGACGCCGGACTTGAGGCGGGCCATCACCGTAAGCCAGTGAAAGTCGTGATTGATCTGCTCCGGTTTGAAGGCAAGCGGAACAATCATCTGCACTTGCCCGCCGTGCGCGTCGGGACCGTCCTGTTCCACTCCGACAACGGTGTAGGGGGCGTCGTTGAGGCGCAGCGTGCTGCCGACGATGTGGCGATCCGCGCCCAGCTTCACCCATAGCTTGTGGGTAAGGATGACGACATGGTCGTGCCCGATCTCGCCTTCCTCCGGCAGAAAATAGCGGCCCATGAAGAGCGGTTTGCCGACGATTCGTTCCCAGCAGGGACTTTCTACGCTGGCAATGACAAACTCCGGCTGCTCCCTGGTGGCGAGATTGTAGGCATTGCCGGTGGAGGCGCAGACGTCCTGAAAGACAGTGTTCTGATGCTTCCAGTCGAGAAAATCTCCGGCGGAGACGCCGTTATGGAAGTTCTGAATTCTGGACCAGACAATGACCAACTGGTTGGGCTCGGGGTAGGGCAAGGGAGCAAGCAGGGTGGCGTAATCGACGGTGAAGATGGCGGTATTGGCGCCGATGCCGAGGGCCAGCGTGAGCAGCACAGTGATGGTCATGCCCGGATTGCGGCCAAGCATGCGCACGCTGAAGCGGAGGTTCTGGAGCGCAGTCTGCAATGCTTTCCTCCGGTGAGAATGACTTGTGATTGCCTGGATTTTCCCGAAGTGCGCTGAAAACCAATCAGCGGCGGCTGCATGGAAGACGCCGTACGAGTGTTGGACGTTCAGAAAACGACAGCGTACATCCGATTTGAGAACGCCCGATGGAAGTTCAAATGTCGGCCTGACGAAAACGTTACAAAGACCCTTGCTGAGCTACCTACCCTATGTAGCATTCGACACTTCAATTGTCAAGGAGATTGCTACATAGGTCTTCGAGTGCTGACAAAAAGCTGGCGTGAAGCGGAAACCATGCAGGACGAGCGCAGGCCGGAAGGCGACGGTTTACAGAATCAGGGATCCCTCCTCTCCTTCGTGGCGGACAAGCACACGCTCACGAACTGAGCCGCAGAAATCGTCCCGACTTGAAAACGTTTCCCGGCGAGCACCATAATCTTAGGATTCAAGTTCTGTCAACGCTGAGTTGCACTTGGGGAGGAATCACGTGCCACCACATTCATTGCCGTCTGCTCTAAAGCTCTCCGTTCTGGCCGCGCTTGTCGCCTTCAGCCGTCCCGGCCTGGCTCAACAGCCGCTTCAACTCACGTTCGAGAGGCCTGCCGCGGATTGGAATCACGCTCTTCCCATCGGCAATAGCAGCATCGGCGCGATGGTCTTCGGTGGAACCGAGGACGAACGCATCCAGGTAAACGAAGATACGCTGTGGGGCGGCGGCCCGCATGATTACACCAATCCAGGCGCGTACACGCATTTGCAGGAGGTTCGCGACCTGATTTTTGCCGGCAAGATTGGCGAAGCCGAGAAAATCGCCGGCGAGGGAATGATGGGGAAACCCCGGCTGCTGATGCCCTACCAGCCCTTCTGCGACATTCTCCTGCACTTTGCTGCACAGGGTGCGGCGACGGATTATCGGCGTGATCTCGACCTCAATGACGCTTTGGCAGAGACCAGGTACGCAGTGAACGACGTGACTTTCCGCCGCGTGACGTTCGCGTCCTTCCCCGATCAGGTTCTCGTCATTCATCTCAGCGCGAGCAAACCCGGGCAGCTCACCTTCACCGTAGCAATGGATTCGCCGCAGCCCGGAACCACCGTCCAATCAACCGCGGACAATACTCTCGAACTCACCGGCCAGATCCAGCCGCGTCAGAACCGCCCCTATTCCTGGACTGGCTCGTGGGACCAGCCCGGGATGCGGTTTGCCGGTGTTCTCAAGGTTATGCACCAAGGCGGCACGGTCCACGCGGACGGTCAGCATCTGGAAGTCTGCGGCGCCGATGCGGTTACCATTCTCTTCAGCACGGCCACCAGCTTCCGCAACTACCGCGATATCTCCGGCGATGCTCTCGCTTCCGCCCGCGCTTACCTGGGGCGCGCCTCGGCGCATTCCTATGACTCGCTGCTCAAGCGCCATTTTGAGGATTACCGGCCGCTCTTTTCCCGCGTGCAGCTAAGCCTCGGTCCCGATCATTCGACCGATCCCATCGATCAGCGGATCCAGAACTTTGCCAGCACCGATGATCCCAGCCTGATCGCGCTCTACTTCGCGTTTGGCCGATATCTGCTCATTTCCTCCTCGCGTCCGGGCGGGCAGCCCGCCAATTTGCAGGGCATCTGGAACCAGGATCTGACTCCGGCATGGGCCAGCAAATGGACTACTAACATCAACCTCGAGATGAACTACTGGCAGGCCGACACCGGCGACTTGTGGGAAACCGAGCAGCCGCTCTGGCGCCTGATCCGCGATCTCGAAGTGACCGGCGCCGAGACGGCCCGCGTCCATTACCACGCGAACGGCTGGGTGCTGCACCACAACACCGACCTGTGGCGCGCCACCACGCCTGTGGATGGGCCGTGGGGACTTTGGCCCATGGGCAGTCTCTGGCTCGCCAACCAGATGTGGGATCACTACACGTTCTCACTTGATCGCACATTCCTGCGACAGGAAGCTTACCCGGCAATGAAAGGCGCCGCGGAATTCGCCGTGAGTTTCCTGGTTGAAGCACCACCCGGAACAGTCTTCGCCGGCAAGCTGGTCACGAATCCCTCCACTTCGCCGGAGAACGCTTATTTGCTCAACGGCAAACGTGCCAGCCTCACTTACGCGGCGACGATGGATCTCGAGCTCATCCGCGAGCTATTTGAGGACTGCCAGCGCGCCGCGAAGATTCTCGGCACCGACGCCGTCTTCAGCGCGAAGCTGAATGCGACTCTGAAGCGGCTGCCGCCTCTGCAAATCGGAAAACGCGGCCAGCTTCAGGAGTGGATCGAGGACTATCCGGAAACCGAAGTGCATCATCGCCACGTGTCGCACCTCTATTCGCTCTACCCTGGCCATGACATCGCACTCGACACCACCCCCAGATTCGCGGCGGCGGCGCAAACGGTCCTGGAGATCCGCGGCGATGGCGGGACCGGCTGGTCCGAAGTGTGGCGGGCCGCGCTCTGGGCCCGTCTGCGCAACCCCGAGCACGCGTATAACAACCTGAAGTTGTCGATTACCAGGAACACGCTGCCCAACATGTTCGACCTGTGCCCGCCATTTCAAATTGACGGTAATCTCGGCGGGCCGGCGGCGATCGCCGAGATGCTTATCCAGAGCACGGACAACGAAATTCGCGTGCTCCCGGCACTGCCGCAGCAGTGGCCTGCTGGGTACCTCAAGGGCGTACGCGTCCGTGGCGGGGCTCGTGTCTCGCTCGCCTGGGACCAGGGCCATCTCACTTCGCTCACGCTCGAATCTGCACGCACCGCGCGTTATTGCGTCGATTACGGCAAACTGTCCGGCGTGATTCGTCTGGCCCCAGGGAAACCTGTGTCGCTCGACGGAGAACTCCAGCCGATCAGAAAGTAGTACGGAGAACCGGTGATGCCGGGGCCTTGAAACTCCAGGACCGCTCGCTCGTCCCTTTTGTCAGGAAATACAATTACAGCGGCATTCCAACTGGCGCAATGCGATCGGGCGAAAGAACTCGAGCCTCACCTGGGGACCTGAGCCGGCGCCACACGACTGCCAAGTGCGCGAGAGTAGTCTGAGAGGGAAAGACGAGATTTGGCTGCAGCAAGAAAACGTTTCCCGGGATTGAACGGAAGCGCTTCCTGCGTTGTGTTTCTCCGATAGGTTCTCAACCGGAACGGAGACAATCACTCAAGCCGGAAGGAGAGGGGCGATGGCAATGAATCGGCGGGAATTTCTAGCGGCTTCGGCGGCAAGCGCGGCTCTGTTGAATGAAAGCATGAGGGCGTTTGCTGCCCCGGCAGGCAATATCCAGGTTGCGGTGGATGCGACGAAGATCGGCGCACCGGTTGCCTCCCCGGTCTTTGGCGCGTACATGGAGCCGGCCACCACGCGTGTGTGGGCCGAGATGTTATCGGATCGGAAGTTTTATCACCCGATTCGCAATACCGCACCGCCGCCGACCCAGTCCTTCTTTCTCCGCTTTCAGCATCCGTGGAAGCCCGTGGGCCCCGACGGAACGGTCGAAATGGACAGGACGAATCCGTTCGTAGGCACCCACAGCCCGCACATCCGACTTGCCAGCTCAGAGCCGCGTGGCATTCAGCAAAGCGGAATGGGCATGGGCGGCGGCAGGGCATACGAAGGCCACGTGCATCTAGCCGGCGATCCCAGCGCAAAGGTCGTGGTGCGACTGGTGTGGGGAACCGGTCCCGGCGACTCACATAGCATCCCGATCCCGCCGCTGTCGGCTGAGTACCGGAAGTTTGCATTGCGCTTCACGTCCGCGGCCGATACCGAGGACGGACGACTAGAGATTGTCGGCACCGGCTATGGCTCATTCCACATCGGCGCCGTTTCGCTGATGCCTGCCGACAATGTCGAGGGCTTTCACGCGGGGATGATCCAGTACCTCAAGGAGGCGGGGTTCAAAATGGCCAAGTGGCCAGGGGGGAACTTTGTCTCCGGCTACGACTGGTACGACGGCATTGGGGACCGCGACAAGCGGCCGCCACGCCCGCAGCCGATGTGGGGCGACGCGATCGAAGCGAATGACGTGGGTATTCACGAGTTCATGGCTTTCTGCCGGCTGCTGGGAGCTGAACCCAATGTTGCTGTCAACACTGGATTCGGAGAGGCGCGGGTGGCTGCCGAAGAGGTGGAGTATTGCAATGGTTCGACCGAGATGCGCCTGGGAAAACTACGCGCGGAAAACGGTCATCCCGAGCCGTTCAACATTCGACTGTGGACCATAGGCAACGAGATGTACGGCTACTGGCAATTCGGCCACATGGCGCCCGACCAATACTGGGTGAAGCACACATACTTCGTTCAAGCCATGAAGAAGGTGGACCCAACAATCAAAGTGACGTCTGCCGCGGCGACACCGTGCGAGAAGTCGTGGGACGTGGCCGAACAGCGAACATTCAACGGCCCGGATATCTGGCGTCCGGCTCACCCCGACAAACTTCCGTACCAGTTTGGAGGGATCTTTGACTGGGACGGGTGGATGCTGGAGAAAGCCGGCGACTACATCGATTACGTCTCCGAGCACACCTACTGCTATCCGGATTTCCGATTCGACCCGGAGGCGCAACACTTCGTGGATGCAACGGGCGAGCCGCTGCAATTCCGGACGCGGAGAATGGCAAATCGCATCGGCGAAGCATTCGATGCATGGCAAAAGTACCTGGAAAAGATGCCGTCGCTCAAGGAGAAGAACATCCAGTTCATCTTCGATGAGTGGGGATGCCGCTACCGGTCGCCGGATCGAAAGCGCTTTCTGCGGCCGAGAGGAATGATGACGCCGCTTTCCTACGCACTCTTCATGCACGAGATGTTTCGCCACTCCGATATGGTGGCTGCCAGTTGCCCGACGGGCAGCCTGGGTACAGTGTTGATGGATCGCAACGGCAAAGCCGTGGGTTTTTCGGCAGAGGGACTGGTATTCAAGATCATGGCCAGCCATTTTTGCAATGCCCTTCCTTTGGCGGTGAGCGGAAACTCGCCCCAGCAGCCAGTAAGCGGCACCGCGTTTGTGGACATTCCGGTGTCTCCCGTCGGAAGTCCTACCTATCCGCTGGATGTTGTCGCGGCCCTGTCGGGCGATCGCAAGACTTTCATCCTTTCCGTCGTCAATCCCACGGAGAGCGGCCAGGAGTTCGCACCCCACATCAGCGGAGTGAAGCTGCGCAGCTCGGGCACGTTGTGGCAGATTGCGGCGCCCAGCGCGGACGCGGCCAACGAGCCGGACAAAGAGCCCATGGTCAAAATCAACGAAATTCCGCAGATGTCGCTGGCGGAAAGAGTGCAAGTTCCGCCCATCAGCGTCAACGTTTTCGCGTTTGAGATCGAGAATGCGTGACTGTAGCCGTTTGAAGTCGTCTGCATGGGATCACCGGGCTGGAAGAATTCGATCCGGCTTTTTGTCAGCGACTAGCGAAGGAAGGTTGAGATCGCAAAACTCTGTAAGGAAGTCGACAGCGCAGCTCGCCGTGCCCCATCCGGGATTCATCCAGGCCCGGTGACCCTGGGTGGCCCGACGAAATGATCGGCTTCTTCGTCGAACTTGAAATTGATCGCCGACGTGTTCGACTTTGCGAGGGCGTGGCAGGCAGTCGAGAAATTGTCTACTCGAGAACACTCGCCGAGCCGAAGCGGAACATTGTGAACGCAGCAAGATCAACAAGAGTCAGAACTTCGTGACGTGAAAGCATGACTGTGCACTACCCAGCAAGAACGGAACCGCTGTGAGGAATTCATGAAACGCAGGGACTTCTTGAAGAAGAGCACGCTGGCTGCAGGCCTGGTGAGCGCTCCGAGAACGCTCGTGCCTCTCCTTGAGAGCGAAGCGCCTGCGAGTCTAGGGATCGAACCCGCTCAAATGAAGATGAATTCGTTGAATGAGACCCGATCCGCCGGATATTTCGCCCGCGCCCGCAGTGAGAAGCTTCTGCCCAAGAAACCCACGTTCGTCACAACCCTCGCCTCGGGCGTGAAGATCACACCGATGCCGTTGACTGAGCGCCGGCAGCGGGGAATTCTCCCGCGACGAGGATTTTGCAGCATCAGTCCGGGGAGGGATGCGCTTCTCTCCGGCAATGGTCCGATAAGCATCGAGGTAAGCTGCAACCCGTACTCGGAGCAGGTAGTCTTCCGGCACGAGAGCGTCTTCGTGCCGCACAAGCACTTCGAGGCGCCGAACATCGCGCCCATTCTTCCCGATGTACGGCAAATGCTGCTGGAAGGGAGGTATGGCGAGGCGGCGAAATTCTCGTATGAGGAATGGCACAAGACGCCGATGCCGCGGGGTGCCGGCTTTGGCGGGGGACCGGCTTTCGCGATGAATCTCGATTTGCCGCGGGCCTCGTCGGTCAGGAACTATCTCCGCACGGTTGATTTCGAAAGCACGGAGCTGACGGTTCACTGGACCGACAGGCGCGGGGATTGGGTGCGCAAGACCTTCGCCTCCCGGCCGGATAATGTGGTGGTGCAATGGCTCACGGCGCCAAAAGGCCATTCGGTGAATGTCCGGATTGCGTTCGAAAGATCAGTGGGCGGATTTTTCGGCGGCTTGGGCGGGGTCGGGCTGGAAGCTCCTCTGAGAAATATGCCGCCCGGCCCTTCCGGTTTTTCCCCGGAACGTGGAGGAGGCGCACAAGGCCAGTTCCACCAGGACTACAGCGAGCAGCGCCTGATCTTCAAGGGGATGCTGGACCCTGAAGTGAACACCAGCGGTTACGCCGGGGTTACGCGGGTGGTTCGCGAAGGCGGCTCCGCAACGATGGATGGGAAGACGCTGGTGGTTGAAAATGCGTTATCGCTCATACTGCTAACGCGCATTGAAGCATTCCCGCAGTACAGCGAGGAACAAGTAGAGGCGCTGGCAAAGGCAGTGGAAACAATTCCGGCAGACTAACAGGCACTCCTCGAACGGGCGCGAAAGGTCCACTCGGAGATGCTCAATCGCGTCACCGTAGATTTCGGCGGCGCCTCGAAACATGCAATGTCTTCTGAAGAACTTCTCTCCGACCAGCGTTCGAGCCCGGGATATTCAGGCGCATTTCTCGAGAAGCTATTCGAAATGTGCCGTTACTGGTTCATCCTGAGCAGTGGCAAATACTGCAGTATGCAGGCGGAGACAAACGCCAACATCAATCTGCAAATTGCTCCTGGCGTGCTGGGCGCGATCATCGCGAAGGCATGATGGCCTACTTCAATTGGATGGAAAGCCTGGTTCCGGATTATCGCACGAATGCGAAGAAGATCTTCGGAATGCGCGGTACACATTACGCGCTGACGCCGACCAAGGAATCAGGTGTCGATACGCATTTCGATTATGCCGCATCGACGGGAGAGATCTGGCCGCATCCCTATTGGCTCTCCGCCGGGGGCTGGTGTGTGCGCCCGTTCTGGGATCACTATCTTGTCACCGGCAATCTCGATTTTCTCCGCAATCGCGTAGTGCCGGCCTACAAAGACCTGGCGCTGTTTTACGAGGATTTCCTCACTGTCACCGACAAGAATGGGGTTCTTCCGCAGAATGTGTGGGTAGCCGAGGGCGCAAAAAGCTGAGATGGAGGCGGCTTCGCCGCATCTTGTTCGGTGAGTTTTCTAAGGCATGGGCAATCTATCCATCCGGTGAGGATGTATAA
>Ga0307374_10012034_pt1 | contig 12201 bp, 9 predicted proteins | sample OX3MG_FD_202532 | JGI IMG/M metagenome (GOLD analysis project Ga0307374, IMG submission 202532) | Soil microbial communities from Risofladan, Vaasa, Finland - OX-3 | ecosystem: Environmental > Terrestrial > Soil > Coastal area > Acid sulfate soil | place: Finland: Risofladan, Vaasa | collected...
GGCGACCAGCCCTTCTAACAGCGCGCTCACGCAATCCACGTCGATCCAATTGTCGGGTATGCCGCCGAGCAGCGTCACGGTCGGCAGCTCGTATGCGTTTCAACCGGTCGCTTCGCCGAGCAGCGGCGTTGCCTTTTCGATCGTGGGCCAGCCGGCTTGGGTGACGTTCAACGTCGCGACCGGGGCGATGGGCGGTACGCCCGGTGCCGGCGATGTCGGCACGACCGCTGCGATCACCATCAGCGCCACCGACGGTGGCGGTAAGGCCACGCTCGGTCCCTTCACGATTCAAGTCGACGCGGCGCCGTCGAGCGCGCCGCCGAGCACGCAAGCGCCGACGATTTCCGGATCTCCGGCGACCTCGATCCTCGCCGGCAGCGCTTATAGCTTCACGCCGACGACGACCGATCCGAGCGGCGCGGCATTGACGTTCCGCATCCAGAACGCACCGGCCTGGGCCACGTTCGATGGGGCGACGGGCCGGCTGTCGGGCACTCCCGGCGCGGCAAACGTGGGAAGTTACGCGAATATCACGATCAGTGTCAGCGACGGCACGACGAGCGCCTCGTTGGCGGCGTTCTCGATTGCGGTGACGCAATCGGCGAACGGCAGCGCGACGCTTTCTTGGGTTCCGCCGACGCAGAATACCAATGGCACGGCGCTCACGAACCTCGCAGGCTACTGGATTTATTACGGCACCAGCGCGAGCGCAATGACACAAAGCGTGCAGATTGCGAATCCCGGGATCGCGACTTATGTCGTCGATAATCTATCGCCGGGCACCTGGTATTTCTCCGTGGCCGCCTACACCTCGACGCATGTACAGGGCGCGGCGTCGGCCGTCGGCAGTAAGAGCATCACCTAAGTCGGGTGTTTGACGTCAGATCGTCTTGCTGACGGTATTGGACGCGAGGCCTTCGACTCCGAGGGAGTTATAGGCGTTCACCGCAAAGTAGTAGGTGCCGGGAGCCAAGCCAGTGATCGTGTAGGAAGTCGTCCGCGCACCGCTGACTGCGACCGTCAGCGACAGGGCGCTCGCGTTGGTGCCGTAATGGATGTTATAGCCGCTAAGATCATTGGCGATCGTCCCATTCGTGTTCAAGGCGGGCGGCGCCCAAGAGAGTGTCGCCATGCCGGCCGTCGCCGGTGTGGTCGTGGTCGTCGTGGCGCCGCCGCCGATGCCGTTGGGGCTTGTGCTCGACATCGTCTGCACACCGGGACAACCCGCCAATAAAACGCTCCCGCCGATGAGGCATGCAAGCCGTGTCAGCGCTCGCTGCTTCGCGGTGAATTGAATCATTGACATCCCTCGCCGTGGTGCCGCGGCGGCGGAATTGCCGTTGGCGACGGCGTGATTAAGAAGGCGAGCGCCAATCGCTGCAATATGTCGCCAATCGGCGAACACCGATCGCAACTCGAGTCGTCGAATGCAGACGCTGCGCCAAACCCCAAGCGATGCCCGAACGGCGTACAAGAAGTTTGGTGCGCTAAGTGCTTGTGTCCTGCCCATTCATGCATTTGGATGGGGTTTTTCTAGGCCACTTGAAGAGATTTTCCTCCCGATTCGCCGCTCATGCGGTAGGATAGTAGTGATGGGATCCGTGAAATATGTGAAATCGATGTGGTTCCGGCTTCCCGCCGCGGTCATTGTCGCAGCGATCATGCTGGTCCCCTGTATAGGCAGGTCCGTGGCGGCCGCGACCGTACCGACACAGAGCGCGGTGGCCCCGGACTATCGGATCGGCCCGGGCGATGTCTTAGAGGTGTTCGTCTGGCAGAACCCGGACCTTTCGGTCACGGTTCCCGTGCGCCCGGACGGCAAGATTTCCACGCCCTTGGTCGAGGACATGGTTGCGGTCGGCAAGACGCCGACCGCGCTCGCTCGGGACATCGAGAAGGCGTTATCCGTCTATGTGAAGTCGCCGCAGGTCAACGTCATCGTCACCAAGCCCGCGAGCGTCTTCAGCCAGGTCAAAGTCATCGGCCAGGTCAAGAAGCCCCAAGCCCTGGCCTATCACGAGGGTATGACGGTCCTGGATGCGGTGCTCGCGGTCGGTGGATTGAGCGAGTTTGCGGCCGGCAATCGGGCACGCCTGGTACGCACGGTCGACGGCAAGACGCAGGAGTTCAAGCTCAAACTCGAGAGTCTCGTCAACGACGGCGACATGAAGCAGAACCTCGCGCTCAAACCCGGCGATGTGCTGGTCGTCCCCGAAACCCGCTTTTAAGGCTTGGTCAGCGCACCCATGACGCCCGCCCTGGAACAGGCATTCGACGAGCTTCAAAGCGCCTGGCGCTTCCGGTGGGTGGCGATCGCAGCGGCCTTCGCGGTGGCCTTGGCCGGATGGCTGGTGGTGTTTTCCCTGCCGGACCGCTACGTGGCTGAGACGAGCGTGTTCGTCGATACCAGCACGGCGCTGAAGCCCGCGCTGAAGGGCTTGACTGCGGACCAATCCGTCGATGCCGAGATCAACTACGTGCGCGAAGCGCTGCTCGCCGATCCGCAGCTGGAAAAGATCGCCGTGCATACGGGAGTACTCGCCCCCAGCGTCACCGATCCGCGTGAGCGCGCGGCGCTTTTAAAGGCATTCGGCGAGCGGATCACGCTCACGGTGACGGCCGCAGGGCCCGAGGGCCAAGGGGGGGCCGGCGCCGGCAGCATTTATAGCGTCACCTACAAAGATGTGGACCGCGCGCGCAGCCTGCGAGTCGTCACCATCTTGTTGAACAGCTTCGTCGGCGAGATCTTGGGGGGCAAGAAACAGGGAGCCCAATCGGCGCAGACCTTCCTCGAGACGCAAATCAAGGACTACGCGCAGCGCTTGAGCGCTGCCGAGGATCGGCTGGCGACGTTCAAAAAGCACAACGTCGGCTTGATGCCGAGCGAGCAAGGCGGCTATTTCACACAGTTGCAGAACGAAACCGATGCGGCCCAGAAGGTCGACACGGAGCTTTCGATCGCCTTGAGCCGCCGCGAGGAGTTGGAAAGGCAATTGCACGGCGATGCGGCGGTCTCAGCCGCCGGCGGCGGCGCGATGATCGCGGGCGTCGCGGGCGCCGCCGCGGGCGGCGATACGCTCTCGCGGATCCAAGAGACGCAGGCGAAGCTCGACGAGCTGTTGCTGAAATACACGGACAGGTACCCGGATGTCATTGCGACGCGCGCGGCGCTCAAGGCGCTTAAGAAGCAGCGCGCGATAGAATTGGCGGCCTTGCGCCGCGGCGATGCCAGCGCGATTGCGGCGAGCGGCGCGGGCAACAGTCCCGTCTACCAGAGCATGCAGGTCGAACTCAACCGAATCGAAGTCGACATCGCCGCCCTGCGGCGCGAGCTGCAGCAACATCAGAGCACGGTCGCGGATTTGCGCAAGCGCCTGAACAGCGCTCCGCAGATCGAGGCCGAATACCAGCAGTTGACCCGCGACTACGCCGTCAACAAAGCGGAGTACACGGCGCTCGTCGAAAGCTATCAGAAGGCGCGCTTGGGGCAGCAAGCCGACAACGCGGGTTCGATGCGTTTCGAGATCGTGCAGCCGCCGACCGTACCTCCAGTGCCCGCATGGCCTAAGCGGATTTTCTTGCTCTGTTTCATCTGGGTCGCCGCACTCGGCTGCGGCGGAGTTGCGGCCTACGGCCTGCACCGGCTGCGCCCCGTCGTCGGATCGCTGCGGGCCTTGAAGCAGATGACCGAATTCCCCGTCTTCGGCGTCGTCGGCCTCGCGTACCCGAGCCGGCAACAGTTGCTGGTTCGGCGGCATCTGCGGCGATTCTCCATGGCCGCCGCAGGGTTTGCGGCGGCACTCGGGATTGCGCTGGTGTTGAGTGGCTCCGGTGTCCGCCTGAACCCGCATACGACGCAGACCGAGGTGACGTCATGAGCTTGGTTGAACAAGCGATCGCGAAGCTGCGGCGTGCCGAGGGCCAAGGGCTCCTCGAGCCAAAGGACCTCAGCCGACCGGTGGGCAATCTTCCTGCAGGCCATGATGCGAATGAGGCGAAGCGGCTGACAATCGATCTACAGGCGTTGCGTGCCGAGGGATATTTGCCCGACGAGGCGGTGGAGCGGAAGTTTGCCGAGCAGTACCGCCAGATCAAGCGGCCGCTGATTCAAACAGCGCTCACCGGCCGGTCGGGCGGGGGCGCGCCCGATCCACGCATCATCATGGTGACGAGCGCGCTGCCGGGCGACGGCAAGACCTTCACCAGCATCAATCTTGCACTCAGCATCGCGCGCGAGCGCGATTTTTCCGTGTTGCTGATCGATGCGGATGCGCCCAAGCCGCAGATCAGCCATATATTCGGCCTGCGCGAGGAGCGCGGTTTGTTGGATGCGCTGGGCGACGATGGCCTGCCGATCGAGTCGCTGATCCTGCCGACGAACGTCCCGGGGCTGTCGATCCTGCCCGCGGGCACGCCCGCGGAGAACGCCGCGGAGCTCTTGAACAGCAATCGCATGCGCCAGACCCTCAAGACCCTCTGTGGGCAGAGCTCGCGGCGCATCGTGCTGCTCGATTCCCCGCCGCTGCTCCTCACCGCCGAAGGGCGCATCCTGCTCGGTCTCGCCGGCCAGACGGTGCTGGTCGTGCGCGCGGGTCAAACCCCGAAGCACGCGGTGCAAGATGCGATCGCGATGATCGGCGCGCCGCAGGTCGGGGGCTTGGTTTTGAACGAGGTGCCTGCAAGTCCCGCGGACCACTATTACGGCTACGGCACGTATGGGAGTTACGGGGATGAACCTGCGGCAAAACCGTAAGCGCATCGCGATCCCGATCGCTCTGCTCTCGATCGGCGCCGTGGCGCCAATCGCGCATGCGCAGACTTTTGATTATGGCATGGACGTCGGCGTCGGCGAGACGGACAACGTCGCGCTCGCGTCCAGGAATCCGATCAGCCAGACGCTCGGAGTTGCGGATCTCGATTTCGCCCTGAACCAGAAAACCCGCCTATTGAACGTCGACGCAAAAGGCGACTTCAGCTACTTGGATTTCCTGCAGCACGCCTACAGCAATGAATTGATCGGCCGCTTCGATGGCCTCGGCAAGCTTTCGCTCGTGCCCGAGCGCCTGAATTGGGTCCTGCAGGACGATTTCGGCCAAGCGCAGGTCGATCCGTTCGCGGCGGTGACGCCGAACAACCGCGAAAACATCAATTACCTGAGTACCGGGCCAGATTTATCGCTGCGGCTCGGATCCACAGGCTTTGCCGACCTGACGGGGCGCTACGCGCGCACCCACTATGCGGTCAGTCCTTTCGACAACAACCGCGCCATCGGTACCGCCGCATTGGGCGTCGATCTCTCGCCGCGTTCGCGCCTCTCCATCGACGGCAGTACGCAGCACGTGCGTTTCGATAATACGGTGAACAACATCGATTTCACCCGCAGCAGCGCCTATGGGGACTTTACCGCCCACGGTGCGCGCACCGACTTGACCTTGAACCTCGGGGCCACCAAAGTCGACCAGGGGAGCCTGTCGATCACGGGCCCTCTCGTGAAGGTCGAGCTTTCGCGCAAGCTCTCGCCGAGCGCAACCTTGACGCTTGCCGCCGGCCGCGATCTGACCGATGCGAGCATGGGATTCAGTACGCCGCAGACCGGCGCCATCGGCACGATCGGCACCACACAGGCTGTGAGGACATCGGGTAATTACACCCTCACCTACGGGTCGGTCGGTTGGCTATACCAGCGCGATCGTACGACGCTGGGCTTGAGCGGGCGCTGGGAGAAGGACGCCTACGACGGTCAAGACATCCTCGATCGGCAGCTGGCGAATGCCGAGCTAAACATAGACCGGCGCCTAACGCGAGCCGCGAGCGTACAAGTCTTTGGCGGCTACTACCGCACCGATTATGCGCACGTCGCCTTCATCGATGAGTACACCAGCGCCGGTGCGGCGTTCAGCTTACGCGAGGGACCGCACCTGATATTCCGGTTACGCTACGACCATATTTCCCGCTCCGTCGTCGGCAATGGTCTCGGATTCGGCGAGAATCGCGTCTTTTTGACGATTGGCTATCGGTCGAATCCGGAGTCCACGAACGCAAACGGGCCGGCGATCACCGCACCAGGGTATTGATTCCGGGGGCGAGATTTGGCGAGCCGGGCCATGTAAGTCGATTTACCACAGTTGCCACATGCCCGCACCGAGGACAGCGACCGCGACCAGAACGTTCGTGGTCGCATGCGCCACCACGGCTTCGCCCAAGCTGCCGCGGCGCATCACGATGAGTCCATAGCCCAATCCGGCGATGATTCCGGGCAGCCATAGCGCGCCGTGCGCAAGGCCAAAGACGACGGCAGTGCTGACGAGCGCAAATCCGCCGACCGTCGAATAGGGTACCGATTCGAAGTCACCCGCGACCAGCCGGCGCAGCAGATAACCGCGAAACGCGAGCTCCTCGGCGATGGGCACGGTGACTATGGCTGCCGTCACCCGGCTCGCGATCCAGAGCGCGCGCATCGCCGGCGATAGCGCCGCGAGCGCGTCGGGGACTCCAGCGGAACGCAGGAAGAAATGCGCGGCGATAATCCACACCAAGAACACGGCAATACCGACGGCCGGCCCGCGCCAGCTGCAGCGCCAAGCGATCGCCGCGAGCCTGCGCCGATACATCCAAATGGCGGCGAGGCCGGCGATCAAGCGCAGTGGATAGAATGTCTCGAAACGCCCCGACATCGCGTGCGAGATGAGCCCCGCCGCGAGAATCGCTAAGAACGGCATCAAATAAACCGCCGTCGGGTTGTCGACCGCCACGGGCGCCGTCGCTACCTGCGCCGTTCGATTCAGCCAGGCGCTGCGCCGGCTCAAGAAGGCGAGGCTGCAGGCGACGATATTGAACGCAATCCAGCCGGCCTCCGAATGGAAGCCGTACTGCGCAACATCCGGATAGCCCGCATATCCGATCAACATCAGCGCTGCGATGCGCAAGACATTCAGTGCGAAAATCGCCACCAATCCTACTGGGATCAGAATCAGCGCACGCGGAAAGATGTATTCGCGCCGGAAGTAAATGAGCCATGCCGCCGTGAACGCGAGGATCAATCCCACGCCCTCGAGACCAGAACAAACATCGGCAATCCGGATCGCGAAGCGATCGGTGCTCAATGTGCGCGTCGCAGGATCGGCAATCAAGGTCGGAATGACCGGCGACAGAATGCGCTGCACGAAGTCGAACGTGAGGCCCGCCGCCGGTCCCCATAGCTGTTCGCTCAGCTGCATCGCGCCCGCGCCCAGGAGTGCGGCAATCGCGGCATATAGCCAGCTTCTCCCGATGGCGCGCGCCATGGTGCGCCAAATCACGACGGGCGCCATCGCCAGGAAGGCACAGAGTACGGCCGCGCCTGCGAGTGCGATCCAGAGCGCGACGACCGTGGCAAGCGGCAACGGCCGCACACCAATCGGGTAGAGCAGGGAACTCAACGGCATCAGGCACAGAATCAGCAACAGATGCGCGAGCATCCATCCGAGACGGATCTTCGCCGAACGGACGCCTGCCACGGCCGATGCCAGCTGGGCTCCCCCTCGGACAGTGGCGAATACCGCGAGCGCCGTCGCGAGCGCGACAATAAAGCGGAAACCAAAATGTTGGGCGATGCGCACCCAGGCACCAAGTCCGTGCGCGAGTTGCGCGCGGTCGAAGTCGACGAATTGGTTCAGTGCGACTTTGTCTGCAAAGAATACGACGCAAAGAATTGCGAGCCGCACCGCAAGGCCGAATCGGCGCTCGGCGACAGGCAAGGCGTGCGATGATGTCGGATTCATTGCGAGATTATAACGGACTCCGAGGGAAGAGCTGTTTCAGCGGATTATGTAGGGTATGGCGGCTGCCAAGTCGGCAGACTCCACCGACGCCAAGACATACGAACGGCTATCGAACCGTCAGCGACGCAGGCGCCATAGGCACCGGGGGGTCCCCACTCGTCGGGCCGATCGTTCCGGCGCAACCAGTCCACCAACAGGAATTATTGGAAATAAAGTTCTGAATCGCTTGCCATTTCGGCGGCGCGGCACTGAGCGGACTCACGGTATCCAGGAACGACTCCAGCGCGCCCCACTCACCGTATTGGCCAGGCGCGGAAATGTTCGCAAAGACGGCATACATTTCGCCACCATTGGCCTTCCAGTTGTTGAGCGCCGTGGTGTACTCGGCGGTCATCCTCGGGTCTCGATTGGCGGCGATCAATAAGTTGACCATCGCGGAGCCATTTTGATAGGCCGGGAAACCCTCGAGACTCTGGCCACCTTCGTAGGCGATGAACGGGAGGTTGTAAGGCGCGAGCGCGGTCTTATAGGCGGCCTCCCATCCGGAGACCGCCGTCTGGCTCGCATCGAGCCACTGAAATAATAGCGACAAGCCGCCATCAGAGGCCGACAGCCATGACGATTGCGGTTGGCCATAGCCAAAGTAGGGAGCGATCGCAATTACCGAAATATTATGATTGGAACACGGAGCATGTCCGGATCCCGTCCAAAGTGCACACTGCAGCGACGACGTTGCGGTCCATGCGTTCGCAGCCTGGGCCGCCAATACGCAAACGACCCGAGAGCCATCCGCGCCCCAGACGGATTTCCAAATATCGCATGTCTGCGCAGTTCGCATGCCATACCAGTTGCGGTTATATTCGAAAGAAGATACACCGGCATTTGGCCAAAGCGCCGCTCCTTGCGATGATGCATAGCTGGCTTGAGCGTAAGCGCCGTTCCAGACTTCGTTACTGAATTCGACATAGACTTTTTGACTCGCGCCCAGCATCGTGTGGGCCAACGCGGCCATCTGCGTGATGTAATCGTCGTTGGCCTGATGGGGAACGTTCAGCCAGCAATCCGCGCCCGTGGCATTGCAAAGCTCGAGCCCGACCTCCAACGGAACACCGTTGTCCGATCCCCAACCGGCATCCGTTGGATGCGGACGGCTCGACCAGTTGGTCAACGTGCCGCCCTTGGTGTCAATGGCGAGCCATTGCATCAAGCGCAGCACGTGGAATTTTTGCATCAGGTTCAAGAAGTTCGGCGAAAAGACATTCCCGGCTTGCAGAAGCTGTTCTTCTTCGGCTTTGACGACGCGAATATTGCGTATGTAGTTGCCGGTATGGTTCGGATCCGTCGACGTAATCCTCAAGTCGATACCACCACCGGTCGTGGGCGTTGCGACATTGATGACGTCCCGTCCGGGCGAGGAACTGACGAGTGTCGCGTCGAAGCCGTACGACAGCGTTCCCTGTCCATCATAGAGCACGACATATTGACCTGCTCGATAAGGCAAGCCCGTGCCCGCGTTGGAATGGGGTAGCCCTCGCTCGAGCACGACGCCGACGGAATTGAACAACTGCGGTGAGTGGGGATCGGACGACGCCGCGGTAAGCGTGGTCGCGTATCCATTCGCATCGAGCTGTAAGTAAGCCTCTTCGCCGGTGTCCCATGTCGAGTTCGAATGGGTCCACCAGCCGTTGGGGGTTGCCTGGGATACCCCGCTCGTCCTAAATATGTTCAAGAACGGCTGCTCTGCCGTGTAGTAGTTGATAGGCATGAGGTTCATGCCAAGCGGTGACGTGGAATTGGCCGAGGTCGCTGCGCGCGCACCATTTGACCCTGCAAAGAGCGCAAGTGCGCATGTGAGAACGCACCCAGCGGCTCTTGCGGTAAATTTCGGCATTCTGACTATCCTAGAGGTCGCCTCACGGAGCAACTCACGTGATTAAAACCAGACTGCGGTAGCCCCTGCGGTTTCGCAACGTGTCTCCTATTGCCGACCCGAGCCCGCCTTCAAATTGCGGCGACAGTAGGAACGGCAGTAGCCGATTCTGTGCAGTGGATCACATGATGCATATTAGAAATCGCTAGTCTGAAGTTCCTACGTGCGCTGCGCGATAAATTCCATGTGTGACAGATACATGCATGGATTTCGGGTGTTCTGGTTCTGACTACACGGTGATTTGTTCGACCAGCGCGAAGGCGCGGCGCTGCAAGTCGGTCGGCGTGGTCAGGATATCGAAGGTGGCCGGATGCGCAAGATCGCCGGGTGTGCGGCAGGTATTGCGAACGAGCGTGGCGAGTTCGGCGATGAGGGTACGCAGACTCTGTGCCGGCACGCCATCTTCGGTGATGTGTGTATGGACTTTCTCGAGCGCGGCCGCAGAGCGCTTGGCCGGTGCGACCGGATCACGCTTGGCTTTGGCGGCTTGATCCTCGTCGGCGAAGAGCATCGGCCGCCACGCCTCGATCATGTGCCACTCGACGTAATAGGCGAGCATGCACAGGAAGATGTGCGCACGGACGCGGCTTTCGAGTCGGTGATGGATCGGACGGATCTTCAAGTCCACGGTTTTCAATGAACGGAACGCTCGCTCGACCTGGGTGAGCGCCTTGTAACTGCGCACGGCCTCGGGCGCCGACATCTGCTTTTTGGGTAAGGCGGTGCGGATGACGTAGATGCCGTCGAGCGCGGCTTCGGCGGCGACTTGGGGCTCGAGGATTTGATACTTCACGGCGCTGTCCGCGATGGTCAACTCGAAGTGCTTGCCGACCTTGTATTTGTCGAGCACACGCCCGATCTTCACGCCGATCGCCGCCGCTCCCGCGAGGGCGCCGCGTGCGACGCGATCGCGGATCTTATCAAGCTCGAGCGTGGTCGCCTCCAACAGCGCTTGGCGTTTATGGGCTCGGAGCTTGGCGAGCTGCGGATTACGGCAGGCGATGAGCCGCTCATCAGGATATTTAGGGTCCGAGAACTCAAACAGATTGCGTTCATCGAAGAGCCCCAACTGCAGGCCGCCGGACTCGATGAGTCCGCGGATTTGGCCGCTCTTCAAGGCGGTGATCCACGCCATCCCGTCGATCTCCTTCAGCTCCCCGATCGCCTTGTGCGAGATCATGCCGCGGTCCCCGATGAGCACCACGCGCTCAAGCCCGAAGGACTCCTTGAGCTTCGTCACCTGGGGCATCAAGGTCTTCGTGTCCGACGTATTTCCTTCGTACACGGACACCGAGATCGGGCAGCCTTGCCGCGTGGTCATCAGTCCGTAGTTGACCTGGAGCTTGTTTTTCTTGCCGTCGCGGCTATAGCCGATCTTGCCCAACGGACAGTGTGTGCCCTCGAAGTAGCTGGAGGACAGATCGTAAAGCGCAAGGCTGCCTTCGCCCAAGTGCCGTGCCGCGAGCTTCTTCTCGATCTGTCCCTGGCGCTCGAGCAGCCAGTCCATCGACGCATACAGATCATCCTCATCGGCCGCACTCACGCCGAACTCCTCGGCGAGCGTGCTCGTATGCCACCAGCGGGTGGTGGCGAGCTTGGTATGTGGAGCGAGCACGCGCGCGGCGATGAGCGCCAAGATGCGGTCACGTTCCGGGCTCGGCCGTGTGCCGATGAGCGACTCGATCCCGAGCCGCTGCATGGCTACACGCACCGCCTGCACATGTCCATGCGGGCGCGAGCCCAAGACCTCCAACTTCTCGGCCACGGGCACGAAGGTCTCGCCGCGCAAGGCGCGGCGCACCAGGTCAATCACGGGTGCGGGCAAATGCGAGAGATTGCCGAGGGTTTCGTTCTTGACCTGATTGCCCTCGCGGTAACTGCGCCGAAGCAGATGTGTCTCGTACACACGGCCTTTGTAGGTGCGCCGTGTGGTGACGACATGCACGGCGCCTCCACGTTCTGACATGCCAAGAAACATAGCACACCAAGGCGCTTAAGTCAATGTTTTTAGTGACTACAATATGTAGTCAATGTAATGCACCGTATATCGCACAAAACACGGAAAAACCAAGGGTCTGCTGACTACTCAGCCGATAGAATCGCGGGGTAACTTCAGGCTAGTTCCTCGGATAGCTCGCTCAGCGCGCCTCTGCCCGCATCCAGATAGGTCTCGACCTCGATCTGCATCTGGAACGCAACGTGGAGCCAGGACAGATTTTGCGCGCTCGCGATTGTCGCCACGAACAGGTTCTCCGCGGCTAGATGGGCTTTGTCGCGATAGCCCTCCGGCTGCAGGAACCCGGCGTCAGTGGCCTTGAGCTTCCTGCCCCCGGCCAGATGCCAGGTATGCTCGCGCGCGTATTTGCCCTTCACGTGCGATCACTGTAAGCGTGTGGGGATGGCCCCTTGCCGAGCCCGTCGTTTTACCGCCGGCGCTTGATTTCGGGTAGGACCTCGTCGATCACGGTGTTTTCCGCGGCGGCTTTGCCGAGCGCGTCATTCAGTCGGTGC
>Ga0307374_10012035_pt1 | contig 12201 bp, 11 predicted proteins | sample OX3MG_FD_202532 | JGI IMG/M metagenome (GOLD analysis project Ga0307374, IMG submission 202532) | Soil microbial communities from Risofladan, Vaasa, Finland - OX-3 | ecosystem: Environmental > Terrestrial > Soil > Coastal area > Acid sulfate soil | place: Finland: Risofladan, Vaasa | collected...
CTTCACCGTCGTCTCGTCCAACCCCTGCCGGCAGTAGAAGAGGAACAGGCGGTGACCCACCTCACCGAGGGTGCCGACGGTGCAATGGTCGGGCGCGTCGAAGTCGACCTCGGCGCTCACCGGGTCGCCCTCATGACAGTGCCAACTCCGCGAGCGATCCGGTGGAGTTCACACACAGGACGAACGGACCGCCCGCCGTGAACATGACGGCGGAGACGGAGCACGGGGATACCACCAACCGCTGCATCAGGTCGAGCGGCATGCCCGCAGCAGCGGCGACAAGCGCCTTGATCGGATCGGCGTGCGAGACCGCCACAATGGTCTGACCGGGGTGATCGGCGACCAGATGGAGGACCGCGTCCATACTGCGCGCCGACATTTCCGCGAAGGACTCGCCGCCGGGGAAGCGGAAGCCCGTTGGCCACCGTTGCACGGTCGGCCACTCTCTCGTCCGGTACAGCTTCGCCAGCGACTTCTCGGTCCACTCGCCGACGTCGGCCTCAATCAGGCCGTGCGCCGTGCGCACCCGGAGCCCGAGAACCGAGGCGATCGGCGCGGCCGTCTCCCGGGTGCGCTCGAGAGGCGAGGCGTAGACCGCCGTAGGGGGCTTCTCCATCGCTGCGATGCGCGCGGCCACGGCCTTGGCCTGGGCCTGGCCCTTTTCGGCCAGGTGGAGACCGGAGGCCCTCCCCGGCAGGACCTTCCCGGTCGACGGTGTGCTGCCGTGGCGAACGAAGAGGACCACGGTGGGCTTCGGCGCGGCCGATCCTGCCCGGCCGGCAGAGCGGGTCCGGCGTCCGGACGGCGGACGGGACGGGACTGGGCGGGCTGAAGCGGGCACGGGGACCCATCGTAGGCTTTGCGACGTGCGGCCGAACCGGGGTGAGGGGGTCGCGCTGCGTGCACTCCAGGAGGAAGTTGCCGGGTGCCGCCGCTGCCCGCGGCTGGTCGCGTGGCGCGAGCAGGTGGCTGCCGCGCCCCGGGCGTCCTTCGCCGGACAGTCCTACTGGGGTCGACCGGTCCCCGGGTTCGGCGACCCGCACGCCCGTCTCGCGATCGTCGGACTTGCGCCGGCCGCGCACGGCGCCAACCGCACGGGTCGCATGTTCACCGGTGACCGCTCGGGTGACTGGCTCTTCGCCGCCCTGTTCCGGGCCGGCTACGCCTCCCAGCCGACGAGCGTGTCGCGCGACGACGGTCTGGAGCTGCGCGGCGCGTACATCACCGCGGCCGTGCACTGCGCACCCCCGGCCAACAAGCCCGATCCATCAGAACGGGCTGCTTGCGCGCCGTTCCTGGCGCGGGAGCTGGAGCTGCTCACGAACATGCGGGTCATCGTCGCGCTGGGTCAGTTCGCCTTCCACAGCGTGGCGGCCTACTACGGGTTGCGGCCCCGGCCCGCCTTCGGCCACCTGGCCGAGCACCCGCTGCCCGACGGGCGCGTGCTGGTGTGCTCGTACCATCCGAGCCAACAGAACACGTTCACGGGCGTGCTGACCGAGCCGATGTTCGACGCGGTGTTCGCACGGGCCCGATCGATTGGCGACGCCAGAGCGAAGGAGGACACGTGACCGCGGACCCGGGCGATGTGACACCGTGCGATGCCGCCGATATCGGCCGCTGGGACGACACGGCCGACGTCGTGGTGGTGGGGTTCGGTGCGGCAGGTTCGGCCGCGGCCTTCACCGCGGCCACCGCGGGAGCCGAGGTCCTGGTGACCGAGTGCACGGGTGGCGCGGGGGGAGCCGCCGCCCTGGCCGAGGGGATCGTGTACCTCGGCGGCGGGACACCCATTCAGAAGGCATGCGGATTCGAGGACAGCACCGAGGACATGTTCCGCTACATGATGGCGGCCTGCGGTCCGGATCCCGACGAGGCCAAGATCGCCCGCTACTGCGAGGAGAGCCTGGGTCATTTCGACTGGCTCGTGCAGCGGGGCGTGCCTTTCGACCCGAGCTTCTGCGCCGACACCAGCATGGCGCCGACGGGTGTGGAGGGACTCGTCTACTCCGGTGGCGAGGATGCGTATCCCTTCGACCAGATCGCCCGGCCGGCACCGCGGGGTCACCTGGCGCGGACGAAGCGATCAACGGGATGGCTGCTGATGCAACACCTGTCCGACGCTGCCCGCGGCGCGGGAGCCTCGGTCTCGCTCAATACACGGGTGGAGCGGCTGGTGGTCACTCCCGACGGCCGTGTCGTGGGCGTCCAGGGCCAACGTTTCGGGGAGACGGTCTCGTTGCGGGCGCGCCGCGGTGTCGTCCTCAGCGCCGGCGGATTCATCTTCAACGACGAGATGTTGCGCCAGCACAGCCCACCTCTCGTGCGCGGCACGTTCAAGGTGGGCACCGAGGGCGACGACGGGCGGGGGATCCGCATGGCCCAGGCTCTCGGTGCGTCGGTCCGCAACATGTACGCCGGAGAGGTGTCGCTGCCGATCACGCCCCCACGCACGTTGATCCACGGCATCCTGGTCAACGGTCGCGGGCAGCGCTTCATTAACGAGGACACCTACATGGGCCGCGTCGGCCAGAAGGCCCTCTACCAGGAGGACGGCGAGGTCTACCTCGTGGTGGACGAGGCGTCCTACGAGGTGAACTGGATGGGGCTGGCGGCCTCTTGGGTCTGCGAGTCGGCGTCCGAGCTGGAGGGGGAGATCGGCCTGCCGGCGGGCTCGCTCGCCACCACGGTCGACCTGTACAACCGGCATGCCGAGCACGGGGACGACCCCCTCTTTCACAAGGGGCGACGATGGGTGCGGCCGCTGGTGCCGCCCCTCGGGGCCATCGACTTGCGCATCGGGCCGGCTCCTTACGCCCCCTTCACCCTGGGCGGGCTCGAGACCACCGTCGACGGCGCCGTCCTCGACCTGACCGGTGACCCGGTGCCGGGGTTGTTCGCGGCGGGCCGCACGACAGCGGGGGTCTGCGCCTTCGGCTACGCCAGCGGCCTGTCCATCGGGGACAGCACCATGTTCGGGCGCTTTGCCGGGGCGAGCGCGGCGGCCGTTCCGGCAGCGTGAGGGGAAGGTCGACGATGGTCGGGACGCTCAGGCCCGGAGCTGCGCGTATTCAATGACCCTCGTCATGACCTCGTCGCCGGCCTTGGCGACGGATCCGGCGTCGAAGGGTGGCTGCGGGTCATACTCGATCATCAACTGCATGGCCTGCGCGGCGGTGCGGTCGACCAAGAGCTCCACCAGTCGGAGGGCCATGTCGATGCCGCTCGAGACGCCGGCGGCGGTGATCAGCCGCTCGGGCAGGTGCTCGACGACGCGGTCGGCGGTGGGGACGGCGCCGAGGGCCTCGAGTTCGCTGTAACAGGACCAGTGCGTGGTGGCCGTCTGTCCCTGCAGCAGCCCCGCCGCGGCCAGCACCAGCGAGCCCGTGCAGACCGAGGTGGTGAAGGTGGAGTGGGCGTGTGCGTGGCGCACCCACTCGAGCACCTCGTCGTCGTGCACGAGCGGCCGGGTGCCGACGCCACCGGGGAACACCACGATGTCGGGTTCGGTGAGCTCCGCAAAGGTGGCGTCGGCCACCATGGCGAGCATGCCGTTCTCGCTGCGCACCTCGCCACGTCGTTGAGCGATGAACGTCACGTCGAGCGTGGGTATGCGCTGCAACACCTCGTAGGGCCCGATCGCGTCCAGCGCGGTGAAGCGGGGGAAGAGGGGGATGGCGACGTGCAGTAGGTCGGTCATGCGGAGGTCCTTTCACTCGGGTCCAGTGGGAGCGTGCGGAAACGACGCCGGTAGGCGTCGGGGGCCACGTTGAGCCGTCGTTGGAAGGCGCGCCGCAACGTCTCGGCGGTGCCGAACCCCGAGCGCGCCGCGATCACCTCGAGCGCGTCGGTCGTCGTCTCCAGGTCGTGTCGCGCCGCCTCCAGCCGGACTTGTTCCACGAAGCGCCCGGGCGTCTCGCCGACCTCGGCGGTGAACACACGGGCGAAGTGGCGCAGGCTCATGGCCGCGGCGGCGGCCAGGGTCGGGAGCCGATGGTCTCCGGCGGGTGCCGCCTCGACCAGGGTCTGCACGGCTCGCACGGTCGACCGCTCCGCCCTCGGCACCCAGACGGGGGAGGCGAACTGTGTCTGGCCGCCCGGGCGGTGGAGGAACATCACGAGCCAGCGGGCCACGGACTGCGCGATCTCGGTGCCCAGGTCCTCCTGCACGAGTGCGAGCGCGAGATCGATGCCGGCGGTGACACCCGCGCTGGTCCAGAACTTGCCGTCCTTGATATAGATCGGATCGGGATCGACCGTGAGAGCGGGGTAGTCGGTGCGCAGCTCATCGGCGGCGGCCCAGTGGGTGGTGACGCGCCGGCCGTTAAGGAGGCCCGCTTCGGCGGCCAGGAACACGCCCGTGCAGACGGTGGCCACGCGCCGGGCCCTCGTCGCGGCGTCCCGGATGAACGAGAGCAGGGCCTCGTCCTCGCGTCCCTCGCGGGTGCCCCCGCCACCCGGCACGACGAGCGTGTCGATCCGCACATCAGGACCCGGGAGCGGATCGGTGCAGAGGGCCAGGCCGCTTTCGGACCGGATCGGCTGCCCCCCGGGCGAGGCCAGGAAGACCGCGTACCGACCGGCGCGGCCATGGGCGCGGGCGGCCCGGTTGGCGCCCGAGAACACCTCGAAGGGGCCCACCGCATCGAGCGGTTGGATCCCCGGAAAGGCGACGATGACCACGCGGCGCTCGTTCACTCCCGCCACATTGACGGAGTGCCGCTATGGCGTCAATGACATAATCCCCACTGATTCGGCCATGAGCCGGAGCGGGCGGAGCGGGCGGATCGGCCGGATCGGGCTGGTCGGGCGAGGAGTTTCTCCGGCCTGTTCTGCCGGCTCAGCCGGCGGTCAAGTACGCCAGCAGGGCGCCGAGCTGGGCCGGGGTGTTGTTGGTGAGGAGCCCGGAGTAGTCCGTCGCCGTCATCCCTGGGGTGGGAGCGACAGGCGGCACGGTGGCCTGCTGTGCACCCACGAACACCTGGTAGGCCACCGATGGGATGTCCCCGTTGGCGGTCTTCTGGTTGATGAACACCATGTAGGGGCCCGGAGGCACGACATTGCTCGATGTCGGGATGTGCGCGGTCACCACGCCACCCGCCTGCGAGAACGGGATGTCGACCGTCCGCTGGTCACCGTCGATCTCGTGGGTGATGGCGGTGTTGCGCACCAGCGCTACCGAGTCGATGGAGCCGGCCTGCGGCGTCTGGATCCCGAGGGTGCCCCCGTTCCCGACGTCGTTGAACGTGCCCGACGGCAGCGAGACCGGGGTCGTGCCGGTCACCGAGGTGATCGTCGGTTGCGGAGTGCCCCACTCGAGGTACGGCGGGTTGTAGATCTGGAACGACGGGTCCCGCTGCGCCTTGATGAACCCTCCGGGCAGGGTGGTGTTGTATGCGTAGCCCGTCGAGATCGGGGAGTGGCCGCCGACGAGCACCTGGCCGGTCGGCAGCAGGAGCGCAACGTTGTGGTACGTCCTGGGATCACCGGAATCGGCCAAGCGTGACCACGACCGGGTGGCGGGATTGAACATTTCGGCCTGGGTGACCGGGAAACTCGCGCCGGGAAGGACGACGTCGTCGCGGTTGCCACCGTTGAAGGCGATCACCTGACCGGTGGGCAGCATGACCCCGGACGAGTACCACCGCGCGTTGTTGAGTGACCCGGTTGGGGCCGAGCTGAAGTGCTCGGTGCCACCGGCCGTCGTGACGGTGTTGATGATGCTGGAAGAGGTGGCGAGGTACGTACCGGGCGACACGCCGAGAACGCCCCCGGCGGAGAGGAACTGCGCCGTGTTGTAGTTGCCGGACGCGTCTGGCTTCAGCGGCAGCATGATCGAGAACGACGATCCCCTGAAGCCTGCGGTGATGGAGGTGCTCGCCGGGCTTCCCGGGTCCAGGGTGACCCCGAAGGGGATGCCCAGGTAAGTCCACTTCTGCGTGGCGGGGTCGTACGAGGCGGTGAGGTTCCACAACGCTTCGTCGTAAGCCTGTCCCATGGGGTTGAACGTCTGGCCACCCGCGTCGTAGTAGACGTGGCCGTCGGGGAGGAGGTGCAGGCGTGGGTAGAGCGGCAGGGTGTGGTCGGCGGACGCCGGGTTGGTCGACCACTTACCCGTCGCGGTGTTGAACGTCTCTGTCTGTTCGACGTTTGTCCCCGACAGAAGGGCCGTCTCGGGCTGCGTATAGATGGGCTTCAGCAGCTTCGTGACCCCACTGGCCACGAAGACCTTGCCGTTGCCCAGCGTGACCAAGCTCGGGTACCACCGGCCGAAGTTCATGGAACCGGACTGGTACCAGCTCGAAGTGAGGGGGTTGAAGATCCTGGTGTTGCGGAGCCCCTGCAGCTCTGCCACACCGTACGGGGTGCCCGGCACCTTGGGCTCGGCGTAGTAGTCGGTCCCGCCGGGGACGAGCACCTCTCCGTTCGGCAGGATCACGAGATCGCTGCAGAACAGCGCTCCCGCTCCGGGACCCTGATCGTTGAGGATTGCAGCCAGCGGGCTCGGAGCGTTGGGGACCAGGTACTGGGTATTCCCCGTGCCGTTGGCCCCACCGTCGGATGGCGTGGGTGCTGTCCAGGCGGACGACCGCGGGTTCGCCGTGTTGAGGTGCAGCAGGAGCGACTGGTCGTTGGCCGCCTTGTCACCGAATTCGGCGACGACGTTGAAGGCGACTTGCTCCTCGCCCTCGAGCCCGTCCCAGAACAGCAGGTTGGGCTGGCCGTTCGAATCGGCGGTCCGGGGGAGGTTGATTGCGGAGACACCCGCCGGCTTGCAGGCGATGTCGGCGGCGGTGCGATTCGTTTCGGGACCTTGCGTCGGCACGTTCGGATCGTTGGCGTTGAACGGGTTGGCCGGGTCCGCACCCTCGGTCTCACCCGGGCAGCTGGTTCCCGGCTCGACGAACGGCGCGCCGAAGGCGCCACCCACCGCCGGGTTGGTCACGCTGTTCTGGGGTCCGACCGTGAGGCCGGGAACGGCCGGGAGGGCTCCGAAGTTGGGTAGCGCGTTCAGCCCGGGGAGCTGGTTGAGCTGCGGAAGGGTGGGGCTGGCAGACCCACCGGCCACTCCCGACGATGCCGTTGCCAGGAGGAGCACACCCGCCCCGAACGCCATTGCAGCCACGGATGCCACGCGCTTGCCCATGTCTCACCGCCCGCCCTCGGCCCCCACCGCAAAAAAACCTAGCCGGATCCGGGGGTCGTCAGGCCCTCCGGGAGCGGCGCGTGCCGCGGGCTCGGACCCAGGCGAGGAGTTCTCCCTGTTCACCACGGCGAATGGTGCCGGTGAAGATGTCCTCACGGTCGGTCGACACCTCGCGGGTGATATCGGCATGCAGCTCGTCGCCGATGGCGGCCGGTTGGAGGTACTCGACCAGCACCGACGAGATGATCCCGGAGTGCTCGTCGTCGTTCGCGGCGGCCGCCACCCCTGCGCCGGCGACGGCATAGAAGACCGAACCGTGCACGGTCCCGTGCGGGTTGGCGTGACGGCCGTCCGTGGCCAGGGTGGCGACCGTGTGACCCGCACCGCGCCGCTCGACCGTGATGCCGAGGTGCGCGGCGAACTCGTCGGTCAGCGGCCCGCCTCGGCCCTCTCCCCCGCTCATGCCGTGGTGGCGGGCAGCCGACCGGGCATCGGCACGGCCGTCGCCGGCCAGCGCTTGCGGCTCACCCGGCTCAGCTTGTTCAAGAGCGCCACCGCCCCGGGGTCATCGTCGGACGGACGCGTCTCAATCACGCCGGCGGCCTCCATGTCGGCGAGCAGCGTCTCGCCCTTCTCGGTGCGCACGAGCGTGAGCGTCCAGTCGCCGAAAGCACCGATGCCGCCAGTTGAGATGTCCGCATGCTCAGCCGCGAAGTCCGGACAGCTGGTGCAACCTTCGCGCGTCCACGCGTGCGCTTCTTTCAAGGGGATCTCGTGGTACGAGCCGTCACGCATCCAGACCTGGAAGACACCTTTGATGTTCATTTTCACGATGTCGGCTCGAGCCAGTCCGTACCTGCCCTCGAACAGCTCGGGGAAGATGGCGTCGTCGAAGGTCTTCGAGCAGAGCAGCCCGATCGACAGCACGAAGCGCCGGGCGATCTTCCCCGCCTTGCGGGCGGCCATCACGGGCGGAGCGGAAGCCTGGCAGCCCATGCCGACCAGGGCGATGCGCTCAGCACCCCCGGCGATCGCGTCGGGATAGGCCAGCGGGTTGGCCGAGTAGGTGTAGCGCGACCCCGCCGTCGCAAGGATGTCCTCTTTCGACCACGCCACCCTGGGCACGGCCTTCCAGGTGGAGCCGTCGCCTTCGAGGCCCGAGACCAGCGCGGCGTCAATGACGTCGTGCTCCAGAGCCCATATGAGGAGCGCCGATACCAGGCCGCCGTCCTGGCCGGTCTGCTGGACGTCGGGATCGGTGGCGCGGGCGAGCATGACGCGCCGGGCGATTCCCGACACCTCGTCTTCGGTGCGGGCCCGACCGAAGAGGTGCGTCTCAATGTCGGGCTCCCACGCGCGAAAGCGCGGGCAGGCCCTCGTGCACAGCGTGCAGCCCTTCTCGCCGTGGGTGCAGTTGTCAGGCCCGCCCTCGGCGTCGACGTGGAACGGCTTATAGCGCCCGTCGGCGTCGTCGTACTCCAGGACGTCGTAGGGGCAGGCGATGACGCACGCCGAGCAACCGGTGCAGAGGCCCGAGGTGACGACTTCGGTGAAGAGCTCGGCCCACTGCGGCTTTTCGGGTGGCACGGGTCCACCATATTCGGCGGGGGGCACCTGTCGGGCTCGGTTACCTTGACGGCGGTGCCCGAGATCCTTGAAGTAGAGCTGTACCGCAGGCTGGCCGAGAAAGGGCTCGGAAGGCAGATCGCCCGGGTTTGGATGGTTGACTCCCGTTACGGCCGGGCCGGCACCACGCCTCGGTGGTTGACCGGCGCTCTTGCCGGCCGCGCCTTCACGCACGCCCGGCGCCGCGGCAAGCTGCTGCTCCTCGACTGCAGCGACGGGCCGACTCTGGGCGTTCGATTCGGCATGACCGGCGGGCTGGTCGTCGACCACCAACAGGCGCTGGACCGCCTGCGCTACGGCCCCGGGGTCTTTGACGAGAAGTGGGTACGGGCCCGGGTGACGTTCGGCGACGGCGGACATCTGCTGTTGCACGATCCCCGCCGTTTCGGCTCGCTGGAGCTGGCGCCCGACGAAGGCAGGCTTGGTCCTGACGCGCTCGGCGTCTCGTTGCGTGAGCTGGAGCACGCGTTGTCGATCGCGCCACGCTCGCGCGGTTCGGCGGCTCCGCTCAAGGCGCGTCTCATGGACCAGGAGCGAGTGGCCGGCATAGGGAACCTGTTGGCGGACGAGATCCTCTGGAGGGCCGGGCTGGATCCGGGCCGCCGGACCCCGCTGACAAGCACCGAGGTGAAGGCGCTCCACGCGGTGTTCCGCTCCACCCTGCGCCAGCTGGCTCGCCGGGGCGGTTCGCACATGGGCGACCTCATGGAGGAGCGCCGCGCCGGCGGCCACTGCCCGCTGGAAGGCGCGGCGCTGCGACGAGCGGAGGTTGGGGGGCGGACGACCTACTGGTGCCCGGTGCACCAGGCCTGAGGCGCCACTACGACGCGGCAACCTCTTCGAGCACCTTGGCGGCGTGTCCGTCGGCGCGGACGTGATACCAGGCCCGTTCGATCTTCCCGTTGGGGCCGACAAGGAAGGTGGAGCGGATGACACCGACCGTCTTCTTGCCGTACATGGTCTTCTCGCCCCAGGCCCCGTATTTCTCCATGACCTTCTTGTCGGCGTCGGTGAGCAGCGGGAACTTGAGCGTGTACTTGGTGCGGAACTTGACGTGCTTCTCGGCTTTGTCGGGGGAGATCCCCAGCACGGCCACGCCGGACTTCTCGAACGTCTTGAGGTTGTCGTTGAACTGACAGGCCTCCTTGGTGCAGCCCGGCGTGTCGTCGGCCGGATAGAAGTACACGATCACCCGCCGGCCCTTGAAATCGGACAGCTTGACGGGGCTGCCGTCCTGGTCAGGCAACGTGAATGCCGGTGCGGCGGAACCCGCTTCCAGCTTGGCCATCGTCCATCCTCCTCAGGTTCTGTTCGCGTCGCGGCGTGCCCGCACTCGGGCAACCGCCTGGTATGGCTTCTCAGCTGGTACAATAGGGGTGCGACCACCGGCATGGGGCTGGTGAGTTGGGGCCGTTTCTTCCTCCTCTGGTTGGCGCAGGGTCCCGCCGAACAACAGAGAGAGCGAGACATGACCGTTGATGCATTGACCGGCGCGCAAGCCGGAACGTCCGTTGGAGATGTGGGTGACTCCTCGGATGACACGTACGAGACAGCCCGAACATTCGAATCGCTCGGGGTCTCGGAAGAACTAACCAAAGCGCTGGCCGATCAGGGGATCGTCAGCGCTTTTCCAATTCAGGCCCTGACCATTGCTGATGCCCTGGAAGGCCGTGACGTCTGCGGCAAGGCCAAGACCGGCTCGGGCAAGACACTCGCCTTCGGCGTCCCGCTCCTGCAGAGGGTGAAGGCGACGCGCGACAGCCTCGACGCGCCGAGACCGACGGCGGGCCCGCCCGCCCATCCGTTGGCCCTGGTACTGCTCCCCACCCGCGAGTTGGCCGTGCAGGTGCACGACGTCATCGCCCCGCTGGCCAAGACCCTGGGCCTGCGAGCGGTGTCGGTCTACGGCGGTGCTGACATCGACCGCCAGGTGGCGAAGCTCCGCAAGGGGGTCGACGTGGTGATCGCCACCCCCGGACGTCTGATCGACCTCGGTGACCGGGGCGAGGTCTCGGTCGCCCAGCTGGAGACGCTGGTGCTCGACGAGGCCGACCGGATGGCCGACATGGGCTTCATGCCCCAGGTCGAGTGGGTGCTGCGGCGGCTGGAGCGCCCGCATCAGACATTGCTGTTTTCCGCCACCCTTGACGGTGCGGTGGACCGGCTGGTTCAGCGCTACCTGACCGATCCGGTCTTCCATGAGGTGGCCTCCTCCACGCAGACGGTGACGGCGATGGAGCACCGGTTCATTCAGGTGCACCAGATGGACAAGGTGAAGGTCGCCGCGGCTATCGCCCGGTCGCAAGAGAAGTCGCTCTTCTTCGTGCGGACCAAGCGTGGCGCCGACCGCTTGGTCGAGAACCTCGAGAAGGAAGGCGTGCGGGCGGCGGCCATCCACGGCGACCTGCGCCAGGCCAACCGCGAGCGCGCCCTCGCCGACTTCTCCGACGGCCGGCTCCCTGTGCTGGTGGCCACCGACGTAGCGGCCCGCGGCCTGCACATTGAAGCTGTCGACGGCGTGATCCATTACGACCCTCCGGAGGATCACAAGGCCTACCTCCATCGCTCGGGCCGCACGGCACGGGCGGGGCGAGCCGGTGTGGTCGTGACGCTGGCGCTGTGGAACCAAGCCGTCGAGGTGGAGGTCATTCAGCGACGGCTCGGCTTGCGCATCCCCATTGTGGAGATGTTCTCCAACGATGCACGCCTGGCCGACCTCGGAGAATGGACACCCCGACCCGAGGAGGGCGTGCTCTGAGCGCGCCGGGGATCTCCCTATGGTCCCCTGATGACGCGATACGCCGCGTCCTGGTCGTGACCGCTCATCCCGACGATGTCGACTTCGGCGCGGCCGGCACCGTGGCGGCGTTCACGAAGGCCGGGGTGGAGGTCACCTACTGCATCGCGACCGACGGGGATGCCGGCGGCTCCGACCGCTCTGTGTCCCGCTCGGACATGGCCGCCCTCCGCCAACGCGAGCAGCGGGCCGCAGCGGCCGAGGTGGGTGTGACCGACGTCCACTTCCTCGGGCATCCCGACGGCAGCGTGCAGGCCACCATGGCGCTGCGGCGGGACATCAGCCGGGTCATCCGGCAGGTCAAGCCCGAGCGGGTACTCACCCAGTCGCCCGAACGCCGTTGGGACTTCATTTTCGCCAGCCACCCCGACCATCTCGCCACCGGCGAAGCGGCGGTGTGCGCCGTCTATCCCGACGCGCGGAACCCGTTCGCCCACCCCGAGCTGCTCGACGTGGAGGGCCTCGAGCCCTGGACGGTGCACGAGTTGTGGATCATGGCGAGTCCTGATCCCAACACCGCGGTCGAGACCACCTCCACCATTGAGCGCAAGGTGGCGGCGCTGCTCCGACACGAGAGCCAGTTACCCGATCCGGCTGCGACCTCCGAGAGGGTCATGGCGGGCGGGCGCGC
>Ga0307374_10012038_pt1 | contig 12198 bp, 9 predicted proteins | sample OX3MG_FD_202532 | JGI IMG/M metagenome (GOLD analysis project Ga0307374, IMG submission 202532) | Soil microbial communities from Risofladan, Vaasa, Finland - OX-3 | ecosystem: Environmental > Terrestrial > Soil > Coastal area > Acid sulfate soil | place: Finland: Risofladan, Vaasa | collected...
GCTCCATTTTCGCGGTCTATGCGCTCGCGGCGTGCGGCCGGATAACGTCAACACCCGAGTTTGTCGAACTGGCGGCGAATTCGTTCCGATTGCTCTGCCAGAAGGGCCGCGAACAAACACTGGGCGGTTTCTTCAGCGAAATTGCGTTGGATTGGACGCCGCGAGAGCTCCACCACCGGCTGGATACGCATCTTCACGCGATGGAGGCCTGCAGCGCGCTGCTCGCGGCGACGGGCGGCGCGGAATGGAAAAAGCTTCTGCTGGAACTCGCGATGCTCGTCGCCGGCCGGGCGTTCGACCCGGTTTCAGGCAGCGTCCGGGAGCAGTTTCTGCCGGATTGGAGCGAGGATATTGGCGTGACTGGCGGGCAGGTGAACTACGGCCGCAATGCCGAGGCCGCATGGTTTTTAGGTCAGGCGGCCCGCGCTCTGGAGGAGCCGGGACTTGCCGACGTGGGACGTCGGATCTTAGTCTTCATACTCGAGGAAGACCGGGCGCGGCCGCGGGACCCGGGGTTCGCACAGGGCGGGCGAAAGGGTCAGAATGACCCCGGCGCCGGTTTTCTCACTCTCGGGCAGCCGCGGCGCTCTGCTAATCCGGCGCTCTCATCGGTGGGCGCGTTCCCCTCCTCGGGTTCAGAATTTGCCCGGCTTGTGGAGCCGCGTGACGGGCCCTCGTATATCTGGTGGGTGCAGACGCAGGCGCTCGCGGCGCTGGCCCATTATTATCGCCGGCTTCCGTCTCCGGAGCTGCTGGCGCGCCTCGAAGATCTCTGGGGTTTTATTCACGCTTACTTTTACGATCCGGAATTTGGCGAATGGTTTACGCGAGTGGGCCTCGATGGCTCTATCGTGGACGATCGAAAAGGCGCCGATTGGAAGGTGGCGTATCATACCGTGCAGGGTTGCGCGTACGCGGCCGCGGCCCTCGACGGGCTGCATATTCCGGTGAGCGCGCTCTGATTTAGGGGCGTCCGCTTCAAACCGGATGCCCGCGCGTCCGCGTCTAATCTATTAAACTAAAGGGGAGGGTACTGGCGGCCGCCCTTTATCGCATCCATCGCCCACGAGATAACACCTTTGAGCTTGATTGAATCCATACTGGGTCCGAACGGCGACCTGAGCCGGCTGCTGCCGGACTACGCTTACCGTCCCGAACAGATCGAGGTCGCCAAACAGATCGCCGCGTCCTTTGAGAATGAACGTATCTGCCTGGCCGAGGCGGGAACCGGCGTTGGCAAGACGATGGCTTACCTGGTTCCCGCGCTGGAGCAGATCTGCGAGGGGAAGCGTGTGGTCGTTACCACACACACGCTGAATCTTCAGGGCCAGTTGGTTCAGAAAGATATCCCACTGCTCCAGCGTGCGGCGGGCGATCCATCATTCCGGGCGGTGTTGGTGAAGGGGATGGGAAACTATCTCTGCAAATATAACCTAGAATACGAATCGACTTTGCCGCTTCTCGGCCACGAAGAGCCGCTTCAGCGTATTCGCGCCTGGGCGGAAACCACCAAGACCGGGGACGTGGCCGAGCTTCCCTTCAGCGCGAGGGGATGGTCGGAAGTCAACTGCGACCGGGATACCTGCCACCGGCAGGAGTGCCACTATTACGACGAGTGCTTCTATTTCAACATGCGCCGCGAGGCTGAGAAGGCGCAGTTGATTGTCGCGAACCACGCGCTCTTTTTCAGCGACCTGGTGATTCGCATGGCGGAGCCAGGAGCGGGAATCCTGCCGCCCTATGACTTCGTGATCTTCGATGAGGCGCATCACGTTGAAGAGGTAGCAAGCCGGGTCTTTGGAGTCGAATTCTCGAACTATCGCATTCCCAGTTTTTTGAACCGGCTGAAGAAGCTGCGCAGCGCCGGTCTCGACGCGAACCGGCTGGAGACTTTAGATTTCCTGAACAGCGATCTGTTCCAGTTTTTTAGCGGCGTCCGACGGAAGGAGTTCTTCTTCAGCGACGTGTTTGACCAGAGCGGCATGACGAGCATCAATTCCACCGCTTCACAGCTTCTGGTGGTGCTCAAAGAGCTGAACAGCGAACTGGACGGACGCGCGCGCGACATCCGCGAGGATGATGAGATGTCGGCGGACCGTTTGGAGGGGTATGCGCGCACCGGCGCCCGCATCGCCGGAGATCTGCAGGCGCTCCTGTTCGAGGAGAGCAAAGACTGGTTCGTATGGGGAGAGCGGCTGGGTCCAGCGAGCCGGGTAGTGCAGACGATGCTGCATCGGACGCCGGTACGCGTATCGGATATTCTCTCCGAGCAGTTCTGGAAGCAGTTGAAGGGTAGCGCTCTTGTTTCGGCGACGCTCTCCAACTCCGGCGGGTTCAGCTATGCCCGGTCCCGGCTGGGCATTGCCGACGCCGACGAGGTTGTGGTGGGATCGCCCTTCGATTTCAAGGAACAGAGCCTGCTCTATGTGCCGGCGCACATGCCCTTTCCCTCCAGTGAGCCGGGGTACGTGCAGGAGCTTACGGCCGAGATTGCTCGCATCCTGTGTTACAGTGAGGGCCGCGCTTTCGTGCTGTTTACTTCCTACCGTATGTTAGAGGCGGTCCACTCTGCGTTAGCGCCGGAACTGGATTTCCCGCTGCTCCGGCAAGGGGAGATGCCGAACCAGTCGCTGCTGCAGGAGTTTCGCAAGCTTCCGAACTGCTGCCTCTTCGGCACGAGCAGCTTTTGGGAGGGGGTCGACGTGCAGGGAGAGGCGCTGAGCTGCGTCATTATCGATAAGCTGCCCTTCTCGGTTCCCGACAGCCCGGTGTCCCGCGCCCGGATCGCGGCCATCGAGGAAGACGGAGGGAATGCGTTCGCCGAGTTGAGTGTGCCCGAGGCGCAAATTCGCCTCAAGCAGGGCTTTGGCCGCCTGATTCGCACCCAATCCGACCGCGGCGTGGTTGCCATTTTTGACAGTCGGCTCTGGAAAAAGTCCTATGGACGGGCCTTCTTTGACATTCTGCCACCCGCTCGTGTTACCCGATCGCTCGACGAGGTGCGGCGATTCTTCGAGAACCGGGCCGCTCTCGTGGACGAATAGGGATCGGCGCTATCGTGAATCCCACCCCTAACACCGTTCCGGAACCGCAGGCGTCCTCGAACCGCCGGTTGAAGAGCCTGGCCGGTTATGCCTTCGGCTTATTGATCGTCGTGTGTCTCTTCGCCGCTTTCCGGAGCAGCGCGGGCCGGCTTCATGGCGCATATTTATCGATCACTCCATCCTCAGCGCTTATCGGACTGGCAGCCGGGCTTCTGGCATCGGCGCTCTCGGCCTGGAGTTGGGGCGCGACGCTCCGGACGCTCGGATGCAAAGCGAGTGGACGAGAAATGAGCCGGGTCTGGTACCGAAGCATGGTTGCCCGGTACGTTCCCGGAACCGTGCCGGGCATCGCGTACCGGATCGCGCTGACAACCGAGATCGGCGTCTCCCGCACGATTGCGGCAGCCGCAACGGTGGTGGATTGGGTTTGCTGGCTGCTCTCAGCGCTGTTCGCCTGCCTGGTTACGGCGCCCTGGTGGTCGGTGAACGCCGCGAATCTGGCGCATGGCGCGCTTCCGGGGAGCCGCTGGATCGGACTGGCCGTGGCGCTGCCGGTGGGCCTCATCATGCTTCATCCGCGGGTGATAGGCTGGCTGATCGCGAAGGCCTCAAGCAAGGCCGGCGCCGAGCTTCCCCCGGAAATGAGTTACCGGCAGACGCTCAGACTCATCCCGATCTACCTCGTGAAGTGGCCGCTGTACGGTCTCTCGATCGCCGTATTCCTGCCCGGATCGGCCGCCGGTTGGGTTGGACATCTGCCCGCGGCGACCGGCGCCTTCTCGCTGGGTTGGGTTGGCGGATTCCTCAGCCCGATTTCACCTGGCGGTCTCGGCGTGCGCGAGGGAATTATCGTCGGCGTGCTGCACGGCGCCGCCGCCGCGCAGGCCCTCCTCGCAGCCGCCCTCCTCTCCAGACTCGTCACCACCGCCGCCGAGGTGTTATGCTGGATAGGAACAGTAAAAAAGGGCGCGGGGCTCGGGGCCCGGGGCGCGAGGCATGAAGCGTGGACGGAGGACGTCGGAAGGATGAAGGATGAAGGATGAATCGGGACGGAGGACGGAGGACGAAGGACCAAGGAAAGAGCGCGAGGCGCGGGCTAAATGCGCGGTGGCGGCCCCGCCGTACCCGTTTTGGAGCGCACGTAGCCCTGGAGGGGTTTTGCGAATACAGACCGCCAATTCATTGGCGGGGCGCTTGTACGTCGCGTCCCGCGCCCGTTTCCCCGTTTCCCCATTTCCCGCTCCACCGTCCTCCGTCCTTCGTCCTCCGTCCGCGCTCAGCGCCTTTTGGGGGTTCTGATGAATGCAGCGCGTTATGATGGGAAGCAGTCGATTCTGGTGGAGGACAGACCGGGGATTGAACCGGGGCCGGATGAGGTGAGGCTGGCGGTCTCGCTCTGCGGCATTTGCGGGACGGATCTGCACTTCTACTCGGGTCGATGGCCGCAGCCGGAGTTTACGCCGGGGCATGAGATCGCCGGCGCCATCGACGCCGTGGGGCCGGGAGTGGGTGGATGGCTTCCCGGCGACCGGGTCTGCGTGGATCCGTCGCTCTCCTGCGGAAAATGCGCGTTCTGCCATCGCGGCGAGACGAACCGGTGCCAGGACTTTCAATTCATCTCCATCCACCGGGCGGGCGGCATGGCAAGCCACCTGGTGGTCCCGACTTCGTGCCTGCACCGGATTCCCGACTCGATGAGCGATTCGCTGGCAGCGTTGGTGGAACCGCTCGCCGTGGGCGTTCACGCTATCCGCATTGCCTCGCTTGCGCATGACGAGACGGTGGTGATCTGCGGCCTGGGCGCCATTGGCCTGGCCTGCGTGGCGGCGGCGCGAGAAGCCGGGGCCGGCCCGATTATCGCCTCGGGTCGATATCCCCATCAGCGGGAGGCCGCGGCCCGGTTAGGCGCCGTCCCGGTCGCCCCGGAAGATCTGGAGGCGGCTGTCGCCAATGCCACCCATGGAGTGGGCGCCGATATCGCGTTCGAGACCGTCGGCGGCGCCGGGCAGGCGGTTGGCCAGGCGATTGGCGCCGTTCGGGCAGGAGGCGCCGTTGTGCTCGTTGGCGGTTTCACGCGGCCGGCCTCGATTCACCTCTGGCGCGTCGTCAGCCGGGAAATCCGGCTGCTGGGGGCCAACTGTTATTCTCGCGACCGGTCGCCGACGGACTTCGAAAAGGCGATGGATCTCGCGGAGCCGGGGCGCTTCCGGCTGGACGAGCTGGTGACACATCGGATACCGTTGGCCGAGGTCGCGAAGGCGTTCCAGTTGTCGTCCGACAAGAGCTCCGGCGCCATTAAGGTTCAGCTTGAATGTACAGCCGCCGGGTAACGATCCCGGCCCCGCCGCCGTCAAAAAGATGGTTATGAGGGCACTATGACAATGTTGCTGCGGGTTCCGCGACTCTATCCCGAGATGGAGGAGGCGACCATCGGCCAATGGCTGATTCGGGAAGGCGAACCGGTCGCTCCGCGCGCCCCGGTAGTCGAGATTATTACCGACAAAGTCTCGTACGAGGTGGAAGCGCCGGAGGGTGAGGAGGAATTGGTCCTCCTAAGCGCCTGCGCGCCTGAGAAGAGCGTGCTTCCCGTGGAGAGTGTGCTGGCGATCCTGGGCCTGGCGGGAACCACCGCGCTGCCCGATTGGCGCGCCGAGAATGAGCGCCTGGCATCAGAACGGCAGCTTGCCGACGGTACATCGGAAAAGGCGCTCTCCAGGGAAACGGACGCGGCCGGACTGACTGCGTCGCCGACCGGTCCGGCAGTCATTGTGCGCGCTACCCCGGCGGCGCGGCGGGCCGCCCGCGCCGCAGGCGTGGAGCTTGCGGAGATCGCAAAGATCGCTTCGAGCGCTACCGTCACCGAAGCTGACGTGGAGCGATATCTTCGGGAGAACGGATGAGTGGCAGCGCGGGTGATCGGAATCGGGATTGATTTTTGCGAGCTGGACCGGATCGAGTCGCTCATGGACCGATTGGGAGACCGGTTCTTGAAGCGGATCTTCAGCGCGGCTGAGATCGAATATGTGGGTTCCGGCAGCCGGGCGGCGATCCGGAGCGCGGGACTTTTTGCCGCGAAAGAAGCGGTCGTCAAGTGCCTCGGAACCGGTTTTTCATGCGGCGTGGGCTGGAAATGCGTGGAGGCGGTCCCCCTGGCGCGAGGCGGTTGGGTTGTGGCGCTGCACAATGAAGCGGCGCGCCGCGCTGCCGCTCACGGCGCCACCCGCTGGCTCATGGACATTCAGTTTGATCGACGTCATGCGGCCGCTGTCGCGGTCTGGATCACGTCAGAAGGTTGAAAGATGAATCAACAATCCGAACACCCCGTACCCAATACTCGTGTCGTGATTACCGGCATGGGGGTGGTCTCGTGCCTGGGATCGGGCGTGGGCGCCTTCTGGGAGGGGCTGACCGCGTCCCGGTCGGGAATTGGACCGATTCAGAGTTTCGACGTTACGGGGCTGCGCAACCCGGAGGGGGGCGAGGTCCGCGATTGGCCGGAGGAGACGCTGCCGGAATGGGCCGCTGGGATGGATGACGCAGTGCGCTTTGCTCTCGCGGCAGGTTTGGAAGCGATGGCGTGCGCGGGCGTGGAGGCGCCGCTCGGCCCCAATGCGGGCGTGATCCTGGCCACCAATTTCGGAGGCGCGGGGACGTTTCAGAAATGGGCGTCGGATCGGCGGTCCGGCGTCGGAGCGTCTTCCCGATTCTCCGACTTTTCATCGGAGAGTACCATCGGGAAAGCTAACGTGCCGAGGAGTGACGACGCCGGTTTCAAGAGCAGCCTGATGTCGACCGCGACGGACGCCCTGGCGCTGCTCGCCGGCGCCACCGGACCTCGCGCCAGTTTATCGCTCTCCTGCTCGTCCGGCGCGGCGGCGATCGGGATGGCGCTTGATTGGATTCGCCTCGGAAAAGCCGAAATCATGATCGCCGGCGGCTACGACGCGCTGACGCTCTACAGCTTGAGCGGCTTGAGCTGCCTTCGCACCGTCACCACGGAAAAGATCCGGCCCTTCGATAAGAACCGCAGCGGAACGGTGTTTGGAGAGGGCGCCGGGGTCGTCATTCTGGAGAGCGAATCCCGCGCTGTCGCACGGCAGGTCCGGCCGCTTGCTGTTGTAAGCGGATGGGCTTCCAACAATAATGCGCACCATCTCACGGCCCCGCAGACCGATGGGCGAGGGCTGCTGCAGGTGATGCGCGGCGCCTGTGACGACGCTCAGCGCGGCCCTTCAGCCATTGATTACGTGAATGCGCATGGCACCGGAACCCGGTATAATGATCCGGCTGAGACTTCGGCGCTGCATGAGCTGCTGGGCGCGCGCGCCCAGGAGACGCCGGTTTCGTCGATCAAGGCGGCCATCTCCCACACGATGGGCGCCGCGGGCGCCATTGAAGCCATCGCCTGCGTACAGGCTATCCGGACCGGTATCTTGCCACCTACGCTGAATTGGTCCGAGCGAGATCCCGACTGCGACCTCGACTATCTGCCCAACGAGTCTCGTGAGCGGTCCATCGCCTGCGCCCTCTCCGTATCAAGCGGTATCGGCGGTAACAACGCCGCGCTGCTCCTGGAAAAGTATGACTGACATGATTAAGACAGGCGCGGGGCGCGAAGCGCGAGGCGCGGGGCACAACTCCCCTTCCCGCTTCGGGAAGGGGTCGGGGGATAGGTCCGAGGCGCGAGGCGCGGGGCACAACTCCCCTTCCCGCTTCGGGAAGGGGTCGGGGGATAGGTCCGAAGCGCGGGGTAAGAGCCGCGGGTTTTTGGGCTTGATTCATCCTTCATCCTTCATCCTTCATCCTTTGTCCGCCCCCTCCTTCATCCTTCATCCTTTGTTTCTTCTTCTCCTCGCCGCTCCCGCATTCGGCGCGCGCTCCCATGCGAGGACGTACGTGCGTCACGCTGCGAGGCCGCACGCCGCAGCTGCGAAGCAAGAAGCGCAGAACAATACCCGCGTGGAGGCGCCGCCGCTGACGCTGACGCCCGGGGACCAGACGACTCTCTATCGCTTTGAATCGACGGGGGCGTGGTCGCCGGCGGCTGACAATGCGGAAGGGGGCGGCAGCGCAACCATCACCGGCGCCGGCGCTTCCACTCATCCGCTGCCAGGAGGCGCGGCGACGCAGAGTCTCAAGGTAAATCTAAAGCTGCCCTCGGCGGCCGGAATTCGCGTGACGCCGGATGAGAACTGGAAGGGGATCTCGGCGCTGGAGTTCTCGGTTTATCTGCCCGCGTCGGCGCCGCCATCCTTGAGCCTGGGCGCGTATGTCAAGGATAATGAGTGGTGGTGGTACGAAACGTTCCCATTGCGACACGTGAACGCCGCTGGAAATCTCACCGGGCCTGAGCTCATCCCCGGGCGGTGGAATCACGTGCTGCTCGACCTCCGGCCCGAGGCGGCTGGATGGGTTCCGGGCGGGCATGACAAGCCGTGGAGCGGCGCGCTCCGGCCATACCTGGAGTTCGGGCTGCTGTTCTACGCCAAAGCGTCGTTCCAGGGCGCCGTTGAGATCAGTCCCATCAGCGGATGGAAAGTGGCCCCGATAAAATCGACCGCGCCGGTCAAAGCGGAGCGGGTTGAGCTTTCGTTTGAAAAAGTAACCAGTCAGTGGACCCCGGTTACCGTGACGATGCAGGTGAACCGGCGGTATCAGGATCCGTTTGACCCCGATGTTGTAAATGTGGAGGGCAAGTTCACCGGGCCCGATGGCGCAATCACGATTCCAGGATTCATCTACCAGGATTACACGCTCCCGGCCGGTAAAAAGAATCCCGTTCCGCGAGGGCCGTTGGTCTGGAAGGTGCGGTTTATGCCGACCGCAGCCGGCCGCTACACGTACATAGTAACGTTGACGGACAAAAGTGGAAAGGCGACGCTCACCACCGGAAGCTTTGAATGCAAGCCCGCTCATAATCCGGGCTTTGTGCGCATTAGCCAGAAGGACCCGCGCTACTTCGCTTTCGATGACAGGAGCTTTTATTATCCCATTGGGCTGAACGTCCGGCACGCGGGTGACATGGATAACGTGCATGGCGGCTTGCCCGCCATCGAGCATATCTTCAACAAAATGGCTTCCGTAGGCCTCAACTGGACCCGGACGTGGATGTGTTCGTGGTGGCTGGCGATCGAATGGAGCCACGAATACGACGCCCGGTATCATGGCGTTGGCTATTATAATCTGTCAAACGCCTGGCTGCTGGACAAGACGCTGGACACCGCGGACCGGGACGGACTTTACGTGGAGCTGACACTCAACAACCACGGCCAGTTTTCCACCTTCAGCGACTCCGAGTGGAAAGATAACCCCTATAACGAGGCGAATGGCGGCCGGCTGCAGACAGCGAGCCAATTCTTCACCGATCCCTGGGCAAAGCAGATGTTCAAGCAGCGGCTGAGGTACATCGTCGCTCGCTGGAGCTACGATCCTCATATCTTCTCCTGGGAACTGTTCAATGAAGTCGACCTCACGAACGCGTATCATCAACTCGGGCCCGAGGTTGTCTCACGATGGCTCACCGAGATGGCGGATTACATCCATTCGATTGACCCGTGGCAGCACCTGGTCTCAACACATATCTGTGGTTCGGGCAACCTCGCCAAAGATCCGGTGATCTGGAGCAATCCAAAGATGCAGTACGTCCAGGCCGACGCTTACTGCCGGTTTACGCATGGCGCCGACACTATGGCCTCGATCACCGATAAGGTGTGGGAAGCCAAGCGCGCGTTCGACAAACCCGCCTATATCGTAGAGTACGGCTATAAGCTAACTCCGACGTATAATCCGCAGGACCCGATTGTGCAGTTCCATCCCGGCATCTGGGCCGGATTCATGAGCCCGCTGAGCGCTGACTCGATGTTCTGGGATTGGTACGTCGTCGATGAGCAGAACTTCTGGCCGCAGTACGCCGCCATCGTCCGATTCGCTCGCGGCGAAGACCGCCGGGGTCAGAACCTGGATGTCTCCGACTGCCGGATTGACGGCGCACCTGTTTTAGACGTAGACGCGATCAGCAATGATCATCTCGCCTACGCCTGGGTCTTCAGCAATGATATGCTCGGCCATAATAGTGAGGATGGCGTCACTCCAACGACCGGCGCCCGGTTTGTGCTCCACGGCCTGAAAGATGGCGCGTACAAGGTGCAGTTCTGGGACACGTTTACGGGAGTTGTCACCGGTGAAATCACAGCGAATTCAGCTTCCGGTCAGCTCGTGGCGCCCCTCCCTGCGATCAAGGTGGACCTGGCGTTGAAGATTAAGCGGGCGGCGTGAGTGAGGCTGCGTGACAGATTAAAGGGAGAGCGCGGAGCGATTGACTCGACGTCCCGCGCCTCCTCAGCCGCTGCCGGCCCGGGAGGATAAGAGCTTTTGGCTGCGATTACGGGAGTGGGGGTTATTTGTCCGCTGGGCGCGGGATTCCCAGAGGTGAGCGGCGCGCTGATCGATGGCGAGAGCGCGTGGACGGGCTCCGGCGGTCCGGCGCGGGTTCCGGTGGACCCTACGGCGTCGCATGACACTCCCAAAACCTATCTGGATCGGGCGTCGGCGCTGGCCCTGGCAGCCGCGGCGCTCGCCCGGCGGCAGGCTGGATGGTCGCGGAGCGGATCGACGCCGGGCATCGCAGTCGGGACCGCGTACGGCTGCCCCGATTCAATGCTCAAGTTCTGGGAATCGGTTGAGCTGAAGGGGCCGCGCCTTGCCAATAGCATCTACTTCACTCACTCGTATCCCAACACGCCGGCGAGTATCGAGGCGATTGAGCATGATCTGGCCGGGCCTCATTTCACGTTCTGCCAGGGAATGGCTTCGGGAGGCCTGGCAGCCGCGGCCGCCGTGGATGCCATACGCAGGGGACGGGCGGCTCGAATGATGACCGGCGGCTTTGAGGCGCTCGCCCCCGATGACGACTTCCCGTCCGAAGCGCCGCCTTCGCTCTTCTTTCCCACGTCGCGCCCCTGGCCCGGCGAGGGCGCGGTCATGCTCACTCTGGAGAACGAGGCTGAAGCGCCTCTCGGTAGGATTGTTGGAACCGGCGCTTCCAGTTTCTTAGCGCCTATCACCAGTTCACGGGATGGCCGGTTCACTCCCGGCGCCCCATCCGAAGAGGACGTGCGGGCCGCGATATCGCGATCCATGATGGCGGCGCTCAACGATGCGGGTCGTTCGCCCTCCGAAGCGGACCTGATGGTCCTTTCCGCTTGCGGCCGGCCCCTCCTGGACCGGTGTGAGGCGCAGGCCGTGCAGGCGCTTTGCGCCCAGGCGACAGCCACCACCGTTTCGCAGCGAATCGGATGCGCCCCCGGCGCGGCGGCCTTCTATGGTATCTTAGCCGCGCTGATTGCGCTTCGTGAAGAGTGGATCGTTGAGACCGGATGTCCTGTCGGCCCGGACGCCGCGAGGATCAATCTCGCCATCGAACCGATCGAACGCCCTGTCTCCCTCGCGTTGGTAAACGCCATCGACGATCGCGGCGCCTCTGTTACTCTCGCGTTGACGCCGTAGTCTAAGGTTCAGACGGAGGAAAAACTCACCGCAGAGACGCCGAGATCCGCGGAGAACCGCAGAGGAAACGCGGACGGAGGACGAAGGACCGAGGATGGATCACGCGTGCCTCGCGCCCCGTACCTCGTACCCCGCGCCCACTTTTCGGGGAGAGGCACGAGGTGTGCGGCGGCGTGCGCGACACAGGACGGAGGATGACTTGTTTTGAACCCTCGAAGGAGGGTTTTGTGTCCGCAGAGACCGGTTTCAACCGGGTCTGCAGCCGGACGCGGGCGCTGCGAGATTCTTCACTCTCTTTACTCAATTTGCTTTTTCTCTGCGAATCTCCGCGGAACTCTGCGTCTCCGCGGTGAGATTGATCGATGTGAGCCTGAATTTGCCAGTTTCCCAGAATCCCAATTTCCCAATATCACCCGAGACGGCGCGGAAATGGCTGCGGCGGATGCTGCTGATCCGGGCCTTTGAGGAGCGGCTGGATCAACTCTTCGCTGAGGGGTCGCTGCGCGGCACCACGCATTTCTGTATCGGTCAGGAGGCTTCGGCGGTGGGCGCGTGCGCCGCCCTTGAGCCGCTCGACTACGTGACCAGCACACACCGCGGACATGGCCACTGCCTGGCTGCCGGCGGAGATCCAAACCGGATGATGGCG
>Ga0307374_10012039_pt1 | contig 12195 bp, 12 predicted proteins | sample OX3MG_FD_202532 | JGI IMG/M metagenome (GOLD analysis project Ga0307374, IMG submission 202532) | Soil microbial communities from Risofladan, Vaasa, Finland - OX-3 | ecosystem: Environmental > Terrestrial > Soil > Coastal area > Acid sulfate soil | place: Finland: Risofladan, Vaasa | collected...
CTCTCCGACCTGAATCGCCTCCTTCGCTTCTATGTCAGCTTGGGAAGGATGGCGGTGGCCAGCGACTCTTCGGCAACGAGGCTCGGTGGGGCACCGCTGCGAGAGACGGCCACCCTGAGGTAATAAGCGCCCTTCATCACGCTCAGCGAGGCGTAGCCGTCGTAGGAGGCCTGGTCGCCGTAGCCGGTAACCGGCTGGGCATGGACAGCGGGCGAAGCTTTGTAGTTGTTGTACCAGGTCAAGGCGTCGGCTCCCTTGACCACTACCACCCGGACCGAATCGACCTGCGCGGGTGTCCGGGGTTGTCGGAGTCGGCGCCGACGATCCGTAGTAGTGCACCCGAGGGCCTCGGGCTTGGTGCCAACCGCCTGGCGATGTCGTGCTGATACCCCCTTTCCCGGGCGTGTCTCCGCCCTGTACCTGCGGTGCGGGGCCTGCCGACGAATGAGGCCCTCCGGGCAGATTCGCGTCGTCTTCAGATGGCGTCGCTCGGTGATCCGCCCGTCTCGGATGAACGACCCCGGAACGGCGGTTCGCTTTCCAGTCGCTGTTTCAGGGTCGCCAGGTTCGTGGGCATCTCCTTCCGTGCCTGGCTGCGCACGACCAGCGGTACGAGGACTCTGCCGATGCCGTGGCCATCGAAGTCGACCGAGATGGTGAGGCGGGCCTGGGCGTCGGCAAGACGAGCGACGGTCACGTCGACGACGGCCCGGATGGGTCCGTCGATACCCCGCACGCTCCACGCCTTGGGAGGATCGACTGACACGACCTCCGAGACGCTCGGCCGCTTGACGAAACCGATTCGCCGGGTGGTCGAGCACCGTGCGCCGACGCTCGGGGGACCGGGATCGTCGTTGCTGCCATCGACGACGCCCTTCTGCCATTCGGAGAAACGGGTCGGATCCGTCGCGTAGGCGAAGACATCCTCCGGCGAGCGATTCACCTCGATGCTGGTGGTGATCGGTGGCATTCAGCTGCCCTCGGCGACCAGCACAGCGTACCGGTCGAGGTACAGCGGCCACCCGGCGTCGCTGTCGACGCCGTCGGTGACGGCCTCCCACCCCGGGCCATGCCGATCGATGTTGCGGTGCTCCAGTTCCACCCGGGTGCGCTGTGGGGTCTCGGCGACGAATCGAACCTCGACTTCACTGGTGTTGTCCGGATCGGTCTCGATCTGCCACTGCGGGCTGATGTCCCAGCTGAACACCACCCGGTCCGGGGGTTCATAGGCGAGGACCCGTGCCCAGTGGCATTCGCTGCCGTCGACGCCACGGTCGTAGATGTGACCCCCGACCCGGGCCTCGAACACGGTTTCGGCGATCGGCGCGCCGAGGAGGTTGTGTTCCGGTGGCTTGAAATCGCCGAACCGCTCGGTGAACACGGTGAAGGCCCGCTCGACCGGCGCCTCGACGACAATCTGCTTACGGACTACTGCGGCCGCGGTTTGGGTCATGTCCCCTCCTCTGTTGGTTGTTCGACGACTTCCTTGTAACTCGCCAGCGCTCGATTCCAAAGCGTGTCGAGCTGATCCCGTAGCGCGCCGACGGCGACCGGATTCAGCCGGTAGATCCGGCGGGCGCCGGCGACACGTTCAGTGACCAGACCGGCATCCTTCAGAACTTTGAGATGCTGGGACACCGCCGGCCGGCTGACGGGCAGTCCGTCGGCCAACTCGCCCACCGCTTTCGGGCGCTCGGCCAGGGAAGCGAAGACGGCGCGCCTGGTGGGATCACCCAGGGCGCCCAGCCCGTCGAGATATTGGTAAGCAACCACTAACGGTAAGTGTAGACTTATATCTTGGCTCGGGTCAAGGCAATTTGACGCTCCGGAGACGGTCCGGCTACTTCAAAGACATGACGTGGTACACGACGAACGCGGGCCAGACGACGGACTTCATCACTGCCAAGAGCACAAGCCAGAACGTCCCAGAGTGAGTGTGCAGGTAGTAGAAGAACGCTCCGATGAACCCGAGAAACCAGATGCCCCCAGCCCCGCCCTTACAGGCGGTACTGCTCGCACGCGGCTTGCTCCCAGTCGTATCGTTCATCGGGATGCCTTTCCGTCCTCCACCAGAGTGAGAATGCCACAGCTGGCTTGGAAGCGACAGGGCCCAACGTCACAGGATCTGATCCGGATCCGCGTCGGGCCATTCGACGGGTCGGTAAGTGCTTAATGCTGCCTGCAGACAGGATCGCGTGGCGGCGAAGCCATCCACATAGAAGAGCGGTCGCGCAGATGAGCCGAATAGCGCTCACCTGAGGCCTGGATCTCATCCATCACGGCTTCGATACCCAGGCGCCGCCCGCGTCCTCAGCGGACCCAGGGGAATATCGCGGCCCACGGGCTATAGACGCGCGATGGTGGTCAGTTCTGTGGCCCTCGCTGCGAGTCTGGTGCGGGGCGTTTCGGGCGTCGTCGGCATGACGATCGCGATCATTCTGGCCATGGCCCTCCTCGAGGGACCGCCCCTCGCGCTGTCCTTGCTCCCCTCCAGCCTCGCCGGGAGCACGGGTGCCCTGAGCCGAAAACTGCTCGGCAGCCGCTTCTTTCGCCTCGTCGACATCGTCGTGTGCGGCTACAGGGAGCCCGGCGATGACGGGCGGGATCGGTCGACCTGCCCCGGTCGCGGCCTTCTGGATTCGTAGCATGCCGTGATCGGCGATGGCCTTGGGCGTTCGCCATCCAGAGGACGGTGCCATGACCCACGCCGGCGGATCGCCGGCGGCGCCATCGATATCTACTGAATATCTAGCGAATCGCTCGAAATCAGTGGAGTTGGGTTGGCCTTCCGACCCCCATGTTGGCGAGTGCCCGCTCGACGACGATCCGCTCTTGGACCCGGCCGAGTGGGTCCAGGTCGAGCTTGATGTCCAGCTCCCGCCAATCGGCGACGCCGAGCTCGCGCTGGATCTCCACGTCTAACTCGAACAGCCGATCTGCCAGCGACCCCCCGGCCTGGGCCAGCCGGTCGAGGTCTTCGAGTTTCAGGTCGATATTCACATGTGTGTAACGCCCGGGTCCGGCCAACCTTGCGCCGGAACCCCACACTGGCCGGCCGCGTGTCAGGCCGGAACAGAATGGGGTGGGGCTAGGAAGAATCCGCACACCCACGAATTGCAGCGCTCGCGCGATGGACGCGCGAGCGACCTGTCCTTCAGCGGTGCGACCCGCCCATTGGGCACGCTTCGACTGACCGATTCGCGCTTGTTGTTGGAATGTCACCTACTGCGATACGGATAAGTCCTGGGGAGCCAATGAAGTTCCGTTCGGTACCCGGCAATCCAGCTCTGCCGTCGAGGGCAGATGGGACGTAGGCCCCTGGTGACACGCGGTCGAGGGTCTCACGCTTGGCTGCACTGCGAGTTCCGATAGACATCGGGCCACGCGTCGAACTTGAATACAGGTACTAGTAGCATTTTGATGGTTTGCAGAGGAGGCGGATATGCCTCACGAGGCTGTAGGACCTGCGCCGAAGCCACAAGAAGCGGTTGGGGAGCGCCTTGCCCAAAAGGACTGAAGACCAGGCGGGGGTCACCGTCCATGTAACGCGCGACTCCGCGGGCGTCATCACGTCGGTGGACGAGCCCATCTTCGACCTGCTCGGCTGGCGTCCCGAGCACCTTATCGGGCAGCCTTCGACCCAGTTCATCCATCCCGAGGATCAGCCGAGCGCAGTCGCCGCCTGGATGGAGATGATCACCTCGCCGGGCGAGGTCGGCGTCTGGCGGGGCCGATACCAGAACGCCGAGGGGTCCTGGACGTGGATCGATTCGGTCAACCGGTTCGAGGGGCCGACCAACCCGATCGTGGTCAGCTCGATGACACGGGTCTCGGTGGAGCAGGCCCGAGTCGAGGGCGAGCGTCTCGGTCACGAGCAGTTGCTAACGCGGCTGTCGGAGGCACTGCCAGTCGGAGTGTTCCAGGTCGACCTAACCGAAAACGTCAGTTTGACCAACCACCGCCTGCACGAGATCGTGGGCGTGCCTCCCATGGCCACGATCGACGCCCAGATGTCATCGGTGGTCGCCGAGGATCGGCCTCTCTTCGAAACGGCGATGGGCGCCGTCCTTGCCAACGAGCAAGTCGACGACCTCGAGATCCGATTCCGTCCGCCGGTAGCGGAGCCGAGGCAGCGAGTCGATACCGAGCGAGTGTGTCTGCTGAGTTTGCGGGCCCTGACAGATAGCGCTGGCACCGTCAACGGGGCCGTCGGATGCCTGAGCGACATCACAGATCAGAAGCAAGTCGAACACGCGCTGGCCTCGTCTGAGAAGCGGTGGAAGACGGTATTTGATCTAGCCCCGGTCGGCCTCGTCCAGGTGTCGATGGACGGCAAGTTCATTCGGGTCAATCCGGCAGTGTGCGACATTTTCGGCTATTCGGCCGATCAGATGAAATCAATGACGGTGGCAGAAGTCAGCCATCCCAACGATGCAAAGATGATTGGCGAAGGCGTCGCGGCGCTGTTGGAAAGGAATATCCCGGAACTGAATTACACGGGCTGTTTCATCAAGGCCGACGGGAATATCGTCTGGGGTGCCGTGCGTATCGTTCGGATCCATGGAACCGACGGAGACGACGACTATTTCCTGGGCGGTATTCTCGACATTACAGATCGGAAGAACTTCGAGCGCCAGCTTGAGCGTTCGACCATCCAGGCGAACGAGGCATCACAGATCAAGTCGAATTTTATGGCCAACATGAGCCATGAGATCCGTACGCCGATGAACGGCATCATGGGAATGTCCGAGCTCCTCCTCGAAACCGACCTCGACGAGGTGCAGCGCGACTACGCGGAGACCGTACGCGCTTCAGGCTCTGCGCTCATGACCATTATCAACGGCATCCTCGACTACACGAAGATCGAAGCGGGAGGGGTGAACGTTGAGGACGTCGGATTCAGCGTCCAGACTGTGGTGCACGATGTCCTTCACCTGTTGTCACCTCTGGCGGAGACCAAAGGGCTCAGGCTGGTTGAGGAGATCGGCGACTCCGTCCCGGCGATGGTCGGCGGCGACGAATTTCGGGTGGGTCAAGTCCTGGCCAATTTGGTCGGCAACGCCATCAAATTCACACCAGAGGGTGAAGTTGCCGTCCGCGTCACCGAGTTCGAATCCGTAGGTGCAGACCTGGTACTTCGGTTCGAGGTCGCAGACACGGGTATCGGGATCGATCCCGACAAGCTGGATACCATCTTTAACCCGTTTATTCAGGCTGACATGACAACGTCTCGGAAATACGGGGGTAGTGGCCTGGGTTTGTCCATCAGCAGGGAACTTGTCAGCCTCATGGGAGGAGACTGCGGGGTTACGAGCCAGCTCGCCAGGGGGAGCACCTTCTGGTTCACGGTTCGTGTTCGCACCAGCGGGGGCGCGCGGGAGAAGGCCCTCCCCTAGCAGCATTCCCCGGGTCAGAGTGCTGATGCTCGATGACGAGGTTGATCAATTCGGCATCCTGTCCGACTGCCTGGGAGAACAGGGCATAACGGTCAGCACTGCCGGGTCTGCGCTATCACGATCTGCGAATCCTCAACGCTACAACGCTTATCGCTCTGGGCGTAGACCCCAAGACCACACAATCACGACAGGGGCATACAAAATCATCACGACCCTCGACGTCTACGCGCCACTCCCCGAGGCTGATCGCAAGGCGGCAGACGCGATCGGCGGCTGCTTTCGCAACTACTTGGTGAGCCGCGCCCTGATCCCGCCCTTTTCGCCAAAGCGATCCGACTGGAAGGTACGTTTGACCTGGTGGGGCTAGGAAGAATCGAACTTCCGACCTCAGCATTATCAGTGCTGCGCTCTAACCGACTGAGCTATAGCCCCGCAAACAGAATCGCGACGCTACACCACAGCCTGTCGCTGCCGACACGGCCGATCGGTGTAGCGGTGCCTCACCCCTCGATGGCCGAATCGGACTCCACCGGCGCCACCGCGCCGACCGCGTCGCCCTCGTCGAGATTCATGACCCGCACCCCGGTGGCGTCCCGACCTTGTGAGGCGATCTCCCGCACCGGCGTCCGGATCACCACCCCACCTGTCGAGACCAGCAGGATCTCGTCGTCGAGGGCAGCCATGAAGGCGGCCACCACCCTTCCCCGCTTGGCGGTGAGTTTGATCCCCCGGACTCCCTGCCCGCCCCGGGCCTGGCGGTTGAACCGCTCCAGCTTGGTCCGCTTGCCGAAGCCGGCGTCGGTGACGATCAAGATGTCGGTGTCATCGCGGGCCACGTCGCACGAGACCACCTGGTCCCCCTCCTTCAACCGGACCCCGCGCACGCCCGAAGCATCCCGCCCCATCGGCCGGACGTCATGCTCGGAGAAACGGATGGTCATCCCCGAACTGGTCACCAGAAACAGGTCGTCATCCCCGCCGGTCTCCACCACCCGGACCAGCTCGTCCCCCTCCCGGAGGTTGATGGCGATGAACCCCTCGCGTCGCGACTTGTCGTATTCGCTGAACGAGGTCTTCTTGATCTGGCCCAGCTTGGTCGCGAACACCAGGTAGTTGTCAGCGGAGAAGTCGCGGGTGCCGATCACCGCCTGGATGTTCTCGCTCGGCGACAGCGGCAGCAGGTTCACGATGGCGGTTCCCCGCGCCGTCCGCTCCTTCATTGGGATCTCCAGGGCCCGGAGACGGAAGACCCGCCCGCGGTTGGAGAACAGCAACAGGTGGGCGTGGGACGAGGTGTGGACCACATCGGCGATGAGATCCTCTTCCTTGAGCCTGGCGCCCTTCACTCCCCGGCCACCCCGGCCCTGGGTGCGGAACGCATCGGCGGAAACCGCCTTCACATAGCCCGCCCGGCTCATGGTGACGACGAGCTCTTCGTCCTCCACCAGATCTTCGACGTTCATGTCGCCGGGGTCGTGGGTGACCACCGATCGGCGCTCGTTGGCGAACTTCTCCCGGATCTGGCCCAGCTCCTCGGCGATGACCCCCCGCAGCTTCACCGGATCGGCGAGGATCGACTCCAGCTCGGCGATCTCTTCCCGCAGCTTGGTCATCTCCTCTTCGAGATTGGACCGGCCCAGCCGGGTCAGCCGGGCCAGGGTCATGTCGAGGATGTGGTTCGCCTGCTCCTCGGAAAACTCGAACGGCGCCGCCTGCAGTGCCTCGAGGGCCGCCGGTCGGTCGTCCGATCCCCGGATGGTGGCGATCACCGCGTCGAGCATGTCGATGGCCTTCAACAAACCCTCGACCACGTGGGCCCGGGCCCGCGCCTTGTCCAGCAGGAACTGGGAGCGCCGGGTGATCACCTCAACCTGGTGCGCTACGTAGTACGTGAGCATCTGGGCCAGGTTCAAGGTGCGGGGCACCCCGTCCACCAGGGCCACCGCGTTGACGCCGAAGGAGGTCTGCAACGGGGTCTGCTTGAACAGGTTGTTCAGCACCACGTTGGCATTGGCGTCCCGCTTCAGCCGGATGACCAGGCTGGTGTTCCCGCCGGCCGAGTCGTCCTGGATCTCGGCGATGCCGTCGAGGTCACCGGCCCGGACCAGGTCCTCGATCTTCTTCGAGACGTTGGCCACCGAGGTCTGGTACGGCATCTCCGACACCGTGATCCGGGTGGCACCGTCGCGGCCCTCTTCGATCTCGGTCACCGCTCGCATCTTGATCGAGCCACGCCCGGTCCGGAAGGCATCGAGGATGCCCTGGCGACCCAGGATCAGGGCACCGGTGGGGAAGTCCGGGCCCTTGACGAACTCCATCAGGTCGTCAGGGGTGGCGTCGGGGTGCTCGAGGATGTGGGCGGTGGCGTCGATGATCTCACCCAGGTTGTGGGGCGGGATGTTGGTCGCCATCCCCACCGCGATGCCCTGGCATCCGTTGACCAGGATGTTGGGGAACCGGGAGGGAAGGACCACCGGCTCTTCGGTGGTGCCGTCGTAGTTGGCGGTGAAATCGACGGTGTTCTGGTCGATCCCGGCCATCAACTCGAGGGCCAGCGGGTCCAGCCGGCATTCCGTGTAGCGCATGGCGGCGGGTCCCTCGTCGGGACCGGTGCCGCCGAAGTTCCCGTGCCCGTCGATGAGCGGATGCCGCATCGAGAACGTCTGGACCATGCGGGCCAGCGCCTCGTAGATCGAGGAGTCGCCATGGGGGTGGTACGAGCCCATGACGTCCCCGACCACCTTGGCGCACTTGGTATGGGGTCGGTCCGGTCGGTGTCCCTGATCGAACATCGAATAGAGGATCCGCCGGTGGACGGGCTTCAGCCCGTCGCGCACGTCGGGCAGGGCCCGGGAGACGATGACCGACATCGAGTACTCGAGGAACGAGCGCTCCATCTCCTCTTGGATCTCGATGGGCTCGATGAAGCCCGACACCGCTTCGTCGGTGCCGACCCCGCTCCCCCCGCTTCCGTTGTCGTCGTTTGCTGCCATACCTTTTCCTTCGCTTCGTACTCTCGAGCCGCGCCCTACGCCAACCGGTCCACCGGCAACCTCAGAAATCGAGGAACCGGACGTCCTTGGCATTGGTCTGGATGAACTGACGCCGCAGATCGACGTCCTCGCCCATCAGGACCGAGCAGACCTCATCGGCCAGCGCCGCCTGCTCCACCCCGATCTGCAACAGCGAGCGCCGGCCGGGATCCATGGTGGTGTCCCGGAGCTCACTGAAGTCCATCTCGCCGAGTCCCTTGAGCCGTTGGAAATCGTCCTTGTGGTTCGGGTTCGCGGCCAAGAACGCGTTCTTGGCCGCGTCATCCTTGAGATAGATCTTCTCCTTGCCCACCCGGGTCGAATACAGCGGTGGCTGGGCCACATAGACGAAGCCTCCCTCCACCAACGGCTTCATCTGCCGGAAGAAGAAGGTCAACAACAGGGTGCGGATGTGGGAGCCGTCGACATCGGCGTCGGCCAGGATGATGATCTTGTGGTAGCGGATCTTGGTGACGTCGAAGTCGTCGGCCAGACCCGCCCCGACGGCGGCGATGAGCGCCTGCATCTCGGCGTTCTTCAGCATCTTGTCGATGCGGGCCCGCTCGACGTTGAGAGGCTTGCCCCGGATGGGGAGGATGGCCTGGACCTTGGGATTGCGGGCGTCCTTGGCCGAGCCACCGGCGGAGTTGCCCTCCACGATGAACAACTCGCTCTCCCGGGGATCCCGTGACGAGCAGTCGACCAGCTTGCCGGGAAGCCCGGCTCCATCCAGCGCCGACTTTCGGCGGGTCAGGTCACGGGCGGACTGGGCGGCGACCCGGGCCCGGGAAGCCAGCGCGGCCTTCTGGATGATCTGGTTGGCCTCCCGGGGGTTCTCCTCGAACCACTCCGACAGCTTCTCGTTGGTGGCCCGCTCGACCAGCGACCGGACCGGGACGTTGCCCAGCTTGGCTTTGGTCTGGCCCTCGAACTGCGGGTCCTGCAATCGGACCGAGATGATGGCGGTCAGGCCCTCCCGGATGTCCTCGCCGAAGAAGTTGGGGTCCTTCTCCTTCAAGGCGCCTTTGGCCCGGGCGTACTTGTTGGCCACGTTGGTGAGTGACTTCTTGAAGCCCTCCTCGTGCATCCCGCCGTCGATGGTGGAGATGCCGTTGGCGAACGAGTGGATGCTCTCGTAGAAGCCGGTGTTCCACTGGAGGGCGACCTCGACCTCCATGGTGTCCTCGCTCCGGGTGTACGACCCGACCTTGCGGAACAGCGCCTCCTTCGAGGCGTTCAGGTGGCGGACATAGTCGATGATGCCGTCCTTGTACTGGAAGGTCTGGGACGCCTTGCCGTCGGGACGCTCGTCGACGAAGCGGATCTCGAGGCCCCGGTTGAGGAAGGCCATGACCTGCAGCCGCTCGGTCACCGTCTGGGCGCGGAAATCGATCTCGTCGAAGATGGTGGGGTCGGGCCAGAAGCTGATGGTGGTCCCGGTGCGCCCCCGGGGAGCCGGGCCGACCACCGTCAACTTGCCGGTGGGCCGGCCGCCGTCCACGAACTCCATCTCGTGATGCTGGCCGTCGAGGTCGATCTCCAGGAGCAGGCGGCTGGAGAGGGCGTTGACCACCGACACCCCGACCCCGTGGAGGCCACCGGACACCTTGTAGGCGCCCCCCTCGCCGAACTTGCCGCCGGCGTGCAGCACGGTCAGCACCACTTCGGCGGCCGAGCGGCCCTTGTATTTGGGCATCGGGCCGGTGGGGATGCCGCGGCCGTCGTCCTTGACCCGGACCCCCCCGTCGGCCAGCAGGGTGACGTCGATGCGCTTGGCGAAGCCGGCCATGGCCTCGTCCACCGAGTTGTCCACCACCTCCCACACCAGGTGGTGGAGCCCGGTCGGGCCGGTGGACCCGATGTACATCCCCGGCCGCTTGCGGACCGGGTCGAGACCCTCCAAAACGGTGATGTCCTCCGCGCCGTAGCTGCTTTTGGACACGGTGCGCTTGTCTTCTGATTTCAGCGCCACGGGCGCGTCCTCTCAAACCTCGTCTGGATAACGGGGAACCTGGGAGTGCTGGCCGTGGCGCTGAAGGCGCTGTTCTCAGCGGCGCTGAATCCCCTGTTTCCGATGCCCCAGTGTACCCGCTCAAGGCCCTTCTTCAGGCCGATGGTCGGGTCCGGCCTGGCCCCTCAGCGACGGACTCGGACTTCGAGCTGTTCGGGTCGCGGTGTGCCGGTGGCCGCGGCCACCTTGTCGAGAAGGTCGTCCCCGAAATGACGTACTTCGGTGGCCCAGGCCGGGTGGTCGACGTTGACGACCAGGGCCTGGGCGTCGAGGCGGACCGGTTGCACGTGGCTGGCCATGGCCGGCCCGACGATCTGCTCCCACCGGGCGAACAGGCGTCCGAGACCCAGCGATCCACCCAGCCCGAGTTGGTTGGAGAGGGCGTCGAGGGAGGCGTCGATCGACCGGGGCCCCTTGTCGCCCCTCCCCCGGCCCGTCATCGGTCCCTGCTGCCGGTCATGACGGCTCCTACCGTCCCGCCCGGCTTCACCTCGTAGGCGGCCGCCGCGGCCACCTCGGGAGGCGGGGGGAGGGCGGTGGTGAGGATCGACTGGCCGGGGGGTAACCCTTCCAGCAGTGCCCGGGTCCGAAACGGGTCGAGCTCGGAGAACACGTCGTCGAGGAGGAGCACCGGGGCCGACCCCAGGCGATCGGTGGCCAGCTGGTGCGTCGCCAGCCGGATGGCGAGGGCAAGCGAACGCTGTTCCCCCTGGGAGGTGTGGGTCCGACCCACCAGCCCGGACACCGTCAGCTCCAGCTCGTCCCGATGAGGACCCATCAGGGTGATCCCCCGCGCCAGGTCGTCGGCTCGAGACGCCTGCAGGGCGTTTCCCAGCGTTCCGGTCCACGACCGCCGGTACTGGAGGCCCACCTTCACGTCGGCCCCGGCCAGGCGGGAGTAGTGCTGCTCGGCCAGTGGGGTGAGCTGCTGGGTGAGGGTCTCCCTGGCCTCGACCAGTGCCGTCCCGACGGCGTCGAGCCGGGCGTCCCACACATCGAGGGTGGCTTCCACCTCGGGGCTCAGTCGGCCCCCGGCCCGGCGGAGCAGCGCCGTCCGCTGCCGGAGGACCTTCTCGGTCTCCTCGGCGTGCTGGGTGGCCTTCGGGGCGACGACAGCCAGGGCCTCATCGAGGAACCGGCGCCGTTCGGCCGGCCCGCCCCGCACCACCCCGATGTCCTCGGGTGAGAACACCGTGACCCGCAATGCCTCGCCGAGGTCGGTCCGGCGTCGCACGGTTTGCCGGTTGACCAGGGTCCGGGATCTCCCGGCCGCGGCCAGTTCGGCCTCGATGTCCATCGACCGGCCACCGACGTCGGTGACGGCCCGGAGGATGGCGCGATCGGCCCCCAGTCGGACCATTCCCTCCCGGGGGGAGCCGCGGAACGACTGCAGGGTGGCCAGATAGGCGATGGCTTCCAGCAGACTGGTCTTGCCGGCGCCGTTGCGTCCGGTGATCACCGTGGTTCCGGTCGGATCCGGCGCGATGGTGGCCTCGGTGATGTTCCGGAAGTCGGAGATGCTCAGTGAGGCGAGATACATGGGTTCGCCGCCGTGGCCCTGCCGATCATCGCCTACGACACGCGGACGGGCATCAACAGGTAGCGGAAGTCGGACTGCTCCGCTCCCCTCACCGTGGCCGGCTTGGTGGCGTCGATGGTTTCGAGCAGGACTTCGTCGCCCATGACTGCGTCAACCCCGTCGATCAGGTAGGTCGGGTTGAAAGCGATGGTGAGGTCGGTTCCCTCGAAATCGGCA
>Ga0307374_10012041_pt1 | contig 12194 bp, 13 predicted proteins | sample OX3MG_FD_202532 | JGI IMG/M metagenome (GOLD analysis project Ga0307374, IMG submission 202532) | Soil microbial communities from Risofladan, Vaasa, Finland - OX-3 | ecosystem: Environmental > Terrestrial > Soil > Coastal area > Acid sulfate soil | place: Finland: Risofladan, Vaasa | collected...
CCGAGAAAATCAAACCGAGGCCGAGCATCAGAGCGTAGAGCGTCTTCATACTTCCCCCTTAAATTTAAAAAATAGTCTTTGAAGTCAGGCGATATGGAGCAAGCTGAGGCCCAAAATAACAGGGATAGCTAAGGAATATAAGTGTCGTCTTTTCATGACAATAGAATTGCGTGAATGGAACTCCGGCAGGAATCCTTGCGGCGACCGCAAAGATTTTCGTCTTTTGGGCAAGCCGCACGAACGGGTGCAAAGTGGATGGGTGAATTCGGAGGTGTCTGATAAACTTCGCAGCGCACGCGTACGGGAGCGAGGAATTGGCAGAGGCGAAGGCCGCGAGAATGTATTATGTCTCGGGAACGGTGCAGGGCGTTGGGTATCGCTACTTTGTGCAGAGGGCCGCGTTGCGCCTGGACATGGCCGGGTATGTGAAGAACCTCGGCGACGGCCGCGTGGAAGTGTACGCGGTTGGCTCGGCGGCGCAGCTGCTGGCGTTGAAACAAGAGCTGGAACGCGGGCCGCGAGCGGCGTCCGTGGGTGAAGTGATGGAAGAAGAAGCGGGCGTGGAAGACAAATACGCGCAGGATTTTACGGTTGAACATAGCGAATGGTGATTCACCGAAAGGATAACCTATCGAATGGATGACCTGAAGAAGCTGATCCGGGAAGTTCCCGATTATCCCAAGGCGGGAATTTTGTTTTATGACTTGACGACGCTGCTGCAGGACAAAAAGGGATTTCACGACGTGATCGAAAGGCTGTGCGACAAATTCGCGGGAAAGAAAATTGACGTGGTCGCGGGGATCGAGGCGCGGGGATTTATTTTTGCTCCGGCGCTGGCGTACCGGCTGGGCGCGGGGTTCGTACCGGTGAGAAAGGCGAACAAACTGCCGTGGAAAACGGCGCAGGTGACGTATCAGCTTGAATACGGCACGGACAAACTGGAGATTCATCAGGACGCCGTGAACCGCGGGGAACGCGTGCTGATCTGCGATGATTTGCTGGCGACGGGCGGGACGGCTGCGGCGGCAATTCAACTCCTGCGGCAACTGGGCGGCGAAGTAACGGGCGCGGCGTTTGCGGTGGAGCTGAGTTTTTTGAAAGGACGGGAAAAGCTGAACGGGACGGAAGTGTTCTCGCTGATTCAATACGACAAGTAAACAAAAAGGCTGCGCTTATTTGCGGCCTTCCTTGCGATGGCGGAGGGCTTCGAAGAGAACTACGCCGGCGGCGACGGAGACGTTGAGGGAACGCACGGGGCCGGTGGTGGGAATGGAAACGAGAAAATCGCAACGCTTGCGAACTAGATCGTGCAAACCCGTGCCTTCGCTGCCCATGACGATGGCGATGCGGCCTTTGTAATCCACTTCGGTGTAACTTTTCTCGGCGCGCTCGTCGAGACCAATCAGCCAAAACCCAGCTTCTTTGAGTTGCTCCATCGCACGCGCGAGATTTTTTACGCGCGCAACGGGCAAGTGCGCGAGAGCGCCCGCCGAAACGCGCGCGACAGTGTCGGTTAAGCCGACGGCACGGCGCTCGGGGATGATCAAGCCGGCGGCGCCAGCAGCCAGAGCCGTGCGGACGATTGCGCCGACGTTGTGAGGGTCTTCGATGCCATTGAGCAACACAAACAATTGGTCATTTGTCTGATCATGTGTCTGGTTAGGCGCCTTGCCGGCAAGAAGGTCTTCGATGTCGACGGCTTCGCGAGAAGCGGTGAAGGCGATGACGCCCTGATGGCGCTCGGAACCGGCGGCGCGATCGAGTAGGGCACGATCTTCGAAACGTACGGGCACGCCGCGCGAGCGGGCGAGATCGAGAACCTTCTGGATGCGCCCGCCATGCTGGCCGCGCGCCACGAGCAGGCGATCGAGTGGACGCCCGGCGATGAGGGCTTCTTCGACAGCGTGAATTCCGGCGAGATGGCTCATTTCAGAAATTTCAGAATCGGCTTCGCGTTCCTTTCACTGCCATTGAGATTCGCGCTCATGTGGCAGCGCGGGCGTCACGAGGCAGCGTTTAGCTTTCAATCGTGGCAATGGCGTGCGCGGCGAGGGCCTCGCCGCGTCCGATTTCGCCGAGGCCTTCGTGCGTCTTGGCCTTCAGATTAATTTGCTCGACCGAAATGGCAAGGGCCTTCGCGAGCGCCTCGCGCATGGCGGGAAAATGCGGGCCGAGCTTCGGCCGTTCGGCGACGACAATGGCGTCAACGTGGCGAATCTTCCAATTCTTGCGCTCGAGATACTGGCGAACCTGGCGCAGAAAAACCAGGCTCGAAACGCCGCGCCACTTCGGATCGGTATCGGGAAAATGCGTGCCGATGTCGCCGAGGCTAGCCGCGCCGAGAAGCGCGTCGCAGATCGCGTGGCTGAGAACGTCGCCATCGGAGTGGCCGACGGAACCCTTTTCGAACGGCACCTCGATGCCACCAATCATTAGTTGTCGATTGACCGCGAGGCGATGGAGATCGTAGCCGATTCCAGAACGCGAGATGCGCGCTCGCTCTGAAGATTTCGCGCGCTCACTGGCGGCAGGCTTCGCTGGGGGTTGCGCCATTCCGGCTTTCTTGAATTGCTTGCGGAGTTTTGCGTCGGCGGCGAGTATCGCGGCGAGGAGATGCGCAGGCGTGACCTGCTCGGAATGGGATTTCTTCGCACGCTCCGGCGCTGCGGCGAGGACACGTTTGGACTTGGCATCAAGCGGAGTTTCGCTGGTGGCCTGACTGGCCGAGTGGAGACTTTCGGGCGAAAGACGAGCAAGCTTCAAAGGAATCTTGGCCCAATCTAGGCCGCGGAATATGCCGGGGCTTTCCTTCCGAATGCCAGCGAGAAGATGGGGCAGAGTGATGGTCTTCGATTTTTCCGCGATGGCCGCGAGGCGGGCCATGAAGATGCAGCGGCGGGCTTCTTCGTTGAATTTCTCGAACATTACAGGGGCCTTCCCGGAGCACTGTCGGACGTGTTACTCGTGCGCATCCTCCGCATCATGATGATGAAAACAACAAGAAGCAGGAGAAACGGGACGCCGTCGATGAGGAAGGAAACCCAATTGCTTTCGGGTTCCTGCCACCTTGTATCCAGACGTCGACTCCGTTTTCTTCAAGCTTACGAATTATTGCCGGCACCTGGTCGTTTGAAACATAGGCTCGAAACTTCCCTCCGGAATCACGCTTCTCAGCAACGATCAGAGCGCGAGATCGATAGACGGTCAAATGCGCGCTGCGGATATTTTTGGTTTCCATCTGCGATTGGAATTCGGAGCTGTTGATGGGCGGAGCAGGATGGGAAGCCGACTGCGAGGACATCCGCCAAAGTAGCAACGCCAAAAATATCATCGCTGCCCAAAAAAGAATTGTGCGGATGAGCGGTGAAGTTGCCGCTCCGCGTTCACCTCTGCGAGGAATGTGAGTCGCCGCGCTCATTTTCCGTGACGCTCCTGATCAAGATAGAAACGGGCAAGTTCCATGTCCGCAGGGCGCGTGATTTTAATGTTGCGCTCGGAGCCTTGCACGACGTAGACGTCGCGGCCGATGCGCTCGACGAGGGCCGCTTCGTCGGACGCGGTGAAACCATCCTGATCGGCGCGGGCGAAGGCTTCTTTTAATAGAACGACCTGGAAGACTTGCGGCGTCTGCGCGAGAACGATTCGCTCGCGGGGAATGGTAGCGGAGATCAACGCCACATCTTCCGGGAGCGTGGCGCGGCGAACTTCCTTGACAGTGTCAATTGCCGGAACGCCGAGAATGGCGGCGCCGCGGGCGCGCGCTTCCGCGATGACGCGGTCGACTTGCTCGCGGGTGATGAACGGACGCACGGCATCGTGAACCAGAACCAGCTCCGCGTCGGCTGAAATTTTCGCCAAGGCGTTGCCGACGGATTGCTGGCGAGTCTCGCCGCCCTTCACGACGCGGATGGGACGGCTGAGGTCTTCTTTTGACAAGCGCTGTTCGAGGGCCTGGACTTCGTCGGGCCGAGTGGCGATCAGGAATTCCGAGATGGCCGCGCACTGCGACAATCGCCGCAGCGTGAACACGACGATAGGCACGCCATCGAGTTCGAGGAATTGCTTGGGAACGTCGGAGCCCATGCGGGTGCCGAGTCCGGCGGCGGGCAGAATGGCGGCGATTTGGCTCATTAGGGAGACGTAGTCTATCGCATTCAAGGCAGCATACAAATATGCGCGCCGTGAAAAGGGCGCGCCGTGGCGCTGCTACGTGCGGCCTGTTTCCGGCGTCAGCGGGCGCAAAGGGCGATCGCGTTCTCCGGACGCGCCGGGATCGGAGGAGCGCAGTTCCGGCGCGGACGAACGAAAGGCAGCCTGTTCCGCGGAGGAACCCGGCGAGGGCTGTGCACCGCGGGCGGGACTTTGCTCACCGCGTTCGTCGTAGCGGCCGAAGATCATTTTGCCGGCGGTGGTCTGGTGGACGGAAGTGACGGTGATATCGACCGTTTTATTGATCATTTTGCGCGCGCCATCGACGACGACCATCGTGCCGTCGTCAAGATACGCGACTCCCTGATTGTATTCCTTGCCCTCGCGCAGGATGAAGACGCGCATGGTCTCGCCCGGAAGTACCACGGGCTTCAGAGCGTTGGCAAGCTGATTAACGTTAAGAATTTCGATGCCCTGGAGCGTCGCCACTTTGTTGAGATTGAAATCGTTGGTGATGATTTTCGCATCGTAGCGTTTGGCGAGCTCGATGAGCTTCAAGTCTACTTCGGCGATATTTTGGAAATCGTCCTCCGCGATCTGAACATCGAGGTGCGGCATTTTCTGAATGCGTTGCAGAACTTCAAGGCCGCGGCGCCCGCGCTGGCGGCGGAGGGCATCGGCGGAATCGGCCACCATTTGTAATTCGCGCAGGACGAATTGAGGAATGATGACGGTGCCGTCGATGAAATGTGCTTCGGCGATGTCTACGACGCGGCCGTCGATTATGACGCTGGTGTCGAGAACCTTGTAGATTTGGCGGGAGCCGCGCTCGGTGCCGAAAAGGCCGCCAAGAGCCTGGAGGTTGAGCATGTCGCCTTTATTCGCGCCGACGATCAGTCCGATGTAGGCCATCACGAGAAATACGGCCAGACTGATAAACGACCGCGTGCTTTCGGGCATCGAGGTGTGAACCAAAACGAGCGTGGTGAGGAACGCCCCCAGAATGCCAAGAATCGAGCCGATCACCGCCCCAATTAATCGGCGCAGGCTGGCGCGGCGCAGACGAATCTCAAACAGAATGACGGCGACCGCAAAGGCAAACCCCGCAATCGCGCCGAAAAAATGCGAAAGGGTGAAGGGCATGAAATGATAGCCGGCAGCAACGCAAACGATCGTGAAGATCAGACGGATCGCGACCATGTCCCAGAAGCCGCCGACACCTCCTGTATCCGGCCTGGAAAGCGTGGCAGACCTGACGGAGGAATTGTCTGGATTATCGGAAGCAGAGGGACGATTCGAGGGATTAAAAGTGCGCGTCATCGTGGCCCCTTATGAAAGAAATAAAAGCTATAAATTTAAGATATGTATGTCGCGTAACGGATGCCATCCGGCTTTATAACTTTTTACGAATCGCTACCGGTATGAATAATCGAAATATAAAGTTATAAGGAACGAGGTGTGAGTATACCACCGGCCGCGCCATGCGGGAAACCAATCACGGGATGTAAAAGCGGGGAACGCGGCGGCCAACGGCGCAGAGAAGATCGGAGGTGACCGTGCCGATTTGACGCGCGACCTGGTCGGCGTGAATGGAGACGCCGCCATCCTGGCCATAGATCGTGACAATGTCGCCGAGCGCGGCGCCGGGCACGTCGGTGACGTCGACCATGGAAAGATCCATGGAAATCGTGCCGACGAGGGGCGCGAGACGCCCTCTGACGATCACGCAACCATGATTGCTGCGCTGCCGCACGATTCCGTCAGCGTATCCCGCCGCAATGACTGCGATGCGCGAGGGACGATCAGCAACAAACTTCGCGCTATAGCCAACGGGTTGGCCCGCGGCAACGTCACGCAAGGAAATAACGCGAGCGCGAAAGCTGAGGCAGGGTTTGAGCTGAATATTTGCTTTTATGTTGGCGGCGAGGTCGGGAGGCTCGAAGCCCTGGTGGTAGCCGTAGAGTACCGCGCCGGGACGAACCATGCCGGCCCACGTGGATGCGCGCGCGCAGATGGCTCCGCTATTGGCCATGTGGACGATGCCGGGAGAGATTCCCGCTTCGCGCAATTGCGATAAGGCGTCAGCGAAGATTTTCTCCTGCTGCTCGTTTTGTGCGGAGCGAAAATCGTCGGAAGAAGCGAAATGCGTGAATGTGCCGGCGAGCTCGAGATGTGGACAGCACGCATACTCGCGGATGAACGCGCCGATTTCGGCGGGCGAAATGCCCAGGCGGTTCATGCCTGTATCAATCTTCAGGTGGAAAGCAAACTTCTTAGGCGATTTTCGTGCACGCGATTTCGCGGCGACGCGTTCGAGCAGGCGAAGCAGATCAATGCGGGCTATGGTTGGCGTGAGATTGTAATGCAGCACGCGCTTCTCTTCGCCGGGCCAGAAACCCGTGAGGAGCAGAATCGGCTGGCGGATTCCCGCCTCGCGCAATTCGATCCCTTCGGACGAGCAAGTGACGCCAAAAGCTTCGACGCCCAAACGAGAGAGAGACTTGCTGATTTCGACGGCACCGAGCCCGTAGGCGTTGGCCTTGACGACGGCGAGGATTTTGCGCTTCTTGCCGATTTTGCGGCGAATTAGGCGAAGATTGTGGGCAATCGCCGAAAGGGAAATCTCCGCCCAGACGGGGCGGCCTTCGAATTGGATTCCACGAGGCATTTTTATAGACAAACTACAAGCTTACTCCGCGGCGAGCGAAGCGGACCGTGGATTTCACCGCTTAGCGCGCTGTTTATAAACACCGAATGAGAGGAGGCAAGAACCGTGCCAAAACAACGAAGAACGCTTTGGCTCCGACGAGAATTGCGAAGTGGGGTCGCGTCATGACTTTAGCGAAACGCGGAGCGTTTGCGCGGCGTTCTGTGTTTACCGCGATGGCAAAACCGGCGCGGCTCGCAGGACACGGTGTTGTCCCGCGGGACGAAATGCGGTCGCGGAGACAACTTGAAATAGACGCGGCGCGGACGCTCGCAAAAACCGAGGATAGTCTATTCGGACCCGGAGCCAAACGAATCCGGCGCGGCTTCTTCAAAGCGAGTGAAAGGCGCGAGAAAAACGAAATTCAGGTCGCCCGTGGGACCGTTGCGCTGTTTGGCAATAATCAATTTGGATTTGGCGCGCTCTTCGGGGTCGAGATCGGTTTGATAGAAATTTGGGCGATGGATGAATATCACGACGTCAGCATCCTGCTCGATGGCGCCCGATTCACGAAGGTCGGCCAATTGCGGTTTGCGGTCTTCGCGCTCCGGCGCGCGGGTCAACTGGCTCAGGACAACCACGGGTACCTGAAGTTCCTTGGCCATTGCCTTCAGCGAGCGGGAAATATAGGAAACTTCCTCGTTTCTGTTGCCGAACCGGCCGTGAGCGGAAATCAACTGCATGTAATCCACAACTACCAGTGACAGCCCTTTCTCCTTTTTCAGGCGTCGCGCCTTCGCGCTCATTTCTAGCACGGAGCTCGCAGCCGAATCGTCAATCCACAGCGGCGCTTCGGCGAGGCGCACGAGCGACTCCGTGATCTGCCGCCAGTCGTCTTTCCCCATGTGACCCGTGCGGAATTTGTGCGCGTCCACGCGAGCCTCGGAAGCGAGCAGGCGAAGCAGCAGCGACTCCTTTGACATTTCCAGACTGAAAATGGCCACAGGCTCACGTTTTCTGACGGCCACGTTCTCGGCGATATTGAGCGCGAACGCCGTTTTGCCCATCGAAGGGCGCGCGGCTACGATGATCAATTCAGAGGGTTGCAGGCCAGAGGTAAGATTATCCAGCTGGGAGTAATGCGTGGCGAGGCCGGTGATGCGCCTGCCCTCGCTGAAAATCCGTTCCAGGCGTTCGTAGTTGTCGCGGACGAGTTCTTTCACGCCCACGAATCCCGCGCGAATCCGCTGCTCGGCCAATTTGAAAACGAAGGATTCCGCCCGGTCCAGGATTTCATCGACGCTGTCCGTCGCCTCAAAAGCCTGCTCTTGAATCGCTTCGGCGGCGTGAATCAGATCTCGCAGGACAGCTTTTTCTCGAACGATGCGCGCGTAATGTTCAACGTTGATGGCCCGGTGGACACCGTCCATCAACTGAGAAATGTATGCCGCGCCTCCGGCAGCCTCGAGCTGCCCATTGCGGTGCAGGGATTCCGTAAGGGTGACTCCGTCGACGGGCTGGCGCGCTTCGTCCAGGCGCAGCATGGCTTCGAAAACCAGCCTGTGCTGGGGAAGAAAAAAGTCCTCGGCCTTAAGACCCTTTTCAATGGTCGCCACCAGGGCAGGATTGTTGACGAGAATGGCGCCGAGGACGCTCCGCTCCGCTTCCAGATAGTGCGGAAGCGGTCTTTCCAGTGAAGGAGAATTCGCCATGTGAGGATGTCCTGTATTTTTCAACTATTTTTCGCGCCGCTGCAGCCGAAGTCAAGTGAGACGGCTTCTACTTTATGGCTGACCGCCCGCAGCTACAATAGGCATTTTGCGGGATAATCTGTGGAAATTTGTTTGTGAATAACCTGTGAAAAAGTTGTGGTTCTAGCGGAATCCCGAATCGCCCGGTGAGACGCGCCAAATAATTCAGCGACGCGAACGGGCAAAAGGCGAACCGTTATGCTTCGCGTTCGACGGTCAGGTTCACCGTGGCGATGACATCGCGATAGAGCTTGATCGCAATGGGATATTCGCCGACGACCTTGATCGGTTCATTGAGCTGGATCTTGCGCTTGTCTACGGTGTGGCCCTGCGCGGCGAGAGCATCGGCGATGTCCGTAGAAGTGACCGAGCCGAAAAGCTGGTCGTTGTCGCCGGCCTTACGAGAAAGTTTCAGAGCGACGGTGGAAAGCAGATCCGCCTGCTTCTGCGCACCCTCGCGCTCGGTGGCTTCCTTCTTGGAAAATGCAACGCGCATTTTCTCGAGGCGGCGCATGTTGGAGGAATTTGCTGCGATAGCGAGTTTGTGCGGCAAAAGATAATTGCGCGCGTAGCCTTCCGCAACGGTGACGATCTCGCCTCGATTGCCCAGCTTTTCGACGTCTTCCTGCAAAATGATTTCCATGGTTTTTGTCCTCGAAATCCGTCCCGCGCGCCGCGATGGGCGCGCCAGGATCGTATGCGTTCCTGCTACTGCGCTACAATTCCGTCGCGAACGGCAAAAGCGCGATATTTTGCGCGCGTTTAATCGCAATCGTCAGCCAGCGCTGATGACGCGCGCACGTGCCGGTCATTCGCCGAGGGAGAATCTTGCCGCGCTCCTGAACGAACGATTGGAGAATCTCCGGCTTCTTGTAGTCGATCAGATCGACTTTATCGACGCAGAAACGGCAGACTTTCTTTTTGCGAACGTAGTTGCGCTTCCCGCGCCGCGGCCCGGGCGGCCTGCTGCCTCCGGGCCCGCCTCCACCGGGCGGTCTTCCACCGGATGATGATGAAGAGTGGTGAGATGGTGAGTGCTGCTGCGGTGCGCGTGTCTCGTCGGCCATTGAATTTTCTCCCTATCCAGCCGCCGTCGCGGCCTGTTCGGCGCCGGGCGCGGCAGGTGCGGTCTTGCGGGGTCGCCGCGCGTTGCGTTTCTCGCGGCGCTTGGACAATTTCTCTTGGCGCTTGATTTCTTCGTCAAGGCGCACGGTCAGATACTTGACCACCGAGTCGGTGACGCGCAAGCGGCGTTCCAATTCCTTAAAAAGCTCGCCATGGCTGGAGCGAAGCACCATGTAGACATAGAAACCTTCGCGCAATTTCTTAACGCGATAGGCCAGCCGGCGCGTGCCCCATTTCTCGACCTTCTCGACTTTCGCCTGCTTTTCTTCGACGGCGTGCGTGAGCGTGGCAATCAGCTTGTCGATCTCCGCTTCCGGCGTGTCCGGCCGGCAAATGAAGATCAGGTCATACAGTCTTTCTTCCATGTTTCCTCTTTTCCTTCTGCAACTCAGAAATTCTATTCGGCGGCTTCCGTGTCCTCAGGCGGCGTGGCGCGCCGGTTGAAGTGCGCCATCGCCCGGCCCGCGCCGTCCGTCAGAATCATTTCGACGGCATCCGCGGCTTCGACAATCATCGTGTCCGCTACTTCGCGGACGCCCTTGCCCATGGGCGCCAGAACGTAGGCTGCCAGATCGTCTACCGTGTGTTCCGGCTTGATGCCCAGCCTGACTCGCAAGAATTCATCCGTTGCCAGCGCGCCAAGCACCGACTTCAAGCCATTGTGGCTCCCCGCGCTGCCGCGCTCACGAATGCGAATCATTCCCCAGGGCAGAGCCGCTTCGTCGCTGACGACGATTGTTTCCGCCGGATCGGCTTCGTAGCGCCCGATCAAATCGGCGACGGCATGGCCGCTCAAGTTCATGTACGTTTGCGGCTTCGCGAGCACCACATCGTGCCCGGCGATGCGCCCTACCCCGATCACCGATTGCGCTTCCGGTCGCGTGATGCGAATTGCGAAGCGCTCGGCCAGACAATCCATCACCTGGAAACCGAGGTTATGCGGCGTCCAAATATATTCGCGGCCGGGATTGCCCAGGCCCACGATGATTCGCATCCGCGCATCCCCATTCGCGGCGCCAGCCGGGGTGTTGCGCACGCGCCAAATCGCCGCGCTGCTTTACGACTCGGGCCGCTACTTCTCTTTCTCTTTTCCCTTCTTCTCGGCCTTTTCTGGCTCGGCCCCTTCTTCGCCTTCTTCTTCCTTTTTGCCCTTTTTGATGACTTCAGGCTCGGCCGCAACTGCCTCGGTGGCTGCTACCGCTTCGGCCGGCGCCACTTCTTCTTCCTTCTTCAGAATGACAACGTGAGCAAGAACGCGCTGCGGGTCCGTGACCAGTTTGACTTTTTCTGGATCAAACGGGAGATCGGCGGCGCGGAGCTGCTTGCCGATGGTCAAGCCGCTGACATCGACCTTGAATTCTTCGGGAATATCGCCGGGCAAGCATTCGAGCTCGACTTCGCGCGTGACCATTTCAAAAATGCCGCCCTGCAGCTTGACGCCTTCGGGCTCGCCGAAAACGTGCACCGGCACGCGGACGCGCATCCGGACGTCCATGGCGATGCGCAGCAGGTCGACGTGCAGCAGCGCGCCGCTGACAGGATCCACTTGCCAGTCCTTCACCATAGCCTTTTCTTCCTTATGACCGGCGACGTGCACGCTGAAAATCGTGTTGTGACCCGTCTCGGAACGCAAAATGCGGGCAACTTGCCGGGCGTTGACGGTCATCGGCACAGGTTGATTTTTACCGCCATACAACACGGCCGGGACCAAGCCCGTGCGGCGAATGCGCCGGGCGACACCCTTGCCGCGTTCTTCCCGCGGCGTCGCTTCCACAACAAAGGCCTCCATGCGTTCCTTCCCTTCGCTGCCTCTAAATGAACAGCTCGCTGATTGAAGTTTCTTCGTGAATCGAACGGATGCCGCGCGCCAGCAGTTCGGCGACGCTCAGCACCTTAATCTTGGGCACTTTTTTCGCTTCCGGCGACAGCGGAACAGAGTCCGTGACAACGACTTCCTTGATCGGCGATTTGCAAATTCGATCGACGGCGGGCCCGGAAAGAATTGCGTGCGTGCAACCCGCATATACTTCCGTCGCGCCTTCCTTCAGCAGAGCTTCGGCTGTTTTGACGAGCGTGCCGGCGGTGTCAATAATATCGTCAATGACGAGCGCGGGACGGCCCTTCACATCGCCGACGATGTTCATCACTTCGCTGACATTCACGTCGATGCGGCGTTTGTCGACGATGGCCAGAGGCGCGTCGATTTTCTTGGCGAAGAAGCGCGCGCGCTCCACGCCGCCCGCATCGGGCGAAACGACTGTCAATGCATGAAGTCCGCTCTTCTGAAAATATTCGACCAGCACAGGCGCGGCGAACAAGTGATCCACCGGCACGTTGAAATAGCCCTGAATTTGAGGCGCATGAAGGTCGAGCGTCAACGCCCGGCTCGCGCCCGCGGTCTCGAGTAGGTCCGCGACAAGTTTTGCCGAAATCGGAACGCGTGGGCGGTCTTTGCGGTCCTGGCGAGCATAGGCGTAGTACGGAATCACGGCCGTGACGCGCCAGGCCGAAGCGCGCTTGAA
>Ga0307374_10012042_pt1 | contig 12193 bp, 9 predicted proteins | sample OX3MG_FD_202532 | JGI IMG/M metagenome (GOLD analysis project Ga0307374, IMG submission 202532) | Soil microbial communities from Risofladan, Vaasa, Finland - OX-3 | ecosystem: Environmental > Terrestrial > Soil > Coastal area > Acid sulfate soil | place: Finland: Risofladan, Vaasa | collected...
TGTCGTGGAGCCGGGTGAAGCACCCCAGCGAGGTCCTCAAGGTCGGCCAGGAGGTCGACGTGTTCGTCCTCGGCATCAACGCTGAGGAGAAGAAGATCGCGCTGAGCATCAAGCGGACGCAGCCCGAGCCGTGGAGCCGGGTGGCGATGAAGTACGAGGTTGGGCAGCTCGTCTACGGGACGGTCACCCAGCTGGCGAACTTCGGCGCCTTTGCGCGGATCGAGGACGGCATCGAGGGACTGATCCACGTGTCGGAGCTGTCGGAGCAGCGGATCGGCCACCCCCGACAGGTGGTGTCCGAAGGGCAGGACCTGATCTTGCGTATCATCCGCATCGATCCCTCCCGGCGGCGCATGGGGCTGAGCCTCCGGCGGGCGCTCGAGGCGTCGGATGAGGAAGTCGCGATGGCGCTGGGCGATGAGGCGGTAGCGCTGAAGCACGAACTCCTGGCGCGTGAGATCGAGGCGGAGGAAGAACCGATCGAAACCGAGCCCGAGGGCGTCCCAGCACCGGAGCCAGTTGAAGCGGTTGCGACGAACGCCGACAACGCCGAAGAAACCCCGCGGGCCGAAGAAGATGGTGAGGAGGGCACGGGCCAGTAGGCCCGGCCCCTCTGGCCAGACCCCTGCACATCGAGAATTCAGCCGCCGCGCGCCAGCCACCCCGGCCGGCGCGCTGCGGCCATGGTGGCCCCCAACCATGCAGTGTGTTCGGGGGCTCGCCATTTTCGTTACCATCGACGGAACCGGCAGGCCCGATCCGGCTTATGACCGTCGGCCCGGTGGGTTTGAAGGCCGTGGGAGAGTACCATGCCAGACAAGTTCGAAAAGTTCACGGAGCGGGCTCGCAAGGTCCTGACGCTGGCGCAGGAGGAGGCGCACCGCTTCAACCATAACTACATCGGCACGGAGCACCTGCTGCTCGGCCTCGTCCGCGAAGGCGACGGTGTCGCCGCGCGGGTGCTGAGCAACATGGGCGTCCAACTGCCCAAGGTGCGTAGCGCCGTCGAGTTCATCATCGGGCGCGGTGACTCGATGGTCGTCGGTGAGATCGGCCTGACGCCACGGGCCAAGAAGGTCATCGAGTTGGCCGTGGACGAGGCCCGCCGCCTGAATCATCACTACATCGGCACCGAACATCTGTTGCTCGGCCTCGTCCGCGAGGGTGAGGGGATCGCGGCGGGCGTGCTGGAGAGCCTGGGCGTTAACCTCGAGAAGGTGCGCCAGCAGGTGCTCCAGGTCGTCAGCCAGAGCAGCGGCTACCAGCAGAAGGCACAGGCAACGAAGACTCCGTATATGGACGCCCTCGGCTTCGATCTTACCGAGGCGGCGCGCCAGAGCAAGCTGGATCCGGTCATCGGGCGCCAGGCGGAGATCGAGCGCGTGATGCAGATCCTGTCCCGCCGCACCAAGAATAACCCGGCGCTCATCGGTGAGCCGGGCGTCGGCAAAACCGCCATCGTCGAGGGTCTGGCGCAGCGGATCATCGCCGGCGACGTGCCGGAGCCGCTGCAGAACAAGCGACTGGTCGCGCTGGATATCGGCGCGCTGGTGGCGGGCACCAAGTACCGCGGCGAGTTCGAGGAGCGGCTCAAGAAGATCGTCGCCGAGGTCAAGGAGACCGGCAGCATCCTGTTCATCGACGAGCTGCACACGCTGGTTGGTGCCGGAGCCGCCGAGGGGGCGGTGGACGCCGCCAACATTCTGAAGCCGGCGCTCTCCCGCGGTGAACTACAGACGATCGGCGCGACCACGCTTGACGAGTACCGCAAGTACATCGAGCGCGACGCGGCGCTGGAGCGGCGCTTCCAGCCGGTAAACGTCGACGAGCCCACGGTCGAGCAGACCATCGAGATCTTGAAGGGTATCCGCGAGCGCTACGAGGAGCACCACAAGCTCAAGATCGCCGACGAGGCGCTGCATTCCGCGGCCGTGCTCGCCGCTCGCTATGTCACCGACCGGTTCATGCCCGACAAGGCGATCGACCTGGTCGACGAGGCCGCCTCGCGGGTGCGCATGTACCGCTCTGCCTCGCCGCCGAGCCTCAAGGAGGCCAAGCGCGGGCTTGAGTCGCTGCGCCATGAGCTGGACGCCGCGGTCAGCGGCCAGGAGTTCGAGCTGGCCGCCGACCTGCGCGACCGCGAGCGCAAGCTCCAGGGGCGCATCGCCGACCTCGAGGCCAACTGGAAGGAAGAGCAGGACAGCGACGAGCCGCAGGTCAGCGAGGAGGACATTGCCCAGGTCGTGTCGATGTGGACCGGGATCCCGCTGATGCGGCTGGCGACCGAGGAGAGCGAGCGGCTGCTCCACATGGAGGAGGCGCTGCACGAGCGCATCATCGGGCAGGAGGAGGCCATCACCACGATGGCCAAGGCCGTCCGCCGCGCCCGCGCCGGGCTCAAGGACCCACGCCGACCGATCGGCAGCTTCATCTTCCTAGGCCCGACCGGCGTCGGCAAGACGCTGCTGGCCCGCGCGCTGGCCGAGTTCATGTTCGGCAGCGAGGACGCGCTCATCAAGATCGACATGAGCGAGTTCATGGAGCGCCACAACGTCTCGCGCCTGGTCGGCGCGCCTCCGGGCTACATCGGCTACGAGGAGGGCGGCCAGCTGACCGAGGCGGTGCGGCGCAAGAGCTACTCGGTGATCCTGCTCGACGAGATCGAGAAGGCCCACCCCGAGGCGTTCAACATGCTGCTGCAGATCCTGGAGGACGGGAATCTCACCGACGCCAAGGGGCGGCGGGTCGATTTCCGCAACACCATCCTGGTCATGACCTCCAACATCGGCGCCGAGATGATCCAACGTGAGGGCGCGCTGGGCTTCGCGGTGGCCGAGAGCGCCGAGAAGCGCGCCGTCACCGAGTACCAGGTCATGAAGGACAAGGTGCTGGGGCAGCTCAAGCAGACGTTCCGGCCGGAGTTCCTCAACCGGATCGACGGTGTGATCGTCTTCCACCCGCTGACGCGTGAGCAGATCCGCGAGATCGTGGACCTGGAGCTCAAGCGTATCCGCACGCAGTTGGGCGAGAAGGAGATCGCGCTGGAGGTCACCGAGGCGGCGATGGACCTGCTCGGTACGCGCGGCTACGACCGCCAGTACGGCGCGCGTCCACTGCGCCGGATCATCCAGAACCTGATCGAGGATCCGCTCGCCGAAGGGCTCCTCGAGAGCCGCTTCAAGGCCGGCGGGTCGATCGTGATCGACGTTCGGGATGACCTGCTTACCCTGGAGCCGGCCGACACGCTGGTGACGGTGCCGTAGCTACCTGGCCGTAACGCCGTTGAACAAGCCGCCGTCGGCATGCCGACGGCGGCTTGTTCGTGAGCGGGACCCGCCGGTCGGCCGGGCCTCTGCTACAATACGAACAGATGTTCCAGCCGTGCCGGCGTGGAGAGCGGATGCGCGCATGAGCAAAGGACGCACGAAGTTCATCTGTCAGAGCTGTGGACTGGAGAGTCCCGCCTTCTACGGGCGCTGCCCGCAGTGTGGTACCTGGGGTTCGCTGGTCGAGACCGTGGCTTCGCGAGCGCAGCCCAGGGAGCACACCGCCCGCGTGCTCAGCCGCGTCCAACCGGCCCGGCTCAGCGAGGTGGCCAGCGCGGAGCACCACCGTCAGGTCGTCCCCATGGCGGAGTTCAATCGCGTGCTCGGCGGCGGGATCGTTCCCGGTTCCCTCGTGCTCGTCGGCGGCGACCCGGGCATCGGCAAGTCGACCCTGCTGCTCCAGGTTGCGTCGATGCTGGTCCCCAGCGCCGGCAAGGTGCTCTACGTCTCGGCAGAGGAGTCGAACCAGCAGTTGAAACTTCGGGCGGATCGCCTGGGGATCGACGCCAGCGAGCTCTTCGTCCTGTCAGAGACAAATCTGGAGACGATCCTGGAGGCGGCGGAGGCACTGCAGCCGGGGCTTCTGATCGTCGACTCGATCCAGACGGTATACCTCGAGGAGTTGACCTCGGCGGCCGGGAGCGTGAGCCAGGTTCGTGAGTGTACGTCCCGGCTGATGCAGTACGGCAAGCCACGGCACGTTCCGGTGCTGATCGTCGGGCACGTGACCAAGGAGGGCTCGATTGCCGGTCCGCGCGTCCTGGAGCACATGGTCGACGCGGTGCTCTACCTCGAAGGCGATCGGTACCATCAGTACCGCGTGCTGCGCGCGGTCAAGAACCGCTTCGGCTCGACCGACGAAGTCGGCGTGTTCGAGATGGCCGGCAGCGGGCTGCGCGAGGTGGCCAACCCGTCGGAGGCCTTCCTACAGGAACGAGCGGACCAGGCCCACGGGTCGGCAGTGGGGGTCACGCTGGAGGGGACGCGGCCGATCCTGGTCGAGGTGCAGGCACTGACGACGTCGACGAGCTTCGGCCTACCGCGGCGAACGGCGAACGGGTTCGATGCGAACCGGCTGCAGATGCTGGTGGCGGTGCTGAGCAAGCGGGTGGGTCTGGGACTCGGCAGCCAGGACATCTACGTCAACGTCGTCGGCGGGCTGCGGGTGGCGGAGCCTGCCGTCGACCTCGGGGTCGCGGTGGCGGTGGCCTCCAGTTACCGGGAGCTACCGGTCGACCCGCGGACGGTCGTGATCGGCGAGGTGGGGTTGTCGGGCGAGCTCCGCACGGTCAACCAGCTCGAGCGGCGCCTGAACGAGGCCTCCAAGCTCGGGTTCGGGCGGGCCGTGATCCCCTCCCCGCCGCGCCGGGCCCGGCAAGCACGCGTCGACGGGATCGAGATAGTTCCGGCCGGGACAGTGCTCCAGGCGATCGAGGCTGCCCTGGTAGCGCCGCGACCCTGAGGGGTCCTCATCGATCGGCTAGGGACAGCACCTCCCGCGCGAGTCGCGTGGCCGCGTCGCCGTGTCCGTGCTCCCGTGCACGCGTAGCCATGTCGCGCAGCCGCTCCGCGTCGCCCACGAGCGCGTGAATCACGTCCAGCAGCCGCTCGGATGTAAGCTCGCGCTGCGGCAGCAACACCGCGGCGCCGGCCTCGGCTAACACGGCGGCGTTCCGGGCCTGCTCGTCGCCGCCAGCCCCCGGCAGCGGGATCAGAATAGATGGCTTGCCGAGCGTCGCCAGCTCAGCGATGGTGCCGGCTCCCGCTCGGCTGACGACCAGGCACGCGGCCGCGAAGACGTCGGCCAACTCCGGTCCGAATCGCTCCTCGACCGCATAGCGTGCACGGCGAGCGGCGGGCAGGCGTTCGCGGGCCTCCAGCAGGCGCTGGTAGTCGCCGTTGCCCGCCGCCGGTCCGCACTGGTGCACGACCTGGGTGACCTCGACGAGGGTTGGGAGCGTGAGCCGCACCGCCTCGTTGATCGCGTGCGCGCCGAGGACGCCGCCGGTGACATAGACCACCGGGGACTCCGCATCGAAGTGGAAGCGCTCGCGGCCCGTCGCCGGATCGCCGGACAGCAGCGCGGCGCGAGTGGGGTTACCGGTCACGACCAGCCGCGCCCGTGTGCCCCGTAGCTGGTCGGCGCTCGCGGCGTAGGCCAGCGCGATCACGTCGCAAAAGCGGGCGTTGATCCTGGTGGCCAGCCCGGCTGTGGCGGTCTGCTCGTGGCTGAGGCACGGGATGCCGAGCATCCGCGCGGCAATGACGGCCGGCACGCTGACAAACCCGCCCGTGGCGAAGACCGCATCCGGTCGGAAGCTCCGCAGCGCGAGGCAGGCCTGGACCACTCCGGCGGGCACCCGGACCGCGTCGACGACGGTATTGAGCGAGAGATATCGGCGCAGCTTACCGGTGGAGATCGCTCGAAACGGGATGCCCGCCTCAGCGGCCGCACCGCGCTCGAATCCGCCGCGGGAGCCGATCCAGAGTGGCTCGAGCGTGACCTGTTGCCGGAGGACGTCCAGTGTGGCCACGGCCGGCTGGACGTGCCCGCCGGTGCCGCCACCGGCGATCACGAGCTTGAATGGACGTTCGGTCACCGTGCTCGACCCTGTCCTTTGGCATCCGTCATGCACCGCGGGTGCCGTATCTTAGCCTCCTGCCGGATGGTCTGCCAGGGTCGGGTGAGGGCGGGGCCGAGCAGGGCCTGTGTTAGAATTGCGGCTGCGCGTGGTCGAAAAGTCTTGCCGCGCTGCCGTCGCGCAGCCGATTGGTGGCAGAACATGGTGTTGACCGAGAACGATCTGCGGGTGTTCCGCGCGCGACTTAACACCGACCTCGATCAGACGATGAACGAGATCCGTGGGATCGACGAGCAGGTGCAGACCTACGTGGCAAGCGGACAGGACGCGTCTTACGGCGTGGACAATCACCTCGGGGATCAAGCGGACGTGGTGTACGAGGAGGAGCGGCTGCTCTCAGTGCGCGCGGGGCTACGTGACCGCCAGGATCTGATCGAGGCCGCACTGCTGAAGATGGATCGCGGCCAGTACGGGGTTTGCGATGAGTGCCATCAGCCAATCGCCCAGGACCGGCTGGAGGCGCTGCCTTACGCGGCCTATTGCATCCGGTGCGCCGAGAAGCTCGATCGCCGTCGTGGGGGACGTCCGTGACCGCGCGCACGACACGCCTCTGGGGCGGATTCGCGCTGGCGCTGGGTGTGGCGATCGTCGTGCTGATCGCGGACCAGGTAAGCAAGGCCGTCGTCACGGCCACGCTCGGCCCCGGCGGAGACCGCACTGTGGTCACCATCGTGCCGAATGTCGTTCATCTCCTGTACGTGGAGAACACCGGCGCGGCGTTCGGCGTGCTGCAGGGCGGCGGCGCCTTCCTCACGCCGCTGGCCGTCGTGGTGGTGGCCGTGCTCGCCATCGCGTTCCGGCGGCTGATCGCGGAGAGTCCCTGGCTGTCGCTCGCGCTAGGACTGCAGTTCGGTGGCGCCATCGGCAACGTCGTGGATCGAGTTCGCCAGGGCTACGTGGTCGACTTCATCCACGTACCCCACTGGCCGACGTTCAACGTCGCGGACAGCGCGATCACCGTCGGGGTGATCATCCTCGGGTTCTTCCTGTTCGTGCGCGATCTGCCAACAGAGCGGTCCGACGCCGTCGCCACACCGGTGCCCCGGACCGGCGCCCACGCCGGCGATGACGGTTCGCCCCGCGCGGATTGAGCCGTGAGGGCTGGTCGTGGGTACAGCACCTATCATAACGGGGTGGTGCCGGCGTTGAGCGCAGGTTTCGCCGCTGTCGGAGCTGCCGACGATTCCGTCAGGATACGCGTTCACGTCTCCGACGACGACGACGGGGAGCGCCTCGACCGTTTGATCGCCTTGCGCGTGGCCGAGGTCAGCCGGAGCTTCGCCCAGGCGCTCATCAAGGCAGGCGACGTCTCCGTCGACGGCGAGGTTGCCAAGCCGGCCCGGCGCATACACACCGGCGAGACCGTGGAGGTGCTGCTGCCGCCGGTGGAGAGCTCGGCCAAGCTGACCGCCGAGTTCTTGCCGGTGCCCATCATCTACGAGGACGACGACGTGATCGTCTTCGACAAACCGGCCGGGATCGTCACCCATCCGGCACCCGGGCACGAGCACGGCACCCTGGCCAACATGCTCAAGGCGCTTCACCCCAACCTCCCGCTCAATCCGACCGACCGCCCAGGGATCGTCCACCGGCTGGACAAGGACACGTCGGGGGTTATCGTCGTCGCCAAGAACGAGCGGGCGCGGCGCTACCTGCTGCGCCAGTGGCAGCAGCGAGACGTTGTCAAACGCTACACGACGCTGGTGCACGGAGTCGTGCCGGAGAACGAGGGCACCATCGACGCCCCAATCGCCCGCGATCCGGGCAATCGCAAGCGCATGGCGGTGGTAGCCGGCGGCCGTCCGGCGATCACGCATTTTTCGGTGCGTGAGCGCTTCCGCGACGTGACGCTCCTGAGTGTCCTGATCGAAACCGGGCGGACACATCAGATCCGCGTCCACATGGCGTTCATCGGCCACCCGATGGTGGGGGATCAGACCTACGGCAAGCGTCCTTTTCGCGTGCCGGTCCCGCGCCAGTTCCTCCATGCGACCTCATTGGGGTTCAACCTTCCCGGCAGTGGGCGACCGATCGAGGTCGAGACGTCGCTCCCCGGGGATCTCCGGCGGGTCCTCGAGCGGTTGCGCGAGGACGAGTCCTGAGCCGTGGACATCGAGCGTGCCATGGCTGAGGCGAGCGTCATCTTCCGGACGGCCGTGCGAGCGGCCGATCCGGAAGTCCTGGTGCGCAACACGATCCACCTCCACGGCTCCAGCCTGACGATCGGCGCGCGCTCCCATCCGCTTCCGTCCGACGCCCGGCTCCTCGTCATCGGCATCGGCAAGGCCGCGGTGCGGATGGGCCGCGGCGCGATGGCGGCGCTGGGCGCTCGCGTCGACGGCGGACTGCTCGTGACCAAGAGGGGCTCAGATGACCCGGTCGAGCGGGTCGGCAAGCTCGAGGTGGTCCGCGGCGGGCACCCGATTCCGGACGCGACCAGCGAAGCGGCGGGCGTGCGGATCCTCCGGCTCGTACGGGATCTCCAGCCGCGCGACCTGGTGCTCATGCTCATCTCCGGCGGTGCATCGGCGGTGGTGGAGGCGCCGGCGGCGGGCTTGTCGCTCCGCGAGATCGCGGCGGCGACCGAGGTGCTGCTGCGGGCGGGGGCCGACATCCGTATGTTGAACGCCGTGCGACGCCGGCTCAGCCGGATCAAGGGCGGACGCCTCGCGCGCGAGATCGCGCCCGCTCGCGTGGCCAACCTGATCATCTCGGACGTGCTGGGGAACCCGTTGCCCATCATCGCGAGCGGGCCGACGGTCGCGGACGAGCAACCGGGCCTGGACCCGGTCGAGGTGGCCGCGTCCCTCGGTGTCTGGGGCGAGTTGTCCGCGGAGCTTCGGGCGGTACTGGTGGCCGCGCGAGCCGGTGACCAGCCGCCACGCAACGTGCTCGACAGCCTCGTGCTGGCCGACGCGGCCACCGCGGCCCGGGCTGCCGCCGTCGCGGCCGGGCATCTCGGCTACACGGCTCCGGTGCTGGCGACGGATTTCACCGGAGAGGCACGCGAGCTCGCCCGCTTCTGGGCGGCCGTCGCGCGTCACGCCCGCCAGCCCGGCGGTCCGTTCCGGTCACCGGTCTGTCTCATCGGCGCCGGCGAGACAACCGTCACCGTGCGGGGCCGGGGGATTGGCGGTCGGAACACGGAGATGGCGGTCGCCGCCGCGGCGGCCATCGAGGGCGTCGAGGGTCTCGCGATTGCCAGCCTGGCCACCGATGGCGATGATGGCCTCACCGACGCGGCCGGTGGCGTGGTAGTCGGTTCGACCGTCGCGCGGGCCCGCGCGGCCGGTATCGACCCGGCGGCCGCGCTGGACGAGAACGATACCGCGCGGTTTCTGGCGGCCTCCGGCGGGCTACTCGTCACCGGGGCCACAGGTACGAACGTCAACGATCTCTACCTGGCGCTGCTCCCGTGACCGGAACGGTCTGGACAGTCGCGGCTCGGGAGCGCGTGGATGACAGCGACTGACCTGCTGACGATCGACACCCTCGTCGGCCTGCTCGCGCTGCTGCTGGCGGTCGGCCTTGGGTCCGCGTTCCGGCAACGCTATCGCGGCCATGCCGCCGCCATCGGCGACCTGGCGTCGGGGATACTCCTGGCATTGGTGCTTCTCTGTCTGGTGCTGCTGATCGTGGTTAACGAGCCGGCGACGCGCTGACGCCCCGGCGTCAGAGTGACGGGTAACGCAGTTCCAGGCCCAACACGATCGCGCCGATGGTGACTACCAGGGCCAGCCAGACAATCGTGGTGGCCAGTTCCGCGGCCACGATGCGGGAAAACGGCAGGTGCTGCTCCCAGAGTCGATAAGCAGCGCGGAAGTCGACCAGCGCCACCGCCACCAGCGCGATCGCCACAGTCCCCAGAACGATCAGCCAGAGCGCGATCAGGCCGCCCGGGATGCCGATGAGGCCCCGGTCGATCGCGTGCACGTCGACGGTCAGCACATCGATGAAGTAGGCCACGGCAACCGCCGCGATGGCGATACCGGCGGCCGCGCGACCGCGTCGCAGCCGAGCGCGCAGCGAGGAGGCGCGCCGTACCCACAAACCCAGCACGGCCACGACGACCAGCGCCGGTCCGAGGATGATCGCCGTGCGTGTCACCACGGTGTAGTCGGTTGCCAGTCTCTGGACGTCGTGCCGGAAGAAGTAGCCGATGACGAGCGGAGTACCCGCCCAGATGAATCCGGCTGGGGCCGCCCCGACGAAGAAGTCACGGAAACGGATGCGCAGCAGCCCGGCTCCAACTGCTACGTACATCCGGACCAGCGGCAGCATGCGGCCGACCATCACGACCTGCACGTCATGGCCGTGGAACCGGGAGCGCCAGCGCGCCATGACCTCCTCGCTGCGCCGCTCGAAGCGTCCGAGGATGCGGCCCAGGAGTCTCGATCCGCCGGTACGGGCGACGAGGTGCAGCGTGGTGGTTCCGGCGACATCCGCGAGCGCCACGACCACGAGGGACAGCACCAGCGCGGGAATCGAATGGACGGCGTAGCTTCCGGCGATGAGCAGCGCGATCTCGACCGGCATGCCGGTGGGCACGCCCAACTCACCAACGAAGACCATCAGAGCGACGATCGCCACGCCGTACTGCATGATCAGATGTTCGATGTCGCGCCTCCCACAGGGCGGTCTGATCCACGGCGCCACCAGTGCGTCCGCGGTACCCATATAGTGTATCGTGCGGACCGCCGCCACGCCCGATCCGCGTGACCGAACAGCGGCGTTGATTGAGGAGGCGAGACGTGTCCGGACACTCCCGCTGCTTCCCGTTCCTCCTATGCCTGGTGCTGGTCGCGGGTGGCGCCTGCTCCGGAAGAGGCTCGACAGCGACGGCGACAGGGCAGCCGACGGCGACCACCACCATCATCGTCGGTGCCACGGCAGCCGCGTCTTCGGCTACCACGTCAGCGGTCGCCGCGGCCTCGCCAACCGCCTTCACGGCGTCGCCCACGGCGGTACCCTCTCCTATTATCACACCGGTTGCGACTCCGGCCCCGTCGGAAGCGTCCTGGCCGACCTATGACCACGACCCGGCGCGGTCGGGCGCCGGCCCGACGGAGCCAGCGCTCGGGCAGCCGCACCGAGCCTGGACATCGAGCGATCTGGACGGTGAGGTCTACGGACAGCCGCTGGTGCTGTCCGGTCGTGTGGTCGTGGCGACGGAGAACGACTCGGTGTACGCGCTCGATGCGGCCTCCGGTGCAGTCGACTGGCGTGCCAACTTCGGCGCGCCCGTCCCGCGCAGCGCGCTGCCCTGCGGTGACATCGATCCGACCGGGATCACCGGCACGCCGGTGTTCGATCCGTCGACGGGACTCGTCCTCGCGGTCGCGTTCCTGCAACCGGGGCACCATGAACTCTATGCGCTGGACGCCGCCACCGGCGCGGTGAAGTTCCACCGCGCTATCGATCCTCCCGGCGCCAACCCGATCGTGGAGCAGCAACGGGCGGGACTGGTGCTGGCTAACGGCCGGGTTTACGTGGCCTACGGCGGCCTCTGGGGCGACTGCGGCCCCTACCATGGCTGGGTCGTCGGTGTCCCCGCGGACGGCAGCGACGCGATGGTCAATTACCAGGTCCCGTCGGGACGCGCCGCCGGGATCTGGGCGCCGCCCGGCCCCACGGTGGATGCGTCGGGTGACCTGTTCGTGGTGACAGGCAACAGCGACTCCACGGCGCAGTTCGACTACGGCAACGCCGTTATCCGCCTCACGCCGGATCTCAAGGTCGTCGACTGGTTTGCACCGACCGATTGGGCCGCGCTGAATCGGAGCGACCGCGACCTCGGCTCGCTCTCGGCGACACTCCTGGACGGTGGCAGGGTCTTCACGGCCGGCAAGAGTGGCCAGGGCTACGTGCTGGACGCGCGCCACCTGGGACAGGTCGGCGGCCAGGTCTACTCCGCCGGAGTGTGCAGCGGTGCCTACGGCGGCGCTGTGTACCGCGCTCCGGACCTCTACGTGCCCTGTCTGAACGGCATCGCCGCCCTGCGGGTGGGGTCGGACGGCCACTTTACGGTCGCCTGGCATGGCCCGGCGGGCGCGGCCGGCTCACCGATTCTGGCATACGGCGCGCTCTGGACGATCGACTGGCAAGGCGCGACCCTGTACGCGCTCGATCCGTCGTCGGGAAGCGTTCGATTCAGCGCGCCGCTCGGGACGGTGATGCATTTCGTCTCGCCTTCGGCGGCGGACGGCCGCGTCTACGTGCCGGCTG
>Ga0307374_10012043_pt1 | contig 12193 bp, 12 predicted proteins | sample OX3MG_FD_202532 | JGI IMG/M metagenome (GOLD analysis project Ga0307374, IMG submission 202532) | Soil microbial communities from Risofladan, Vaasa, Finland - OX-3 | ecosystem: Environmental > Terrestrial > Soil > Coastal area > Acid sulfate soil | place: Finland: Risofladan, Vaasa | collected...
TGCCCTCGCCGGATATTTCGGCGGGTTCCTTGATTCCCTGCTGATGCGCCTCACGGACCTCTTTATCGCGTTGCCCACTTTGCCGTTATTGCTGCTGGTCATCTATCTCTTCCAGGACACGATGAGGGCGCGATTTGGCATTGTGCTCGGCACCTTCTTATTGATCGTGGGCATCATCGGTGCGCTTACCTGGATGCCGGTGTCGCGTCTGGTACGTGGCTCCTTCCTCTCGGTTAAGGAGAAGGAATTCATTGAGTCCGCACGCAGCGTTGGGGTGAGTACTCCGTCGATCATCTTTAAGCACATCCTGCCAAACGTGCTCAGCCCGGTCATCGTTGCCGCGACCCTCGGGGTCGCCCAGGCGATTATCACCGAGTCGACCCTATCGTTCCTTGGGCTGGGCTTCCCGCCGGACACGCCGACGTGGGGACGTCTTTTGAGCAATGCCCAGGACTTTATCCAAATCGCACCGTTCATGGTGATTTTCCCCGGCCTGGCGATTTTCCTCACCGTGCTGAGCATCAACTACATCGGTGACGGATTGCGCGATGCGCTCGACCCGCGCCATATGAGCTAGACGTCGCGCGCGCTATTCGAAAGTGGTATGAAAGAGATGGCACAGGCGACGCCTGTGCCATCTGTCTGCGCGATAGCTACCCCGATGGCGAAAGGATGTGCCATGCTGCTGCGTTGTATCGACTGCGGACGCGAATATCCGGCTGACCAGGTTCGCAATCGCTGCGAATGCGGTGGCTTGCTCGATATCGATCTCGGATTGAACCGTCCACTCTCAACCGCTCGATTCGACGAGCGGCTCGGAGCGCGCCACGGGCTTGACCGTAGTGGAGTCTGGCGCTTTCGGGAGCTGTTGCCGCCAATCCCTGCAGAGTCGGTCATCACCAAGCCCGAGGGGAACACCAATCTGTACGAGGTCGACCAGCTTGCGCACTGGGCTGGGGTCGAACGTCTCGTCCTGAAGCATGAAGGCGAGAACCCGACTGGATCGTTCAAGGATCGCGGTATGACCGTTGCGACGAGTCATGCGCGTTGGGTTGGCGCGCGCATCGTCGCTTGCGCCTCCACCGGCAATACATCGGCTTCGGTGGCGTCGTATGCCGCGCTAGCCGGAATCCCTTCGATTGTCTTCGTCCCGGAAGGCAAGATATCCGCAGCCAAACTTGGGCAGACGATCGCCTATGGCGCCAGGATCGTCCAGGTTCGAGGTGACTTTGACGCGGCGATGAAGCTGGTCGAGCAGGCGAGCACCGCCTATGACATTTACCTGCTTAACTCGATCAATCCGTTCCGCCTCGAAGGCCAGAAGACGATCCTTTTCGACCTGCTGCAGCAGCTCGATTGGAAACTGCCTGATTGGATTGTTCTTCCCGGTGGAAATTTGGGCAATAGCAGCGCGTTGGGCCGGGCGTTCATCGATTTGCAAGCGACTGGCATTGTCTCCAAACTGCCGCGGATCGCGGTGATTCAAGCGGCAGGCGCTGCGCCGTTTTATGAGGCGTTTCGGAGCGGTTTTCGCGGTTACGAGCCGGTACAGGCGGAGACGGTTGCCTCGGCGATTCGCATCGGCGACCCGGTGAGCTACACGCGGGCGCGTCGCACGATCGAACTGACTGACGGTTTGGTCGAGATCGTGACCGACGCTGAATTGCTCGATGCGAAAGCGATGATCGACCGCTCCGGAATCGGCTGCGAACCGGCATCCGCCACGACCCTGGCTGGATTACGCAAGCTGGTGCAATCGGGTGCGATTCCGTCGAACGCGTTCGTTGCTGGCGTGCTGACCGGTAACTTGATGAAGGATTCCGAAACGGTGATCGAATATCACCTGGGCGCCAGGTCCGAAAAGCGCCAATTGGCCAATCGCCCAGTCGTGATCGATCCGACACTCGATGCTTTGGAAGGGGTGCTGGCAGGTGCACTTCAACGTTAGAGTCCCAGCTTCAAGCGCGAACCTTGGCTCTGGGTTCGACACGTTGGCTGTCGCCCTCAGTCTCTTCACTGAGCTCCGGGTTGAATCTGCCGCTCGTGGGATCGACATTCAAGGCGGGCCGGATCTGACCGGCGGCGACAATCTCATCGAGCAGGGCATGATCGTCGCGGCGACTGCGGCCGGTATGCCTGTGCCACCCTGTCGCATTTCGGTTTGGTCGGATATCCCTGTTGCTCGTGGCCTGGGAAGCTCCGCTACGGCGCTTATCGCCGGGTTGGTCGCCGGAAATCGGCTGCTGGGTGATCCGCTTTCCGAGCAGCGGATCTTTGAACTGGCGACCGAAATCGAAGGCCATGGTGACAACGTCTCGGCCTCACTGTTTGGTGGGGTAACCCTTTCGTTGATGAGTAAGGGTAGCGTTATTTATCGGCGCATTCCGCTTGGCGGGGCGCTGAATGTCGTCCTCTTTGTGCCGGAATTTCATGGTCTCACGTCCGACGCGCGTGCGGTGGTGCCGACCGTCATCCCACGGCAAGATGCCGTCTCCAATCTTGGACGTTGCGCGCTACTCCTTATTTCGCTAGTAAACGGTGATTTTGCTGCCCTTGGCGAGGCCATGCAGGATTCGCTGCACCAACCATATCGGAGCGCACTCTTCCCGCATGTGACGCCGATGATCGAAGCTGCAGTCGCCGCTGGGGCGTACGGTGCCTGCTTGAGCGGTGCCGGACCGTCCGTGTTGTCGTTCGTGGATTCCAGCAACGCCGGCCGGGTGTCCGATGTGCTAAACGATGTCGCAAGCGCAACTGGTGTGCCCGGTGAGGCGATCTTCCTCGAAATCGAGGCCAACGGCGCGACGGTCACCGAATCGGCTCAGCCCGATGAAATGCGCGATCGATCGACCGCCAGATCCATCGGGTAGTTCTGTCCACGCGCGAACCAAACCGAGCCATTTCTGAGAATCGTGCTGGCCGCGCTCAAAGCTACGGCGCGGCCGCTCCACGGTTGATCCACCAATCCTCGGTATTCCACCAGAGACCGGAGATCGGACCGGCGCTCAGGCCATTCACGTACGAGCGGCTCGCGTCGACCTCGAAATGGTCGTAGACCGGAATCACCGGAAGATCATGGTAGATCGCACGTTCAGCGGTAGCCAGCAGTTGAGCCTGGGCTTGCGGATCAACGGACTCACTCAGTCCACCCAGCGATGCGTCGACTATCGGACTGCGGTACCCCATGATGTTGGCTCCGGTCGGTTTGGTGAGCGACGGGATATTGTCACTCGTGAAATGCGCGTCAAACTGAGTGACGCCGCTGCGCTGGTTCATCTCGGGGTCGATTGCGTCGAAGGAGCGACTCGCGATGATTCCGCCGGACTGCACATTTGCCTGCATCTGCGCGGAGGTAACCATCGTCTGTTGCACTTGAATGCCGATCGCCGCCATATCGGCAACGAACGCCTTGGCGATGCGTTGCCCGAGTATCGCTTGCGGGTCGTCACCCTGCACCACGGTCAGCCGAAATGCGAGTCGCACTCCGCGCTTCTCGCGAACGCCGTCAGATTGCCGCAGCCATCCGGCGGCATCGAGGATTTGTTGCGCCATGTCCGGGTTATACGGATAGGGTTTGAGCGTCCGGTCGCTCCACTGGGTGTAGTCCAGCGGCGTGATCGCGACACTCGACTGTCCGAGGAGGAAATCGGCAACGATCTGTTGGCGATTGAAGCCGAGCATCAGTGCCTGTCGCACCACGAGATCAGACAACACCGGATGCGGATGCGCGAGATTGTCTGGATCGTCGAGGTTGAGGTATATCATCTCGACCGCGCCAGCTTTCGGCGTGATCTCGGCATTGATATTGGGTATTTGGCGAAGGTCGACGACAGAAGTCTCGGCCAGATCGACTCCTAAATCGAGCTCACCAGTCGACAAATTCGTCATGACATTGCGCGTGTCCGGCTCGAAACGTAAGACGATACGATCGAGGCGCGCGCGCGAGCCGAAGAAATGGTCGTTGCGTTCCATGATAAGTTGATCGCCCTGCGACCATTTCACGATTTTGAATGGGCCACTGCCGATATGGCCAGTGTCGCCATACGATGAGCGGGCGATTTCGGCAACCGGGGTATTCTCGAACAGATGTTCAGGGAGCAGGAAACCAGCCGCGGAGTCGCTCCCGCCCGCCAGTATCGTGTCGAGCAGTTGGCCAGACGGACGCGCCAGTGAGATTGTGGCCGTGAGGTAATCGGCCGACAGCGCGATACTCGAAATGTCATTCCAGCCGAAACGACGTGTCGCCGGATAGCTCGGGTTGATGATCGTCTTCCAGGTAAACAGCAGATCGCGGCCGTCCAGCGCGTGACCGTCGGACCACGTTAGCTTCGTTCGAAAGTGCACCACCCAGGTGAGTCCGTCCGCGGAGATCTCGCCGTTTTGGATCGTCGGGATATCGGTCAAAAGTTGCGGATCGAGCTGCCCGTCATCGCGGATGCGGATCATGCGCGCATCGAGCGCGCTCAGCGCATCGAACGTCGACGGCTCATCGGTCAGCGTGAAATTTAGGACGTCGGGCTCTGCGGGAAGTGCAACGACCAGCGTTCCCCCTTTGTCCGGCTTTGGCGTCGGAGACAAGGAGGGGGCGGTCGGAGTAGCCACGGTTGGAATCGAAGTGACACTGGGCGTCGATGTTATCGTCGACGACGAAGACACAACGCATCCAGGAAGCAGCAGGAACAGAATCAAGATCCACGCTGCCGCTCTCACCGAATGGCTAGAGGGAAGCACCAACGCTCCTTGCGCGAGGCACGAAGTAGCGGTCGATTATCACCCAACGTACCACGAAACGGAGGCTCGAGCAGGACAGACGCAGATGGATTATAGGAAGCGCTCAAATGGCGAGTCAATGCAGAATGCCTCGAATCGCGATGAGAGAGCAATACCGACGATTTGGCTGCCCGAAGTACGTCATTGTGACAAATCTGGGAAGGAATGTCGACCAATGTTATAATCGACCAGTTTCCGGCCAATGTATCGCCGGATGTGCCGGGTTGTCTTCCCGGCTCTTAGCCTTTCTACGCCGTGTCAATACTGGATAGCAACGGTCCAGTCGCGAACCGGCGTATGCCCGGAGAAAGGGGGAATCGTTGCGCCAGTACCAACGTGCGCCTCGTGGTTATGAGTTGATGACGCTCATCAACCCCGAAGTAACCGACGAAGCGCTGACCACGGAAGTCGACTATGTCGCCGGCCTGATTACGACCTTCGGCGGCGAAATTACCCAGATAAAACGAGATACTCCCTGGGGTCGGCGACGACTTGCTTATCCCATTCAGCGACACCGCGATGCAACGTACGTTTTGTTTCAATTCCTCGCGACCCCGTCGATTATTTCGACGATTGAGCGTGATCTGAAGCTGGACGAGCGCGTCATTCGTTATCTGCTTGTTCGGTTTGAGGCGCCGGTAGAAGTTGCGGCGGAGCCGGGGGCCGAAGGCGAAGCGACGGTAAACGCGGGTGGTGAGGCCGCCACGCAACCAAATAGCATTGCAGATGGAGCGGCGGTGCCTGACGCTGACGAGAACGACGCCGAGGAGACTACGCCAGACGCCGAATAGCCCCGGGATGAATGGCCGAACTCGCCGTTGATTCCATTGCAGATTGGAGTGCAAACATGTCACGGGGTCTCAACAAGATAATGCTGATCGGTAACCTTGGGCGCGACCCTGAGATGCGGTTCACTCCAAGTGGCAAGCCGGTAACTGACTTTTCAATTGCGGTGAGTCGACGTCGTCGGTCGCCCGAGGGCGAAAATATTGATGAGACCGAGTGGTTTCGGATTGTTTGTTGGGACAGATTGGCGGAGATATCCGATCAATACCTCAACAAAGGCAGTAAGATCTATGTCGAGGGCCGCGTTCAAGTTCGAAAATACACCGGAAACGACGGGCAAGAGCGGACGTCGGTTGACGTTATCGCGTCTGAGTTGATCATCCTTACTCCACGTGGCGAAAGCTCCGGAGGGTATCGTGAGTCGCCCTCGAAGGAACCGAGAGAGTCCGGGCGCGCCATCGAGGAAGACTTTGACGACGTTCCGTTTTAGCGTGATATCTTAGCTTATCGATGTCTTGAAGCATGGAGAGAGTGCGCATGTCTGAAGAACGACGAGATTCGGGGCCGCGCGGGCGTGGTCCCCAGGGTGACTCGGATGATCGGCCGCGTCGCCGCTTTGGTGGCGGTGGCGGAAACGGCGGCAGTGGTGGTGGCGGTGGCCGCTATTATCCACGACGCAAGGTATGTACGTTTTGCATGGACCAGATCGTCGATATCGACTACAAAGACATCGGCCGCCTGCGGCGCCATGTCTCCGATCGTGGCAAGATCGAGCCACGGCGACAGTCGGGAACCTGTGCGAAGCACCAGCGGGCGCTGGCGGTGGCAATTAAGCGTGCGAGGCACGTAGCCCTCATCGCCTTCTCTCAATAATGGCCGGTTGACGCAGACCTATACCGAGAGGGCTTTCGAACCAGGCGTGCCTGCGACAAAGCCCTTCGTTGTTGTCTGTGAAGGGTATTAGAGACGAAAGCAACGGAATGATCGATCGTGTCCGACTATGGTTAGCATCAAGAACTGGACGAAACAGCCGCCGTAGGCATGTTTCGCGTCGCGAACGGGAAGAAGCGCAACGGCGGCTGTTGATCATCGGGATTTCGATCGCGGCGATCGTTCTGGTTGCTGTGCTCTCCGCAGGTGCCTTCTACCAGTATGTATATCTCCCCAGAGAATCGTTGGCGTCGGTTAACGGAGTAAAGATCACGCGCGGGGATTACTGGAAGGTCCGGAAGCTCGACCTGCTCAATCAGGTGTCACAGTATTCGCAGATTGCTCAATTCTCGACCGGCAGTCAGGCGACTCAGTATCAGAATCTGGCCCAGCAGGCACAAACTGAGCTAAAGACGGTCAACACCGATCCAGTTGACGCGACGACCCTCAACCAGATGGTTGACGATCAGATCGTGTTACAGGGGATTTCGAAACTCGGGATAACCATTTCCAGTACGGAAATGGATGACTACCAGGCGCAGCAGTTCGCTCCAGCGCCGATCGGCAGCCCGACGCCGACGTTGCCGCTTGACCCGACGGCTGCGGCATGGGCGACAGAGACCGCAGCTGCGACACCGTCACCTACGGCAGCCCCGACCGTGGCTCCCACAGCGACAACGGCTCCCGCGGTCAGCGTCAACGGTACTCCGTCGGGATCACCGACTGCATCGGGAACGCCAACCGTTTCCGCATCGCCGACGACCGCCCCGAGCCCGACGCCGACGCTTGGCCCGGCAGAGGCTCGCGCGACCGCGACTACAAACTTCACGCAGTACAAACAGGTCGTTCTCAATAAGGCCGGGATGAGCGTGGCCGATTTCCGGCGCCTCGTAATTCGACCGAATCTGGCGCGGCAAAAGTTGTCGACGAAGATTCAGAGCGAAGTGCCAACACGTGCCCTGCAAATTCAGGCATCGCATATCCTGGTCGCGACGCAAGATGCGGCGAAGGTAATTGTCGATCAGACGTTGAAGACCAAGGACTTTGCCGATGTCGCGAAAGCGCAGAGCGCTGACTCGACGACCGCGGTCAATGGTGGCGAACTCGGGTGGTTGCCGCAAGGCATCATGGGATCCGCGTTCGACAAAGTGGCGTTCGCGCTTAAAGTAGGCGAAGTGAGCCAGCCGTTTGAAACGAAGTTTGGCTGGGAGATCGTGAAAGTCACCGCGATCGATCCAAACCGGCCAATCACCGCCGAAACGTTGTCGCAGTTGCGTTCGACCAAGTTAAACGATTGGCTCGAATCGGCGCGCGCATCGGCCAAGATCGGTTGGGATATCGGCGCGCCGATTCCGTCGCCGACCGCTCAAACGCAGTTTGTGCCGCCGCCGGATGCTCCGCCGACGCCGACGCCGATCCCGACGCCAACTCCGTTACCGGTTCCGTCCGGGACGCCGGGCGCGGCGACACCGACCCCATAAGCGCACAATCCACGACACCCGTCAGCGAGGCGGGTGTCGTGGATTGAACTCGAAGTTGCGTCCGGTCGGAGCGCAACGAGCGAGGAGGACGTCTCGTGGACGATGCGACCATTTGCCACTTCAGTGGTGCGTTTAGTGTATTCAGGAGCGATCGAGCACAAATTCGTGCGCCACTGCGCCGAGCCATCAGGGGTGGTCGTGTGTTGGCCCATCCACACTGGCTCACGCCGAGCTATCGTGCTCGACGGTAGCGGAACTATGCCGTGAAGGTGTCAACGACGCCAAGCGATTCGACCACCCGCTGGCCGCCCGCCGCTTCCCCCGGTGGCTACATCGGAATTCTGGGTGTCGTCCTTTCGCTGCTTCTCAGCGGACTGTTTCTCTTCGTTCTCACCGGGCACATCGCGCATCCCATCCCGCGCGTGATCGCAGCAGCACTGATGTTGGTGTTCCTCATTCTGGGCATAACGTTCGCCTATCTTCTCTATGGATACGTCACCATCAACTATGAGCTGTCTCCCGAGCAGTTGGTCATCTGCTGGGCGAGGCAGCGTCACGTCGTGCCATTGACCGCGATTCATCAGATTATTCCGGCCGTCGAACGACTGGGCGCAAATCCGAGAGGCTGGCAGAAGTTCTGGGTCGGCTACTATGTCTATTCGTTGCCGAGTCTTGCTGGATTAGTAACCGTGGTCGCCACCATGAAGACGCGTCGGCAGTTGCTGGTTGTTACCCGCGATCGGCAGTTTGCGATTTCGCCCGAGCGACCGGTGCTCTTTCTCGAAGCGTATGCTCGCTTTCGCCGCGCGGTTGATCTCCAGCGACCGGGCAGTGTCGAAGGCGTGCAGCCCGGCGACCTGACCACGCGATTCGCTGACGTGGGTTGGACGGCCCAGGTTCCGGCGATGTCCGGGCCTGCGGATTACCGCGACGCTCACTTGCCAACTCCGAGCGCTCCGGCAGCGACTGAATCTCACTGGAGCGCGGAAGCATCACAGACACCCGCGAATTTCTTGAACGATTCTCGTTCAATCGGCTTCGTCGTGGCCGCGGTGCTGCTGAACGTCCTAATCATGCTGACCATCCTTCTCCGCTATAAGAGCTTGCCTGAGACGCTGGTGTTGCACTGGAACGGCAAAGGCGTCCCAGATCGCTTCGGCCCGACGCGTCAGATTTGGATCATCCCGACGATCACCTGGTTGGTAACAATCGGGAATTTCGGTCTTGCCTGGATGGTCGCTGCGTTTGATCGATTTGCGTCGCGCTTTCTGCTCGCGGCAACGTTGGCGGTCGAGTTGATGGCGCTGGTCGCCCTCTACATGCTAATGCGCTGAGCGCCGGTCGCGAGGTATCGCGCTGGGGTGCGAGCTCGGCGGGCGGGTTTTGCGCGTGGCATTCGGCAAAATGATTGTCTCGCAGCGGAAAGTGCGGATTTGGCTCTGTTATAATGTGACCGGCTTCTATGCGTCGAGACGGACCTCATTGCAGCGTGGTTAAAGGTGCGGCCGTCGGGGATTCCAGTTGGGACCGGGCGGGAGGGCTATGGCGAACCTGATCACGAGCGGTCGGTTGCTCCTCCTGTTCGTGACGATCGTGCTCATTTACACTCGTTCGTATACGGTCGTTGCATGGTGCACGTTGCTTATCGCTATTATCTTTGCGAGTGATGGTCTCGATGGGTTCGTCGCACGTCGTCGTAAATCGACCAGCGAATTTGGAGCGATCATCGACATCGCCGGTGATCGCGTCGTTGAAAATGCGTTGTGGATTGTCTTCGCCCAGCTTGGCTTGATCGGCGTTTGGGCGCCGCTGCTTGTTTTGACTCGTGGTTTCTTCGTTGATGCGATGCGCGGGATGGGTTACAGCGCGGGAAAGACGGCGTTCGGCGAGAATACGATGATGCTCACGCCGCTTTCGCAATTTCTCACGGCATCCCGCTTCATGCGTTCGTTCTATGGCTTTGCTAAAGCGCTCGGATTCGTCTTTCTTACGAGTCACTTCGCCGGGAATATCGGCCCAACGCACTTTTTCGGCACGCTTTATGCCCACGATTGGGTTCGGGTGGTCGGTTGGTTTTTGGTCTACTCGGCGTTGGCGCTGACGGTGATACGCGGGGTTCCTGTTCTCGTTGATGCGATGTACTACGTCCGACAATCGGAGAAGACCTCGAAATGATTGCCGCGGTATTTGATGTTGATCGCACGCTCTTACCGGATACGACCGCAGAGCGGCTCTTTCTCAGCTATCTGATCAAAGAGCGCGTGTTGGGAATTCGCGCCATCCTCGAAACGTTGCGCTTCGTCTCGGTCCGAGGGCGAAATAGTCCGGTGATGGCAACACGCAGGCATCGGCCGTATCTGAGGGGCACCCGGGTGGAGTTGATCTCCGAACTCGGTGCGCGCTGTTTCGAGGAACGGATTCGTCCGCGACTCGCTGGGAGCGGCGTAGAGCGCGTGCAGCGTCACCTGCGCGAAGGGCATCAGCCGGTTTTGCTTTCGGGCTCGCTCCCCCAGATCATTCTTCCAATGGCAGCCGCGCTCGGTGTTGAGCACGTCATCTGCAGCACGTTGGAGGAACGCTCGAGCCGGTTCACCGGGCGTCTCGTCGGCCCGCACCCATATGGCGGCGGGAAAGTACTTTTGATCCAACGTTTCGCGGCGGATTTCAAGATTGAGTTGCAGCGATCATTTTGTTATGCCGATCACCATACCGATGAACCGGTGCTCAGCCTGTTCGGGTACCCGGTCTGTATTAATCCGAATGAGCGACTGCGCCTCATCGCGCAGCGCCTCGGCTGGCCAATTGAAGAGTTTCGCTGAGCGCTGGGATCACCAACTGTGACCAAAAACGCGCGGCGATCGGTTGGCGCACCTGATCTCAAAACTCGTCTAGCATACTTCATCGCCTCGGCGTTGGGGCGGTTCAGTAAACTCTTCCCAATCTCGGTCGGGTACTGGTTGAGTGACCGCTGTGGTGATGTCACCTGGGCCCTATCTCCCGGTTATCGCGCAAACGTTCAATCGAATCTCTCACATGCGACCGATCTGCCAGCGACTCACCGGGAGATTCGTCGTCTAACACGCAGGGTATTTCAATACAGCGCGCGCAACTTCTTCGATCTGATGCGGATCGCGCTGCTGACGGACGACGAATTACGAGCGGCGGTATACGGTTCCAAAGAGAGCTGGGACCGGCTTGAAGCTGCACGGGTCGCGGGTAAAGGCGGAATTATTGCAAGCGCGCACTTTGGCGCGTTCGACTATACCGGGCAATCGATCTTCACCCATGGTTACCCGATCATTCCGCTTACGACGCGCACGGTACCTGAATTCATTTACCGCGTGGTCACGCTGTTACGCAGAAGCCACGGACTCACCATTGAGGAGGCGACGCCATCGGGCGTACGCCACGTCATATCGGCGATTCGCCGTGGAGAATTCGCCGGGTTACTCTCAGATCGGGACTTCTTTCAGAACGGTGTGGAAGTCGAGTTCTTTGGCAAGCCGACGACGTTGCCGCCCGGCCCCGCCCGAATCGCCAGAGACACAGGGGCACCAATCCTGGCGGTCTTCACCAAGCGACTGTCGAAAGGTTACATTTTGACGGTCGATGAACCGTTCTTCGTCAAACGTTCGGATGACCCGCAACGTGACATCCGAGAGGCGATGCAGCAGATCGTTCACATCTTCGAACGCCAGATTCGTGAGAGTCCCGAGCAATGGGTCATGTTTAAGCGTGTCTGGCCAACTGGCAGCAATCAACCAGTGCCCGCGACGGAGTCCGCGCCGGTTATCCCACTCGCTTCAACGGATCATCTTTCCAACCCCTGAACGTGTCGACGCATCGGTCATCGTTAAACGCGCTATCCCAGCAAGGCGAAGCATGGCCACTCCGCCCGACCAGCCAGCGACTGCGCTTTGCATGCGCGCAGGCCGGGCGATGGAACGCAGGCGTCCCGTCAGGCGGAGGCCGCGACCGATGCCGCTCCGCCGCCGCTCACAGTCGACGCGGCGGAAACGGAGCCGGGGAGATTCAACCTTGGGCCATTCGCACTAGCGATAGTTAATGAACTGGAGCGCGACATCGAGTTCTTTGGCCTTGAGCAACTGAATGACCGCCTGCAGATCGTCCTTGTTCTTGGCGGTCACGCGGATCGCGTCACCCTGGATCTGCGGTGTGACCTTCTTGTTTTCGGTGCGAATCTCTTTGACGAGCTGTTTCGCCAA
>Ga0307374_10012046_pt1 | contig 12192 bp, 14 predicted proteins | sample OX3MG_FD_202532 | JGI IMG/M metagenome (GOLD analysis project Ga0307374, IMG submission 202532) | Soil microbial communities from Risofladan, Vaasa, Finland - OX-3 | ecosystem: Environmental > Terrestrial > Soil > Coastal area > Acid sulfate soil | place: Finland: Risofladan, Vaasa | collected...
TCCGTACTGCGCTCCCGGTCGACGAGACGAGCCGGTGGGCCGTGGTCCCGGGGTGCGGCGCCGTGGTGACGTTCAACGGCACGGTCCGGGACCACAGCGACGGGCGGGAGGGCGTGACCGACCTGTTTTACGAGGCGTACGAGGAACAGGTGGGACCACGCCTTGCCGAGCTCGCGGACGCTGCCCGGCGGCGCTGGCCCGATATCGGCCGGGTCGTGCTGCTCCATCGCGTCGGTCTTCTCAGGGTGACCGACACGGCCGTCGTGGTAGCCGTGTCGACTCCCCACCGGTCGGAGGCTTTTGACGCCGCCCGTTACTGCATCGACACACTGAAGGCGACCGTCCCGATCTGGAAGCGCGAATCCTGGCAAGGCGGGGAGGCGTGGGGGGCCTGCCACCACATCGAGGCGGTCGAGACGGCTACCGCGGACGGTCGCCCCTGGCGTGCCGGGGCGCAAGGGTGAGCACCACGGCGATCCCGGTCTCGCTGGGTCGGCGGCCGGCGGCGGCGGGTGCGCCCGAGGAGGGCCCTTTGCTCGACCCGTTCGGGCGCGTCCACACGGACCTGCGCATCTCGCTGACCGACCACTGCAATTTCCGTTGCGTCTACTGCATGCCGGAGGAGGGCGTTCCCCTTCGCCCGAGCGAGGAGATGTTGCGGGCGGACGAGATCGTCCGGGTGGCCCGCATCGCTCACGAGCTGGGTGTCCGCTCGGTCCGGTTGACCGGCGGCGAGCCCCTGCTCCGCAGCGACATCGTCGATATCGTGGGCGCGCTGTCGGTCATCGGCTTTGACGACCTGGCCCTGACCACCAACGGTTGGCGACTCGGCCGGATGGCCCGGGAACTGGCCGACGCAGGCCTGAACCGCGTGAACGTGAGCTGCGATTCACTCCGACCCGACCGGTTCGCCGCGATCCGCCGCCGTGGTCAGCTCCGCTGGCCGCTGACGGGGATGGAGGCCGCCGAACAGGCCGGTCTCGGCCCGGTGAAGGTCAATGTCGTCGTCATGGCCGGCGTCAACGACGACGAGGTGGAGGACTTCGCCGAGTTCGCACGGAAGACCGGCAGGATCGTCCGGTTCATCGAGTTCATGCCGCTCGACGCCCAGCACGGCTGGCGACGGGAGACGGTCGTCTCGGGCGACCAGATCGTGGAGCGGATCAACCGCCGGTGGCCCCTGCTCCCGGTCGTCCCCGAGACAGGGGACCGGGGGGGCACCGCTCCGGCCGAGCGCTTCGTGTTCGCCGACGGCCTCGGAGAGATCGGAGTGGTGTCGAGCGTCACCCGGCCGTTCTGCGGGACGTGCGACCGTCTCCGGCTCACCGCCGACGGATCCATCCGCAATTGCCTGTTCTCCGACGACGAGCTGTCGGTTCGTGACCTCATCCGTTCCGGCGGTAGCGACGGGCAGGTCGCCATGGCCTTCCGCGGGGCGACGTGGCGGAAGCTGGCCGGGCACGGCATCAACGACCCCGGCTTCCTCCAGCCCATTCGCTCGATGTCGACCATCGGAGGGTAGGTCGATGGCTCGGGTGCGATTGTTCGGGCCGGCGCGGGAGGCCGCGGGACGAGGGTCCGACGACATCGGCGGTGCGAGTCTCGCCGACGTGCTGGCCGAGGCCGAACGGCGGTTCGGACCGAGCTTCGCCGATGTCCTGGCCCACTCCAAGGTCTGGGTCAACGGCAACGAGGCCGACCGCTCTGCGGCTGTGACGGACGGGGACGAGGTGGCGGTCCTCCCTCCTGTCTCGGGAGGATGCTGACCACATGAGCGTCAACGACGAGGCTGCGGCGATCAGCAGTCCTGCCGACATGGGCAAGGCGTTGGAGGCCGAGGGCTACCTGGCCGACGAGCAGATGGAGATCGCCTGCTTTCTGGCGGTGACCATGCGCCGGCCGCTCTTCCTCGAAGGGGCCGCCGGGGTGGGGAAGACCGCGGTCGCCGACGCCCTCGCCCGGATCCTGCAGGCACCGCTGATCCGCCTGCAGTGCTACGAGGGGATCGACGCCGCCCAGGCGCTGTACGACTGGGACTTCCCCCGCCAGCTCCTGCACCTGCGCGCTGCCGAGGCCTCGCGCACCGACCGCGATGCCGGAACGCTCGAGCGCGAGCTCTACAGCCGGGACTTCCTGGTGTCCCGCCCGTTGCTGCGGGCTCTCGAGACGAACCCGAGCGTGCTCCTGATCGACGAGGTGGACCGGGCGGACGACGAGTTCGAGGCGCTCCTGCTCGAGATGCTGAGCGAGTTCTCGGTGACCATCCCCGAGATCGGCACGGTGCGAGCGATCACCCCTCCGGTGGTGATCGTGACGTCCAACCGGACCCGGGAGGTCCACGACGCCCTGAAGCGGCGATGCCTGTACCACTGGGTCGACAACCCCTCCTACGAGCGTGAAGTGGCCATCATCGAGCGCCGGCTCCCCCACGTCTCCCGGCGGATCGCCGAACGGGTGGCCGGAGCGGCACAGCGCCTGCGCGGCACCGACCTGCTGAAGCCGCCGGGCGTCGCCGAGGCCCTCGACTGGGCGGAGGCCCTCACCGTCCTCGGGGCCGACGACCTCACCCCGGCGATGGCCTCGGCAACGCTCGGGAGCGTGCTCAAGTACCACGAGGACCTCGAACGGGTGCACGACCTCGGCCTGGCGACCCTCGTCGACGAGGGCGACCATGAATGAGCGGACGGCCGCCGCCCGGCGGGTGGATCCGGTGGGGCCCGACGATCCGGTGGATCCGGTGGGGCCCGACGATCCGGTGGGGCGGGTGGTCATGCTGGCGCGGGCGCTCCGGCGCCATCAGGTGCCGGCTTCGCCCGACCGGGTCCACGCGTGGCTGGAGGCCCTGGACCTCCTCGACCCCGCCCTCCCGCTCCACGTGTACCGGGCGGGCCGCCTGACCATGTGCTCGCGGCCCGAGGAGCTCGCCACCTTCGATCTGCTCTTCGCCTCGTACCTCTACCCTCCGGCCGGCCCCGAGACCCCGGAGCCGCCACCGGCGGCCGGGACGCCGCTGGCCGTGTCCCTGGGTGGTTCCGTGGGGGCCGAAGGCGAGCTCGAGCCCGCCGACGAGGACGTCGAGATCCCGACCGCCAGCAGCCTCGAACGCATCGCCGACCGCGACCTGGCCGAGCTGGCGGCACTGGATCCCTCCCTCTTCCGCCTGCTCGCCAACGTCTTCGCCGGATCGCACGAACTTCGGCGCGCCGCCCGGAGCCGGCCGGCGCCTCGGGGCCGGCCCGATCGGGCCCGGACGCTACGGCGCATCGTCTCGCAGGGCGGGGAGGTCGCCGAGATCGCCTACCTCCGGCGGTGCCGGCGGCCACGCCGACTCGTCCTGCTGGTGGACGTGAGCGGCTCGATGGCCGCATACGGCGAGGCCCTCCTCCGCTTCGCCCACGCCGCCGGTCGGCGAAGGGCCCCCCAGACCGAGGTCTTCACCATCGGCACCCGTCTCACGCGGGTCACCCCGATGCTCGGCACCGCGGACGGTGAGCGGGCCGTCCGGGACGTCATGGCCGCGGTGGTGGACCGGGGGGGCGGCACGCGGCTCGGCGAGCTGCTGAAGGAGTTCCTCGACACCTGGGGCCAGCGGGGCCTCGCCCGAGGGTCCGTCGTGGCCGTCCTCTCCGACGGGTGGGAACGGGGCGACCCCGCCGAGCTGGGTCGGCAGATGGCGCGGCTCGGACGTCTCGCCCATAAAGTGGTCTGGGCCAACCCCCACAAGGCCCAACCGGGATTTGAGCCTCTGGCGGGAGGCATGGCAGCCGCCCTGCCATATCTCGACGACTTCGTCGAGGGGCACAGCTTCGCCGCCCTGTCACGGCTGGCCGCCACCCTGGTCGGTTCGGCCGGGGACCCGGCGGGCCGGGGACCGGGGGCGAGCGCGCGACGACAGACGGGAGGGCTTCATGCAGGAGCTCGGTGATCGACTCCGCGGCTGGTGCGAGGACGGGACGCCCTTCGCCCTGGCCACCGTGGTCGGCATCCGCGGGAGTGCGCCCCGGCCGCCGGGGGCGGCCATGGCGGTCAGCGCCGGGGGCGAGGTCATCGGGAGCGTCTCCGGTGGATGCGTCGAAGGCGCCGTGTACGAACTGGCGACCTCGTTGCTCCCCGACGGTGCCGCGACCCTCACCACCTTCGGCATCAGCGACGACGAGGCCTTCGCCGTCGGCCTGACCTGCGGGGGGATCCTCGACGTGCTGGTCACTCCCATCAGCTCGGCCGAAGCCCACCTGCTCGCCGAGGTGCTCCGATCCGGCCAGGTCGGCGAGCCGGTGGCCCTGGCCACCATCAGCGCCGGACCGATGCTGGGAGCGCGGCTCGCCATCTGGCCGGATCGGACCCTCGGCTCGCTCGGCGACCCGGGGCTCGACACCCATGTGACCGAAGACGCCCGGGGCATGCTGGCGCAGGGGCAGAGCGGCGCCCGGCACTTCGGCACCCATGGCGAGCGCCTGTCCTCGGACCGCGAGGTGTTCATTCAGTCCTTCGCCCCGCCTCCCCGCATGATCGTCTTCGGGGCCATCGACTTCGCCTCCGCCGTGGCCCGCATCGGCGTGTTCCTCGGCTACCACGTGACCGTGTGCGACGCCCGGGCCGTCTTCGCCACCCCGAAGCGCTTCCCCGAGGCCCACGAGGTCGTGTGCGACTGGCCCCACCGCTACCTCGCCCGCACACAGGTGGACGAGCGCACGGTGATCTGCGTGCTCACCCACGATCCGAAATTCGACATCCCGGCGCTCGAGCTCGCCCTGAGGGGCCCGGCCGTGTACGTCGGGGCCATGGGGAGCCGCCGAACGCACGAGGACCGCCTGACCCGCTTGCGCGAGGCAGGGCTCAACGAGGAGGAGCTGGGCCGGTTGGTCTCCCCGATCGGGCTCGACATCGGCGCCCGGACCCCCGAGGAGACGGCCGTCTCCATCGCGGCGGACATCATCCGCAGGCGGTGGGATGCCAGCGGGCTCCCGCTGGCGGCTCGCACGGGGAGGATCCACCAGGCGCTCGAGCAGGCCCAGGCGTGAGGAGCCGGACGCCGACCGGCCCGCGGTGAGCGTCGCGGGGATGCTCCTGGCCGCCGGCGGGGGGCAGCGCTTCGGTGGCCCCAAGGCCCTGATCGAGCACGACGGCGAGCTCCTGGTGGAGCGTGGGGCCCGGCTTCTTCTAAGGTCGGGGTGTACACCGGTCGTGGCGGTGATCGGTGCAGGCGCCGGCGAGGTCGTGCGGCGGGCCAGGCTCGGCGCGGCCGACGTGGTCGTCAACCCCGATTGGGAGGAAGGGATCGGTTCATCCTTGCGAGCAGGGCTGAAGGCGCTGTCCGGTCGGAGCGGCATCGGGGCCGCCGTGGTCGCGCTCTGCGACCAGCCTCGGGTGGGCCCCGATGCCGTGGGCCGCCTCATCGCCGCCTGGCAGGGTGGGTCGCCGGTCGCCGTGGCGTCGTTCGACGGCCGGCCACGCAACCCGGTACTGCTCGACCGGTCCGTGTGGGGGGACGTCGCCGACCTCGCCGAGGGTGACGCTGGCGCCCGCCGCTTTCTCCGTGCGCACCCCGATCTCGTCACCACCGTCGAGTGCGGCGACGTAGCGTCGGCGGAGGACATCGACACCCCCGACGATCTCGTGCTCTTGTCCGAAGAACCCGAAAGAGGAACCACGTGCAACTAAAGAACAACTTCACCGTGGCGGCACCCGTCGACGAGGCGTGGAAGGTCCTGCTCGACGTGGAGCGGGTTGCCCGCTGCATGCCCGGCGCCACCCTCGACGGTGCCGACGGGGACGAATTCAAGGGGCGGGTGAAGGTCAAGGTGGGACCCATCGTCGTCACCTACCAGGGCACGGCGAAGTTCGTGCAGAAGGACGAACAGGCCCACCGCGCGGTGATCGACGCCAGCGGCAAGGAGAGCCGCGGATCGGGGACGGCCAAGGCCACGGTCACGACGGCGCTGACGGGTCGGGGCGACGAGACCGAGGTCAGCGTCGTGACCGACCTCAACATCACCGGTCGGCCGGCGCAGTTCGGTCGGGGGGTCATCTCCGACGTGGCCGGCAAGCTCACCGACAAGTTCGCCGAGAACCTGGCCGCCGAGCTGAGCGGGCCGGGAACGCCCGACCTGGGCCCTTCGGCCGCAGCGGGCACCAACGGGGCCGGCGGGGGGCACGCGGACGAGACGCCCGCCGCTGGCTCCCCGGTCGGCGGTCGTCCGGCCGGCGCCGTCTCGGGGGCCCCGAGCGCCGCGCGGGACGACGACGTCATCGATCTCCTCGGCGTCTCCACCGCTCCCGTGCTGAAACGCTTGCTCCCCGTTCTCGCCGGGGTGGGAGTTCTGGCCCTGTTGATCTTCCTGTTGCGGCGCTCGGGCGCCAAGTCCTAGGACCTCTCCCCACCCGAGCGGTGGGTTAGCATCTCCCCCGTCGCCGCCGGGCGACACCGTTCCCCTGCCGGGAGGAAGACTCCGTGAAGCCGTCGGCGTTCGAGTACGAGGTCCCCGAGAGCCTCGATGCAGCCTTGGCCACCTTGGCCCAGCTGGGTGACGAGGCCAAGCTCCTCGCCGGGGGCCAGAGCCTGATCCCCATGCTGGCCTTGCGGTTGACGGCCTTCGAGCACCTGGTCGACATCGGCCCGCTTGCCGAGCTCAAAGGGATACGGCGGGAGGACGGCTTCCTGCGGATCGGAGCGGCCACCGTCGACCGCGTGGTCGGGCGCGACCCAGAGGTCGCCGCCTCGGTACCGCTGCTCACCAAGGTCACCCCGCTGATCGGCCACTTTCAGATCCGGAACCGGGGCACGATCGGCGGCTCGATCGCGCACGCCGACTCCGCAGCCGAGTACCCGACCGTCGCCCTCGCGCTCGACGCCGAGATGGAGGTCGCCTCGTCGTCGGGAACCCGGACGATCCCGGCCGACGAATTCTTCGAGTCCACCTGGACGACGTCGCTCGAAGGCGACGAGATCCTGACCGCCATCCGCTTCCCGGTCTGGTCCGGACGGTGCGGCTTCGGGGTGGAGGAGCTCGCCCGCCGGCACGGCGACTTCGCGTTGACCGGTGCGGTGTGCGGGGTGGAGATCGGCGATTCCGGCGAGGTACGCCGGTGTGCGATCGCGCTCCTCGGGATGGACAGCACCCCGGTCCGGGCGTCGCCAGCCGAGTCGGCGCTGCTCGGGAGGACGCCGTCGGCGGAGGATCTGACGGAGGTCGGCCACCTCGCCGTGCAGGCGGCGGACCCGCCTTCGGACCTCCACGCGTCCAGCGAGTACCGCAGGCAGGTCGGCGGCGAGATGGTCCGCCGGGCACTTCGACAAGCACTGGAGGAGGCAGCCCGATGACCGAGCGCAAGGTCGAGATGGTGGTGAACGGTAGAGCGGTCAGCGCAACGGTCGAACCTCGCAAGACCCTCGCCGACTTCCTCCGTGAGGACTGCACGCTGACCGGGACCCATCTGGGCTGCGAGCACGGGGTGTGCGGTGCCTGCAGCGTCATGCTCGACGGGAACGCAGTGCGCTCGTGCCTGATGTTCGCCGTCCAGGCGGACGGGCACGAAGTGGTCACGGTCGAAGGGCTCGCCGGACCCGACAACGAGCTCAACCCGGTGCAGGCGGCCTTCCGCTCGGAGCATGGGCTCCAGTGCGGGTTCTGCACCCCCGGGTTCGTGGTGTCGGCGACCGCGTTCCTGCAGGAGAACCCCGATCCCACCGACCAGGAGATCCGCGAGGCGCTGTCGGGGAACCTCTGCCGCTGCACCGGCTACCAGGGAATCCTGCGGGCGGTGCGATCGGCCGCGGAGGCATACGCGGCCACGGCTCCCGAGTAGACGGCGGGACAGGTCAGGAAAGCGGGAACGCCACCGTCGCCTTGCCCGGAGCCAGGCGGGAGCCCTCCTCGTCCTCGGTCCAGATGTCGAGGTCGACGTGAACCTCCCGCTCGCCCCGCCGGACCGCAGTCACGAGGCCGTTGGCCCGGACCTCGCGGTCCTTGAGGCTCGGGGCCCGGAACTGGCAGCTGACGGCGACGATGCGTCCCCCGCTCGCCTCGATCCACTGCCGCAGCAGGCAGTGCAGCCAGGCCCATTGCAGGTTCCCCATCCCGAACGCCCCGGGGTAGCCGGCACCACGGCCGGCCTCGTCGTCCATGTGGATGTCGACGAACTCGTCGTTCACCGCCGCGAACCGGTTCCACGCGTGGAACCCCGTCCTCCGGGCGAAGGTCGGCAGGGACTGGCCGATCGTGGGGTCCGTCACCACATCAATACCGGATGAGGGTGCCGCGCTGGGTCTTGATGATCTCTCCCCTGTCGTTCGTCCACTCCTGCTCGGTGATCGTGAACAGCATGAGCCCGAGACGGCCCTCCCGCTCGAGGTAGTCGGTCAGCCTGGTGACCGCCACGATGACGTCCCCCTCCCGCATCCTCACGCCCGTGTACTCGACCTCGATCCCGCCGTTGAGCCGCTCCGTGGTGGCCGGAGGGGTGATCCCCAGCGCCCCTTCGGGTCCGATGGCGGTGCGGTCCGCAGGATCCTGAACGCGTGGTCCCTCGGGGGTCATCCACGCGAAGGGATTGAACTCCTCGGGCGCCACCAGGCCACCGAACCTGGCCTCGGCCTCGGCCTGGTTCCAGAAGTAGGCGGGCGGGGGCTCGGGGTAGTACACCGCCTGTGCCCACTTGCGGATGTCCGAGGCGGAGATGGGGAACGAGACCAGCTCCCCCACCACCCCACCGACGGCAGCGCGCATCTCGTCGCTGATGAAGGTCTCCGGCACGATCCGAGATCCTATCGGTGCTGAGGTGGTGCAGAACAACGGCGAGCTGGAGCGGGCATCGGGTCGTGGGCGTCAGATGGCCAAGCCGACCAGCTTGGTGTCGAGGTACTCCCCGATGCCTTCGCGCCCACCCTCACGACCGAGGCCACTCTCCTTCACCCCGCCGAACGGTGCAGCGGCCGATGTCGGATTGATGTCGTTGACGCCCACGATCCCGAAGCGCAGCCGCTCCATCAGACGGAAGGCACGACCGAGGTCGCGCGTGTAGACGTACGAGGCGAGGCCGTAGTCCGTGTCGTTGGCCATCTCGATCACCTCCTCCTCGTCGTCGAAGACGATCACCGGGGCGATGGGGCCGAACGTCTCCTCGCGGTAGATCTCCATCTCGGGCGTGACCCCGGTCAGGAGGGTGGGTGAGAAGAAGTAGCCGGCATCGAGACCGTCGTCGACCAGCCTCTCGCCGCCCAGCTCCACCGCCGCCCCCTTCGAGCGCGCATCGGCGACCTGGCGCTGCATCTTGCCCAACGCAGCCTCGTCGATCAGCGGGCCGACGGTCACCCCGTCGGTCAACCCGGAGCCGGCGCGGAGCGCCGCCAGCCGGGAGCGCATGGTGCCGATGAACTCCTCGGCGATACCGCGCTGCACGAAGAACCGGTTGGGGGAGATGCACGCCTGGCCGGTGTTGAGGAACTTCACCGCGGCCGCGCCCTTGGCCGCGTGGACCGGATCGGCGTCGTCGAACACGACGAACGGCGCATGGCCGCCCAGCTCCAGCGACACGCGCTTCATCTGGGCCGCGGCCCCGGCCGCCAACTGCTTGCCCACCTCGGTCGAGCCGGTGAAGGCGATCTTGCGCACCCGCCGATCCTGCAGGATCACCTCACCCACCGGAGCCGGACGCGAGGTCGTCACGAGGTTCACCACGCCGGGCGGCAGGCCCGCCTCGTCAAAGATGCGGAACATCTCCACCGCGCAGAGCGGCGTCTGCTCGGCCGGCTTCAGCACGACGGTACAACCCGCGGCCAAAGCCGGCCCGACCTTGCGGGTGATCATCGAGATCGGGTAGTTCCACGGGGTGATGGCCCCCACCACACCGACCGGTTCCCGCAGCACCAGGAAGCGCTGGTCGGCGCGGGCCGACGGGATCGTCTCCCCGTACACCCGCTTGGCCTCCTCGGCGTACCACAGCAGGAAATCGGCCCCGTAGCGCACCTCGGTGCGGGCCATGCGGATGGGCTTGCCCTGCTCCTCGGTCATGAGCTTGGCCAGAGCCTCGTGCCGCTCGAGCATCAGCCCGTGGGCCTTGTAGAGGAGCTCGGACCGCTGGTACGCCGTCAGGCGGGACCATGCCGGGAACGCGTCCCAGGCGGCATCCACGGCGGCGACTGCCTCGTCCCGCCCGCTGTCGGAGACCGAGGCGACGACCCGACCCGACGCGGGGTCGAGCGAGTCGAACCGGGCCTTCGTGGTGGCGTTGAGCCACTGCCCTCCGATGTAGTTGGTGGGATCATCCGCTGCGGCGTTCATACCGATATGCTCCCTCAGCCGGGGCGCCCTGGCCAATCCTGCCCGGGTCCGGACGGGCTCCCAGGGGCCGGTGCCGGTCCCGTCAGCCGTCGAGCACGTCCGGTTCGGTCGCGACGATCCAGTCGTAAAGCGATTGGAAGCTCAGCCAACCGGCGATGTGGGACCCCACCTGGCCCCGGGTCAGGAGAGCCACGTCGTCGGGGATGGGCCGACCGCCGCCTGCGGCCTCCACCATCAGCTGCACCTGGCACGTGCGCTCCATCGTCACGAACCACCACACGGCCTCGTCGACGGAGGTGCCCACGGTCACCACACCGTGGTTGGCCAGGATCACCGCCTTGCCCTGGCCCAGCGACTTGGCGATCCGTGCCCCCTCCGCCAGGTCGTACACGACGCCCGAATAGTCGTCGAACACCTCGTGGTCGTCGAAGAACGCACAGGCATCCTGGGTCAACGGCTGGAGCGGGCGGTGGAGCGCCGACCACGCCTTGCCGTAGGTCCCGTGCGCATGTGCCGCCGAGATCACGTCCGGCCGCGCCGCGTGGATCTGGGAGTGGATGCAGAACGCTGCGGCGTTGACCGGCCACGTCCCCTCCACCACCTGGCCTTTCCCGTCGACGAGCAGCAGGTCTCGGACCCGGATCCGCTTGAAGCTCATCCCGAAGGGGTTGACCCAGAAGTGGTCCGTCAGCTCGGGGTCGCGGGCCGTGATGTGACCGGCCACGCCCTCGTCGAAACCCAGCCGGCCGAAGAGCCGCAGGCCGACGGCCAGCCGCTCCCGACGGTGCTGGCGCTCCTCCTGGATCGACGAGAACCTCGGGAGGCTGGGGGGTGGCCGATCGGTCATGTGGGCCTCCAGTGCTTTCGGCGGCTGCCCTCAGTCAACGCCAGATCGCCCGCTCGATCAAGGATCCCCCGCGGCGGGGCTCCCGGTCACAGGCCGGGCTCGTCTCCCGCCCCGGCTCCGCCCACCGCGCGATCGCCCTGGGCCCTCACGGCTCTCACCCGGTGCAGGAACACGGCGATGACGGCGATCACGGCGAGGGCGCCGGCGACGTACCCCGCATAGTGGAAGGCCTGCACGATGTGGTGCCAGCTGCTCCCCAGGCTGTAGCCGATGGAGGCCAGCGCGGCGCACCAGATCCCGCAGCCCAGGACCGTCAGCACCGCGTACTTCCCCACCGTCATCTCCGCCAGGCCCGCGGCCAGGGAGATGAAGGACCTGATCAGCGGGATCAGCCGCCCGATCAGCACCACCGACTCCCCCCGCCCGTCGAACCACCGCTCGGCCCGGTCGAGGTCCTTGTGGGTGAGCAAGACGTACTTGCCGACCCGGTCGACCAGGGGCCTCCCGCCGAAGTAGCCGATCGCGTAGCCGGCGGACGATCCGACCAACTCCCCCACCAGCGCCACCAGGATCACGAGGAACAGGTTCAGGTGGTCCCCGCTGGTCCCGAGCTGGCCGCTGGCCAGTGCCCCTCCGTACACGATGGCGATCTCCGAGCCGACCGGGATCCCCATTGACGAGAGAAAGGTGACAGCGAAGAGCGCCAGGTAGCCCCACGTCGAGAGAAGATGCTCCATGAGTCCCACTTCATAGCCTGTCGGGGGGAGGATATGGCGGCATCTCCTCACAGGCGATGCCCAGGGACCCGTCGGACACCGACGGGGTCCGGGAATCCCCAGGCTACGGGACCGTGCGGGGGCGGTACCTACTGGTTGACCGTGTAGCCCCCGTTGACCGGGTAGGTCTGGCCGGTGATCCATGACGCCAACGGGCTGACGAGGAAGGTCACCAGCCCGGAGACGTCTTCGGGCCGTCCCCGACGGCGGATGATGTAGCCGCGGAGCTGCTTGTGCAGCCGGTCCGCCTCCTCGGGGGTCGCCTCGGCCTCGGCCGGCCCCTCCGACG
>Ga0307374_10012047_pt1 | contig 12192 bp, 15 predicted proteins | sample OX3MG_FD_202532 | JGI IMG/M metagenome (GOLD analysis project Ga0307374, IMG submission 202532) | Soil microbial communities from Risofladan, Vaasa, Finland - OX-3 | ecosystem: Environmental > Terrestrial > Soil > Coastal area > Acid sulfate soil | place: Finland: Risofladan, Vaasa | collected...
CAGGTCGGCCCCGGCCTCCTCCAGGGCGGCGATCTCCCCCAAGAGCACCTTGGGATCGAGCACGACGCCATTGCCGATGACGCAGACCGTCTCGGGATGGAGGATGCCGGACGGCACCAGGTTGAACTTGAAGGTCTTGCCGTCGACCACCACGGTGTGGCCGGCGTTGTTGCCGCCCTGGCTCCGCAGCACCACCCGGGCCGACTCCGCCAGCAGGTCCACCACCTTGCCCTTGCCCTCGTCGCCCCACTGACCGCCCACGCACACGATCACGCCCAAGTCCGCATCCTCCTCAATTCAGCTCTGCTCCTGGTGGGCCAGGTCGACGTCCCGGAAGGCGGTCTGGCCGGCGTTGAAGTACAGCTGCAGGCGGCGCACCGGGCCGTTCCGGTTCTTGGCGATGTCCAGCTCGGTCAGGCCGGGGTCCTTCCCCTCCTCGTGCATCCCGGGCCGGTAGAGGAACATCACGATGTCGGAGTCCTGCTCGATGCTGCCCGAGTCACGAAGGTCGCTGAGCTGGGGGCGGCGGTCGGTGCGACGCTCCGACTCACGGTTCAGCTGGGAGACCGCGATCACAGGGACGTCCAGCTCCCGGGCCAGGCTCTTGAGCCCCCCGGAGATCTCGGAGACCTCCTGGGCGCGCGAGTCAGAGCGACCCTGGGAGCGCATCAGCTGGAGGTAGTCGACGATGAACAGGTCCACCTGCGCCGAGGCCCGCAGCCGCCTGGCCTTGGCCCGCATCTCCATCACGGAAAGGCCGGGGGTGTCGTCGATGTAGATGGCGGCCCGGCTCAGGGTGTCCATCGCCTCGGCGATCCGGGGCCAGGCGTCGTTGCCCAGCTGGCCGGTGCGCAACCGGTAGGCGTCCACCCCCGCCTCGCTGCAGAGCAGCCGCTGCACCAGAGTGTCCCGGCTCATCTCGAGGCTGAAGAGGGCCACCCCATGCTGCCGTCTGACGGCGGCGTTGCGGGCCACGTTGAGCGCGAAAGAGGTCTTGCCCACCCCTGGCCGGGCGGCCACCACCACCAGCTCGGAGCGCTGGAAACCGGAGGTGACGGCGTCCAGCTCGCCGAAGCCGCTGGCGACCCCGGTCACCGACCGAACCTCGCCCTGCTGGTAGGCGTGGGTGAGGGCCTCCCAGGTGGTCACCAGCTGCTTGTTGATGGCCTCGAAGTCGCCCTTGGGCCGGCCCCGGTCCGCGACCGCGAACACGGTCTTCTCCGCCTCCTCAATGGCCCGCTGGGCCTCCAGGGACTCGTCGAAGCCCAGCTCCGCGAGCTGGCCGCCGGCCTGGATCAGGCGCCGCTTGACGGCATGGTCATGGACGATGCGGGCGTAGTAGCCGACATTGGCGGCTGTCGGCACCGCCGAGGCCAGCGAGGCCAGCGCCTCCAGGCCGCCCACGCGCTCCAGGGTGCGCTGCCGCTCCAGCTCGTCGGCCAGGGTCAGGGTGTCGAGTGGTGTCCCCTGGGAGAAGAGGCTGAGCATCGCCCGGAAGATGTCCCCGTGAGCGTCCAGGTAGAAGTCGTCCGCCTCCAGGCTTCCCACCACCTGTCCGATCTGGTCCTTGTCGAGCAGCAGGGCACCCAGGACCGAGCGCTCAGCGTCGAGGTTGTGGGGGGGGACCCTCAGCTGCGCTGCCGGCCGGAGCTCCGGCCGGACGCTCACGCCGCGACGACCCGGACCCTGACCCGGGCCTCGACCTCGGCGTGGATCTTGACCACCGCCTCGTACTCACCCAGCTCGTGAGCGGGCTCGAATTCGATCTTGCGACGGTCGATCACGGTGCCCAGCTGGGACTCCAGCGCCTCGGCCACGTCGATGTTGACCACGGCTCCGTAGAGCTTGCCGGTGTCGCCGGCCCTGGCGGTGATCTCGACCTGGGCCGACCCCAGCCGGGCCGCCAGCTCCCGAGCCGCCACCACCTCCGCCTCCACGCGGTGCCGCTGGCGGTCCTTCTGAGCCCTTATCTGAGCCTCGGCCTTGGGCTGAGCTGGCTGGGCCATGCGCTGGGGAAGCAGGTAGTTGCGGGCGAATCCGTCCGCGACCTCGCGCACCTCGCCGGCCCGACCGGTACCGGCCACGTCCTGGGTGAGAATGACCTTCAACTCAACGACTCCTAAATGGTGGGCTGGGCTGGAGCGCCCACTCCCGACTCCCCCTCGCGCCCCTCCACAGGCTCTTCGGAACGGTACCAGGGTGCGGGCTCCTGGGGCAGCGGGGCGGCGGAATGGCGGCCGGCCAAGGGCGGGCGCAGGCTCGAGAGCCCGCGGATCAGACGGGCCAGGCGCCGGGCCGCCCCTACCCCCCGGGCCAGGTCGGCGTCAAAGGTGCTGCGGCCCTGCCGGATCGATTCCTCCACCTCTGACCGGAGCTCCTCGGGTACCTGCGAGTTGAAGGTGCGCACGGCCAGCACGGTCAGCGAGATGGTGTCCATCTGGCCCAGCACGGGCACCCACATGGGAATGTCAACCAGGGGGTTCACGATCACCGCCAGCGCCGCCGCCAGGGCCGCCTTGGGGGCCGGGGGTGTGCGGGGATCGCGGGCCAGGCAGTAGGCCAGGCGAAGTTGCTGGGGCAGTTCCAGAACCAGGCTGCGAAGGCGCTTCAGGCGCGACATGACCATAAATTGTTGGCTCCCCGGTGGGATGCTCAGTCTACCTTGGCGCCCCGCTCCCATCCTCCTGGGATCGGCCCGGCTCGCCCCGACGGGGCTGCCAGCTGGCTGGCTCCTGCTCCAGCAGGCGCAGCGCCGCACCCTCCGGGTTGCCGTCGTCCAGATCGAGCCGGCCCTCCACCATCGCCTCCATCAGCAGTCGCTGGGCCCGCCCGATCCAGGGCCCGTCCTGAAGCCGGAAGTGGGCCTTCAGCCGATTGCCCCCCACCGGCGGCCGAATCCCCTGGGGGTGCTCCTGGGCCAGCGTGGTCATGCGTCCCTCCAACTCGTCGAGCTCGCCGGTCCCGGGGTAGGTGGAGGCGAGGGTGTCGGCCCGAGCCACCTCCAGGAGTTGGGGGACCAGGGGGCCGGCGTCGTGCCAGAGGCGGCGAACGGCGCTGTCCGCCCAGTCGCGGCGGTACTGGATCGGACGCATGTGAAGCTCCACCAGCCGGGCGACATGCTCAACCTCCGCGCCGGAGAAGCGGAGCCCGCTCATCACCTCGCGGGCGATCTCGGATCCCACCTGCTGGTGACGCAGAAACGTGGTCCCCTGGGGGGAGGTCTGGGCGGTCTGGGGCTTGCCCACGTCGTGGAAGAGGACCGCCAGCCGGACCAGCTTCTGAGGCGGGGCCAGGTCGACCGCCATCGCGGTGTGGTCGAAGACATCGTCCGGGTGGTAGCCCCCCTGCTCCACTCCAGAGAGGAGGGCCAGCGCCGGGATGGCCTCGGCCAGCAGGCCGGTGTGGAGCAGCAGCTGGAGGCCCAAGGAGGGCCGCGCCCCCAGCAGCAGCTTGACCAGCTCGTCGCGGATGCGCTCCCTGGAGACGATCTCGATCCGAGCCGCCGCCTGGGCCATGGCGGCCTCCACCTCCGGCTCCGGCGTGAAGCCGAGCTGGGAGGCGAAGCGGGCGGCTCGGAACATCCGCAGGGGGTCCTCGTCGAAGGTGAGGAGCGGGTCGAGAGGCGTCCGCAGGCGCTGGGATCGGATGTCGTCGAGGCCCCGGCCGGTGGGGTCGATGACCATTCCGGTGGAGTCCAGCAGCAGGGTGTTGATGGTGAAGTCGCGCCTGATGGCGTCCTCCTCCATGGTCCCGGCCCGGACCGTGGGCTTGCGGCTGTCCCTGGAGTAGGCCTCACTGCGGGCACGGACGAACTCCACGGTCAGGCGCTGCCCTTGGGAGAGGAGGAACGAGACCTGGGCCGTGCCGTAGCGTTCGAAGGCGACCACCGGCTCGCGCCGCTGCCAGCGCCGGCGCAGCCAGCTCGCGGCCAGCTCGGCCGAAACCTTCTCCACGACCACATCGACATCCGAATTGGCAGTCCGGCCCATGACCAGGTCGCGGACGTAGCCGCCCACTATGCAGACCCGGGTGGCCAGCTCTGCCTCCATCTCCCCCATGAGGGCGCGTAGCCCGTCCGCCGAGGGAGGGGCCGGGACCAGGGTTGGCTCAGGTGTAGACGACATCGTCCTCCGTTCCCTCTTCGTCCCTGTCGAAGGCCGCCACCATCTCCTGGCAGGTGGGGCAGTACCACCGGCTCTCCATCCGGCTGCCGCAGCGGCCGTGAACCGACGCAGACGGCTCGGGCCCTCCCCAGAACGAAAGCGCCGCGGTCGAGGAGTTCAGGTCCCGCCCGGTCCGGGGCAGCCGCTGACGCGGCGCCGTGAAGTGCGGCGGGCCCGCCAGGGGGGCCGCGACCAGGTGCGGCGACCAGCGGTCGCCAAGGCTCTCCAGGGCTCGGGCCAGCCCCGGATCCAAGCCCTCTGCACCCCGGGCCTCGTCGGATTCCATCAGCACATCTTCGCCGGGGAGGGCGCTGGCTGCGCCTCGGCGATGGCTCTTTGGCCGAGAGGCGTGGCGGGGCCGGCCCCAGGGCAGGCTCAGGCCACGCGCCAGCTGAGGCTCCCGAGTTTCGTTCAGCACAGCGGAACGACCTGCTATCATGCGGCAATGCTCGCGCCGGTTAGGGAGCTCAACTGTGGCCGAGGTGAATTCAGCGCTTGACTGATCGACTCACCGGGCAGCGCAATCCGCTGGGCCGCACCGTGCGGCTGCTGGGATGGATGGCGGAGCACGACTCCGAGGACTTCGGAGTCCGCGAACTGGCGGCCGCGGTGGGCATGGCGCCCAGCACGGTGCACCGCTCCCTGGGAGCGCTGGAGCAGGAGGGCCTGGTCCAGTCGGACGCCCAGTCCGGGCGCTACCGGCTCAGCCTGGGCTTCTATCGCCTGGCTCTGAAGGGCGCTCGCCGGGCGCCGCTGCTGCAGGTGGCGATGCCCTTCGTGACGGAGGCGGCGCGAGCCGGAGAGGAGACCGCCCAGCTGGCGGTCTACGGCGAGGTCGAGCTGGCGGTCATGTTCCTGGCCGAGGTGGCCCCCCGCCGCTACCTTCAGGTGCGCGCCAGGCTCCACGAGTGGCTGCCCCTGACGGTCTCGGCGGCGGGACTGGCGGTGCTTTCCCGGCTCGACTCGGAGGCGGTGGTGAGCGCCTTCGCGAGGGCCCCGGGAACCGCCTCCGGCTCGGAGCTGGCCGCCACCCTGGACACCATCCGACGACGGGGATTCGCCAGCGCCCAGGGCTTGCCGGAGCCCGGGTGTGTGGAGTTGGCGGCCCCCTTCATCGGCCCCGACGGCAGGGTGCGCGGGGCACTCGGCTTCAGCCTCCCGCAGGTCCGCTTCAACCCCAAGCTGGAGGCGGCGCTGGGCAGCCTGCTGGCGGCCGAGGCCGGCAAGCTGGCGGGTGCTCTGGTCGAAGCGGGCGCCTGATCCGGAGTCAGACGAGCAGGATGCTGGCCGCTCCCTCAGCCAGCTCGTCCTGGGCCAGCTCGTACGCTCCCAGCAGCCCCTGATCCTCCCCCAGCTGGCTGCGCAGCAGCTGGCAGTGGGCGCGACTGGCGGCGAAGCTCCCCTCAGCCACCGCCGCCACCATCTGGTCCCAGAAGCCGCCCCCCGCCCCCAGCACCCCACCACCGAAGGCAATCGCATCGGGGTTGAGCAGGTTGATGAGCCCCCCCACTGCGAGCCCCAGGTGGCGGGCGGCGGCGGCCAGCACCTCCTGGGCGGCGCGCTCGCCCCCCGCCGCCCGCCGGGACACCTCGGCGGCGCTGGGCGCCCCCGCCGCCCGGGCGATGGCGGTCCCCGAGGCGACCGCCTCCAGACAACCCCGATTGCCGCAGTGGCAGAGCGGTCCGTCCTCCACCACCACCATGTGCCCGAACTCGCCGGCCCGGCCCGAGCCGCCCCGGTAAAGTTGGTCGTCGAAGACCAGCCCGGCCCCGATCCCGGTGCTGACGGTGATGTAGACGAAGTCGGCCACCCCCCTGCCGGCGCCGCGGCGGTGTTCCCCCAGGGCAGCCAGGCTGGCGTCGTGGTCGATCAGGCAGCGGCAGCCCAGCTGGGCCTCCACCAGGGCCCGCAGCGGCACCATCCGCCAGCCGGGGAGATTGGGGGCGCCGTCCATCACCCCGGCCACCGGGTCGACCGGGCCGGGGACCGCGATCGCCACCACCATCTCCGCCCGAGCGGGCCCGGGCTCGGCGCTCATCACCTCAAGAGCCAAAGCGCAGATCTGCGCCACCACCGCCTCCGGCCCGGCATCGCGCAGGGTGGCCGCCCGGGCCCGCCGCCGGATGGTGCCGTCGGGCTCGAAGGAGGCCACCCGGACCCAGGTGCCGCCCAGGTCGACCGCCACGATGCGGCCAGCCTCGGTCACCCCGGCAGCGGGGCCAGCCCCGCCAGATCGCGCAGGCGCGCAACGTTGGCCCGGTCCGGCCCCTTGCCCTCCAAGCCGGGCACCTCCAGCAGCAGCGGGGCGCCGGTGAGCCGCGGCTCCGCGAGCAGGCGCCGAAAGCCGTCGGCGCCAATGTAGCCATCCCCGATGTTCTCGTGCCGGTCGCGGTTGGACCCCAGGGGAGCCTTGGAGTCGTTGGCGTGGATCGCGGCCAGCCGAGAGGTGCCGATCTCGCGCTCCAGCTCGTCGACCATGGCGGCCAGCCCCTCCGCCGAGGCCAGGTCGTAGCCGGCGGTGAAGGCGTGGGCGGTGTCCAGGCAGAGCCGCACCCGGTCGCTGTCGACGGCCTCCATCATCCGCCGGATCTGCTGAAACGAGCTGCCGACGTTGTCGCCGGCGCCGGCGCTGTTCTCGATCAGAAGCAGGCTCTCGCCCGGGGCCGCCCGCAGGGCCCGACCCATGGCCGCGCCCAGCTGCTCCAGGACCTGGTCGAAACCCAGCCCCTTGTGCGAGCCGGGGTGGAAGATGACCCCTCTGGCGCCCAGCAGGTTGGCCAGCTCCAGGTAGTGGCGCAGGGAGCCCTCGGAACGCTCCAGCAAGTCCTCGCGGGCGGTGGCCAGGTTGATCAGGTAGACCGCGTGCAGGAAGAAGGCGTCCAGCCCGGTCGCGGCCATCCGGGCCCGAAACTCAGCCACCGTCTCGGTCGAGAGCACCAGTTGCCGCCAGCTCTGGGGCGCGGTGGCGTGGATCTGAACCGCCTCGGCGCCGATCGCCTGGGCCCGGTCGAAGGCGGTCAGGATGCCTCCCTGAGTGGAAACATGGGCTCCGATCAGCATCGGCTCAGGTTCCCGGCGCGGGGGTGGGCGGGACGTAGATCTGACCGGCAGGAGGCGGGCTGACCGCGCCGATCAGACCGAAGTGGTCGTAGCGAAGCGAGATCGCGCGCCGGCCGGTGATCGTCAACTGCAGCAACTCATAGCTCCCCCGATCAATGTACAGACGCAATGATGATCCGGCGGCCTTCTCCTCCACCAGCCAGGCCGCCTGCCCCTGCAGCTCGGTCGCGCGCACCATCAGGGTGCCCTTCAGGTGGCGGCGCAGGGTGGCCGCCAGACCCGAGCCGGTGAACGCGGCCAGGCTGTGGCGATAGCGGGCGGCCACGGCGGCGGGTTGGAGCACCCAGGTGGTGGCGGGGTTGAGGTGACCTGGCAGGGCCGCTATCCCCAGTTGGGCCAGCGCCATCGGGGAGAGCACATAAACCTTGCTCCCCAGGGAGACCACGTCCATGGTCAGGGTGGGGGAGTGCGGCACCACCGTGTCCACCTGGCCCGAGAAGTCCCCGTTGGGCAGCGTCTTGACCGAGAACGAGATCTTGGTCTGGCCGGCCCGGGTGCTGCCCACCAGCCGGTAGGAGCTCTGAGCCATCACCGCCGACGCCCTTTGGATCAGCGACTGGGAGCTGGGGACGCTGCTGCCGCAGGCGCCCACCACCAGCGCCAGCAATGGCGCGGCGGTCAGCCAGAGCGCGCGCTTGAGCATCGCCGTCCTCCTCGGAACTCCCCTTCCCGGGTCGGGCCAGCACCCAGTGAACAACAGCGGCCCCGGTCGGCGCACGCCCGGCTTCAGGCCCGCCCCAGGATCACCGCCACCACGTAGAGAGCGTAGAGGCCCAGCCCGGCCGGGGCCAGCACCCTGGCATCGACCCCCCTGCTGCCGGTGGCGGCCAGCGCCACCAGGGCCCCGGTGATGGTGACAGCGGCAGCCAGGAAGCCTATCCCGGAGGGGTCCCAGGGAGTGAAGCAGAGGCCGATGATGGCCGGCACGGTGGCCTGGAACACCATCGCCCCGGTGACGTTGCCCAGCGCCAGCAGGTCCCGTCCCCGCGCCACCCACAGCGAGCCCGCCACCAGCTCCGGCAGCTCGGTGGCGAGCGGCACCAGCAGCAGGGCCAGCACCAGCGCTGAGAGCCGGATCACAGGCGCGATCCCGTCCAGGGCGAGGATGAAGAGCTCACTGGCCAAAGCGAGGGTGATCAGGGCCACCACCAGCTGGGCGGCTCCCAGCGCCAGGCCGCCCGCGGCCGGCCGGCGCAGCAGCCGCGCCGCCAGCAGGCTCTCCCCAGACTCCTCGGAGGAGCGGTCGTCGCGCAGGCTGCGCCGCACGAAGAGCGCGTACAGCCCGGCCAGGAGGGCGGCGTCGGCCCAGCGCACCGGGGTCGGCACGAAGGCGCCCCCGATCAGGAGGAGGTAGCTGAACAGGAACGCGTAGAGCACCGCCCGACTGGACGGCCCGGGCACCAGCAGGTGGGAGCGCCCGGAGATCAGGCAGACCAGGCCGGTCAGGCCCAGGCCCACGGTCGCCAGCATGAAGGGAGCCCCCAGGATCGCCCCGGTGGCGGTCGCTGCGGCGGCCCGGCCGCCCCCGATCAGCGCCACCACCGGCACGATGCTCTCGGGCAGGGCGGTCCCGATCGCGGCCAGCACCGTGCCGGCCAGGGCATGCCCCAGGCCGAACTCGCCCGCGACCCACTCCACCGCGTTGGTGAAGAGCGCCGCGGCGGCCAGCATCAGCAGCAGTCCGGCCAGGAAGAGGGCGGCTACTCCCAAAGGCTCATCGCCTCCGCCCGTTCCCCAGCCTGCCTCCCAGCGCAGCTCCCAGCTCCGCCGTGAGAGCGGCGCCGTGGCCCAGGACCTGGCCCGGACCGACCGTCTGCCAGCGCTCCTTCGGCTCCTCGTCCGGTGCCCCCAGGGCGTCCAGGATGCGCTGGCGGTACCAGGGAAAGAGGGCCCGCGGCAGCCGCTCGGGCGAGGCCCAGAGCAGCCTCAGCGCCTCTTTGGTAGGGCGGAGCCGACCGCCCACCGGGTGGGCCAGGTAGACGGCATCGGTGCCGATGCGGATGCCGCGGAAGTGGTAGTGACCGATGAGACGGTCGATCTCGATCTCGAGCCCGCATTCTTCGTGGGTCTCGCGCACCACGGTGAGCGCCGGATCCTCCCCTTCCCCCACATGCCCGCCGGGCGGCTCCCAGCCGGGCGGCCAGCCCCGCAGCTGGAGCAGCACCAGGCGGTGCTCATCCAAGATCACCGCTTGAGCCCCGACGATGCGCGTCATCAGGTGACCAGGCAAGGGGTACCCAGGGCGGACGCCAATCCCGAACCCCCGGGGGACAAGGCGTACAGAATGTTGGGGAAGTAGATCCCTGGAGAAATCCCCCCGACCACATGGGACCAAAGGATGTTGAAGACGGCCAGCAGGCCGCTGAAGAGGGGACTGGCTCCTCCGGTCAGTTGGGGCACCACCAAGACCAGCAGGATCAGGGCGAAAAAGATGGCGTTGCGATGCATCTGCGCCCACTGGAAAGGCGCCGGGAACCGACCGCCCAACAGTCCCTCGGCGACCCCGAACCCGTCCAGGGGCGGGATCGGGATCAGGTTGAAGACGAATAGGATCACGTTGACGTAGAACGCCTCGACCAAGAACCAGTACACGAAGCCCAGCACCGGCAGGTTGAAGCTGGGGATGGTGCACGTCTCCAGCCAGGGGTTAGTGGTCACCAAAGCCCGCAGCAGGAGGCCCAGGGCCAGCGCCAGCGCCAGGTTGCTGAGCGGGCCGGCCGCCGACACCCAGGCGCGCCGCCGGCCGGATCGCACGTAGAGCGGGTTGTACATCACCGGGCGGGCGAACCCGAAGCCGATGGTCAGCAGCATCACCAGCCCCAGTGGGTCGACCTGGTTGGCGGGGTTGAGGCTGAGCCGCCCCTGGCTGCGGGGCAGGGGATCGCCGTAGCTGGTGGCCACCGCGGCGTGGCAGTACTCGTGGACGGTGAAGGCGAGGGCTATTCCCGGCAGCGCGAAGATGACCAGGACGAGGTAGAACTCGACCCCGTTGCCGAGCACCTCCCCTCAGTCCAGCGAGATCTTGCGGACCCGTCGACGGTCGGGGCGCTTCCCCGGCTGGGCCTCCTGCTGCACCTGGTGGTGCTCGAGAGTGGCCACGGCGGCCAGCAGCAGCTCGCGCTGGGCGCGGATCAGATGCAAGCGAGCCTCGGCGGGCAGAATCTCGTCCAGCTGGTGGGCGACCGTGGTCGCCATCTCACCCAGCAGTCGCACCGCCACATCCCCCAAACCGACCGGTTGTGGCCTTCGCATCAGCTCGCCCTCCCGAAACGGATCGACAGTTTCCCTTCCTCCAACCGCGCCGAGCGGCTGACCTTGCCCCGCAGCACCCGGGGCAGCGAGATCTCCCGTTTGTAGGGGCCCACGCTGACGTAGAGCTCGTCGTCCTTCTGGGTGAGGTCGACCTGCTCGCGGCTGGCGAATGGAATCTGGATGGAGAGCACGTACTCCTCGCCATCCTTGCGCAGCGACTGGGGCCGGGAGTGAAACAGGATGTCCTCGGGATGGGTGTCGCCGTAGAGGGACTCCCCCAGCTCGGCCAGCTGCGCGATCCCCACCACCTCATGGTCGAAGAGCCGCGACTGCAGGATCGGGACCGGAGCGAAGGTGTCCTCCACCTGGGTCGCGTACTTGGCCTGGACCCGGCGCCAGTCGGCGAAGTAGCCCCCGCCGGCATCCTTGGGCAGCACCCGATTGACCAGGATGGCGTCCACCTGGTAGTCGTAGAGGTTGAGGTAGGTGAAGGCTCGCTGGGACTCCTTGATCACCATCTTCTCCAGGTTCAGCACGATCCGGACGGTGCAGGACTTGGGGTCGCTGAGGACCTCCTTCATGGAGTCCAGGTCGACCAGGAGCTGGCGGACGCTGCCGTAGATCTCATCGGGGGGCAGGGGCACGCTGATGAACGGCTGGATCATCGGCCGCGCCACCTTCATGACCTTGCGCTCGAGCGGGAAGATCCGGTTCAGGTACCAGCGGGCCACGTCGGGAAAGGCCAGCAGCTGCAGGGTCTCCCCGGTGGGGGCGCAGTCCACCACCAGGACATCGAACTGTCCGGCGTCGGAATGGCGGCGGATCCACATCAGGCTGGCTACCTCCTCCATCCCAGGCGGGGTGGCCAGCTCCTCGGCGATGATGTCGCCCACCCCCTGGGAGTTGAATAAGGTGGCCAGGTACTCGTGGATCTTCTCCCAGTGGCCCTCCATCTCATGGAGGGCGTTGACCTCCTGAGCCCAGAGGTTGTCGGAAACCTGAATCGGCTCGGGCCCGATCTCGCGGTCCAGGGAGTCACCCAGGCTGTGGGCGGCGTCGGTGGACATGACCAGGGTCTTGAGGCCCCGCTGCGCGCAGAGAACCGCGGTGGCGGCCGCAATGGTGGTCTTGCCGACACCACCTTTGCCGGTGTAGAGGATCACCCGCATGTTGGCGAGTATAGGCGCGGCCATGAAATCCCCCGAAGGCGGCGATCAGTGGACGAAGATCAAACCCAGGATCACCACCACCAGCAGCACGGTCGAGACCAGGCCGACCCGGCGCAGGTCGAGGGCCAGGTAGGGGGTCCGGTCCAGGGGAACCGCCGGGCTCTCGTCGAGCGGCTCCAGGACCGCCTCCTGGCGGCGCCTGAGCTCAGCTCGCCCCGCCGGCCGGGCCTTCTTGGGCAGCAGCGACTGGCTGCCCACGGCGGCCTCGGGCACTTCGGCAGCTGCGGCCGCCGCCGGGGGCACAGCCGGGGTCGAACGCCGCGGGAGAGTGGAGCGGGAAGGGGGAGTCCCGGGGCCGCCATCCTCAGACGCTATCCCCTCGGCGGAGCCGGATGGCGCGGCCGCAGGCGGCGCAGCTGGCGCATCCTCCTGGGAACGGCGCGGCAGGAGGGAGCGCTTCGGCCCCGGCGATGGGGGCCCTGCCAGCG